>Ga0307508_10001271_pt1 | contig 28691 bp, 33 predicted proteins | sample 9_EM_MG_FD_203089 | JGI IMG/M metagenome (GOLD analysis project Ga0307508, IMG submission 203089) | Populus trichocarpa ectomycorrhiza microbial communities from riparian zone in the Pacific Northwest, United States - 9_EM | ecosystem: Host-associated > Plants > Roots > Unclassified | place...
GCGTGACGAAACCAGCGCCGGGATCTCGGATCACTTGCGCCGATGACCACCGGGTCATCCGGCAGCGCGACGAAGTGATCCGGGATCGCCTACGACGAACGACATCGAGATACGATTATCTATCTACATTGACCTACCTTCACACATCTCTGAGCGGCGTGACGAGAGCAGCACCGGGATCTCGGATCACTCGCGCCGATGATCACCGGGTCATCCGGCAGCGCGACGAGTGATCCGGGACCACCTATGACGGACCCGCAACACTGCCTCGCATACCGGGCCGCGCCAGACAGAACGGAACACCGCCACGTATGCCGCACCGGGCGGAACGGGAGACCGCCGCGCATGCAGCCCCGGGCGGAATGGAAGAACACCGCACATGCCGTGCCGAGCAGAATGGAATAACGCTGCGTGCCGTGCCAGGCAGAACGGAGGACCGCTGCGCACACCGGGCCGCGCCAGACAGAACGGAACACCTATGCCGCACCAGGCAGAATGGAACACCGCCGCGCACACCGGGCCGTGTCAGACAGAACGGAACACCGCTGCACATACCGGGCTGCGCCAGACAGAACGGAAGACCTCCGCGTATGCTGCACCGGGCGGAACGGAAGACCGCCGCGCATTCCACCCCAGGCGGAAAGGAAGAACGCCACGTATGCCGCGCCGAGCAGAACGGAAGACCGCCGCGCATGCTGCGCCGGGCAGAACGGAAGACCGCCGCACATACCGAAGGCCGCACCGGACATGAGGGAAGACCGCCACGCATGAGGGAAGTTTGCCGCGCATACCACAGGCCACGCCGGGCAGGAAGGAAGACGACAACGACGATGCCACGCCGGGCATGAAGAAAGACGACAACCATGATGCCACGCCGGGCATGAAGGAGGACGAGCACGACGAGTGAGTGGGAATCACTTGCGCCAAACGACACCGAGACACGAGTAGTGATCCGAGATCGCTCAAGAACAACGAGAGAATGGTACCATGCTACAGTAAAGACCACTGGGTGGCAGTAGACGAAGACCGCGTAAGACCTAGCACGGCAACACGGAAGGCTGGGAGCACGACGCCTCGCTAGTGAGAAAGGTACGCCGAGGAGCTAGGTTGCCTGTCGAGCCCAAGACAGAGAACGGAAGTCGGGGTCAGGTTTTTGACAGTTGTTTCGAGTTGGCGGCTGCGGTAGGCCGTTTTAGCATTTCGTACCATTATTGACCATTTGGAACGCTTGTACTGGCTATCCTCCTTGTTTGCTTCGGTGGGGTGGAGACGGGCTCGACGATCGGCATGTTTGACACTTTGTTTGGCAAGTGTGAGACTGTGGTTCCACCAGGGTGCTGTCGTTTTCCGTAATAACCTCACAGGAACAGCCTCGTCAACAGCTTGGTGGATGAGTCGTGTGATATTGGAAATTGCACGGAGGGTGTTGTCTATTCCATGGAGGTGTGAAAGGACCATATTGGCTGACTGGATCCGTAAGTCAAATATTTTCCAGTCAGCTTTACACCAACACCGACATGGAACTGCTGGTGCCATAGCTGTTGGTAGCGACAGGGTAACAGTGACTGCGCTGTGGTCTGAGGTGGTATCGTGGTTCACGGCCAGTGCCAGGATAGATTGCGTAACAGATCCTCGGGAATGACACAGGTCAATGGTAGAGGGGTGTTCGCCGTTCTGGGGATGGTGTGTGGGGATTGCTGGTTCATTCTGAAGGTGGATATGATTATCTTCAAGCCAATTTGCAATCGTATGGCTTGCACGGGAGATACAGGCAGACTGTGGAAGGGGTCCCTGCCACCATGGGTGGTATGCGTTGAGGTCTCCCATAAGTAGGCAATCGTTTGGTAGCTTGAGGGTTGGAAGGATTGTAGCCAGTGGCTCTGCCCGTCCTGGGGAGTAGAAGTTGAAGAGGGTGAACGTTTTTTGGTTGTGTGGTGTAGTGATCATGGTTTCCAAGAAAGAGTCCTGGGCGGTAAAGACTGTGGTGCCGGTTAAATCCGGTGTCTGTCGTATGTATGTTACACATTTAGGCTTAGTTGAGGAGGGGGTAAAGATATCGAATCCTGGCAATGAGGGTGGATTTCCGTGTCTATCACACCACAGTTCTTGGAGTAGGAGGATGAGGTTTTCGTGCTTTGCAGCAAAATCTTGAAGTACTGAAATCGTAGTCACGTGGCCTCTCGCGCAGTTCAGTAGCTGCACGGACCCGATGTTGTGGAGGGTCATTCTATTCGGCCACTCCCGCCATAGGGGCGTCTCTCGTGGTTGCAGTTCTGCCGAAAGTTCGAAGCCTAATTCGCTCAGGACAATTTGCATCGTTATCCTTGTGTGGTGCATTGCAGTTCACACAACGGATTGGATGGTGGGTGCATGTGGGACCCTTCTTGCAGGTTGGAAGGGTACACGGATGATCGCGGGTGTTGTGGGGGCCAGCACAAACGGCACAGCAGGAGTCGTTTCGGCAGAGGGTAGCAGGGTGTCCATAGGTCTGGCAGTTGTGGTACTGTGTGCTCCGTCCCTATGCGATGTAGTCATCCAGCTGGCATTCTCGGTTGCAGACAATGAGATTCTGATGCCCAATGCTAGCCTTTTTGATGTCGCCCGTAAGTGTCATCACAATTGTCGAATTGGTCTTGTGTTCGTGCCGTTCAGCAGTAGTCGGTCACCGTGGTGTTTGGCCTTGGACCAGTTGTGGGTAGTTAGTAGCAATACTGTCAGAAATTTCAGACATGGAGAGATGAGTTGGAACACCATGTAGCAGAAACTGGCTAAACCGTTTGCCAATCTCCACTCTCTCACACTCTTCATTATAGGAGAGAGCGTCAGCAATAATCGTGGTGTAATCCTTGTATACGACATTATTCTGGGTGTTGCTGGTTGTGAAGATTATCGAACCACGTATTGCGACTTGTGCTCGCATAAACGGGGGGGCAAGGACGTCCTTGTTGTCGACCAGGGCCGAGTTAACCTTCTGGAGTGCTGTATCTGCAATAGTCTGCCATTCGGAATAGGATTTTTCAGGCTGGATCCTAGTCGCACTGTTGTTGCCTCCATTACGGAAGTGACAGGTTACCTCTCGTTCGGCCTGTGGGTATTTGGTAGTGATGAGTTTCGGTATGGGAGCTTTGGTCTTTTTGGCACCAGTTTGGACGGTCTCCCATCCATGGCTGTTGACAGCGGGGGTCGGTGGAGCAGTCGATGGCACTTGGGGAATGGTGTCAGTAGTGGCAGTGGTGGAACCTCCGGCCACATCTGCTCCAGCATTCTTCTTTGCAAGTTTCAGCTTCAGAACCGTCTTGGCTGGAACTGCCACTGGTGCCGCCAGTGTAGTCGTAGGAACTTGGACTGGATGTTGGTAGGTGAGGAGCTGTTGCTGCAGCTGGGTTACACGGGAACCCAGTGAGTTGATCTGACTGTGAAGCTGGTCTGTGGATTTCTTGAAAGCCATGGCAGTATCGGCAGCTACATTCATGATATCTTCGGCGACACGGCTGTAAAGGCGTTCCATGGCTGCCTGTGTGATGATCTCAATATCGGCACCGAGGGCTGCATGTTCTGCGTTGAGAGGAGGTGGTAGCTCTGGAGCGACGTATCCAGGAAGCTGAGTCTCCTCGCCAAGCGCCTGGGTTGCGGTGATGTTCATGGCATGCTGAAAGTCCATTTGCTCCATATCTGCTATGTGGTTATCTTTGGTCTCAAAGTCTGATTCGGGGTCACTGTCCTCACGGGGCCGCTAGGCAGATGCACGTACATAACTGCCCTGAGCTTTAACGGGAGGAGGAGCCAGAGGAGTGTTTGTGGATCTCTGGCCGTGGCCGGGATAGGACATGAGGTTTGTGCTCGAGATCGTGGTTGTTGGGTATATGGTGCCCAAGATTCCCATGGTGGGGTCGAAGTGGGTGGGGGCTCGAAACACGAACTCAAGAGATCGGGCTTCCCAGCTAATGGGGCTGTGCGCCGATACTCAGAGGTCGATTTTGAGGCTGTTTCTGGCCTGATCGATGGCGGGAGAAGAGAGGTCATGGCAGAAGAGTGGGGGTGGGGGGTCGGGACAAGTTGTTGCGTGAGGAAGGAAAAGGAAGGGAAAGAAGTGGGTGACGGCTCCTTAAAAGGATATCCGTCACCCGCACGGCGTCACTCCACATTCCCTCGCCCGCACGGTGTCACTCCACATTCCATCCTCCCGTATTCCAGTCAGCATCAAGGTTCCAGGCCCAGCTGGCACACGCCATGACATTAGCAAACCCCAGAAATGACTGTGTTTCTACTAGCGATGTGGGAGACTTCCATTCGAGGACTGCCTTCACTTTCTCCAGGGCCATTTTAATTCCTTCTCTTTCAATTACATAGCTGAGAGATTCCACCTCCTTTTGTTTCCATGCGCATTTTTCCAGCGAGATGGCTCACCTATTTTCCTGTAACCTCTGTAGAACTTCTTTAACAATCGTGTCGTATTCTTCTTCTGTTTTAGCGTAGATGAGTAGGTCGTCAATGTATGCTAATAGGCCAAGGTCGATCATGTCTCGGAATATGTGGTTCATAATATCTTGGAAGGTTGCTGGGGCGTTGGTTAATCCGAACACATCAGGAAAAAAAAATGGTGTCCTGAGTGTTCGGGTGCTCGAGACGCACTAGACATTTTGGATGCAACCTGCTTAACTTGGACGATGCTCGCCATGGCACCATACGTAACGATGCACCACACCACATCATCGTGCATCTGGACGTAGCGGCTACGGCATATTCTTCTAGACGAGTAGTTTCAGGGCGTTTCCCTTCTGGATACAGTGCGTATCTTACCGACGTAGGTAGTCGAGACAAATGTCGTCCAGATGACAAGTGCCACGGCATCTGCCTTCGGGACGAGGAGTGTCAGTGCATTTGCCTTCTGAACGCAGCGTGTGTCTTACAGATGCAGAATGTCAAGGCAAATTTCTTCTGGACACAGAGTGTCCATGTAAATGTTGTACTGATGACGTGCACCATGGCATCTGCCTTCTGGATGAGGAGTGTCCATGTATTTGCCTTCTGAATGCAGCGCGTGTCTTACAGATACAGAATGTCAAGGCAAATATCTTCCAGACGATGCATGCTATGGCATCTACTATCCAGACAAGGAGTGTCAGTGCATTTGCCTTCTGGACATAGCGCATATCTTACAGACGCAGAGTGTCAAGGCAGATGTCATCTGGAGGAGGGGTATTAGGGCATTTGCCTTCTGAACGCAGCACATGTCTTACAGAAGCAGAATATCAAGGCAAATTTCTTCCGGATGCAGAGTATCAAGGCAAATATTGTACGGACAATACGCACCATGGCATCTGCCTTCCGGACGCAGACTGTCAGGGTATTTCCCTTCTGGATGCAGAGTGTCAAGGCAAATGTCGTCCAGACAACGCATGCCATGGCATCTGCCTTCTGGATGAGTGTCTTCGCCATCGGAACGCAGTGCGTCTTACAGATGCAGAGTGTCAAGGCAAATGGGATCCATACGAAGCTTACGATGGCGCACCACACATAGGTAACAGAGTGGTCACAGTGGTAGCATCAAAACGCAACTGTCAGGGCACACATCAGGAAAAAAAAAATTGCATCCTGAGCGTCTGGACGCACTAGACGCTCTGGACGCTTTGGACGCAACCTGCTTAACTCGGACGCAGTTCACCATGGCACAGTGCATCCGGACGCAGCTCGCCACAGCACCGTGCGTCCGGACACAGCTCGCCACGGCATCTGCTTACAGGACGGAGCATGTCAGGGCATTTTCCTTATGGACGCAGCCGTGTCAGGGCATTTTCCTTCTGGACACTGCCATGTCAGGGCAAATGGTGTCTGGACGACGCGTGTCATGGCACCGCGGTCACGCTGGCTGTCAAGGTAAGGAACATTGCAGCAAATACTCTTGTCGTATTCGCAAACACGCAGCGGGTTCCAGGCATAGTGACTCAGTCCAGTTCTATTCATTCTATCTAATGTACCTCTATATATGCTACTACCACACTTCGCGTGGAAACAAAGGAAAGTTGGCAAATACGACATGACGCGTTGAGCACGACGCGATGAGCACGACGCGTTGAGCACGACGCGTTGAGCACGACGCGATGAACACGACGCGATGAGCATGACGACTATGAGGAGGATGGCGATAAGCACGCCGCCGGCAGCGAGGACGATAGCAAGTAGGACGCAGCGAGTATGATTGTGAGCTTTGTGACATGGTTAGCGCAGCTCTCAGAGTGACAGACAGCAGGAAGTTGTACAATACAACTTGACGAGTATGATGTCAATGAGGGTGCCGGCGGCGAGAACGATAGCGGGTAGGACGTGGCAAGTATGATGTCAATGAGGGTGCCGGCGGCGAGAACGATAGCGAGTAGGACGCGGCGAGTATGATGTCAATGAGGGTGCCGGCAGTGAGAATGATAGCGAGTAGGCTGCGGCGAGTATGAGCGCGCGTAAGACACGGCGAGTATGATGTCAATGAGGGTGCCGGCGGCGAGGACGATAGCAAGTAGGATACGGCGAGTATGATTGCAAGTAAGACGCGGCGAGTATGATGGTGAGCTTTGTGATATGGTTAGCACAGCTCTCGGAGTGACAGACAGCGGGAAGTTGTACAATACAACGTGACGAGTACGATGTCAATGAGGGTGCCGGCGGCGAGAACGATAGGGGGTAGGACGCGGCGAGTGTGGGCGAGTACGACGCAGCAAGTATGAGAGTGAGTAAGACGTGGGGAGTCTGATGGCGAGAAAGGCGCAACGAGTAAGATGTCGATTAGGAAAATGTCGACCAGTAGGACAAGGTGAAAGGAGAAGAAAAAAGGGGTCTATCTATGAGTGATGAGCCGAACCTTGCGAAAGCGCAAGCGTTAGTAGTGGCTTGGCGCTTTCTATTGCCATTGTACTCATTGCGTCTTTCATGCCATCATACTCGCCGCAACTTACTCGCTGCGTCCTACTTGCTATCGTCCTCGCCGCCGGCACCCTCATTGACATTGTACTCCTCACTGTGTATTGTACAACTTCCCGGTGTCTCTGTCACTCTGAGAGCTGCGCTAACCTTGTCACAAAGCTCGCCATCATACTCACCGCGCCTTACTTGCAATCATACTCGCCGTATCCTACTTGCTATCGTCCTTGCCGCCGGCACCCTCATTGACATCATACTCGCCGCGTCCTACCCGCTATCGTTCTCGCCGCCGGCACCCTCATTGACATCGTATTTATCACGTTGTATTGTACAACTTCCTGCTGTCTGTCACTCTGAGAGCTGCGCTAACCATGTCACAAAGATCGCAATCAAACTTGCTGCGTCCTACTTGCTATCGTCCTCACCGCCGGTGGCGTGCTCATCGCCATCCTCCTCATAGTTGTCGTGCTCATCGCGTCGTGCTCATCGCATCGTGCTCATCGCGTCATGCTTATTGCGTCGTGCTCATCGCGTCATGCTCATCACGTTGTGCTCAACGCATCATGTCGTATTTGCCAACTTTCCTTTGTTTCCGCGCGAAGTGTGGTAGTAGCATATATAGATGTACATTAGATAGAATGAATAGAACTGGACTCAGTCACTATGCCTGGAACCCGCTGCATGTTTGCGAATGTGACAAGAGTATTTGCTACGATGTTCCGTGTCTTGACAGACAGCGTGACCGTGGTGCCATCACATGCGTCGTCCGGACGCCATTTGCTCTGACACGGCTACGCCCAGAAGGAAAATGCTCTGACACGGCTGCGTCCAGAAGGAAAATGCCCTGACACGGCTGCGTTCAGAAGGAAAATGCCCTGATACGGCTGCGTCCAGAAGGAAAATGCCCTGACACACTCTGTCCAGTAAGCAGATGCCATAGCGAGCTGCGTCCGGATGCACGGCACCCTGGCATACGGCGTCCGAATGCACGGTGCCATGGCGTGCTGCGTCCGAATTCACATTCCCTGTGCATTTCACGTTGGGAGTGGTATGTGCACTGCCAGGGTGCGTCCAGAGCATCCCGAGTGCCTGGTGCATCCGGACACAGCCTGTGCGTCTGGACACAGATTTTTTTTCCTGATGCCAGTACATTGCAGCGAAGACTATTAAACTCGCATGTGGTTCCAGGTATTGTAACTCAAGCCAGTTCTATTCATTACATTGAATTTACATGTACATACCACGTCACCATAGACAGCATAGCTCTACGTCACCATAGACAGTATAGCTCTACGTCACTGTAGAGCGCATAGCTCTACATCATCGTAGACAGCATAGCTCAGCGTGACCGAAACAAAGGCAGTTTGCTGCATCAGCAAAAAAATGAAAAGTTGAAGTATATTGCTTTTTTTACAGGTGATACATAAATTTGAACTAATATTTCTCGAGGTTTCAGCTAAAACTAAGGCAATTTTTTTTTTTAAATCCTTACGGGAGCAAAATATAACTTCTCCTCTTATGGGAGTTAGCGATGCTTACGGGAGCTACGGGAGCTATGGGAGCTCCCTAGGAATTCTCAAATTTTTTGCTGATGTGGATAAGACATGACGCGACAAGGACGATGTCAATGAAGATGGTGGTGAGGCTGCCGGCTGCAAAGATGATAGCAAATATAACGTGGTGAGATGGTCGATGAGCTTTGTGAATTGTTAGCACAGCTCACAGGGACAGTGGGAAGTTATACAATACGACGTGACGAGTACGATGTCGATAAAAAGAGGATGCCAGTGATGTAGATGACATCAAAATACGACGAGTACAATGTCAATGAGGATGACAGTGAGGCTGCCAGCGGCAAGGATGATAGCAAATATGACACAGCGAGAAGATCAACGAGCTTTGTGAATGGTTAGTGCAGCACTCACAGGGATAGTGGAAAGTTGTACAATACGATGCGAAGCGACAAGTACAATGTCGATGAGCATGGCAGTGAGGCTGCTGGCGGCAAGGATGATAGCAAATATGATGTGGCGAGAAGATCAACGAGCTTCATGAATTGTTAGCGTAGTACTCACAGGGACAGTTGGAAGTTGTACAATACAGCGCAGTGTGACAAGTACGATGTCGATGAGGATGGCGGTGAGGCTGCTGGCAACAAGGATAATAGCAAATATGAAGCGGCGAGAAGATCAAAGAGCTTCGTGAATTGTTAGCGCAGCATTCACAGGGACAGTGGGAAGTTGTACAATATGGCGCGATGAGTACGATGTCGATGAGGATGGCGGCGAGGCTGCTGGCGGCAAGGAGGATAGCAAATATGATACGGTGAGAAGAGCAACGAGCTTCGTGAATTGTTAGCGCAGCTCTCACAGGAACAGAGGGAAGTTGTACAATACGACGTGATGAGTATGATGTCGATGAAAAGAGGATGCTGGCAGCGTGGATGACATCAAGTAAGATGCGATGAGTACGATATTGATGAGGATGGTGGTGAGGTTGATTCAGGGTGTGTGAATGATAGCAAGATGCGAGGAGTGTGCTGGTCGCGTGTATGATATGATGAAAGTAGAAGAAAAAAGGGGTAGACTTGTGACCTGTATCGTTATATTCAGCAAGCTGAGCTGTAGTAAGGGAGCCAAACCGTACGACAGCGCAGGCACTTTCGAACGCTTGGCACCTTGCAAGTTGCATGCGAAATCACTCCCAATCCGCGAAAACTGTGAATTCCTCTCCCATAGTCGTCGATACCCAGGAACCCACTGTTTACATGTGCACAATTATTCCCTATTATATCAATTATGTCAGACCTAAAGTTTGTACCAACCGGCCCCTGATTTGCAACCTATAGATAGTGCTGTCCTGATTCAACTTCTTCTGCTAGGAGAATCTCTACTATATACAACGCTTTACATCTGTATATCATTCATATTTTCAGTATTACAACCTTGAAAAACAGGAGTAAGTAGTTACAAACTTTAGGTCCAACTGAATTGATATAATAGGGAATAATTTTGCATATGTAAACAGCGGGTTCAGGGGTATCGAAGACAATGGGAGAGGAATTCACTGTTTTCGCAGATTGCGAGTGATTTCACATGCAACTTGCAAGACGCCAAGTGTTTGCTAGCGTCTGCGCTTTCGTACGGTTTACCTCGCTTACCACAGCTTGGCTTGCTGAATATGGCAGCACGAGCCACAAGTCCACCCCTTTTTTCTTCTTCTTTCATCATATCATACATGCGACCAGCGCACTCCTCGTATCTTGCTATCATGCACGCTGCCTGCATCAACCTCACTGCCATCCTTATCAATATTGTACTCATCACATCTTACTTGATGTTATCCACGCTGTCGGCATCCTCTTTTCATCGATATCGTACTCGTCGTATCGTATTGTACAACTTCTCACTGTCCCTGTTAGCTGCACTAACAATTCACGAAGCTCATTAACCATCTCGCCGCGTCATATTTGCTATCATCTTTGCCAGCACCAGCCTCACCGCCATCTTCATTGACATCATCCTTGTCGCATTGTGTCTCATCTGGCAAACTGCCTTATGTTGAAGATTGCCTGATCACCATTCTCCTTTGAGAGTCTTCAAGAGTACACAGAGAGAGAGAAAGAAGAGAGAGAGAAACAAAACGATATAATTTGATCGTTGAAGTTTGATGGAATGGCTCAGATAGGTGTGTTTAGTCTTTTTCTATTGCTATGTCGAAGTATGTAAAAGTATATAAGGAAGAATGCTAAAGACACTGCTATGGAAGAGTGCCAAGCTGTCATTATCAGGATCCCCTCACCAGTGCCAATGCTATGGCATTGCCATTGCTACAGTGTCGCTTCTGTTGGTGCGCCACACCGGAGCGGTGAGAAGCAATTCCAACACACCCCCTCTTCTCGTGCTCCGCCGGTGGCGAGAACCATAGCCGATAGGACGCGGCGAGTATGATGTCAATGAGGGTGCCGGCGGCGAGGACGATAGCAAGTAGGACGCGGCGAGTATGATTGCAAGTAAGACGCGGCGAGTATGATTGCGAGCTTTGTGACATGGTTAGCGCAGCTCTCAGAGTGACAGACAGCAGGAAGTTGTACAATACAACGTTACGAGTACGATGTCAATGAGGGTGCCGGCGGCGAGAATGATAGCGGGTAGGATGTGGTGAGTATGATGTCAATGAGGGTGCCGGCGGCGAGAACGATAGCGAGTAGGCCGCGGCGAGTATGAGCGCGCGTAAGACGTGGCGAGTATGACGTCAATGAGGGTGCCGGCGGCGAGGACGATAGCAAGTAGGACACGGCGAGTATGATTGCAAGTAAGACGCGGCGAGTATGATGGCGTGCTTTGTGACATGATTAGCACAGCTCTCGGAGTGACAGACAGCGGGAAGTTGTACAATACAACATGACGAGTACGATGTCCATGAGGGTGCCGGCAGCGAGAACGATAGGGGGTAGGACGCGGTGAGTGTGGGTGAGTAGGACGCAGCAAGTATGAGAGCGAGTAAGACGCGGTGAGTATGATGGCGAGAAAGGCGCAACGAGTAAGATGTCGATTAGGAAAATGTCGACGAGTAGGACAAGGTGAAAGGAGAAGAAAAAAGGGGTCTATCTATGAGAGATGAGCCGAACCTTGCGAAAGCGCAAGTGTTAGTAGTGGCTTGGCGCTTTCTATTGCCATCGTACTCGTCGCGTCTTTCACGCCATCATACTCGCCGCGACTTACTCGCCGCGTCCTACTTGCTATCGTCCTCGCCGCTGGCACCCTCATTGACATCATACTCGCCACGTCTTACGCGCGCTCATACTCGCTGCGGCCTACTTGCTATCGTTCTCGCCGCCGGCACCCTCATTGACATCATACTCGCCGCGTCCTACCCGCTATCGTTCTCGCCGCCGTCACCCTCATTGACATCGTACTCGTCACGTTGTATTGTACAAGTTCCCGCTGTCTGTCACTCTGAGAGCTGCGCTAACCATGTCACAAAGCTCGTAATCATACTCGCCGCGTCCTACTTGCTATCGTCCTCACCGCCGGCGGCGTGCTCATCGCCATCCTCCTCATAGTCATCGTGCTCATCGCGTCATGTTCATCTCGTCGTGCTCATCGCGTCGTACTCATCGCATCGTGCTCATCACGTCATGCTCAACGCGTCATGCTCATCACGTTGTGCTCAACGTATCGTGCTCATCGCTTCGTGCTCATCGCGTCGTGCTCAACACGTCGTGTCGTATTTGCCAACTTTCCTTTGTTTCCGCGCGAAGTGTGGTAGTAGCATATATAGATGTACATTAGATAGAATGAATAGAACTGGACTGAGTCACTATGCCTGGAACCCGCTGTGTGTTTGCGAATACGACAAGAGTATTTGCTACGATGTTCCGTGCCTTGTCAGACAGCGTGATCGTGGTGCCATGACACGCGTCATCCGGACGCCATTTGCCCTGACACGGCTGCGCCCAGAAGGAAAATGCTCTGACACGGCTGCGTCCAGAAGGAAAATGCCCTGACATGGCTGCGTCCAGAAGGAAAATGCCCTGACACGGCTGTGTCCAGAAGGAAAATGCCCTGACACGCTCCGTCCGGTAATTAGATGCCACGGCGCGCTACGTCTGGATGCACGGCGCCCTGGCATACGGCGTCTGAATGCACAGTGCCATGGCGTGCTGTGTCCGGATGCACGGCACCCTGGCATACGGCGTCCGAATTCACATTGCCTGTGCGTTTCGCGTTGGGAGCGGTATGTGCCCTACCAGGGTGCGTCCCGAGCGTCCCGAGTGCCTGGTGTGTCTGGACGCAGCCTGTGCATCCGGACGCAGATTTTTTTTCCTGATGCAATCGTGGTGTTTCCCAGCGAGGCTTGTCCAGCTTGTCCACAATCGGCGGCTCGACATCTATTGGGTCCATTACTGGCTCGATGTCCATAGGATTCGTCATCCGCTTGACGTCCATAGGATCTGTAATATGCTTGTCCGAGGATTCCAGTAGTCGTTTCAAGTCCTGATGATATAGGTGTGCAAGGCGCCGATGCCACATGTTGACTGTGTGTGAATTTGGAGCTGTTCGCAGCATCCTGATTTCGGAAATATGTACTGATCCATACGTTGATAGTGTGTATAGACCATCATCAAGATTGACCCCGAGAACCTTCTGTCCTTTTGCATCGGCAATCGAGCATATCTCTAATCGGAATGTTGTCGTGTATCCTTGTGAGTCGAGTTGTCCTACTGATAGGAGAGATGTTCGAAATTCCAGAACGAAGAACGCCTCAATATTTACTCCTCCCAGATGTACACTTCCTCACTTCTTTGCTTGTATTTGGTGATCATCTCCCAACTTGATGATCATATTTGTTTCCTTAACTGAGTTCTTCCGGAAGTCTCGAAGGTTGTTGCAGTAATTGTGAGATGCTCCAGAATCAATTACCCAGCTCCTTGTTGTTATTGACGATCGATATGACGCCACCATTATCTCCAAGCTGAGGGAGGTAGATCCTGCAAGTCATTGCTAGTTACCAGATGTATTGTGAGAACGTCCGTTTCCATCTTGTCCGTCGCGTCCGTTTCCATCGCGTCCATCGCATCCGTTTCCTTCATGACCATTTCCACCGTTTTTACCACGGTCATGTCTGTTTCCTCTGTTGTTTCGTGCAGCTTGTCCCTTTCTTCTAGCTGGGCAGTCATTCTTCATATGCCCTTCTTCTCCGCAATGGTAGCAGTCATCCTGATCTTGAGCTTGTTTGTTGTTATTCTTACTCCAGCAGTTGGTGGTAGTGTGGGTACCAGTTTTACACCAATCACACCTGGCCTTCGGAGAGCGCTCATTCCCCCGGTATCGTCCCTGGTAGCTTCCTTGGCCCCCTCTTCCTGCTTATTGGGTGTAGAGTGCCTCGGAGACCGTATCAGGTTTGGTTGTCATTGATTGGTTCGTCTCACACTCGTTGAGCGTGTCAATTACTTCTTGAACCATTACTTTTGCGTGAGATTGAAGAATTTGAATCATGACTGTATAGGCGGGAGGAAGAGTCGTATAGATATGGTTCTTGAGAACCATGTCGGAAACTGCTTCTTCTGAGCCAGCAAGTTCGGTGGTGATATCAAGCAATTTGGCAAAGTAGGCATTGAGAGGCTGTCCAGGAGTGGGACAGAGCATGCTGAATTTCCGAAAGTGTGCCATTCTCCCGACAGAGGAGTTGACAGTGTTTGTGTGTGCTTCGAGTTCTTTCCATTCCTCGATGGGATCGTCCATGCCTTTGATGTGTACCTTGATAGCATTTGTACAGGAGCCATAGATGATGGCCAAGGTGTGCAATTTCCGTTACTTGTAGTCCTTATACGCCTTCCGTGCCAGGACAACATTTCGGGTGAAGTCGTTGGGTCTTCCCAGATCTTCCGGCTCTTCTTCCCTCTCCATCACGATATCCCAAGCCATTATTCCTTGTAGAACCTTCATGCAATCTTCTTTCCAGACTGCGTAATTGGTACGATCGAGAAGGCGGATGTTACCCAGCGGGTGTTTGAACGATTCTTCACTCATGATGAGAATCATATCGATGTGCGATGAGGGAGATGTTTGTCGACAGTTACAAATCTTCTATTGCTAATATGATCAGCACTCGATTTCGAGGGGAAACTGTCTAAGTAAGACGTAGAGAAAAGGGCTTCGGAATCGCCAGCCCCTGTGTTTACCACTGGCTCCTGAGGAGCTATTTTTCGCGCGAGAGTACAGCGGAGGTGAGGTTTGATTGTGTGGAGCAGTTATGGCTCCGGGCTTATAACCTGTTGAAGATTGCCCGATCACTGTTCTCCTTTGAGAGTCTTCACGAGTACACAGAGAGAGAGAAAGAAGAGAGAGAGAAACAGAACGAGATGATTTGATCGTTGAAGTTTGATGGAACGGCTCAGATAGGTGTGTTTAGTCTTTTTCTATTGCTATGTTGAAGTATGTAAAAGTATAGAAGGAAGAATGCGAAAGACACTGCGATGGAAGAGTGCCAAGCCGTTGTTATCAGGATCCCCTCGTCAGTGCCGTTGCTATGGCGTTGCCGTTGCTACAGTGTCGCTTCTGTTGGCGCACCACGCCGGAGCGGTGAGAAGCAATTCCAACACCTTAGTTTCAGTCACGTAGAGCTATGCTGTCTACAATGACGTAGAGCTATGCTCTCTATGGTGACGTAGAGCTATGCTGTCTACGGTGACTTCGAGCTATCCTGTCTATGGTGACGTGGTATATATATGTAAATTCGATGTAATGAATAGAACTGGCTTGAGTCACAATGCCTGGAACCAAATGCAAGTTTAATAGTCTTCGCTGCGATGTACTGTACCCTGACGGGCACATTTCGATGCTACCACTGTGACCACTCTGTTATCTATGTGTGGTGCGCCATCGTAAGCCTCGTCTGGATCCCATTTGCCTTCATGATCTGCATCTGTAAGACGCACTGCGTCCTGATGGCAAAGACACTCGTACAGAAGGCAGATGCGGTGGTACGCGTCGTCCAGATGACATTTGCCTTGACACTCTGCATCCAGAAGGGAAATGCCCTGATAGTCCTCATCCAGAAGGCAGATGCCATGGTGCACGTCATCCGTACAACATTTGTCTTGACACTCTGCATTCGGAAGAAATTTGCCTTGACATTCTATGTATGTAAGATATGCGCTACGTTCAGAAGGCAAATACCCTGACACTTATCATCTGGAAGGCAGATGCCGTGGCATGTATCGTCCGGAAGGCATTTGCCTTGACATTCTGCATCTGTAAGACACGTGTTGCGTTCAGAAGGCAAATGCGCTGACACTCCTCATCCAGAAGGCAGATGCTGTGGCATGTATCGTCCAGATGCTATTTGCCTTGACATTAGTCATTCGGAAGGCCAATACACAGCCCACTTCTGTCTAGTATGCATATGCATGGGCGGGTGGCTTTCGGTGCAGCATTTGTGCTTACATGCCTTGTCTGGATGGAGAATACCTTGCTGGGTTACATCCTGAGAGTCTTGATGTGTCCAATGCATATGCAGCATCCGGACACAGAATTTTTTTCCTGATATGGCATTATGAAGAATTCGTAAAGGCCATAGCGAGTGCAAAAGGCGGTTTTCCATTCCTCTCCCTCCTTCATCCGGACGAGATGGTATCCGATTTTTAGATTGATTTTGGTGAAGTACTGCACTCCTTGAATTCGATCTTGTAGTTCCTGCATTATGGGGAGTGGGTATCGGTTGGGGATTATGATTCGGTTGATGCCACCATAGTCGACGTATAATCTGAGGCCTCACCCATGAGGTTTTGGTGTGAAGAGGATTGGAAAGCCAGCACTGGACATTGATCATCGGATGTTCCCTGTTTTCATCTTTTCCTTGAGGTATTCCCAGAGTGTTTCCAACTCAACTTCAGAAAGTGGGTAAATTGGCCCCCAGAGTGGTTTTTCGCCCTCCTTCAGCGGAATTTCGTGGTCATAGGAGCTGTGTTTTGGGAGCGTATCTGCTTCTTCCTTTTCAATGATGTCCAGGAATTGCCGAAATTCCTTGGGCACTAGGTCTAGTGGGTCAGCCATCGATGCCTCAGATACATACCCAATGATCTGCGCTTCGGGATGACTGTTACACCCAGTGCGCTGGTGACATCCCAAGACATGCAATTAGTATGACTAGTCTGACTCAATCTGAGGATTGAGGCCGAGTGAGATTTCATGAGTGAAAGTCGGGGGCTGGGGCGAGCTCTGAAAGAGAGGAGTATTACTGACCCAACAGCAGCCAGGTGGTAACTCAAGGTTACCAATGGGAAAGGGGATGAGTGGCAGCCTCAGGCGAGGGTCTGGTCACATCCCTGGGAGGTGTCAAGGTTATCCTCTGCGAGACCCATACTAAAAGCTACTAGTTGCCGTATACCAGCAAAAATGTTAACTTTTTCTGGGTACAATATAACTCACGAGCGGTCGTGCAGGACTCGCGAGGCGGAACGGGTCCGGTGGGTATATGAGGGGAGCCAGACCATCTGTCAGTTGTTTGAAGAAGATTGGACCTTAACTTGTCAAGTTACAGAGATGTATTCTTCAGTTAACTGCGATTGCTGCGGCACTTGTACCGACATCACCAGACATTCCTGGAAGCATCTAGACTCATAGATTGCGACTCAGAAGGCACCTGAGAAGCATTTAGCTAGTAAGGGCTGCGGACAGGAGCATGAGGGTGACGACACCTAGAGGGAGTACAAATGAAGATTGTTTGCAAGCACACAGATCGAAGATCTTCTGGGTCCATACCTATCAATCAGTGCCATGTCCCAATCAAACCTATCTCCCTCGGATGAGGAGAGATGCTGCTGCATAATACTGAAATATTGCACTTCCCGAGTCAACCGGAAGGCAGACGGTCAAAAGAGTCGGCGCGATATTTAAAGAGCGTCAGTTTCCTATGTAGAGAGGCATCAGGAAAGATCAGTTGGAAGTTGAGCCTTAACAATATTATTTCGGGGATCAACTCTCTAGTGATATTTCGAGCGCGAATCTCTTAGTGAATTTTCCCAACTGCTTCCGTGTGAATCCTTTGGAACTACATGGTCGCTCCACTGCCATCATACAAGTATTGCCTGCTCAAGGGTGATAGACTGTTGGTGACCACCTGGGTGATTGTGCCATTGGTGAAACACCCGAGTGTTACACTATATTGTTAGCAGATATACCGACACTACAATATACCTCTCTACAAGAAACGTATAAGTAACCATGTCGGAATCTCAGGTATTGGTGAAGTTTGAGATGTGAAAGAGCTCCAATGAGTTGGACACCTCAACGAATGTGGTCATCCACGATGCCGACACCGGCGAGCCAGTGGTGTGGGATCCGGTTACCGTGGAGGTACCAGGGTGGTTCCGCAATATGGTAAAGACACTTGACAAGAGTCTGTCTCAGTTTGGCCAGCTAGTGCAGCTGTGCCAAAAGAATGAGCATGTTATCAAGGAAATCTTCCCAAAATTGATGTAGCACTACTAGGGCCTTCTGCATGACCACAGATGTCTATATAAGCTGGCCCAGGCCGAAAAGGAACAAATGCGCTACACTTCAGAAGAGGCTTTCTGGCAGCTGCCAGTAGCGAGCACCCACTTCTCTGACCAGGTGTCCACTGCTATTCTAGCTGCCCAGACTAAGGATGAAGGGCAGTTCAAACACCTGGCAGCGGTAACTGAGGCACTTGATGCCAATGCTACCCATGTCATGGCTGTGATGAATGAGTTTGCTGCGACAAAGGATGCCGAAATCAAGGTACTCCAAAATTCCAGTATGGCCATGAAGGCGGATATTCCGGCACTCCGTAAGCAGGTAAAACACAAGCCCAAATCAGCCGATGTCAAAAAACAGGAAAGGAAGCTGCAGGAGTTTTTCGATGCAGCAATCAAAAAGGCTAAAGAGTTGGCCAACCCTATTGCGCTCGTGCGCGAACTGGAAGGACTGACATGCTCGGTAAAGGAAGGGAGGTCCGTGAAAGAAGCGGCCTCGCTAAGAGAAGAACCCTCTGTGAAAAAGGGGAAGGCAATCGAACGCGACCCTGAGAGACCAGTCCCACCTATCGAGCCAGACTCGGGAGAAGGCCCAGCGGCCCCTCCACTCAGACCTTTCCGTTTGGAGTTGTATGACCCAGACGAAGATGGTGAGAAGGAGGCTGACTGAGCCGCAGTTGGAGCGGGAGGCGGTGGTGGTGGACGACTGACAGGGGGTGTGGGTGGTGGTGCTAGCCCACCCAGCAGCCCCAGTGACATGTCATCGGATGAGGGGTCACCCTCACCCCCACCATCCCAACCACCGAGGTGGTCTGCCACCCCGCAGCGAAACCCAAGGGTGCCATCTCCCAGGAGGGGGTTGTGGGATTGAAAACGTTCACAATCGCTGTACAAGCTCCGGGATCCGGTTCGTGTCATGATCGAAAAACCTGTACTGGATAAGCCAGAAAATTTTTGCGGTCGCGACTCGAAGCCTACGTTCACAGCATGGTGGGCTTGTGTAGGAAATTATTTCAAATACTACGAGACCACCTATGTAAAGAAAACGGACAAAATTGCTTTCGTGGGGTACTGGATGTCAGAAAATGCAGAAGAGTGGTATGAGGCACGTGCCGCTCAACTGAAGCAACAAAACAAAGAGGATGATTGGAAGTCATTTGCATTGGCGATCAAGACCCGATTCTCCAGTCGATTCGAGCAACGTGACGCCTCGCGCAAAATCGACCGTATTGTCTACGATGGCAATATTGAGCTCTACATCGATGAAATGGAAATCGCGAATACCCGAGCAGGACTCTCTTGTGTTATCTGGAGGGAAAAGCTGAAGGGAGGACTCACGAGGCCCATGAAAAAGAAGCTTTCCAATGTGGGACGGCTTCCAGAAGATGATATCGAGTTTGTAGAGGTGCTTCGGGAAGTGGGGAAAAATCTGGAGGACGAGGTTAAGGAGGAAAATCGTTCTCATCGGAAATCGCCAGAGCCAAAAAACCCGAAGAAAACTCCTGGGTCCAAAGAAGTGAAGGACCACAACTCTCTGCACTGGGTCAACAAAAAGACTGGGAAAAAGAGCGACAAAGGGGATCGGAGCGACAAGGGATCAAGCGCGAAGAGGGAGCAATGCTTCAAGATGAAGGATGACGCAACCAAGGGGGTCGACCCCAAGCTGGTTGAAAACCGATTCAAGAATAAAGATTGCCTCGCATGTGGCAAACCGAACCATCGCTGGTTCCAATGCCGGGAGCCAATTGTTACGACATCCTATCGTTCGGTGGCTGGCAACAAGCGCTGTTTCCCTGACTCTGCAATTGAGGAGGAAGAGGGAGAAAAACCCCAGCATAATGCCAAGTGTGTCAAGGTCTCGGCACGTGGGGTTGGAAGAAAAGAATCTCCTGAGCCGCGCTGATACACATGACGTATCCCAGCATGGAAGAAGAAGTTGTTTGAGGAGGACTCTGAAAAGGAGAGTGATTAAATAGACGTGTCTATTTCATCGGCTAAGGTAAAGCCCCTCTCTAAAAAAAAACTATTTGGATCGAGATTGACAGAAGTTAGGCACTGATAAGTGCAGAATACAAAGGGGGAAATGGATTTCCTTTGTTGATTATTCTGTTCTTATGAGAAATGAGTTTCCTTGAACTATCTGAGGATATGACCAGGGGGTCGAAAAAATCAGAAAATAAGGAATAAAACATTGGGATTCTATTTGGTTTTAGGCATTTGTATTTTTTGAAAATGAAGTTTGTTTTTCCAAAAAATCACAGACATACTGAGGAGGGCTGAAGACCCGAAATACGCAGGCGCGTCTATGCCCTGATATATGAAACCACTTAAAGATCTACAATCTCAAGAGACTAAGAATCTAAAAACAAAAATCCAACTTCCAAATATTGCAACTGTGAAAATTGACTTGCACGTTGGGAAAGCTGCAACTCAACCACTCCAAAAGCAAGATGAGTTCCAATAAAAGAAAGCATGACTCTAGCTAGTCTTCAAGCAGACGTCCCCCTAAAGAGCCAAGAATTGGCGAATGGCCCATAGTGGTTATGCACCTTTTATGAGACCGATATTCTGAGATACCGGTATGCATACTGCTTGATTCAGGCACACAAATCTTCACGATCTCGGAGGCAATAGTCAGGAAGTATGGGATACCATGCTGGAGAAGGTAGGTCCCAATGAAGTTAAATAACTTCGAAGGTGAATCAGGGTCTGGAGCAGGATGGCAGTATACCCGACCTTTGTGCATACGCCACCAACAGCACTATGATAACCAAGCATTCGAGGTGTCTCCTATGGAGCCTTCATTTGATATGGTGCTTCCACACTGGTACCTTCAAGTACACCAGCCATCAGGCTTCTTTGACAATTGCCCCACATTTGACTCCGAGTGGTGGAACATGAATTGCACCAAGGAGAAGCCGATCAACTGGACATTGAATTTGATTCAGGTCTACTGGAAAATGTTGATCAAGAAACAGTGGGCTTCCTGGGTGTTGTAGGCATGAGTGCTTAGGGAGTGGAACTTGTGGATTGAAGGGGTATGGTACCTGAATGGTACAAGAAGTTCATTGATCTGTTTGATCCAGAAGGAACTATAGACGAACTACCTCCGTATAGGTCGTTTGGTCACGCCATTGATCTTAAGGAAGGAGCACAACTCCCATGGTGTCCTATCTACACGTTATCAGAAGTTGAACTGGAAGCCCTAAAAGAATATCTGGAGGGGATACTTCGAACGGGCAAGATTAGGCCTAGCAAGTCTCCAGCTGGTGTCCCAATACTGTTTGTACCAAAGCCTCATGGTCATGGCCTAAGGCTCTGTGTGGATTATCGTGGACTTAATAAAGTCACGATAATGAACTGCTACTCGTTACCCCTGATGAATGAATTACGTGATCGAGTACAAGGTGCCAAAATCTTCACCAAGATTGACTTGAAATGGGGCTATAACTTGATCTGTATCAAAGAGGGTGATGAATGGAAAACAGCATTCCTGACAAGATATGGTCTCTATGAGTACCTTGTGATGCCGTTTGGGCTCGCTAATACGCCCGCAACATTCCAGAATATGATTATCGAGGTCTTGAGAGACTTAATTGATCAAGGGGTAGTGGCATATATGGATGACATCCTCATCTACTGACCAACAGAGGACAAGCATGTTCACATAGTGACGAGTGTATTAAGCTTGCGGCACGCCAAAGAACCTATCGAATTCTGGCACCGGGATATCATTGAGTGTGACGGTGGCTCCTACGGCAGCCGGCGTATGCAGGACACCTTTCATACGCGCCCCAGCAACGGTTTGATGAGCAAGGAAGACGTGTCTACAGTGAGATGCATACTGCCGACTGGTGGTGGGAACGGTAGGTGAGAATCTCCTCCACTGGACTTCAACGCCATGACCAGAGCTGTCTACACTATGCTGACAGCAATACAGACCCTACTAGATGATGGAGATACCGTGATATCCATAATTTTCATGTCCGACGCCACCCATCTTACGAATTTCTCCGGTGATAGGAAAGCGTGGCCTGTATACATGACGATAGGGAACCTATCCGCCTTGGCTCGCATGGGAACCGCAATATACAGCTTACTGTTGGTCGCTCTGCTTCCGATCGCCATCAAGATACGCGATATCCCTCGGAGCCGGTACAACAAACAGAAGGAACACAACCGAATGATCTTGCAACATGTCTTACGCCAAATCTTGGAACCTTTAATGTGTGCAGATCGCCAGGTATTTTTCCCCTGGTGTGCGGATGGCCACTTCAGACGTTGCGTTGCTTCGCCAGCTACTTGGATTGCCGATTATTCGGAGCATCGGGACCTTCATAATATCAAAAATGGCATATGCTACTGGTGTGAATGCCCAAAAGCCGAGATGGGCCAACATCCTGTCCGACCGTATCCAATTCGTGATGATGACAAATACAGGGCACTCAGCGTTGCTAATACTGCTACAGCAAACGCAAGGCTTGCAAGTTTTGACGTACATCAAGGCTCCAATGTCTTTTGGGATCTTGACTGTGTGACAAGCAACCTTGCGAAACCCAACTTGCTCCATACAATGCAACTGGAGATGTTGAAGCACCTTCTGGGATGGCTTTCGGTGTTTCTGAAGTAACATAAGCACTTCGAAGCGTTCAACAATATCTGGCTTTCTGTACCTGCATATCTTGACATGGCGTAAAGCTAGCAGATGTACGAGGAGGTGTCAAGCTGGCAGGGGAAGGAACTCAAACCCATGTCACGTTTCCTTGTCGCCGTCTTACACTGCACTCTACATGCCCCATCCTCTTCTCAGCGTGACGTTTTCAACCAGGCAATCGAATGCAGTCGAGCATTCGTGGAGTTCTACTTCTACTCTCAATACGACTCGCACGATGAGCAAACATTAGGACCGATGAGTACTGCTCTGCAGAACTTTCACCACTTCAAGGATGTCTTTCGTTAATTTCGTGCTGGCAAAAGGGTCACTCAAGAAGGTGAAGCTTGCCGAAAGGAGTTGATCACGGAGAGAGACGACGAGTTGAAGTTGATGAAGTTCAAAACTGCAGCCCACTGTGAGTGCCAGCGCAAGTCATGGAATGAATTCATAAACACCGAAATGGTTGAACATCATGCTGATGGAGGCGATTTCAACTTTCCGAAGATTCACCAGATGCTGCATTTCCGCGAGCAGATCCAACATTATGGATACCTGAAGCAGTGGTCTACGGAGACCGGAGAAAGTTGCCACCGTACGCAGATCAAGATTTCGTACAACAAATCCAATCGGTCTGGCAACTTCTACACGCAGATCCTCGAACACTACCTACGCAGCAATGCATTCACTGTACGGAGGCTTAATCACAATGCCCACAGCACCGTGAACACCACTGGGAGCGGCAAAACCAGCCTTCTAACCGTCAAGGGCTTGAAGTTCGTTTCAGTGCAGGGTTCCACCACATCGAAAAGCAATACATTTGCTGGTGTATTGGCCTCAGTAGGGGACTTGTACCTTCGGAGGCAGCTGCAGCATGCCACGAGCAGCTTTCTGGTTTCGTGGGGGGTAGAAACCAACTTGGAAGTGCTGATATGTTGTACCGCACAGGGGTACCATGGCATTCAAATTCCTGTCACCAATATGCATGGAGATCAAGTGATCCAGACCGTTTGATGTACCGGGGAGCAGAGATGGCACAGGCAAGATCCCCGGAACGACTGGGTATGGGTGAAGACATCACGCCCCAGAGAGGGCCAGGAACCAGCATACGAGGCACTTCAGGGACATGTATCATACCGTCTCCTGAAGCTGTTTAACCTTGAAGTCTTAGGTGGTCTGGTTTGGTGTGCGTTTGTACAAACGCCGATACCCAGGGTGGGCGGCATGCCTGAGAGGGCATCCGGGATGGTCAGAGTGACGGAGGCAACAAAGGCGAGTGGCTATGTGGTGATCAGCGGAGGAAACATCACTGGTGCAGCGCATCTTATTCCCAAGGAACCCAGCACCTCGGAAACGACGCGGAAAGTATGGATCGTCAACAGTTATATCGATTTGACAACCTGGAATGAAGTGTATTACATGACGGAGGATGAGTTGGATCAGGCGGCGGCGGGAATATGCCGCTGAGAAGGGTATTTACAATTACTATTTAATGTATTACAACACCAAGGAGGGCGTATGACAAGTAATGTGAGTACTGGCATGGCATGCATCTCGGATACGGGTTAGACGTGTTGTGAAATGAGAACAGAATGCCTTATCAATGGCACCAGGGGCTGCAATTATGGCATGTAGCCCGGCTTGAGTAGTACAGAAGCTGCACTGGCAAGTCGTCGTCTGGGAGAAGTATGTACGGACATGCATCGTCAGGACACCATTTGCCTTGACCCTCGTCGCCCAGAAGGCTACTGTAGTGCCCATCTTCGTCTAGTACGCATACGTCCAGGTGCCTCGCGTTGGGAGCAGCATGTGCACTGACAAGTATAGTCCGTAAGATATACCCGGAGATATGTGTGCTGCATCCAGAAGGTAAATGCCCTGGTATTCGTGGTCTGGAAAGCACATGCCGTGGCGTGTGTCGTCCGGACACAACATGCCTTGGCACTCATCATCTGGAAGAAATATAACCCGACACTTGGCATCTAAAAGGCATATGCCATGGGATTCGTCGTCCAGGTGGCAGATGCCATGGCAGATGTCGTCCAGACACTACATACCTAGACATTCGTAGTTTGGAAGAAAAGGCTATGCTTTGACACTCGTCGACTCGAAGGCTAATGCGGTGCCCGTCATTGGCTGGTGCGCATATGAATTGCAGCCTCGTATTAGGAGCAGCATAGGTGCTGACGAGCATCATCCGGAAGGTAGAGGCGCAGCCACACATCGGAAGATACGCCTTGGCGCCCTGCGTCCAGAAGGCAAATGCCCTGACAATGGTAGTAAGGAAGAAATATGCCTTGAAACACTGCATCTCGAAGGCAAATGCTAGGGCTCTCATCGTATAGAAGAAATATACCATGGCAGGTGTCGTCCGGACGCCACATACCTTGACACTCGTCGTCCAGAAGAAATATGCCCTGACACTCGGCGTCTGGAAGGCAATTGAATGCCATGGCACTCGTAATCCAGAAGGCATATGCCATGGCAGGCGTTGTCCTGACGCCACATACCTTGACACTCATCATCTGGAAGAAATATGCCTTGACACTCTGCGTCTAGAAGGCAAAATGCTGTGGCATGTGTCGTCTGGAAGAAATCCGCCCTGACACTCATCGTCCGAAAAGCACATGCCGTGGCAGATATAGTCCAGACTCCACAGGCTGTGACACTTGTTATCTGGAAGAAATACGCCCCTGACGCTTATCGTCTGGAACAAATATGCCTTGACACCCTGCGTCTGGAAGGTATTTGCCCTGACACACGTGGACCGGAAGGCATATGCCATGGTGTACGTCGTCCAGATGCCACATGCTTGACACTCGTCGACACAAAAAAAAGGCGCCGCTTTGACAATTGTTGCATGGAAGGCTACTGCTATGCCCATCTTCGTCTGGTACACATACACATGGCCGGCACGTGTCGGCAGTGGCATGTGCACTGGCTAGCGGAGTCCGGAAGTATATGCGTTGGCACGCATAGATAGATATGCCTTGCCACACCGTATCCAGAAGGCAAATGCCCTGACACTAGTCGTCTGCAAGAAATATGCCTTGACACTCCGCGTCTGGAAGGCAATATGCCCTGGCACTGGTCGTCTGCAAGGCATATGCCCTGGTACGCACCGTCTGAAAAGCACATGTCGTGGCGTACGTCGTCCGGACGCCACATGCCTTGACACTCGTCATCTGGAAGAAATATGCCTTGACATTCTACGTTTGGAACACAAAATGCCGTGGTGCACGTTGTCCGGAAGGCTATGTCCTGGTACTGGTCGTCCGGAAAGCACATGCCATGGCGTGCGTCGTCTGGAGGAAATACGCCCTTACACTCGACGTCTGGAAGACAAAATTCCCAGGGACTCGTCATCCGGAAGGCATACGCCCTGGCACTCATCGTCCGAAAAGCACTTGCCATGGCTTGCGTCGACCGGACCCCACATACCTTGGCACTCATCGTCTGGAAGAAATATGCCCTGACACTCTACGTCTAGAAGGCAAAATACCCTGGCGCTCGTCATCCAGAATGCAGATGCTGTGGAAGGGATCGTCCGGACGCCACATGCGTGGACACTCGTCGTCAGGAAGAAATACACCCTGACACTCGGCGACTGGAAGGCATATGCCGTGGGATTCGTTGTCCAGTAGGCATATGCTGTGGCGGGCGTCGTCCGGACACTACTTACCTAAACACTCACATATAGTTTGGACGAAAAGGCTGTGCTTTGACACTCGTCTCCTGGAAGGCTAATGCGGTGCCCATCTTCTTTTAGTGCAGATATACACGCCGCCTTGTATTGCGAGCAGCATGGGAGCTAACAAGCGTAGTCCAGCAGGTAGAGGTGCAGTCACGCGTCGGAAGATATGCCTTGGCGCGCTGCATCCAGAAGGCAAATGCCCTGACACTCATCGTCTGGAAGAAATATACCCTGACACTCTGCGTCTGGAAGGCAAAATGCCCTGGCACTTGTCATCCGGAAGGCATATGCTGTGGGGTGTGTCAACCGGACGCCACATGCCTTGAGACTCATCGTCTGAAAGAAATATGCCCTGACACTCTGCGTCTGAAAGGGGAAATGCCCTGGTACTCATTATCAGGAAGACATATGCTGTGGCATGTGTCGACCGGACGCCATATGCCTTGACACTCGTCGTCTCGAAGAAATATGCCCTGACTCTCTGCATCTGGAAGGTAAAATGCCCTGGCACTCGTCGTGTGAGAAGCACATGCCGTGGCGTGTGTCATCCGGACGGCACATGCTTGACACTCGTCAACAGAAAGAAAACGTGTCGCTTTGAAAATCATTGCCCAGAAGGCTGCTGCGGCGCCCATCTTTGTCTAGTACGCATACGTACGGCCGGCACGGGTTGGGAGCGGTATTTGCACCGGCAAGCGCAGTCCGGAAGTATATGTGGTGGTACGCGTCGATAGATATGCCTTGCCGCACATTGTCCAGAAGGCAAATACCCTGACACTGGTCGTCTGCAAGAAATATGCCTTGACACTCCATGTCTGGAAGGCAAAATGCCCAGGCACTCATCATCAGGAAAGCACATACCCTGGCGTGCGTCGTCTGGACGCCACAGGCCTTGACATTCGTCGTCTGGAAGAAATATGCCTTGACACTCTGCGTCTGGAACTCAAAATGCCGTGGCGCAGGTCATCCAGAAGGCATATATCCTGGCACTCATCGTCCGGAAAGAACATGCCGAGGCGTGTGTCATCTGGAAGAAATACGCCCTTACACTCGGTGACTTGAAGACAGAATGCCCGGACACTCATCATCCGGAAGGCATATGTTCTGGCACTCGTCCTCCGGAAAGTACTTGCCATGGCTTGCGTCGACAGGATGCCACATACCTTGACACTTGTCATCCGGAAGAAATATGCCCTGACACTCTGCGACTGCAAGGCAAAATGCCCTGGCACTCGTCGTCCGGTGTTGAAGATTGCCCAATCACCATTCTCCTTTGAGAGTCTTCACAAGTACACAGAGAGAGAGAAAGAAGAGAGAGAGAAAAGGAGTTAGATGATTCGATCGTTGAAGTTTGATGGAACGGCTCAGATAGATGCATTTTTGGTCTTTTTCTATTGCTATGTCCAAGTATATATAGAGTGTAGAAGGAAGAATGTGAAAGACGCTGCTATGGAAGAGTGCCAAGCCGTCGTTACCAGGATCCCCTTGTCATTGCCATTGCTATGGCATTGCCATTGCTATGGTGTTGCCGTTGCTATGGCGTTGCTCCCCAGAGCGTTGCTGCAGTGTCACTTCTGTTGGCGCGCCATGCCGGAGCGGCGAGAAGCAATTCCAACACACTCCCTCTTCTCGTGCTCCATACCAAACAGAAATCCACTAAATCTAGAACAATCCCAAATCAAAAACAATCCCATAAAATCCTCGTCGACCTCATTAAAACCTCTGCAGTGAAAACCTCGTGGGAAAAACACTTGCTAGTAGGAAAAAGAGTGCCGACTCACGCTTGCCAACAGGATGCAAGAACATGCTCAACAAAAGATACCTTCTTTCCTCTTCCAATTCCTTATCACCCTCACCCCCTTTTCTTCGCCAAAGAACCGCACCTCCTTTTTCTTTTTGAGATCGGCGTCATTCATCGTATTTGGGTTCTCCGTTGTCAGGGCCAAATATAGTGAGACCGGTGGATTGCAATAGTCGTTCGTGTCGGGGAACCGTGAGAGGTTTCTTCAGCAGATCGGCAGGATTAGACTCTGAGGTAACATATTGGAACTTAACTGCGCCTTTCATCTGTTCGTCATGAACATGATGATATTTTACGTCAATGTGTTTTGACTTTTGCCATACGACTCCCGAGGTAATAAATTTGATGGCGCCTTGGTTGTTGCATCCGATCGTTACTGGTCCATCAACAATCTTTACTGCCATTCCTCCTGCTGCCTCCTTCATCATACACCTGAGCCAGAGGCTTTCCCGGGTGGCATACGAACAGGCGATATATTCCGCCTCAAGCATTGAGAGTGCCACCACGCTCTGAGACTTGGCTTGCCAATGAATCAAGCCAGATATGACAAGCTCGTTGTTGACATTGACATTCCCGAGTCCGAATACGCATCCGCCGACAGATTTCCGAGTTGTGAGATTCCCTGCCCAGT
>Ga0307508_10001272_pt1 | contig 28676 bp, 38 predicted proteins | sample 9_EM_MG_FD_203089 | JGI IMG/M metagenome (GOLD analysis project Ga0307508, IMG submission 203089) | Populus trichocarpa ectomycorrhiza microbial communities from riparian zone in the Pacific Northwest, United States - 9_EM | ecosystem: Host-associated > Plants > Roots > Unclassified | place...
TGCGCATCTTCCTGCAGGCCATCAGCCTCCCAACACGCGCCACTCAGGGAACCAGCCCGCTGGATGTCCTGCTCGATTCCTTTGCCGGTCGGTGGTACGATGCCAACGGGAAGCAGGTTGCGTACGATAAGGATCTGGCTTACAGGTTCTCGAGAGCAATCGTGCAACTTAATGAGGTTTTGCACGGCGGAATATCTCGGGAACCTGGTTCAACTAGATACGCTGGGAGAAATGTCACTGTCAGAGACTTCTTGGATGCATTCCGACGTCATGATCCTCGTTGCCTGCTGTCTGATGACACTCTTAGCGATGTCTACGAATCCATCTACCGTGAGCCCCTCTCACAAGCGCGCCACCCGTCGTTCAATGGGCCCGCCGAGATCACCGTCACCTTTAAGCGCGCATTGCCCTCGCGTCTAACTTACAAAGTCCAGTCTGAACCAGTAGTGATCCGCATCCCACAACCCGACCCCAACTTCACGATCGAGCTGTTCGGACACAATCTCGCTTTTGAACCGCCTGTTCTGTCGTTCGCCAAGTCGTCCGAGGCATCGTTCAGGGTGACAGGGACGTTGTTCGGTCTGACGACGATGTTGGTGTTACGTTCAGGGTCAAATGCACTGCTGTACACCGGTCTCCCACCAAGTTGTCCCATCTCTGTGGAGCGCCCTTTCATGCGGAACACCTTCCAGGTCACATTCCTGAACCACGTTAACGCTCCGCGAAGATACATGTTTAGCTTCGCCGACCCACTCGTCCGCCACGAATGGGCAACCTCGCTGAAGAGATTGACAGATGCGTCAACGAGCATCCCTTGCCCACCGAGTGTCTCACCATTCCAAGCGAGGTTCGCGCGAGCTGTCAGCGATGTTGTGTTCCGGGTATTGCAAGAGACTCTTATCGGCCCAGAAGTCCTTTCTGTTCAACAGTCGCCGGAGAAGCTGAATAGCGCACTCAAGCGACTCAATTCTATGAGCACCTCTCGTCATGATTCTCAGTTCTCATGGTCTTCTCGCGATATCACCGGTTCCGATCTCGTTGGGTTAAAGTCGGGGAGGAGAGTGTATCATCATCACGGCCCTGGGAAACTCGAGGTGGAGAGCAATCGCATCACTCCTTCCCATTCGAGAAGTAGCAGCGAGGACGATGGAAACGGGAGTGACCCACGGTCGCGAGCAGAGGAGCGGCTGTGGTCTGGAAAAGATTTGGAGATGTTTTGCCAGCAGAACAGCTCGATCGCACAAGTGGTCGAACTGTTATTACCCGCGATTTCTAATCAGCCGATCCAATCACAATGACATGCTCATTCACTAGTGAGTCGCTTTTGCGATTCGTTTCTGGTGGGGGCATTGACGACCCATACCGCAGGTTTCTCACTCTCGTTATCGGTTTCAGTCTGATCTATATCTATCACCACTATCCCCTACTTACTCACATCAGCTCATTAGTATGTGTAGTCATTCATCGTTCTGCTGTAAACTGTCCACGGACACCGCTATGTCGTCCTACCACGTCATCATCGCATCTGCTTTTTTTCTTCTTTTATTGGTTGCTTTTCAATGCCATGATGGATCACTTCTGGGTTTTTGAATGGGTGTTCAGTCAACGTGAAATAGCCATGGGCAGAAGCCGGATTGGGACGCACTAACCGCAAGCATGGCGAGTCACCCGCTGAGGCTGTCCACCGCTCCTGCTGGCATGCCCTTGACCTAAGTGCCCCGTCTGGGCCACTCCATCACCCTTCGCCTCGAGACAAGTCCTGCCTCTTGACTCTGACCAGCCTGGTCTGAATCAGCCATGGCAAGAGCGTATGCCGACGTGAACGCTTCTCTGGGACGCTCCTGGTACGACTATGGTCAGTACCGGACACCACTCGATGGTGACGTCTACAGATCTAACCGGTGCTGACAGAGAATTTCAACATCGAGTGGAGCTCATCAGAGCGTTATGAGGTTATCGAACGCATAGGGGGTGGAAGGTATTCTGAGGTAAGGGCTGTTCCTCCGCGCCGAGTGTGCACAGCGCTCGATCACGCCATGCAGGTCTTCAAAGGCATCGACATGGTCAACTCGGAGATCTGCATCATCAAAGTCCTCAAGCCCGTCGCCCCAAAGAAGATCAAGCGCGAGATCAAGATACTCCGTAACCTGACGGGGGGCGCGAACATCGTCGCCCTGCGGGACGTCGTCCAAGACCCCTCTAAGCGATACCACAGCCTCGTCATGGAGTATGTGGAAAATGTGGAGTGGAAGTCGCTGTTCTCCGTGTTGAACGAGCTTGACATCAAGTATTATATGTTTCAACTGCTCAAGGTGCGTTGAGATCGTGTTATCGGTGAGGCTGTCAACGGGTTCATTCGATCATTCAAGTAGGCACTCGACTTTGTGCACTCGAGAGGCATCATGCACCGAGACGTGAAGCCAGGGAACGTCATGATTGATCATCGGCGGCGCAAGGTGGGTCCATCAAGCGTGGCGTCATCGATGTTTTTTGGTCTCATCCTTAAACCTGTGTAGTTGAAACTGATCGACTGGGGATTAGCCGAGTTTTATCATCCCGGCACGCCCTACCACATTCGAGTCGGGTCTCGCTATTACAAGGCCCCTGAGCTTCTTGTCGGGTACAAAATGTACGACTACAGCCTTGACATCTGGAGCGTGGGATGCATGCTTGCGTCGATGGTAAACATTGGTCTCGTTTCACCCCACGTTCCAATGCAACTCAATCACTTGGCCTTGTGACAGATTTTCCGGAGGGAGCACTTCTTCCGTGGTGTGGACAACGACGACCAATTACTAAAAATACTGAGAACCCTTGGTACTGATGGCTTCGATGCATGGCTGAGGACGTACAGCATACCCTTTGAAACTGATTTGGACAGTCTCCTGCAAGTGTCAGTACACATGCCCTTCTCCTTTACCCTTTTTTTCCGAGTTAAGTAACATGTCCCACAGATATCCCAAACAATGCTGGTTGCGTTTCATTAATCCCGACAACCTCGACCTCGTCACCTGCGAGGCATTGGACCTCCTGGACAAATTTTTACGGTACGACCACCAGAAACGGCTAACAGCGCGGGAAGCCCAAGGCCATAACTATTTCAGTAAGCATCATGTCCGCGCGCTCCAACAAGCGTTCTGAATCACACCTCATTTCCACAGATTTGGTCCGACTCGAGGCAGCCTCCCGCAAGGAGGATTCTGCAGAGTATATTAGTGATTCCGGTTTTTGTTCCATGTAAACGCATGATCCTAGTACCTTTTAATTCTGCCGACGTTTGCAGGTCAACGGGAGTGTGTGCTTTCGTAGTAATATTTCCTAGGGCGATTATGTAGACCATATGATCGCGGCGATGTAGCGTTCTGCCTACCATACGTATAATCAATCAATCAGCAAGAAGTCGGCCAACGTGTCGGTGCCGTTTGATCATTCAGCAAAATACAAGATGAGGCGTGTACGTACGTACGCAAACACGAGGTCGCTGGCGGCTGGCCATGTTTCCTTACGCATGTTCATCATGCCATGGCAAGGTGTTCGGCCTGCCAGTCCAAGATATAACACGCCATGCCTGCCGCCCCTGATGTCTGAGACCCCATTTCCCCTACCGCTTTAGCCCATGGCAGCAGATTTCCAGTATCGCTCGCGCGCGATGAGCTCGCCTCACTTTCATGACTACGTTTACACTCCCCGCGCTCGCCCAAAGACGAGCGATTCAAACCCGTCGCCGTTCTCCATCACTCGATTGCGCTTCCCTCCGCGGGCTGAGGGCGCATGCCGCTGCGAACCCACGACGCCCAACCCTCCACACCGGAAACGTACGTCAAAGGGCCCATCCTGGGTCCGAGAAGACGCCTTCAAACCTGCGCACAAGCAGAGCATCGAAGAGTGGGTCAACGAACAGATCCATTTGACGGACCGCTCCAACTATGAGCGAAGAGCGCAACCGATGGGGAAGGAGGAGCTACGACAGCGGATGTGGGACGAGTTAGTTTACGAGTACGAAGCAGAAGCGCACAAGTGGATGAACCATGAAGCGGAGATGCGGAGAAAGGCGCAGGAACGGGAGCGCGAAGAAGCACGGCGAAGGATCGTCCAAGAAGATGTCACGAGGATCCAGGCTCGGGTACGGGATAGACGTGATAGCGAGAGACAGGCTATTGCGGAGGAGCGAAGAAGGAGCGCGGAGAGAGAAAAGGAGAAAGTGCGGAGGGATCAAGCCCGAGCGGAGCGCGCGATGCTGGAAGCGTGGAACGCGTACGAATCACGGTGGGCTGCCATTTCCGCCTCGTCCGAGCCGCTCGGCTTTCGTGATATCCCTTGGCCACTTTCGGCTGCTCCTGCAGAGGCAGCAGACCTCACCCCCGAAAATATCAGTGGCTTCTTGCTGCATCCTGCACATTCATCCAATCATTCGCGACGAGAACGGGTTCGTACTGCTTTGCTCCGCTGGCACCCAGATCGGTTCCGTCGCATCCTCAACAGAGTTGCCGACTCAGAGAAGGGTGTGGTCGAGGAGGGCGTGGGTGTAATCGCTAGATGCCTGAACGAGCTGTTAGCAAAGGAAGGGAAGGCGCCGCAGCGGGTGAGTAATCGAACACAAAGCAATCAAACTACCGCTCAAATGATTCCAGGTTAGATGAGAGGTTCCAAAGTTCGTTCGACTCCATGACAATGTCCATACCATACCATACTTTTGCCTAGTTGGTCGCAGGGCTCGCAGGGCAACCAGTTTCTCTGGCGGCGCCAAGAAATCATGTCGATAAGAATTAATCATGAAGCCTAACATTATACTCACTGGCACTGCTAGTGTAATGTATGATATCTGTAATGCATGTTACGAGACTCGTGAAGTAAAATGAATGTAGATTATACGTTGATTCTTTGAGTTGCAATCTATTATCTGGGGCGCCTCCGAGTCGTTGTCGATTGTCCTGTGCCAACATTGTAGCGGAAAAGAAAGAAAAGCTTGCACCCTTCAGCTTAGGACCAGCGACTGATTGGTCACCGGTGAGCGTGACAGAGGAGACAATTCTTCAGGAATCAGGACCAACTTACCGGTTGAGCTACAAGACCAACTAGATCTCACGTTGCTCACGCTGTGCTAATAGGCTTTATCACGATTCACAAGGGACGGGGTCCAATCATATCTTCTTGAGAATAACAACCCTTGTGGTGCAGCCATGGCTGTAGTAATACTGCGATGATGTCCGGTATTTCCCCTTCCTCTTGTCCCAGGACCTTTAAAGGATATAAATTGAAACGATGCATCCTAGCCCCTCCTGCATTGAACTGCGACAGAGGACAATGATGCAACAATTCCAAGCGGTGAATACTATGGTAATAGTACAACGATCGATAACAGACCTAGTGGGCTGCAAGAATCAAGGTGTCTGCTTCCCGTGCCAGGTCTTGTTGTTTCTACCGCAGAACTGAGTAAGTTACTGCTCATCGACGATGCTCCGGTGATGTATTTCTGATTTCGATCCAAGACAAATAGGTAGAACAGCCATGGTGGCATGGATGTCTGCGTCGACCAGATCGTCGGTGAAGGCAAGCCTCGTGATTATTTATGCAATAATGCGGAGGTCATGGTTAGTGATCGACGAGATCGTCAGATCGTTGTCTTCGCACTTGCACTGAACCTACCAGGCTACGTACAAGTACTATGTGGATCGCCCAGGCCGTGGAATGGATCCAGAACCACAAAGCCTCACCGGGCACCACCAGCAAACCCGTGACTAGCGAAGTATTTTGTCTCCTGGCGACGCAAAACCAAACCGAGACATACCTGAACTGGGGCACCACAGTTCTCGATACATATTTGACGGATTCCACGGCCTGGTTCGTTATGATCCATGTCACTTCCTATTTGACACTTTTACCTCTTGCTTCGCGTTGACCTTTTCCACCATGTTCAGGGAAGCAATGGATATTGGTAACCCCGGAGAATACGCTGCGAATGCCAGAATATGCTAAATGACCTGTATTTCACGGGATCGGATTAAGACACTTGGTCCCTGACTCGGGTGATTTGCATGATTGTGTCAAGCAACTTCAAGTTGTGTGCGCGGATTTACCGCCGGAACTGTGACAGCAAACTTAAACTGCATCGCCACTGCTGAGGTAAGCAGCTGACAAGACCAGCAGGCACAGCGCTATGAATTTTGAGTGCGCTCTGCTTACTTCTCAACCATCATGTTCCGCCAGTTTGCGCGTCTTCCACTTCGGAGATGTTTGCATTCACAAGCAGGTCCCAGTAGTCGACGGTTTGCACGAAATACCCGTTCAGCTTACGCGCTCGGTGCATCAATAACCATTGCAGGATACTTGGCCTTATCATGGGGTTCTAACAGTCGGCATATATCATTAGACTCGGAAGCCGTCTCTAGTATGTGTATTCCTCGTAGAGTGGGGTCCTAGGCTTGACAGTCCATATGCCTAGCACCTAAAAAGCAGCCTACGTCACCAGAGCCTCCGAGACCTTCCGATGCGCCAACGCCCTCGGCACCTCGAAGTGACGCGTCCGAGCCAGTTGCAATATCTCCCGAGGGTGGAGAACCTTCCCCAGCGCCATCAGAAACGCCAATAGAAGGCGAGGGAGCCCAAGGAGAATCTTCTGGCGGTGCTTTCAATCCGGAGACAGGGGAAATTAACTGGGACTGTCCATGTCTTGGAGGGATGGCTCATGGACCCTGCGGTCAGCAGTTCCGAGAGGCATTCTCATGTTTCGTGTATTCCGAGGCAGACCCAAAGGGCATTGACTGTGTAGAAAAGTTCAAGGCCATGCAAGATTGTTTCCGTGAGCACCCGGATGTTTATGGTGATGGTATGTGGATCTTAACCGTGAGAGTATACCGCTATATCATCATTTTCGCTGCAGAAATTATGGATGACGAGGAGGAATCTCCTACTAACTCTTTGACCACCGAAACAACGGACGGTGACCTTCACCCATTGGACAACCTTCCCCCAGAGACGACAGAACAATCACCAACTTCCGCATCATCCTAGATTTATGCTCATCATAGACACTCACTTATCGCAGTCATAATCACTACTCAGTACTGAAATACATTGTACAAAGGGTGAGTAAGCATTGGTACCGTTATGCAAGATTTCGGCGGGTGAGATCAATTTTGGAATCGTTTCTCGATGACTTGGTCATTCAGCTTGTACCCGTTGGCCGCAAATAATTTCGAACTCAAGAATGGCGATGTGTCATAAATGTCGTGATCTTTGGCCTACATAGACGTGAGCATTAGGATGCACGCCGAAGTTGTGTCTCACCCTTTCATCGAGTTCAGAGACTTTGATAGTTACCAAGTCCGGTTGCTCATGCCTCTGGAGTTGGTAGAATCGTGCTTTCTCCTTGACGAGCTGGCCAAGAATGAAGGCGAGCAGTTCTTCGTAGTCCCGAGCTTGTGTGACATACTTGCGGAAGCTCTAAGCACTAATAGTCAGCTCCTTGCGTGCGGCATGTTACAACACACTCACCCTCTCGAGTGTCTTCTTAATGGTGAGTTTCTGTGCATTGACAAAGCTGCCAACAGCGACGGAAATAGCCAAGTCAATGTCATCGGCACGAACATATTCTCTGAGGCACATCTTGGCACTGGCCTCTGCCATTCGAATCATGCTCTCCAGGTGACGTATAGTGATGGGGTATGAGCCTGTGGCCAAGGATTCCCGTCGGAGATCGACGAAAAGACGCGAAAGCTTTTCCTGGTCCATGTCATACAATTGGGGTCGGACTCTCTCTCGAGCGTACATGATGTACTTTCGGAGAACGTCCTGGGGTATGAGCTAACGGACAGTCAGTTCGGCCACCCTTCAAGCTTGGCGTGACGTACATCAGCATCGAGGGAAGTGCCAACGTCCATCTCCTCCTTCTCGGGTGTAAACTTGGGGTGGCTACGCACATGGCTCCCCACCACAAACCGTGCAAGGAGCTCATCCTGCACTGGGTCTACGGTATCTTTGACGACGCAAAGCACATCGAATCGTGAGAGAATGGGCTCCGTCAATTCGACATTCTGTTGAAATGGTATTGTAGGATTGTATCGTCCGCGGATAGGGTTAGCTGCAGCGATGACCGCACACCGAGCGCGGAGTGTTGTCACAATGCCAGCTTTTGATATGGAAATGGACTGCTGTTCCATGGCTTCGTGAATAGAGGTTCGATCCGCATCATTCATCTTATCGAATTCATCAATAAGGCATGTTCCTTTGTCGGCCAGGACAAGCGCTCCCCCTTCGAGTGTCCACTCACGGGTGACGGGATCTTTGCGAACACTGGCCGTCAGACCCACAGCAGATGCTCCCTGCCCAGTGGCGAAGACAGAGCGATGCGCAGTTTTCTCCACGTATTTCAAGAACTGTGACTTTGCTGTACCAGGGTCACCAAGGAGGAGGAGATTTATGTCACCTCGGATAGGATGCTTTCGTTTGACATCCTTTGGGACGCCGCCAAAGAGGGAGAGGGCAATGGCAGTCTTGATGTCTTCGTGGCCATATATTGATGGGGCGATAGATTTGATTATCCGCTTGCGGATGCGGTCATCCCGAGCGAGGGCTCGAATTTCCTTTTCATCCTCTTCTGTAAGCCTGAACGCGGCAAAGAGGTCCTCCTTTTTATTAATGTGGTTTGCTTCGATGATCGTGGAGAAGACGGGAAAGCCGTTCTTAGAGTTGAGGGATGCATCGAAATTGTTCCGGTATATTCCAGTCACTTCCTATCTCTGAGAGTGAGACTCGCTCAGTGATGGAGAACCAATAGATACTCACAACTTCTTCCCCTGGCTTCGCCTGATCAATCAGATCCCAGAGGAGAATGACCTCACGATGTCTTGGGAGACGTCCTGGTGGAACAGATCCTGGGGATTCCTGCAAGGTCATTTTTTGATAGTTGCGATATACTGTCTGGGGAGTGGTTAGTGAAGGAAGCGATGCTACCACTCGACTCACTTGCTCAGAGTTAACTGGGAACGGGCCTTTACTTTCGCAGTTAGGGCAATAACTAATCTTCACTTCCTTGGTTGCATCTTGGTAAAACGGACCCAAGACAGCACCACACTTGCGACAGTCGAATTTCACATATTTTAATTGAGGGAATACGCCGGTCCGACGAGTCACAACACCAGATACTCGAACGAGATTGTTCAAGTTGGAGCGGCGAAGATCGCGAAGGGATGAACTGAGTGGAAGATCAGCAATGCGGACATGAACCTCGGAATGAATGCGTTCATATGATGGATAGTAAACAAGGATTGCATTCAATGCCACTTCATCGAAAATGGTCAGCATTGCTGCCGGAGAGTTGGTGAGGAAGTAAGCAAGGATGGGCTTCGAAACCGCAAGGTGAAGATATGATACTTCGAGTGATTCAGCATTCGCTGGGGGAAGGTTGTCAGGACACGGCAAGTTTGTTGCACGTTCACTTACTCTCTCCGAGGTTGCGGATACGTTGACCATATACCGAATTTCCATTCTCATCCACATAAGTCATCAGAAATTGGCGGAAATGTTTGACGATTGAACGGCGAACACGATCGTTGGCTATCCACTCGACAATTGACTTTGCCTTGATATCGCTCAGTTGTTCTAGGGGAATTTCCTGTTAAACCAGTCATCAGCAAAAGTGACCACTCAGTATGAAGCGTGCTAACATCGTCGAGTCCATCCATATCATCCAAGTCCCGGCGTTCATCATATTGACGACGAGTACGTCGCTTCATGCGAGCTACGCCGAGACCCCCATCCAAGGCATCCTCGTCTTCCATGTCATCGCTCTCCAGAAACCGAGGTGCACGACTTCTAACTGCAGCGCGACCCCCCGTTCTACCGCTGCGCTCTAACCGATCTCTTCGATCCATTTTCGCCTCTGCGGCTCTACGGGCAACGCCAGACAGTTCTTCAAACTCTCCTTCATCGTCGATATCTCGGTCAGAGTAATGATCAAGAAGTTCATTGGCAGCATAGTCTCTTTCGTGGATCAATGGAAGGTGAGCGGGTGAATCATGGTATTTGCGTAGACTTACTCCTCCAAGCCATCCGCGAAAAGATCTTCACCCTCGCCGTCTTCCTCCTCGCCTTCAAGATCCTTGACTGCATCGCGTTCGTCCAGGCTATCATCTGTGTCCGAGAATGGAGCTGGAGGGGACGAAGGAGGTAACGAGGACGAGGACTCGCGTCTCTGGTGTGTGGGGCCTAGAACGGGAGAACTGCTGGGTATTCCGGGAGACCTGGCACGCTTATTACGTCTGGGTGTCTGAGACTGGGATGGATTCGAGGACCGTCTGGATCGAGAACAGGAATCTTACTTACCATGATGATGGCTAGAAGATGAGAAGCGAACACGCGTCGCGACGCGTCCCAACTTTGTCTGAGTTGGAAAGCGTGTAATAACGAATTTTTATTTTTGCTATTTTGTACAAAATAATCTACGCTGACCATGTCGGTTGACTGGCAAACGGCAGTAAGGCAGGAGGAGGAGTACCTGCGCAAGGTGCATCCAACCACGGACGATATTCCGGGATGCATATCTCTCCTGGACGGATTCCTCCTTTGCCATGGCGCGTCCCCAGCTATCTCTTCTCTCTTCCTTCTCACATGTCTTGTGCAGTCGTTGGATCCCAGGTGAAATCCCTCTATAGACATGGGCGGATGTCCGAATGCCATGACAAGATGGAGGACTTCAAATTCTGCATGAGTCTCAAATCGATGGAGCCAGAAGCCAAGAGAGTAGTCTGGATCCGTCGGCGTGCCGAATGGTGGGCCAACAGACGACTCGGAAAAAGCAGCGAGAACGTTTGGGACGTCAGGCGGTACGCATTTGACAACTCTTTGGCAATGTCACTCATCACACCGCACAAAACAATCAGGGAACCCCTCTCGAACTGGCCACCCACCCTTTCTGATGACACTGCACGATCTTCTGACACCATTACTTAGATTGCGACATGCACCGACGACCGTGTTGACCGGCAAACTATAACGCTTTCTGATACACACCTGTACGGTACAGCCGGTCTTCCTGATCTGATGGGGCATTCTGTATTTGGATATTATACTCTATATTTGCTTTCCGTGAGCCCGTGACGCATAGCCCCAAGTTGATGTTGGTGTCGTAGCGAGCTGCGGAGTTATTTGAAACCACGGCCGCTATGTATAGGCAGGTGTCAGCTAACTATCATGGTCCCACCGATGATATTCACCACCCAGCCCTGGAAGGGACTCTATCTTGCTTATGGGCTTTGCACCATCGCGTTCCAAATACCCCTATGGACCTTACGTTACATATGGCCTGCCAGTCGCCCATTTCCCTCCTGGTCATTGGGACACACTATTGCCGTACAACTGATCAGGCGTGTGAGGCACATCTCTTCTGTGTAAGTTTGAGTCTGGTGCTCAGCAGGTTTCTAAAGCTGAGATCGGTTTTTGCAACGAACAGAACAGGCGGGATTGTGGGGCTGCCGACCCATCACGCCACTTTACCAGCAGCTGATGCAGAATCTGTCTGGATCGATGGGACCCCTAACCTCGTGACGGCGAAGCTAGAGACATGGACGTTTGTGGCTAAAGTTGAGCCGGAATGCATTCCAGGTTACTGGTATGGCAAGAAGGGCGGTCCTCCGATGCCCACGACACCAGTCCCCTCCGGACTGAGAGTATTCTATTTCCTTCACGGAGGCGGGTATATTCAACTGTCCGCCCACCCGCACGCCATGACATCGAACATTACACGCGCTCTCGTAGAGCTGGATGGTTCCGCGCCCCATGCCCTTTCCTTGGAATATCGCCTATCTTCTACTGCACCACTCCCTGATCAAAATCCTTTCCCGGCCGCTCTCCTTGACGCACTTGCTGGATACAACCATCTGGTAAACGTAGTGGGTTACTCTCCCTCCAATGTCATTTTGGTCGGTGACTCCGCTGGCGGAAATCTTGCTCTCGCTCTAACGCGTTACCTCGTCGAGAACAAGAATACCCCTAAAGTGTCCCTTCCGGCACCTCCGGGGCATCTCATATTGCTCTCCCCTTTGGTAGACCTAACTACTTCACACGACTGGCCAGGATCTTCTACTATTTCCAACACCGCCGACTACCTGGGATTCCATGACAGTGGACGAAGTCTATATGCAAAACATGCTTTCCTGGGGCCGTTTGGTCTCGGGTTCGCCTTTCATAATCCCTACATATCCCCTGCCTCGTTATTCCCTTCTGAGTATCAGGCGCACTTCGGAGGCTTTCCGCGAACATTCATCGCCACCGGTACAGCCGAGAGGTTTTATGATGCGATCCGAACATTAGGAAAGAAGATGGCAGCCGAAATGGGTGAAGGGACCGGGGATGGCCAAGTCACGTACCTTGAAGGGAAGGATGCAGTACACGACTTTCTTGCGTTCAAATGGCACCCTTGTCGTCCTGCCACATTAATGGCCATACGGCAGTGGCTAGCCGCGGCGTAGTATCGGCAACATAGTACGGTCCCTACGGAGTTTTACAGACCCTCAGACAGACTTATCTCTACGGTGCAATGCTGACAATGTATCCATGCATATTCGTTATTTGATAGACAGCGACTTTCGCGCGTAAATCCCAGTTTCAAGTTAGCACACCATCCAGCGGAACAAGACGTATCTCGGTCAACCCGAACCTGTCCATGATGGTCGTGTTCAAGTCCCCGCATCTGTAAACCACGTCTGGGTACTGTTCCTTCATCGGTGAATCAAATGGAATTAAAATCACGTTTCATCGAGTAGTCCAAGTGGTTTGGGTATACTCAATCCGAGTCTGCCCGACTTCCAATGTTGGCAATATCGACAGGCACTCCACATCGTTTTGAACCCGTCACAGTTGGTATCATATATAAACAAACAAAACACGTTATGCTAGAAGCAATGGGGAACCTGGTGATCACCGCCATCACAATTGATGGGATTCACACTTACAAATTACAGTACGAAAGGAAGGGGAAAAATCGTAACAGTGTGGCATACAATCGCACGTGGTCATGATCATCAGCCACGACGAGAAAACGTGAAGTAAAATAAGTGCGGTTGGCGCACCCGGGCCCGCATTACTTGTCCTGTGATTTGTGCAAACTTTCCCGACGTGCTTCGCCGCGTGCTTCCTCGGCGTTGAGCAATCCTCCTGCTTTCCAGTCCTCGAGGTGGAAATACACCCCTGGAAGACCAACGAAGAGAGCACCCACGAGGTTTCCGATCCACGACGCAATGAGAGATCTACGAACAGGCCAGATTAGTTCCATGTTTATCAAATTCACTAGGAGGGATGTACGAGTTACTTTTTGATGTAATATGCGGTTGTAAGCTTGGGAAAGTAGTGCGGGTATCAATTGAACTTCCCTTGTGAAGGGATGTGAAGTACTCACATCGGCGTGAAGCATGATGCCCAGTGGCAAGAAGAACATATTGGCGACAACTATGGAAATCGTGAGCTGGGTTGGAAAGCCTGGGTAAACGGACTTACCGTGATCGAAGCCACAAGCGACGAATACCTAGTTAATCATTCGTGATGAATCACAACCCAGACATGTTCCTGACTCACCCAAATCGGGAACCAGGCAGCAAAAATCTTTGAGACTGTGTCGTTGGCCGCAGCGGATTGCTTCCAAAACAATAAATGAAAGGCAGCCGATATTTTCTGGCGTGTACTTACCCAGATTGCCACACAAACCAACCAGTTGCAACCAATACCTCTAAGGAAGATCTGATACCAAACAGGGGTTACGGCTTTCGCACTAAAGAAACTTGTGAGTTTCAAGTTCTCATCGCGGGGGAGTGGCAAGCATACACGACAAAGTTCTGGACATAACCGAGATATGGTTGTTGGCTAGCGATACCACCGTCTGTATGTGATCAAATATTCAATGAAGACCAGGTACAAGCGGATTGTTGACCAACAATTCCCAAGAACAGCTGCAAAGAATAGGCTTCCGACCAAGTTTCCGAAAGTGACTAGACAGAAGAACGTCAGCAACTATATCACACTCGCCAGAGAAGAAATGCATTACCTATAATCCAATTGACTGGAACGCCCCACCATGGAATTGCACCTTTCACTGCGGCCATAGAGAAGGTCTATGACAACTCAGGGCCCATGGTCATCGATGACATCGAGTGGCTTACCATGAGATTACTCGTAAGCAGGTCTAATCCTTGTAGTACAATCCTGAAAAGTGTGAGGTGGGTATGAATCTGGCGCTTCCATCACGCAAGTTGATTACATTACGAGACCGACAGGAAACACAAATCCCCCGAGAACTTTGACGAGACCAGGATTACTGGCGGAAAGACTTGCCGAGCCACCTGAGAGGATGACATCAAGTAGACCACCGAACGACAGCATGACACCAGCCAACACCTGAAATATCCCGATCAATAAATGCAGGATGAAATTGCAAGTGACATACAGCTTTAAAGAATGTCTTGTCCCAACGGGTGTTGTGCTTTGCAATAGCCATCTCGATGAGGGCAACAGTGGTCTCTGCTGGGCTGAGAGTGGAAGGAACGTCCGCCATCGTGAAAGTTACAGCGAGCTGCGGCGTCTACTTGATACAGGGAGGTTAGGTTACTGGGGAAATGAGACCCCACCAGGCGTACTTTTATAATATTCCCCTGTGGTGGCTTCGTGAGGTGGGTTACGAAACGGGGATAGTGTGTATTCGCAAGCTCGCGGGGCCAAATATGAGGTCCATTTCACAGATTGTAATTATTACCAAACGAAAGCGCGAACAGCCCCGACGATAATCAATTGATATGCTTACCAGTTCCTTGGAGGACAGCGTCTGCCCGTATATTGGATATATCACTGTGTCATGAGATGGGGTTGGACGAGGTACAAACCTCTGCCATTGCGTTCGAGTTTAGCTTCCAAGGACGCGGGGGAACAGTGGGACCAGTGAGAATATTCATGCCTTGATTTGTGGTTACAGATTCACGGATTGTCAGATCTTGCACTAAAAGATCTTGTCGTGTAACTTTTTGACGAGTCATTACTAATGCTAGTAGCACAATTGGTGAGCTCCGATTTGGTTATCCACTTCAGGCACACAGGTGAAGGAATTACCTGATGAACCATAAAAGCAAACGACAACACTGCCGCCGGCCTGCGACAACGCTTTCAAGTTGCGTACATCCTAGACGTGGCACCCAAGTAGTCGAAGGGCAACCACACTGGTCAATTGTAATGAACAGAGGGGTTTTGCGTTGGTTCTTGGGCGACAGACAATATTTATCTACATTTGGGGAATGGAAGATGGCGATAACAAGACCCGGAGTTTCAATTTCAACCTTCTTGAAGGCGCTCTGGTGTGCGAGACTCTGCAAAGGCCGCATCATGATCGATGATCAGTCAGCTCAGGCCCACCATGACAGCTTGTGGAGCCACAAAGGACTCAGTCTGGGAAATAATTTTGATGGAACAAGTGGCTGCTTATCAGGGAGTGATCTATGGATTGGCGCCTTTCCTATTTTTAACTTCCTGCTGCTTATCATGACGTAATAAATCTGCACGTTTTTAACTTCAAATCTGCCTGGCAGAAAGGTGTCGTTGTTGTGTTATCTTTTACTTTTATGGTTAGAGCCTCCCAGAGTCATTTGTGACTATTCATCAGAGCTCATCAATTGCGCCAAAGGCTCGTGAAAGGGTTGCGCGACAAAACCGCAAGAACTTGTACTGATGCTCTGCTTATCAGAAGCACTTTGACACTGACGTGATCCGTAGGGTGAAGTTACGCATAGCAATTATGATAATCGATGAAAGGCCACATCCGTGGCAGTACCCCGGGCCGCTACTCGGTGCGAAACGCCCACGCAACCTGTCGCCCAGCACCGCACGCGCGCGACGTGCGCACCCGCCCAGCGCCGCATCCCAACAAGGCGAGGTTGCCCCGCTCACTGTGACGCCCGACGCCGCCCTTCCCATCCCAATGAGTGCCTGTCGCCCAGCACTGCACCCACGCAACGTCCGCACCTGTAACAACTCGAAGCCCCCCCCCTACAACCCCAACCGGCGCGCAGGTGACGTACACTCCTGCCGCCCTTCCCATCCCAATGAGTGCGACCGCCCAACGCGCCGCCCGTCGCCCAGCATGGCACGCACACGACGTGGACACCTGCAACATCCCATCTTAATAGGTGCAATGGCCCAACGCACCGCCCCGGTCCGCCCGTCGCCCCCTCCCTCCGATCCCAACGAGTGCCCAAGCAACATGCGCACCCGTGACAAGCTAGGTTATGATGCAGTGCAGGCAAGCTCAACTCGACTTCTGGTACGAGCCCACCGCCATGGTCAGCAAACACTTTTCCCGAAGAGCATGAAACTGTTGTTGTTCGACATATACTCGCAGGCAAACATTTGCCGATTCTGGTGTCCCCGCTCATGCAGCTCGTCCCGACAAAGGAAAGCGTAAGGCGGACGAGAAGTCAACCAAAAATAGCACGGCGATTGACGTTTACCATATAGATACAGGAAGTGATGTGGGATATTGGATACTAGAAGTGACTAGACTCGGATGGGACGAGCGCTGGACCTCGCCCATATTTCTGGTAAACTCTTAAAAGATTTGAATTCTCATCTTTTGTCCATATACTGCCTGTCGTGTTATCGTGTTGATCAATTTCGTTGAGCAATGTATATGTTTTCTTGGGAAAGTAGTTTTTCCCGGGAGTTGTAAGACACAACACAATCAACACAACAAACGTTGCATTCCGGAGACAACACCACTGCAAACCGATCCAATCACATCGTCACAATGTACACATGCACTTGAAAACAGATGATGATCCAGCAAGATTGCCCTGAAACACAGCAGCAGAATGCATGCCTGACGCAGCAAGTCAGCATCCACCTCAAACGCGAAAATACGTCTCCCATTGGCTACGCAATGGAGATCATCGTGCAGCCGATTTTCCGTCACTGTGAAAACGCCGCCGTCGTCACCAAAAACGCTAGTAGCACACACACCAACACTCGACAAACCAGCGGCTGTTTCGTGCTGGCGAGCAAAATCGTCTTCAGGAACCCGCCAAAACTGATCGAAGGGGGCAGGATGATGTAAGAACCCAAAACCCACTACTAATCGTAGCGGGAATAAGTGTTTTTCTACGTCTAGAGAGCCTCGCGCCATCTCGTGGGGTATATAAGCTGAAATAAATGGATCAAGTGGAGACAAAATCATTGGCACTATTCACTACCAAGCGAAAATGTCGGTATACTGTGGAGTAGCTTTAAGTGGCGTTTGATCATTTCTCTTTTACCACTCTCCAAATTGGCGTGAGAGCCTGTGCTACTGTGTTAGCAGCAACCTCCAGGTAACCGCGCTCTACCTCGTCCGTTACTGCTGTCCATATCTTACGAGCCCGCCACCGATCTGGGTGGAATCTCCGATGACTCTTTTCGACAAACTCCTTGTAATCCTGCAGCCGCATATGAGACTTGACTGTCGCAAAGAAGGTTTCCACTGCCGACCAGTCGACATCTTCAACCGTTAGACGTGACGGTGGGTGCAGCACAGGCCACGGGATATCGTGGAAAGTGATTGATTTTTCTGGCGTAAACTTGGCCACGTCGAACTCGTCAGAGAGTATTCGATAACGTTCCAGCGCCCTATGAGTCGTCCACGGTCCTGACTCCCATCGCTGCCTCTGTCGCCGTTGGCGGTTTTCGCGTTGGCGAACTTCTTCTTCCCGTGCACGCCTCTCCGCTTCCTGTTGAGCAAACCGTTTCTCTCGTTCGGCGGCTTCACGTTGTTGCTTCAGTCGCTGCTCTTCTTCTTTTCGTCGCTGTTCGGCCTGGGCAAGTCGCTCCCGTTCTTCAGCGAGTTCACGGGCCTCCCTTTGCTTGCGTTGTGCTTCCCACAGCGGTCGGTCCTTCTCCAGTTCGCGAAGTTTGCGAATGGATTCGGCAATTTCAGCCTCATGTGCATACTCGACCTCCGGTAGCGTTTCCTTCAGGTCGTCCGTTCCTTGAGAATTTGTTTCTGTGGTGCTGGCTTTTGCTTCATCCTCCTCTACTTCAAACACTGATTCTATAATCGTGTCAACATACACCCCAAAGTAACGAACATAGAGATAGACCTGGAGCTTCAAAGGTAAAACGCACAGATTCGGAAAACTTCTTCTGTTGGCGTTGTCGATTGAGGCCCGCATAATGGCGCAATCTATCTAACCGCTTCTTCTCGTGCTTGGCGTGGCTCTGGTTCGCGCCTTTACGGCTCTCTGGAGGGGAGGTTCGAGCTCGTTTGTGTCCACGCGGAGACCGATCGTACAGCATTCGATCGCTGTCATTATCGGAATCTGGGAATGAGTCACCTAGAACTAATGTAAGAAACAGAAAGCCCGACCAGGGTCCACCACTGACCTTTTCGCTTGACGTTTTCTTCGACCTGCCATGGAGTGCTTTGAGAGGGGAAGGTGTCGTCGCTATCAACTCGCATAGAGAAACTGGCGTCTGCAGGAACAGTGGCATCTTGGGCTTCCTTTCCATGTGCCATCCTATTCTTTGCCCACCTGTCAAGTCGTGCTTTTCTGATTTTCTCTCGACTGGTTGCTTTGGGTCTTCGACTAGACCTCGGTTGTTGCAAGAAGGATTCATCTATAATCATTTCTTCGACCTCGACTTCGTCCGGATCAGAGTCACTTTCAACCAGTTCTTCTGGGAGACGAGGCCGGGCTTTCTTCTGTCCAACCGGTTCGCCCATCTCCGGAGATGACAACCGCGACCGTTTGCCTGAGGAGGAATCTACGGTTTCGAAGTCTTGGTTTGCTAGTTCGGTCCAGGTGACAGTGAGACATTTAGGCCAAGGGTACACAGCGCAATGATAGCTAGGGTCAAGTTTGTATATCTCCCATTGTTCCTGGTAGCATTGGACTTTTTCGCTGGGGAATTCGATAGGTGAATGCCGTGTTGGTCGGATCGTCCAACGTTTTCGTCCTGCTCACCCGCTTATGTCAATGACGCGTGGCCAAACCCCTTCGTCTTGTGCACCCTCTTCGAGACGCGCCCGTGGCACAAACCGCCAGAAAGCCGCGCCTTTGGACGTGGTCTCGATGACGATGCGTTTGGGAGGCGCGAGGTTTCCCGAGTTTTTGGGCCTCTGGATGCTGGGCTCCCCTGGAAGCGCGGTCTTGGGATCAAAGGAAGCGAAATATAGTTTTGAGTCTGGGAAACGTAGGATCCGAGAAGGTTGGGATGGATCGAGTAGACCGGGTTGTGTACCGCGCAATATACATAGGTTTGCATGTTGAACATCGTTTTGTGGCAGCGCAGAGTAAGCCGCCATACTTCATGGACTCGTTATGTGTTGCGGGGGATACACAGGGATTACATTCGCTCTCTCGGAATCGCCTGAACAGTTTGCCGTGGCCGGGTGAACAAACTTGAAAAGGACGCGTCAAGCACGTGCCCCCACGATTCAACTTCGTCGTCTTCGAGTCTCCGCTTGAAGTTTGCAAGAATTCCACACCAGTTATTGGGCGTCTGGGTGAAGGACTAACTTGAAATAGCTGTTAGCAGGTTATGCTCATGATCAATATGTATGTTCCCTGCATTCTCGTGTTTATTTGTTGTCGTACTAGGTGATGCAGATCTTCAACGGAAGTCCATATCATACTTCCGCAGTACTTTATGTAAAGTGACCAACGAGAAGGCCATGCATTTCTCGGCTTTCCACCCGATCTCAGTGTCATGCTCAGCTACGATGTAGTACATGATGAGGCCAGTCTAGCGGCCACGCGATCGGTTTCAGTCTCTGCCTTGTGAGCTTGGCGCTGGACTTGGATTTATTTGGCATATGTGCTACACTATTTCTGGCGAAGTGACTACATATGACTCCCAGGACTCGGAGTCACATCTCCTGGATCGACTACTACTAGTACATCATATGAAACCCTAAGGGAGTAGTACGCAAAACAACCAAACCGAGGTGAGTGTTCGGATCTTTACGGGTGCTCTCCTCTTGCCCTAAGTTCTTCTCTCCTGTGCTACGTGTCAACTCTCTGTCAGGCCTATGTATCTTTTCGCAACACCTATTTCTCAATTTATCCGAAACTGTCCAGCGTCATGACTACCCTAAAGAACTTTCAAGCCGAAATCGAGGAAATTCACGCTCGTGAACGCGCGACGCAGCACGCGCAGGGCGTCCGTGTGTTACCCTTCGATGGGCAACGGCGTGAAGCCTGCGCGCCGAGCGTATCCGGGGCGGGTAGTACTACAATTTATGGAGAGTCTGATTTGCATTCATCCGAACAGGAGGAACGAATTCTGGTGAGTCACTCCTCAGTCATCATAGATGAGCACCTGAACACCTGTGTCTCTATAGGGACTACTTCCTGCACACAACGATGAGCAGGCGCGAAGTGCACTGGCATCACTCATGGCCCAATTCCAGGGGGAGTATGTTTTTCGGATAGGTCACCGCCCTCCCCTTGACCCACTCTTTAACGGAGAGGAGATCGATAATGCCCCGGGCTGGACCGGTATTAACCGGACGCAAGAAGAGGTGGACAAGCTCGCAACTGAACTTTCGAAGGCCCAAGATGATATCGGAGGGAAAGTACGAGCCTTGTCACAAGTTTGACGTCGCCCTCGAACTCATTTCCAGATATACGATTAGGCCTCAGTACTTCTCCGTATTGGAGGATCGCATCCACGGGTCGCTCTCCTGTTACGTCTACCACCACCCAGTGTTGCTATGACCACTGAGGTTCGTTGTGCCGTGGTTGGGAACGTTGACTCGGGGAAGTCTACTACGCTTGGCGTACTAACTCGAGGTAGATTTAATGGACAGCATTCCTCCGTTCTCCTTGAACCATATTGACAGGTGCTCTCGATGATGGGAGGGGCAGAGCTCGAGTGACCCTGTTCCGACACAAACACGAGATAGAGACTGGTCGGACTTCTAGTGTTGGCATGGAGGTCAGTGTTGACCCAGGGTTAAGTCGGCCGTTTCTTATACGCTCCACATAGATTCTCGGGTTTTCGGTGTCTGGTGTCCCAATCTTACCTGGAGCAACCGGCCCTCATGACGTCGAGGGCGCTCGGCGCGACAAGCTGGGATGGGACGAAATCTCTGCCCGTTCAGCAAAGATTGTCTCATTTAGCGGCATGTTCTTCTATTCCGTTTGTCTCCATCTAGTTACAGTAGTCTCGCAGATCTGGCTGGCCACGAACGATATCTGAAGACAACTCTTTATGGACTGACATCCGGTGCTCCGTCCTGTGTCATGCTGATGATTGGTGGAAATGCGGGTCTTATCGGAATGGCCAAAGAGCATTTGGCGGTAACATTGGCTTTGAATGTCCCTGTCATTGTTTGCATCACAAAGGTGAGAAAAACTTGTAGCACTACCCTTGCGTGATGCTAAAATCCCGCGAGATTGACATGACTCCCCCTCACATCCTTGCTGAGACAACCAAGCAAATTGTGAAGATTCTGAGGAGCCCTGGATGCAGGTAAGTCCTTGTATCATTTTGTGCATACACCTCTTAGCCATTTACAGGAAGGTGCCAGTGTTCGTGAACTCAACTGAGGTGGCAGTGGAGCTAACCAGCCTCTTTGCACATCGCAAGTCAGTGTTAGTGTCATCGCGCCTACACTCCCTGACCTTTGCTTCAGACTGTGTCCCATCTTTCGAATCTCCAACGTTACTGGGGATGGTCTCGATTACGTTGGTCAAGCACACTCACCTATGATTTTTGGCTCATTTATTTTGTAGCTTCGCACGTTCCTGAACCTCCTCCCCCCTTCCGATACCAACCGCGAGATTTTTGCGGTTGATCAACCCTTAGAGGTGATCGTGTTTGGCCCATCTGCGACATCTGGCTGACTCGTCATAGTATTCTGTGACCGAAGTGTGGTCTGTGCCCTACGTCGGCACTGTAGTTAACGGTATTTTAAACAGTGGTAGGGTGAAGACAGGTGACTCGATCTTTTTCGGGCCTGACTCCAACGGCAACTTTCAGCAAACAATTGTTCGTAGCATGCAGAGAAAACGGTTTGTGGTCCCTATATCAATGTTAGCTGAGGGGTCTGACGACGTAGGATAGGGCGGACGTAGCTTCAGCCGAAGCTGGTCAATGCGTGGCGTTGGCACTCAAACGAGTCAAGCGTGCAGTGATCAGGAAAGGGATGGTTATTGTACACAAATCCGACACCCCACCGAAAGGTACAGACCAATATCATTCTCCACAGACTAGACCTAACTCCTTGAAGCCACCCTTCGGTTTGAAGGACAAGTGCTCATTCTATAGTAAGCCCTAGCATAGTAGTTGGCATCGATGTGAAGATGACAACTATTTGCAGCCACAATACTACTATGCAGCGGAACTATCAAGTACGTTCCCCCGTGTTTCGCCAATGACGAGTTAATTGACTCCAACCCTTTAGGCCATGCTCCACTGTGGAGTGAGTGGAGTATGTTAAATATAGTCAATCTCAGAGCTGATCACTCGCAGGCTGTGCGACAGACTGTTCGGATTGTATCTATGGACCACCCACAGGGAGTGCTACGCACGGGAGATCGTGCGACGGTCCAATTCGAGTTCATTTCACACCCGGAGTTTATCAAGGTTGGGATGAAGCTACTATTTAGAGAAGGAAAGACAAAGGTCGGTAGAAGATCAGAAACCGCGACGTGCATTCCCGCTTACAGGCTATCATAGGGTCTTGGAGTCGTCACTCGACTACTGTAGTTTTCTTCTTTTTCTTTGAGACCTTGTCCGGTGATGGGATGCTCCGTGGAATCTAAACAGATGTTATCGTATTGTTCTTCCTCTGCTGTATCTCAAGATATGTTACTTTGGTTGTGTTGTATCATATTGTGCCGGATGACGTCACGCAGCTACACAGGGTTGGCGGTCCAGGCGTAGGTATTTAAGTTAGCCGCACATGTCTTCAACTGCGTATCAGCGAGTCCCTTCCGACGAAAGCCGCAGCACTGGGCCACCCGCAGCTGCTCGACCCCAGCCCGCTCGCAAATATCTTCTTCTTCTTCTTCTTATCATCGCCTTCACTGCTGCCTATAAAGCTTACCAGCAGTATTCAATCCCTCCCATCCCTCCCCCGTTACCGGACAACCAAGTCATCGATCAACCGGTGACCCCGCCCGTCTTATCGCAGCTTCTATCGTCGACTGCGCCAATTGCAGTATCGACACCCTCACCGTCCACGGAGATGCATGGCAAATACAGCGTTGGCTAGTAAGCATCCAGATCCCGTCTTGGATGTCTCACTTACGCTTACTCGCCACCAGCTTTGTCAACTGGTATGTCTCTCTGGTCGTCTGGTACATCGGATTAATCGTTTGCAGGGGTATTTACGCACGCAAGTTTCCGCCTTCCCAGATTCCTGTACACGACTTGACGTGCGTCTCAATGTCGTCAGCGCTGTCACAACACTCATATCATCTAGACATATCCTTTACGCTTTCGCCAACGTGAAAGCTGACACCGGTGAGGTGTTCTTGTCCGACGATTGGGCGGACAAAGATATACACCACCCTGGCGACTCCTGGAATGATCCCGGGAACAACCTTTATGGCAACCTAAAAGCCATCTATAAACTCAAGCAGCAGAATAGACATCTCAAGGTCCTCCTCTCTATCGGAGGTTGGACTTACTCTCCCTCTTTCCACCCTGTCGTCGTCAGTCCTCAGGCACGCTATAACTTCGTACAGTCTGCTGTCAGACTGTTGGAAGACTACGGTTTAGACGGCCTTGATGTTGATTACGAGTACCCGTCTAATCATGAACAAGCAGCCGGTTATCGTGAGCTTCTGAAGGAACTCCGGATCGCCCTCGATCAACATGCCCATAGCAAGGGCATCCACCACAAGTTCTTATTGACTGTAAGTACAAGCTCACCAAAGGAATACCACTGGTTGACAGTCTCTAGATCGCTGCTCCATGTGGACCAGACAATTACAGGAAATTGGATATTCGTGGGATGGAACCCTATCTCGACTTTTGGAACCTGATGTCATACGACTTTTGTGAGTCATTGCAGGATGCTGTGAACAAATAATAACATCCGCGTCAGCCGGGTCCTGGGACTCAGTTGCCAATCATCAAGCCAACATGCATGGACCACCCATTAACGCTGTCGACGCTGTCCAGTGGTATCACTCCAACGGTGTTCCGAGATCAAAGCTAGTTCTAGGAATTCCGCTCTATGGTAGGAGCTTTGCAAACACCGCCGGTCCTGGAACCCCCTTCTCCGGTCTTGGTCCAGGAAGTTGGGAGACAGGAGTCTACGACTATCGTGTTCTCCCCGCTCCAGGATCCTACGTTTTCCAGGATGACCAGAGGATCGCAAGTTGGTCATATGACTATCAGAAGAAGGAGATGATCAGCTTTGACAACGAGCAGATCGGTGCCATGAAAGGTCGGTGGATCCGCGAGAAGGGGCTAGGTGGAAGCATGTTCTGGGAGCTCAGTGGTGACAAGGGCAGCTACAGGGAAGGTATGGAGGCTGGACCGGGAAAGGACCCGGTTCCTGGACATAGCCTGGTAAGGATCGTGAAAGACGCGATGGGGCCGCTCGATCATAGCCCCAACTGGTTGACGTATGAACGTAGCCGGTTTGACAACCTACGGAATGGCACAATCTAGTGCCCGGCCTACACGTCGCAATATTACAGAACCGGACGTTTTGGAATCACGTAGCATTAGCACATGCCAGTGGATGTACAAGGACGAGTAGATTTGTACTGTCAAGTTTCTGCCTGTATCGATTTGTATCGCCCAATTTGTCAGATCTGCAAGCGAGTAAACTTTTTCTGGTTAACCATTTTTTCAAAGTTCAAGTGTTCCTTGATCACAGGAAGGTGCTGGAACCAGCCTAGACCAGCCACGTTTTTCTGCCGTTTTGTGCCAGCTCTCAGTGCTCCATCGTCGACACCATACCACAAGCACGCCTCCAGCCCTGCGGCCAGACCTTTAGACTGTAAAATCGTTTCCTGTAATCTCACTCATAGACTGGAAGAAAACATACTACTACCCTAATCTATCGGATATCCAGCGATCCTTCCGTCTGCACCTTCCAATGTCTCCCGCTCTTACGATCCAATCGACCGAGGCTGACTTCGCATCAATCCTCGAGTCACTGCGTTCTGCACCAACGGGCCCGGGTGAGTCCAATCAGATGACAGAATGGGACGCGAGTGCAACTTACTTCGCACAGATGCTAAAGCAGCAGCCGATAAACTTGCACTTGCCGTCTCGAAGGTTGGAGTGGAGACTCTAATGTCCGTCGCTTATCCTAATTCTCGACGGCCAAACTAGCTGATATCTACTTGTTTTTGATTTAGCGATCAAAACATAATTTCAAGTTTGCACGCTTTTGCGCTCAATAAGAAATCAGGCTACGAGCGAGAGTCTGCGGCGCTTGGGTTCCAGTCACTACCTGTTGTCCTCGGAGCGCCTAGTGCACCGTTCTTGCTCCATAGTCTTCCTGTCTTGTTTGATCTCTATTCCGATAAGGGAGAGGTGGTGCGGGTTGCTGCCGCTGCCGCAACCAAGGCCATATTGCAACTTTTCCCCCCAGAGGCGACGAGGACCGTATTTAGAAGTTTGGAGGACATCCTGGAAAAGGGAAAATGGCAAACAAAGGTCGGCGCGCTAGACGCGCTGAAGAATTTTGTAGCAACCGCCAAAGAATCCGTGGCTGATGAGCTGGGATACATACTCCCAAAAGTCGAGCTTGCAATGCACGACACCAAGAAAGAGGTACTTGTCAGGGTAGCGTTCAGATGTCAGTACGTTCTGACGACCCATTAGGTTGCCACTGCGGCTGTCAAGTGCGCTACGTCGCTCTGCAATACGCTTGCGAACCCAGATCTGGCACCTCATGTACCTGCGCTGGTCAAATGCATGTCTAATCCCGACACGGTCCCTGCATGCATCAAGGCCCTGTCATCGACGACCTTCGTTGCTGAAGTGACTGCACCCGCGCTTGCAGTCCTCGTACCATTGCTTGTACGGGCGCTGAATGACCGGAGCATGGAGGTTCAGCGGCGCACGGTGGTAGTCATCGACAACCTCGTGAAGCTCGTGAGAAACCCGCAGGTTGCTGCACGCTACCTGAGTCCTCTCGTGGATGGCGTCAAAAAAATCGCGGAGAGCGCTGCATTCCCCGAGGTTAGCAATCGGGTTGAAACATGTCACCTCGTGTACTTTCTTATTAGCCGTGTAGGTCCGCGCGTTCGCGGAGACCGCGCTAAACACCCTGTTGAAGTCAGGAGCGTCATCCAGTGGCACTCCTCCCTCACGAGATCTGGATGCTGAGATAACTGAGATATTCAAGATCCTGCTCACTCTACTGGATGACAATCTTGTAGTGCGATCTGGAACGGAACCCAATCAACCCTCGGCAACGAGGCATACCTTGCTGACGTCGTCCCTCGAATTCCAGGCGTCCATGATAGTGGATCTAGTTTATCAGAAACGTTTTCTTGAGGAATCTCGATGGAATCGATGTATTGGGATGTACATGAAGCCATGGTTAGGGGAAGACGAAGCAACAAAATTTGCCGAGAGGGTTCGCTCACATCTGCATGCCGTCGAACAAGTAAGTTCACTATCGTTCCTTCTCCGTCATTTCCGTTGACTGGCCGACCTTCCAGGCAAAACACGGGGTGGTGAAGAGTGGGTCTGGCGAAGAGGGCGAGTTGCTGTGCGATACACTCTTTTCGCTTGCATACGGTGCACTCTTACTTCTCTCTCACACTACTCTTCGCCTCTTCCGTGGGCGGAGATATGGTATTCTGGGCGCGAATGGATCGGGGAAGTCGACCCTCATGCGTCAGCTACGTGATGGGAAGGTGGAGAACTTTCCACCACTGGACCAAGTACGATGTGTTATGGTGGAACATTCACTACAAGGTGAAGACACCTCCCTGTCTGTCCTGGACTTCGTGGCTTCTGGTGGGTTGTTCGTCAAGTGCACCGTCCAAAGCATTGGCTTATCCGTCTAGACAAATCACTCAAGGATGTACCAAAATCGAAGATCAGGGACCAACTCCTTGGGGTTGGCTTCGACGATGCTAGGCAGGCCGACATCGTCGGCGGACTTTCAGGGGGTTGGAAAATGAAGCTGGAGCTGGCCCGCGCCATGCTGTACAATGCAGACTTGCTTCTTCTCGACGAGGTTCGTATCTATTTTTTTAATTCGTAATCTATCTAGGGTTTGACGGTTATCACCGCAAACAGCCCACGAACCATGTATGTCGTCTTGAGTTATCTCGGGCATTTCGTCCGATTCACGTGTTCCTTGATCTATAGCTCGATCGCGCTTCTGTGCTTTGGTTGGAACAATGGCTTATCGCCCAAAGGAATGTCACATGTCTCATTGTCAGTCACGACTCAGGGTGAGTACCGACCGCAATTTTCTGCTTAGCAGGAACTGATGGATGCTCCTAGATTCCTGGATAACGTCACGACGGATATAATTCACTACGAATCCAAGAAGGTGATTTCCTCCGCTTCGATTCACCGCGGTGAACTAATGACTTGTCTTAGCTCGTTTACTATCCAGGGAATCTCGCTACCTTTGTGGAAAAGCACCCCGAGGCTAGGTCTTACTACACTCTGGAGGCCACCTCCGTCAAACTCGCATTCCCTTCCCCAGGTTCTTTGATGGGGGTGAGGAGCAATACGCGTGCTATCCTCAAGATGTCGAATTGTACATACACTTACCCTGGTCGGTCGAGCCCAAGTCTTTATAACGTTAGTTGTGCGTTATCGCTTTCAAGGTAAGTTTCATTTCCGCCACCGTTGCTTTATCTACCGCGAATGACTTCTTTTCCTCCCACAGTCGAGTCGGCATCATCGGGCCTAATGGTGCTGGAAAGTCAACTTTAATCAAGTTACTGACTGTACGTGAATGTGCACAGCCTGGGGTAATTGTGAATAATCTTTTCAGGGAGAGACAGTCCCTCAACAAGGCACGGTCTACAAGCACCCAGCGCTACGGGTAGGTTACGTATCCCAACACGCAACCCATCACATCGGTCAGTTCTTCCGACTTCCGTCGAGCCAATGAACTAATAATTACATGTATGATAGAGCGTCATGTGGAGAAAACGCCCATCGGTTATATTCAATGGCGTTTCCAGGACGGCCACGATCGTAGGTGACAACCCTGACTCAGCCGGTTGATGTAATGACGATGTAATTTTGCCACGTCATCAGGAGAAATCCTGGAAAAAGTGACGCGTGTCCTGACGGATGAGGAAAAGGCCCTCCTTGAGCAGGAATGGGTTGGGAGAGACGGGTCTAAACGCAAACTAGAGGTTCGATGAAGCAATATTAACGTGAGGCATGTTAGCTGATTAGGTCACAGCTTATTATGGGACGTCAAAAACTCAAGAAATCGTTCCAGTACGAGATCAAGTGGCGCGGGTTGGACCACAAGTGGAATACATGGGTCCCGCGAGACCAGCTTCTCGCCAAAGGGTATGGGAAGGTAGTACAACAATTCGATGACCTGGAATCTTCCCGAGAGGGCGCTGGTGCGAGAGAAACTCGTGCAGAGCTCGTTCGGAAACATCTTGAAGATATTGGGCTGGATGGAGATATCGCTCAATACAACGAGATATCAGGGCTTTCCGGAGGTAAGGTGCCATGGCTGTGATGCAAGTCGGACCGTTGACTGT
>Ga0307508_10001273_pt1 | contig 28664 bp, 33 predicted proteins | sample 9_EM_MG_FD_203089 | JGI IMG/M metagenome (GOLD analysis project Ga0307508, IMG submission 203089) | Populus trichocarpa ectomycorrhiza microbial communities from riparian zone in the Pacific Northwest, United States - 9_EM | ecosystem: Host-associated > Plants > Roots > Unclassified | place...
CCAGCGAGCTGTGCGCCAATGCGGTGCGTCACGGACGCGTCCCCGGGCGGGACTTCCACGTACGCCTCACCGCGCCCCTGGACGACTCCGGCCCGATCCGGATCGAGGTGTCGGACACCCGTGGCGAGCGGCAGCCCGCGCTCACCAGGGCGACGCCGGACGCCGAAACGGGGCGCGGACTGTTCCTCGTGTCGCAGTTCGCCGAGCGGTGGGCCGTTGGGCCACGGCCCAACGGTGGCCCCGGGAAGACCGTTTGGGCGGAGATCGCGACTAAATACAGCGCGTCCAGCCCTAGGCTGGACGACCATGGAACAGCGGATGCAAGCTGCCCTGCGCGTGGAGATCAGCGCCGAGGCGGATGATGGGGATCTCGCGATCCACGACCTGTACCGGTGGCTGCGGCGGGACTCGGACGTCCGGGCGCACGCCGAGCTGAATCTGCTCCCGTCCCGTGACGGCGGGCCGCTGGCCGTCATCGACCTGGTGGTCAGTCAGGGTCTGGGCGCGATGAACCTGGCGCTCTCATACGCCGCGTGGCGCGCCGCGCAGCCGACCGCGCCCGCCGTCCTCGTCGCCGCCAACGGCCGTTCGATAGCGGTGCGGGGAGAGTGCGACGCCGAGACGGTACGTACCTTCCTGGAGGCGATGGAGTCCGCGTCCACCGCCGTACCGACCCCGGCGGCGGAGGGCCCTTGACGGCCTCCGTCCTCCGTCCTCCGTCCTCCGGGTGATGGTCGTGGAACGTCATAGAACCCACAGGAGAGTGGAGCGAGTCATGGCGTTACGGTTCATCGCCAAAGACCCGAACACCAACGGGACGCAGTGCCCCACGGCTTGGGTGGACGACGAAGCGGAGGAGATCGTCATTCAGGGATGGAAGGCCGGGGAAGCGCTCTTGGCTCATTGCCGGGAGACGGGTCCGATCCCGGAGACGGAGGCGGTGGTACGGCTGCCCATCCGCATGGTGCCCGCGCTGAGGGAGGCATGTGATGTCGCAGACCGACTTGGCATTCACTGATCTACTCGCCGACACGCACCACTCAGCCGTCCATCTGGAGATGCGCGACTCCTACGGGATCGGGGAGGAGGCGGCAGAGTTCGAACGGTGGTGTTCGGGCTGGCGGCCCGATCCGGACCCGGCCACGTGGTGGAACGATTTCCACACCTGGGTCCGCGAAGCGACTGCCCGGGGCGTGATGTTCCGCCGGGCACGCATCGTGTCCGAGCCGGTGAGCGAGTACATCCGATACGAGCACGCCTGTACGTACCAGAACGTGGCGGCCGGGGAGCTGGTCCGGTGGCTTCCGCGCCGCCAGGCGTCGGACCTCGCACTCCCCGGGAATGACTTCTGGCTCTTTGATGGCCGCCCGGTCATGTGGAACCACTTCACCGGTGAGGGTGGTTCCGCTGGGCCGGAGCTGGATGATCGCCCGGAAGTGGCGAAGCTGTGCACGTCGGCGTTCGAAGCCGTCTGGGAACGGTGCGACGCCCCACGAGGACCACACGATCCGATAGACCGATCAGCACATATCCGCGTCCCTGTCATCAAGCGTCCAGGCTGCCCGTAAAGGGGTTGCCGACCGGCTCCGGGAGATCCGGAGGGACGCGGGCCTGACCGGCCAGGCCTTGGCCAAGAGGGCCGGTTGGTACAAGTCCAAGGTGTCCCGGCTTGAAAACGCCGTGACCCCGCCATCGGACGACGACATACGAAGGTGGTGTGCCGTGTGTCAGGCGGAGGACCAGGCCGCCGACCTGATCGCGGCGGCCCGGTCCGCCGACAACATGTATGTGGAGTGGCGGCGGGTCCAGCGCACGGGTCTGCGCAGGCTCCAAGAGTCTTACGCCGCCCTCTATGGGCGCACGCGGGTATTCCGGACCTACTGCGCCAACGTCGTCCCCGGCGTCCTCCAGACGCACGAATACGCCACGGCCCTTCTGCGGTCCATCAGTCAGTTTCACGAGACGCCGGACGACGTGGCGGAGGCCGTAGAAGCTCGGTTGGCCCGCTCGGCGCGCGTCGTGCGCGAGGGAGACCACCGGTTCGCTTTGCTCATGGAAGAGTCGGTCCTCCGGCATCGTGTTGGCGACGCGGAGACGATGGCGGGCCAGTTGGGCTATCTGCTGTCCTCCATGGCGTTCCCGTCCGTCTCCCTGGGGGTGATCCCGTTCACCGCCGAACGCCGTATGTGGATGGTCGAGACCTTCACGGTCTACGACGATGAACAGGCCGAAGCGGAGTTGCTGACCGCCCGTGTGAACGTGACCGCACCCACTGAAGTGCGCCAGTACCTGAAGGCATTCGGGGAGTTCTCCCGTCTGGCGGTCTACGGGGCCGATGCGCGGGCCCTGATCACCTCCGCCATCAGAGCCCTGGAGTGATCCGCGTGGAACTCCGTGGAACTTCCTTGGGGCGGCTCCATTGCCGTCTCTAGCCTGCTGGTCATGGCAACGACCGACCAATGAGGAGCGGTGAAACGACGATGAGGGTATGCATCAACCTGAACGCTCAGGGCGGCGACGACGACAACACGCCCGGCCAGCCCTGGCAGCCCCCGCAGGACCCGCCGAGCCCCGACGGTTCCAGCCCGGAGGGCGACGGGAAGCACCGCAAGTGACACCCGACGCTCTCCGTACGGACCGCCCCAGCCGCAAGGAGCTGGGGCGGGTCCTCAAAGAGTCTGGCGCACTGTCCTCGGATTGGGTGCCGACGTTCGCGGCCGTGGACCGGGCCGTGTTCCTCCCGGATCTCATGTGGCCCTATGACATGTCCGCCCGCGCGAGTGTCCGCGTCGACCGGAAGGAGGACCCGGACGCCTGGTACGACACTGCGGACAGCAACGTCCCCATCGTGACCCAGTGGGACGACGGGGCACACCGGGGCCCCGGCCCGGGGGAGTTGTCCACCAGCTCATCGTCCATGCCGTCCGTCGTCTACTCCCTGCTCCAGGACCTGGGCGTGGAGGACGGGATGCGGGTGCTGGACGTGGGCACGGGCACGGGGGAAACGGCCGGTGCGCTGACCCACCGGCTGGGGCGCGGGAACGTGACGACCGTCGAAGTGGACAAGGCGGTGTCCGCGACGGCCCGTGACCGCCTGTGCAGGCATGGCCTGTACCCCCATGTGGTCGTGGGCGACGGGTTCGAGGGCTACCCGGACGCGGCTCCCTATGACCGCATCCTGGCAACGGTCGGCATCCGCGGTGTGCCCACGACATGGATCGAACAGACCCGGCCCGGCGGGGCCATCCTCGCGCCGTGGGGCACGCTGTACAGCAACGCGGACGCCATGGTCCGGCTGAAGGTCACCGGAGATGAGGCCGTGGGACCCTTCACCCGCTCCGTGTAGTTCATGAAGCTCCGCGCACAGCGGGGCCCAACGGTCCACCACGATGACTATCTGTCGGCGGGTCCCCTGGAGGACGCGGAGCGGAGCACCACGGATATCACGGAGGAGGAGTTCGTCACTGGCCCATTCACGGACCTGCCGTTCGTGCTCGGCCTCCGGGTGTTCCAGTGTCGCCAAGCCGTGGCGGCCAAACGCGACGGCGCGCGGCCCGTGTGGTTCTACGGCCTGACAGACAACTCCTGGGCGTGCGTGATGTTCCGGGACGAGGAGGCGCAAGCCGCTGTCTGGCAGTCCGGACCCCGGCGTCTGTGGGACGAGGCGAGCGGAGCCTACCGCTGGTGGAAGGACCGGGGATCTCCTGAGCTGACCCGGTTCGGACTTACGGCCACCGCGTACGGTCGACAACACGCGTGGCTGGACGATCCGGCAAGCGAGTCATGGCCCGTGCACCACCCTGCATGACGCCCTCGCAGGACCGGCCCGTCCGTGCGCGCCCCCGTGGCACATCGGCGGGCCGTTGTCCTTGGCCGCCGGGGCAGAGACGGCCGCACCCGTCGGGGCACTCGGCGCAGGTGCGCCGCTTCGTGGAGGCGATGGAGTCCGCGTCCGCCGCCACTGGACAACGTGGACACGGCCCGAGTGCGCGCTGCCCTTCGTAGGCGGGCCCGTCGTCGGCGGCCGCGGCGAGCGCGGCGGCCAGGTCCGGGGTCGCGCGGAGGAAGTACGGGTCGCGGCGACGGACGGCGGCCCTTACCGGGAGGAACGAGGCAGGGGCGGTCGGGATTCGTGCGCCGGTCTCGGTGACTTCCCCTTCTCCCGCGTAGAACTTGCCGAACATGACGCCGACAGGCCCGTACAGGTTCTTCAGGGCCCAGTGCGGCCAGGCCATCAACTCGCGGTGCCGGATGCCGGGGACCTCGCCCAGGAGGAGGATGTTCTCGCATCGTAGGAGGCCGTGCGGCGGGTTCAGCAAGGGCCCTGCCGAACCGGTTGCGGATACTTGCGCACCGACAGCCCCGCGTGCCGGGCCAGCGGTCAAGAGCGCCCCCGAACAGAGCAGGGATGTCGGCTCAGCGTTGTTCGGCCGGGTCCGGTGGCGGCGCCAGATGGCTACCGCTATGCGCTCTGTTCGCCGCCGGCGGCCGCGGTGTCCGGTTGGCCGTCCTGGTCGAGGGTGGCGGCCCAGCTGGCCAGGAGTTTGAGGCTGTCGTGGGACGGCGTGCCGGGTTCGGCGCTGAGGGCGGTGAGGGTGAGGCCGGGGTCCGTCGGGATGGGCATGGCCTCGAAGGGGAGGGTGAGTTCGCCGACCGCGGGGTGGCGGAAGTGCTTGACGCCGGTCTGGTGCAGGCGCACGTCGTGCGCGGCCCACAGGGTGCGGAACTTCTCGCTGCGGGTGGAGAGTTCGCCGACGAGGTCGGTCAGGTCCCGGTTGTACGGGTCGCGTCCCGCTTCGGTGCGCAGGAGCGCCACCGCGCCCGCCGCTTGGGCCTCCAGATGGGGCAGGAAGTCGGCCGCGCCGGGGTTGAGGAACTCGTACCGGGCGAGGTTCACGGGCCGGGCCGGGTCGGCGAAGACCGGGTCGTACAGGGCGCGGCCGAGCCGGTTGGTGGCGAGGATGTCGAGGCGGCCGTTGCGGATGAAGGCCGGGGCCTCGGTCATCGCGTCGAGCAGGTGCCGCAGGGCGGGACGGATGGGCTGCGGCGCCCGTCGACGGGGCGCGCGGCGGCTGGTGTTCGCGGTGCGCGCGAGGTCGTCGAGGTGGGCGCGCTCGGCCTCGTCGAGCTGGAGGGCGCGGGCGAGGGAGTCGATGACGGTCTCGGAGACGCCGGAGAGGTTGCCGCGCTCCAGGCGGGCGTAGTACTCGGCGCTGACACCGGCGAGCAGCGCGACTTCTTCCCTGCGCAGCCCCTTGACGCGCCGGTTGCCGGAGTAGGCGGGCAGCCCCGCCTGCTGGGGCGTGATCTTGGCACGGCGGCTGGTCAGGAACTCGCGTACCTCGCTCCGGTTGTCCATGCCGTCGAGGCTACGTCGGCTTGTTCGACTGTGGGGTGTACTGCCAGTACACGTATCAACGAGTCCTTCCACACGCGTGTGACCTGCGGTTCCATCGGTTGTGGCGCAAGCGGCCCCGTCCGACGGCGGGCCGATGAGCGCCACCGGGACACGCGGAAAGGACACGAACGATGACGGAGAAGACTCGGCCGGGCCCGCGGGAGCTGTTCGGGGACGTCGCTCCCGCCCTGGCGGGCTACAGCGAGGACGTGCTGTTCGGGCAGGCGTGGAAGAGCCCGGAGCTGTCCCCGAGGGACCGCAGCCTGGTGACCGTGGCCAGCCTGATCACCAGCGGCAGCAGCGAACAGCTCTCCTTCCACATCCCTCTGGCCAGGCAGAACGGTGTGACCGAGGCGGAACTGATCGAGACGATCACGCACATGGCGTTCTACGCGGGCTGGCCCAAGGCCATGTCCGCGCTGACCGTGGCCCGGGAGCTGTTCCGCACGGCCTGACCCCCTTCTCGCCCGCAGGTTCACCCACTACGGCCACCCATTACGGCCGCCCACGGCGGCCGACGTAAGGAGCACGTACCACCATGGAGATCCTCAAGCAGCCCGCGACCATAAAGCTGCCGGCGCAGATGTTCACCGGCGACGTCTGGGCGGATGTGATCTACCGGGGCGAGGAGCCCTCCCGGGCGCGGGTGAACGTGGTCCGCTTCGCGCCGGGTGCCCGTACCGCCTGGCACAGCCACGGCCTGGGCCAGACCCTGCACGTGGTGTCCGGAGTCGCCCTGGTCGGCACCCGGGACGGTGTGATCGTCGAGGCGCACCCGGGCGACACCATCGGCTGCCCGCCCGGCGAGGAGCACTGGCACGGCGCGACCCCGGACCAGTTCATGGAGCACATCGCCCTGTGGGAGGGCGACGAGGTCAACTGGCTGGAGCACGTCACCGACGCCGAGTACGGCGGCCCGCGCACCAGCACCCGTACCTCGCACTGAGCACTGAGCACTGAGCACTGAGCACAGCTGACCGGAGCATGAGCGTCAGCTGCCGGCGGCCGACATCCCACCCCGTTCAACCTCCCCTCACTCTGGAATGAGTCATGCGCGCAACCGTGATCCACGCCCCCGGTGACATCCGGGTGGAGAACCTGCCCGAACCGAAGATCCTCGCCCCCACCGACGCGGTGATCCGGACCGTCGCCGCCTGTGTGTGCGGCTCCGACCTGTGGGACTACCGCGGCATCAACGACGTCGCCCAGCCCACGCCGATCGGCCACGAGTACGTCGGCGTGGTCGAGGAGACCGGCGCCGAGGTGAAGGACATCAAGCCGGGGCAGTTCGTCATCGGCTCCTTCTTCGCCTCCGACAACACCTGCCCGGTGTGCCGCACCGGCTATCAAACCTCCTGCCCGCACAAGGAGTTCGTCGGCGGCTGCCAGGCCGAGTACATCCGCATCCCGTTCGCCGACGGCACCCTGGTCGCCCTGGACGGGCAGCCCGACGAGAAGTTCGTGCCGAGCCTGCTCACCCTCTCCGACGTCATGGGCACCGGCTGGTACGCGGCCGTCGCCGCCGAGGTGAAGCCCGGCTCCACGGTGGTCGTGGTGGGCGACGGGGCGGTCGGCCTGTCCGGCGTTCTCGCCGCCCGGGAACTCGGCGCCGAGCGGATCATCGCGATGAGCAGGCACGCCTCCCGGCAGCAGCTGGCGACCGAGTTCGGCGCCACCGACATCGTCGCCGAACGCGGCGAAGCGGGCGTCGCCCGCATCGAGGAACTCACCGGCGGCATCGGCGCCGACTCCGTCCTGGAGTGCGTGGGCACCCAGGAGTCGATGCGACAGGCCGTGCGGGCGACCCGCCCCGGCGGCAACGTCGGCTTCGTCGGCGTCCCGCACGACGTGGCCATCGACGGCCAGGAGCTCTTCTTCTCCCACGTCGCCCTGCGCGGCGGTCCCGCCCCGGTACGCCGTTTCCTGCCCGATCTCATCGACCGCGTCCTGAACGGCCGAATCGAGCCCGGCAAGGTCTTCGACCTGACGCTGTCGCTGGACGAGGCCGCCGAGGGATACCGCGCCATGGACGAGCGCCGCGCCATCAAGACGCTGCTACAGCCATGACACACCGACCGGCCACCGTCCACGCGCACGAGGAGAACCGCACGCCCATGACACCGACATACGACTTCCATGACCAGGTGGCCCTCGTCACCGGCGCGGCCTCCGGCATGGGCCTGGCCACCGCCCGGGCCTTCGCCGAGCCGGCGCCGCAGTCGTCCTGGCCGACATCGACGAGAAGGCCGTCCAGCGCGCGGCCGAAGAACTGACGGCGGCCGGTCATCAGGCGATCGGCATCGCCTGCGACGTCACGGACGAGGCCCAGGCGGCCGCGACGGTCGAGCGCGCGGTCGCGACGTACGGCCGCCTCGACATGGCGTTCAACAACGCCGGTGTGCAGGCCCCGCCCAGCGACGCGGCCGACGAGACGGCCGAGAACTTCGACCACGTCAACGCCGTCAATCTGCGCGGTATCTGGGCCGCTCAGAAGCACGAACTACGCCAGATGCGGCAGCAGGGCAGTGGCGCCATCGTCAACTGCTCCTCGCTGGGCGGCCTGGTGGGCCTGCCCGAACGCGCCGCCTACCACGCCTCCAAGCACGGGGTGATCGGCCTGACCAAGAGTGCCGCCGTCGAGTACGCGCCGAACGGCATCCGGATCAACGCGGTGTGCCCCGGCGTGATCGACACCCCCATGGTCGCCGACATGCTCGAAGGCCAGGCCGACGCCATGGCCGAGATCATGAAGCAGCAGCCGATCGGGCGGCTGGGCCGGGCCGACGAGATCGCCGCGGCCGTCCTGTGGCTGTGCAGCCCCGCCGCGAGCCTCGTCGTCGGCGTCGCGCTGCCCGTCGACGGCGGATACACCACCCACTGAGCATCGCGAGTGCCCGGCATGGGAAACAGCCACGGCCACCGCAGGAGCGCGGCCTTACGACCGGGTACGCAGCCCCTGGTACAGGAGGTCGAGCACCCGGTCCACCTGTGCGTGGTCTTCGAGTACACCGGCGACCATGGCGATGCCGCTGAGCGACACCAGGACATCGTCCGGGCCGATCTCGGGACGGGTGACTCCCGCGGCGGCGGTCGCCGCGAGCAGCGCGCCGATCGCCTCGCCGAGCCGGTCGCGGCTCTGCGCGAAGGGGTCCCCGCCCGCGACGACGACGGCCCGGATCGCCTCCGTCAGACCGATCTTGGTGGTCATGTAGTCGACGAAGCGGTCCATCCAGGTACGCAGGGCGTCGCCGGGCGGCACCTCGTCGAGCAGCTCCCCGGCCGCGGCGCAGACGGCGTCGAGTTCCGAGCGGTATGCCGCCTCGATGAGGTCCTCGCGGGCCGGAAAGTGGCGGTAGACGGTGCCGACGCCGACCCCGGCCTCCTTGGCCAGCTCGGTGAACGGAACGTCGGGGCCCCGCTCCACGAACAGGCGCAGCGCCACCTCCAGGAGGCGCGCGCGGTTGCGCTGCCCGTCCGCGCGCGCTCTGCGCGGCGTCGCCTCGGTCACAGCCACTCCCAAGAACCGGAATCCATTCCACTTGGGATCGTACACACTTGCAACCGGAATCCGTTCCGGTTAGCTTGACGTTACCGGAACAGATTCCGGATAACGATGACTGGAGCCACGCCATGAACACGCACGAGCGATTCACGACCCCCTACGGCTTCCATACGACGGCGGACGAGGTCCTCGACGGTGTCGACCTGACCGGCAAGCGCGCGATCGTCACGGGCGGCGCGTCCGGCGTCGGCGTGGAGACGGCGCGCGCCCTGGCCGGGGCCGGGGCCGAGGTCACCCTCGCCGTCCGCAACGTCGAGGCGGGCGACCGGGTCGCCCGGGAGATCGCGGGCAAGACCGGCAATCCCCAGGTGACCGCCGCGCCGCTGGAGTTGACCGACCGCGCCTCGGTCGCGTCCTTCGCCGACGCCTGGCAGGGCCCGTTGCACATGCTCGTCAACAACGCCGGGATCATGGCCCTGCCCGAGCCGCACTGGACGCCCGAGGGCTGGGAACTGCAGTTCGCCACCAACTACCTCGGCCACTTCAACCTGACCCGCCGCCTCCACCGCGCACTGGCCCAGGCCGGTGGCGCACGCGTCGTCTCCCTCAGCTCCAGCGGCCATCTGTTCTCGCCGGTCGTCTTCGAGGACATCCACTTCGAGCGCCGCCCGTATGAGGAGTGGGCGGCCTACGGCCAGTCGAAGACCGGCAACGCGCTGCTGGCCGTGGGAGCGGCCGGGCGGTGGGCCGACGACGGGATCACCGCCAACGCGGTCATGCCCGGCGGCATCCGCACCGGCCTCCAGCGCCACCAGGAGGGCACCATGACGCCGGAGATCAAGGAAGCCTTCGACAACTACCACTGGAAGACCGTCGAGGAAGGCGCCGCGACCTCGGTACTGGCGGCCGCGTCCCCGCTGCTCGAAGGCGTCACCGGCCGCTACTTCGAGGACTGCAACGAGGCCGAGATCAACGACAACCCCGGCCCCGGCTCCGACAGCGGCGTGCAGCCCTACGCGCTCGACGCGGGCAACGCCGAGCGGCTGTGGGACGTCGCCACCGCGATGCTCGACTCCTAGAGCCCGGCCTGTTCCAGGGCTCTTCGCGCCATGCGGCGGGCCGCGCCGACCGGGTCGGGGATGACCGACAGGCCGTACAGCACGGTGGCGCCCTCGTGGAGCAGGAGCAGTTCGTCGGCGAGGGCGTCGGGGTCCTCGGCGCCCGCTTCCTCGGACAGGCCCCGCAGGTAGCCGCGCAGCCAGCGCTTCTGGTCGCCGACCACCCGGCGGGCCGGATGGCCGTCGTCCGGAAGCTCGGCGGCGGCGTTGACGAAGCCGCAGCCGCGCGGGTTCTCGCGGCGCATCCAGGCGGCGAGGGCGTCGAAGGTGGCGAGGACACGGTCCGGCGGGGCCTGCCGGGGCGACCTGTCGACTTCGGCGGTCAGCCAGGCCCGCCACCGCTCGTCGCGCTCGCGCAGATACGCGGCGACCAGCGCTTCCTTGCTCCCGAAGCGCTCGTAGAGCGTCTTCTTGGTGACTCCGGCGCGCTTGGCGATCAGGTCGACGCCGACCGCGTTGATCCCCTGCCCGTAGAACAGCTCGCTCGCGGCATCGAGGACGCGGCGGGCGGCGGGGGTGAGCGTGTCCATGGGTGCGGTCGCCTCCCGACGGGACTTGACGGGTATACCGATCTGTTTAGTCTAGTACCTGAGCGACTAAACAGACCGGTATACCCGGCGAATCCTGGGAGGAGTCTCATGCCTGCCACCGCGATCACGTCCATCGGCCTCGTCGTGATGTGGAGTTCCGGCTTCATCGGCGCCGAACTCGGCACCCGCGAGGCCCCCGTCGACACGCTGCTGATGTGGCGCTTCATCGCGGCGGCGGTTCTGCTGGGCGGCGGCTGGCTGCTCTTTCGGCGACGCCGGCTATCCCTCCGCGCCGTCTCCGAGCAGACCGCCATCGGCGCGCTCTCGCAGGGCGGATACCTGGGCGGGATCGTGTGGGCGGTCGGACTCGGCGTACCGTCCGGGACGGCCGCGCTGATCGCCGCCCTGCAGCCACTGGCCGCCGGAGCCCTGGCCGGGCGGCTGCTCGGCGAGAGCGTGAGCGCGCGTCAGTGGACAGGGCTCGCGATCGGGCTGGGCGGCGTCGCCCTCGTCGTACAGGGCGACCTGTACGGGACGTCGGCCGTGACGCCCTGGGCGTACGGCTTGCCGTTCGCGGCCATGGCGGCGCTGCTGGCGGCAAGCTTCCTGGAACGGCGCGCGCGGTCGCCGCTCGCGCCGGTCGACGCGATACCGCTGCACTGCCTGATCAGCGCCGTGCTCTTCGCCGGGGTCGCCCTCGTCGGCGGCCACGCGGCACCCCCGTCCGGCGGCGGCTTCTGGTTCGCGGTGGCGTGGACCGTTCTGCTGTCCACGGTGGGCGGCTACGGCTTCTACTGGCTGAGCATGCGGCGCAGCGGCGTCACCCGTACCTCCGCGCTGATGTACCTCACGCCGCCGACGACGTCGGTGTGGGCCTACGCGATGTTCGGCGAGGCGCCGGGGGCGCTGGCGCTGGCGGGGATGGCGCTGTGCCTGGCCGGGGTGGCAGTGGCGAATGGCCGCGCCGGGCGGCCGACGCAGAACCACGGGGCCGCCAGGGATCTCCCGGCCGGTGCCCCGGCCCGGGGTGAGGAATCCGTACCGGCACGCCCATGAGGTGCGCGGGCGGCTATCGTCCCCGGTCGGCGGCGTGGCCACCGACGCGGCCCGCGGCGGCTTCCGCCTCGCGCACAGCGTGGCGCAGGCTCGACAGAACCGTACGGACCAGCGGATGGTCGTCCGCGGAGGTGCGGACCGTGGCCAGGATCGTGCGCCGGTGGGTGGGCGCGGGTGTGAGCAGGGTGACGTCGGGGGCGCGGTCGCACCACAGAAGGTCGGGCAGGAAGGCCACGGCGTGGCCCTGTGCCGCCAGACGGGCGTGTACCAGCATGTCGGCGGACTCGAAGGCGACATCGGGCTCGAAACCGGCCGCGTGACAGACGGAGACCGCCCACTGCCTGGCCGGGGTGCCGACGGGTTCCATCGCCCAGGGGCGGTGGGCCAGTTCGGGCAGCGTACGCACGGCGGTGTCACGGACCGCCAGCCGCATCGGGTCCTCGCCCAGCACATGGTGGCTCAGGTCGGTGCTCCGGGGCGGACCGGCATGGCCGGGGAAGGTCTCGTCGATGACGAGGTCGACATCGCGGGCGAGCAGAGCGGGCAGAGCGGTGTCCGGTTCGGCCTGGGTGACCTCGACCCGTACGTTCGGGTGCGTTTCACGCAGCCAGGTCAGGGCGGTGGGCACGAGGGCGAGCATCGCGGTCTGGAAGGCGGCCACCCGCAGGGTGCCGGTGAGTTCGTCCAGAGAGGCGGCGATCTCCGTCTGCGCCCGGTCGAGCTGCCGCATCACCGTCTCGGTGTGGGCGACCAGGATCTCGGCCTGGGGCGTGAGCCGCACCCTGCGACCGACCCGCTCCAGCAGCGGTGCGCCGACCTCGGACTCCAGCAGGGTCAGCTGCTGGGAGACGGCGGACGGGCTGTACGACATGGCCGCCGCGACGGCCGCCAGGGTGCCTCGGTGCTTCAGCTCCCGCAGCACCTCCAGACGGCGCAGGTTGTACACGCCCACCCCCTCCATTCATCATATTTTGCGACCGATCATGTCCGGAAACATTCACTTTACTGAACGCCGGTGGTTCGGATGAGATGGGGGTCATGGACATCGAAGCGCTCCGCCGGGACACCCCGGGCACCGCGAACCGGATTCACCTCAACAACGCGGGGGCCGGCCTGCTGTCCCGGCGAACCCTTGAGGCCATGACCGCTCACCTGGAGCTGGAGGCCGCCATCGGCGGCTACGAGGCCGCGGACCAGGAGCGGGAGCGGATCGACGCCACCTACGCGTACATCGCTCAGCTCGTCGGCGGCCGTCCCGACGAGGTCGCGCTGTTCGACAATTCCACCCGCGCCTGGAACGCCGCGTTCTACGCCATGACGTTCAAGCCCGGCGACCGCATCCTCACCGGCCGGGCCGAATACGGCAGCAACGTCCTCGCCTACTTGCAGACCGCCCGACGCACCGGCGCCGAGGTCGTCGTCGTTCCCGACGACGCGTCCGGACAGCTCGACACCGCCGCCCTGGCGAACCTGATCGACGACCGGACCAAGCTGGTCGGCGTCAGCCACGTCCCCACCAGTGGCGGCCTGGTCAACCCGGTGGCAGCGATCGGCCGCATCACGCGGGCCGCGGGCGTGCCCTTCCTCCTCGACGCCACCCAGTCCGTCGGCCAGTTCCCGGTCGACGTCACGGACATCGGCTGCGACATGCTCAGCGCCACCGGCCGCAAGTTCCTGCGCGGTCCGCGCGGAACCGGCTTCCTGTGGGTGCGCCCCGAAGCGCTGGACTACCTGGAGCCGCACGTCACCGACGTCGCCGCGGCCACCTGGGACGGCAAGCGCGGCTTCAGCTGGCACGACGGCGCCCGGCGCTTCGAGGCCTGGGAGTTCGGTTACGCCAACGTGCTCGGCCTGAGCGCCGCCGTCCAGCAGGCCCTGGAGATCGGCATGGACCACATCGGCCGACGCGCCACCGAACTCGGCACCCAACTGCGCGACCGCCTGGCCGCCGTGCCCGGCGTCACCACGTACGACCTCGGGCGCGAGCGGTGCGCGATCGTGACCGCCAAGGCCGACGCCCTGTCCACCGCCGACGCCACCGCGGCGCTCGCGGCACACGGCATCAACGTCAGCACCACCGACCCGATGCAGACCCAGTTCGACACCGAGGCGCGGGGAGTCCACCCGCTGGTGCGGCTCTCGCCCCACTACTACAACACCGAAGACGATCTCGACCGCGCCGTCGAGGTCCTCGCCAACCTCGCCGCGGCGGGCTGACCGCCTCGTGATCTGGGCAGCTGGGCAGCTGGGCAGGTCAAGGAACCGTAAAGGGGGGACGTTCGTTACCCCGGACATGACCGCTATGACTCCCGGCTCGAACATCCCTCTCTCCGTCGCGCGCGTGGCGGTTGACGTCACCGCGCCCGTGCGGCTCGACGTGTCGGGCCTGCTGCTCACCGCCGACGGCAAGGTGCGCTCCGACGACGACTTCGTGTTCTACAACCAGCCCACCGGCCCGGGCGTCACCCACCGGGCCGGGACCGGGGGCGGGGGCGACGCGATCACCGTCGACACCGCCGCCGTTCCCCCCGACGTCGACAAGATCGTGGTGACCGCGAGCCTGGACGGCCCCGGCGCCACCTTCGCGGGCACCGAGCCGACCGCCACCGTGCGCGGGGCGGACGATGGCGCCGTGATCGCCACGTTCACCCCGCCGCAGCTGGGCGCCGAGACGGCGCTCGTGGTCGTCGAGGTGTACCGGCGCGGCGGGGCCTGGAAGGTGCGCGCGGTCGGGCAGGGCTATGCGAACGGGCTGGCGGGCATCGCGACGGACTTCGGCGTATCGGTAGAGGAACCCGCGGCGCCTGTTGCCGCACCTGCCGCCCCGATCGCGCCCCCGGCCGCACCTCCGGTCACCCAAGCTCCTCCCCCCACCGGCCCGGCGGCCCAGGTCCCCCCGCCCATGCCCACCACTCCCCCCTCTTCCGGGAAGATCAACCTGGACAAGGGCCGGGTGAGCCTCCAGAAGAACCAGACCGTGTCCCTGGTCAAGGGCGGCCGTCCGGTGCTGTCGTCGGTGAAGATGGGCCTCGGCTGGGAGCCCGCCTTCCGTGGCGCGGACATCGACCTCGACGCCTCGGTGATCGCCTTCGGCGTCGACCGCAAGAAGATCGACGTGTGCTTCTTCGGCAAGCTGGCCATCCTCAACGGCGCCATCCAGCACTCCGGTGACAACCTCACCGGCGAGGGCGGCGGCGACGACGAGTCCATCACCGTCCACCTGGGTGGCCTCCCCTCGGAGGTCACGGGCCTGGTCTTCACGGTCAACTCCTTCTCCGGCCAGAAGTTCACGGACGTGGCCAAGGCCTACTGCCGCCTGATCGACGCCCAGACGAACGAGGAACTGGTCCGCTTCGACATCACCCACGCCGAGCCGCGGACGGGCGTGATGATGGCGAAGCTGATCAAGCAGTTCTCGGGTGAGTGGGAGATGACGGCGATGGGCGAGTACGTCGACTCCCGCACGGTCCGAGGAATGGCCAAGCCAGCGGGCAAGGCCCTCTGAGCCGGCCGGGGGCGGAATTTCCCCACCCCGCCCCTCCCCGAAACCGAGGACACCCCGGCCCCCGACAGCCCCGCCCAGACTCACACCCAACGGGCCTGGGACTTGCCCGTGCCCCGTGCCTTCCCCAACCCGGGCACACCCCGGGCCCGTCCCGCCGCCAGGCGGACCGAGGGCGCGCCCGGTGGCTCCGCCCAGGTCCGCGCCGAGCGGACCGGGCGCACCGGCCGCCCCCGCGCTCGGGGGCCGGGGGTGTCCACCGGGTTCGGGGGCGGGCCGAGGGCACACCCGCCCCGGGCACTCCGAGGAACCCCGGAACCGGGGGGCCGGGGGCATCCCCCGGTTCAGGGAAGGGGCGGGGTGGGGAACAACCAGCGCCATCGCCGTCCGCATTATTAAGCGGATTGCTAAACTGGGTCCGTGACACAAGAAGAGGCAGAGCCAGGACTCGGCGAGGGTCCGGCCAAAGCGATCAGCGTGTCCCTCCCCGAGGGAACCGTGCGGGCGCTGCGCGATTACGCGGGCAACCGCGGGGTCTCGGCTCTCGTCGCCGTGGCCATCGAAGAGCATCTGCGCAACCAGGCCACCCGCGAATACCTCGCTGACTTCGAGGATGAGCACGGCCCGTTCACCGGCGCGGAGCGCCAGGCAGCCACCGACATCTGGTCCGCGGCCGAGCGTCGGGAGTCCCGGTGGCACGAGGCCGTCTGACCGGAGGCGGCTGCCTGATCCTGGACAGCCAAGGGCTGTCGCTTTACCTGGAGCAGGACCGGGCCGTGATGAACATCGTGCGATCCGCGCTCGACCGCGGTGCCGACCGGGTGGTCAGCGGAGCCACCCTCATCGAGGCCCAACACGACGGCATCAAACGCACGCGCTGGAACTACGTGCTCTCCCAACTGCGCGTGGAACCCCTCAGCGTGGACTGGTCCAAGGAAGCCGCGCTCCTGCTCCAGGGGACCGGGCTGCACGGCCAGAAGTACGCCATCAACGCGATGGCGGCGGTCACGGCGCTGCACCAGCCCGGTCCTGTGGTCATGCTGGCCTCGGACACGGACGACATGGAAAAGCTGTGCGGAGGCAGGGTCACCCTCGTCGCCGTCTGACAGAAAAATAGAGGGCGATCAAGCAGGCGGCCGCAGTACGGTCCCCGCCATGGGCGATGACGAGAGGGACGGCTACTTCGGAGAGCGCGTCGCGGCGACGTACGACGCATCGGCGGCGGAGATGTTCGAGCCCGGCGCCGTGGACCCGGCGGTCGAGCTGCTCGCGGGGCTCGCCGGGGACGGGCGGGCGCTGGAGCTGGGCGTCGGAACGGGGCGCATCGCGCTACCGCTGGCGGCGCGCGGCGTACCGGTCCACGGGATCGAGCTGTCACGGGCGATGGCGGCCCGGCTGCGAGACAAGCCGGGCGGGGACGCGATCGGGGTGACGATCGGCGACTTCGCCACCGCCCGGGCCGACGGCACGTTCTCCCTCGCCTACCTCGTCTTCAACACGATCATGAATCTGACGACGCAGGACGCGCAGGTGGCGTGCTTCCGCAACGTCGCGGCCCACCTCGCCCCCGGTGGCCGTTTCGTCGTCGAGGTGACGATCCCGGAGCTGCGGAAGCTGCCGCCGGGGCAGCACGTCGTGCCGTTCCACGTGAGCGCCACGCGCTGGGGGTTCGACACGTACGACGTCGCCACCCAGACGATGAGTTCGCACCACCTGACGCTCGCGGAGGACGGGCGGGCCACCTACACGCCCATCCCCTTCCGCTACGTATGGCCCGCGGAGCTGGATCTCATGGCCCGGCTCGCCGGGATGCGGCTGTGCGACCGCTGGGAGGGGTGGGCCCGGGAGCCGTTCACGAACGACAGCCCCCGGCATGTGTCGGTGTGGGAGAAGGTGGCCGCCACGTGAGCCCAACCGTCACTTGGGGGTCTTCCACAGGCGTACCGTACGGGCCTTGCTGTCGTTGCCCGCGACGAGCCGCCCGTCCGGGCTGAACGCCACGTCCTGGATCATGTGACCTTCCCCCCGCGCGCCGGTCGACAGGATGGCGCGTGGCTTGCGGCTCGCCACGTTCCACAGCAACAGTCCGGAGTCGGTGGGAGTGGCGAGCGTCTTGCCGTCCGGGCTGAACGCCAGGTGCGCCACCTCCGATGCGACGAGATAGTGGCTGAGGGTGGCTCGTTGGCGGCCGGTGGCCACGTCCCACAGCCGCACCTTGCCGTCGTAGCTGCCGGTGGCAAGGGTCTTGCCGTCCGGACTGAACGCCACGCTCAAGACCCCCAGGGAGTGGGAGAGGGTGGCGCGCGGATCGCCCTGGCCGTACGGCTCGGGGTCACGGCCTGCCACATCCCACAGCAGCGCCGCGTGCTTCGGGGTGAGATTGCTGTCGGAGTCGTCGCTCGCGGAGGCCAACGTCCGGCCATCCGGGCTGAAGGCCACGCCTTTGACCGTCGTGCTGGGGTCGAAGTAAGCGAGTGGCTCGTCCCCGCGACCGTTGATGTCCCACAGGAACACCGCGTCGCCCTCATCGCCCGTGGCGAACAGCTTGCCGTCCGGGCTGAATGCCACGCTTTCGCCACCGCTGTTGAGGAAGCGGATCTGCCGGTGCCCGGCCACGTCCCACAGGGTCAGCCAGCCGGTCATATTGGTGGCGGCGAGGAACTTGCCGTTGGGGCTGAACGCCACTTCGCGGGTCGGGAACCCCTCATTGCCGACGCTGTCGCGTTGGGTGAAGGTGGCGGCCCTCGGCTTGCGGCGGGCGACATCCCACAGCCGCACCTTGCCCTCGTCGTTGCCGGTGGCGAGCGTCTTGCCGTCCGGACTGAACGCCATGCCCTTGGCCACCCTGGACTTCCCGGTGGGGCCGAGGGAGGCCGTGGGCTCGGACAAGGGGTAAGGAGGGGCGGGAGCTTCGTAGTCATCCCGGGGAAGGAGGACGAAAATCAGGACGATGGCGAGGACGATGACCCCGAACCCGCCGAGCAGTACGGGCAGACCGCTGGGAGCGATGCCAGGGGCAGGGTCGCCCGGGGCGGGGTCATGCGTGGCCGGAGCAGGCGCCGCCGGTGTTGCGTCGCCGGGCGCGCCCAGCGCCGTGGGCGGGCCGGGTACGACGGACGGCTCGGAGCGCGGCGGGGACCCGGCGGTGCGGGTGTCGGCGTCGGGCGAGCCGGGGGCGTTGGGCGCGCCCGGGGCACTGGGCGCGTGAGGTGTCACGGGCTCGGCCCCTGACAGCGACACGGCGGTACGCGTAGGGGCGTCGGCGATTCCCTCCGCCGACACCCCACGGCACAGCTCGATGACCTCGGCTGGGCTCGGCCGCTGCTCCGGGTCCTTCTCCAGGCAGCGGGCGGCGATGGCCCGGACGGGCCCGGGGCAGCCGTCGAGGTCGGGAGCCTGTTCCAGGACGCGGTAGATCACACCGTGGTCGGCGCCGCCGCCGAAGGGGAGCCGTCCGGTGGCGGCGAAGTGGGCGACGCCGCCGAGGGCGAACACATCACCGGCCTCGGTGACGCTCTGCCCCCTGATGTATTCGGGCGCCATATAGGCGGGCGTTCCGGTACGCATCCCGGTGGCGGTCACGGACGTGACGTCCGCGGCCCGCGCGATGCCGAAGTCGATGACCTTGGGTCCGTCACCGGTGAGGATGATGTTGGACGGCTTGAGGTCGCGGTGGATCACCCCGGCCGCGTGGATGGACTGCAGGGCTTCGGCCACCCTGGCGACCAGCCCCACCACCGCGTCCACCGGCAACGGCTCCCCGTCGGCCACCGCCTGCTGCAACGACGGCCCGGGAACGTAGGCCGTGGCGAGCCACGGCTCACCGGCCCGGAGATCCGCGTCGACCACCGGCACCGTGTAGAGGCCCTGCACCCGCCGGGCCGCCGCCACTTCCTGCTCGAAGCGCTTGCGGAACGTCGCGTCGCCCGCGAACTCGCGGTGCACCACCTTGACCGCCACCGCGCTTCCGGCGGGCGTACGGCCCAGATAGACGCGGCCCATCCCACCCGCGCCGAGAACCCCCTCCAGCCGGTACGGACCGACCCCGGCGGGGTCCGCGGGGCCCAGTGGGCCCGGTGGCGGCGGAGCCGTCGGCCAGCCAAGTTGTCGGAACACTCCGACTCTCACCCCCGTTGAACCGCCGCCCCTTGCTCGGGCAGGCGAGCGACAGCGTAAACGAACCCGGCACCCCCGGAAAGATCTCCCCAGTCCCACGCTGTCAACGCAAGCGCGGATGTAAGGCTGTGGCCATGACTCTTTCACCCACATCGGGCAGCGTCACGACGCGCAAAGCATGCCCCGAGGACTATGACGCGATAGTCGCGGTGGTCGATACCTGGTGGGGAAAGCCGGTGACAAGCCTGCTCAACCGGCTCCACCTGAACCACTTCTACGACACCAGCCTGATCGCCGAGGGCGAGAACGGCGAGCTCGCGGGCTTTGTCATCGGCTTCCTGTCCCCGTCGCGCCCGGGCGAGGCGTACATCCACTTCACCGGGGTCGCCCCGGGTATGCGGCGCACCGGGCTCGCCAGGTCGCTGTACGAACAGTTCTTCGCCGGTGCACGCCAGGATGGCCGTACGGTCGTCAAGGCAATCACCTCGCCGCAGAACACCCGCTCCATTGCCTTTCACACCGCCATGGGCTTCGACTGCTCGGAACCGCTGGCCGACTACGACGGCCCGGGACAGGACCGCGTCGTCTTCTCTCGCCACCTGTAACGGAACGGTGGGGAGCCACCTCGATGCCGGGGTCGCGGTCAGGACCGCCGCGCCCTAGGCGGACACCGGGCTCCCCGCCAGACCCGCCAGCCCCGCCGCCCGGGCCAGCCGCCGGTACGAGTCGAGCAGGGCGTCGCGGTCGTACGTACTGGTCGTCACCAGCACCTCGTCCGCGCCGCTGCGCCCGATCAGCTCGTCCAGGGCGGCGGCCACCTCGTCCTCCGTGCCGTAGAGCTGGCCGCGCAGCCCCTCCTCGTAGAAACCGCGCTCCTTCTCGGTCATCTCCAGCGCGGCGATCTCCTCCGGCGGGGCGAGCGGCGGGAAGGTGCCGCGGGTGCGGGAGTGGGCCATCGCCCAGGCCTCGGGGACGAGGAGACGGCGCGCCTCGTCCGCCGTACCGGCCACCGCCACATTGCCCGAGACGACGACGTACGGGGCGGACGACCACGCCGAGGGCCGGATTGTCGGAACACTCCGACTCTCACCCCGGTTGAACCGCCGCCCCTTGTCCGGGCAGGCGAGCGACAGCGTAAACGAACCCGGCACCCCCGGAAAGATCTCCCCCGCTCCCCGGCCTGGCCAGATGGCCCCCACACCCTACGGGGCTAGTAACATCTCAGAACTACTTTCGATTCAAAACTACTACCGGGATCACCGGGGAGGAGAAGTCATGTCCGACCACGAGAGTCACGTCAGCTTCCAGCACGGGCAGGAGTTCCTGGCCGCGATCTCCGAGCGCTGGAACTACCAGATCCTGCGGGAGGTGTTTTTCGGCGTCGGCCGGTTCGGTGAGCTCAAGCGAACCCTGGGCATCTCGGCGAACATCCTCACCACGCGACTCAACAGCCTGACCGAACTGGGCCTCCTCGCCAAGCGCGCCTACCGCTCGGACAAGCCCTGGTACGAATACGAACTCACCGACAGCGCCCGCGAACTCGTCGTCCCCGCCATCGCGACCATTACGCGCTGGGCCGAGACCCAGGCGACGGACGGCGACACCACACACCACCTGCTCATGCACACGACATGCGGGAACGCGACCAATCCGTACCTCGCGTGCAGCAGCTGCCATCAGCCGGTCGAGGCGTCGACCCTGCGGCCGGTATCCACCAAGGAGAGCGGCGCCGATCAGGGGTAGGGGGCGGCTCCGCTCCGGGGTCCCGCCGACCGCCCCGGTCGGGCACGGCCAAGTCCCTAGTAGTGTTCTGCAACTAGTTGCGTTACGCTACTAGTGCATCGCTTGAACGTCCCCCTGTTCACGGAAAGGACTGATCATGGCCACGCTCTGGCTCGAAGGGACCACCGAGAAGCTGATTCCCACCTCACTGGGTCTGATCAATGTGCGCATCGGCGGCCGCTCCGACGGCCCCGCCATGGTGTTCTGGCCCAGCCTGATGATGGACGGCACCATGTGGCAGTACCAGTACGAGCACTTCGCCCCGACCCACCGCATCGTGCTGATCGACAGCCCCGGACACGGCAAGTCCGACGCACTTCGCAAGATCATCGACCTCAAGGACTGCTCTGACGCACTCGTCGAGATCCTCGACACGCTCGACATCGACAAGTGCGTCCTGGTGGGCAACAGCTGGGGCGGGATGCTCGCCGGGGTCTTCCCGGCCTACTACCCGCAGCGGACCGCGGCGGCGGTCGGCATCAACTCCACCGCCTCACCGCCCACGATGTTCGAGAGCATCTGGGCCACCGCGCTGTCCACATTCCTCTCGCTGCACGCGAAGATGCCGCCACTGGCCGCCAAGGCCGCACGCGGCGCGTTCGCCGGACCCACCGCCGAGGCCACCAACCCGGAGTTCGTCGAGTTCACCAAGTTCGTCCTGCGAGACGACCCGAAGTCGGTCGCGTGGGCGCTGCGCAGCATCCTCATCGGCCGCAAGGACGAGCACCGCCGACTGAACACCATCAAGGACGTGCCCGTCCTGATCATCGCCGGTGAGGAGGACAGCCAGTTCCCCGTTCATGTGGTGCGGAAGATGGCAGACGCCGTCGAGGGCAGCACCTTCCGGGTGCTTCAGCACACCGCCCACCTCGCCGCCCGCGAGAACCCCGAAGACGTCAACACCGAGATCGACGCCTTCCTCGCCGACCTGCCCGCCGCGGCCTGATCGAGGACCATCGCCATGACAGACATGAAAGGCATAAAAGGCATGACAGGCACCGCACATACGACGGTCGCGCCCGACTGGATCCTGAAGTTCATGGACGCCATCGACACCCTGGATTTCGACGAGGGCTTCGCACCGCTGACCGAGGACACCGACATGTTCTTCGGCACCGCGCACATCCACGGCGTCGAGGCCATCAAGGCATTCTTCGTCAAGATCGACGCGCCGCTGATCATCACCCATGAGGTCGTGGAGTGCTGGACCACGGGTGACGGCGTCCTCCTGCTGCGCGGCGAGGCGACCATGGCCAAGAAGAGCGAACCGGACCAGGTGGTGCGCGCCCCGTTCATGCACATCTTCTACCTCGACCGGGAGGAGCCGGCCCGGGTCCGGACACTCCGCATCACCGCGGGCCCGCTTCAGACCGACGCCGTGATGTGACCTCACCCCGGGGCCTGCCGCGAGCCAGGCCCCGGGACGTCGGACTCGACCGGGCCGAGCCGCCTGAGCCAATACCATCAGCATGCTTGCATTCACCTGTACACGCTTATACCGTCTCAGCATGCTTACGGAGTGGTGGATTCCAGGTTTCCTCACCGTGGAGGTCGGCTCATGACGACTCTGTCCCTGCCCGACGCCCGCGCGCTCGTCACGGCCGCGATGACCGCGTGCGGGCATTCCGCCGGAGCCGCCGACACGATCGCCGACCATTTGCTCGACTGCGAACTGCGTGGGCTGTCCTTCGGCGGGCTTGCCCGCGCGCTGTCCGTCGCGGAACGCGTTCGCACAGCCGAGGCGCCGCCGGAGCCGATCCGGGTCGTCGCCGAGACGCCGGTGTCCGCCACCGTGGACGGCGGCGACCAGGTGGGCTACCTCGTCGGCATGCATGCGCTTCAGCTGGCCGTGACGAAGGCCCGCGCTCAGGGCATCGCGGTCGTCGGCGCACGCAACACCTGGTACACCGGGATGTTCTCGTACTACCTGGAGAAGGCCGCGGCGGCCGGGCTCGCCGGGATGATCGCGGGCAGCGGGCCGGCGGTGGTGGCACCGCACGGTGGCACCGAATCCCGGTTCGGCACCAACCCGATCGCCTTCGGCTTTCCGGCCAAGCCGACTCCCGTCATCTGGGACATCGGCACCTCAGCCGTGATGTACGGGGAGGTGACGCTGAAGGCGCGGCTCGGGGAGAAGCTGCCCCCCGGCCAGGCCTACGACGCCGCCGGGGTCCCGACGCTCGACCCGGCCGCCGCGCTCGAGGGCGCGTTCGGCGTGTGGGGCGGGCACAAGGGCTCCGGGCTCGCTCTGGTCGTCCAGCTGCTCGGCATGATGACCGGCGCGGCCGCCGACCCGCCGGGGGTTTCGGACTGCGGCTTCTTCGCCGTGCTGTTCGATCCCGGCGTGCTCACCGACCCGGACGACTACCGACAGCGGGTCACGGCCTTCGCGGAATCGGTCCGCGCCACCCGTCCCGTCGAGGGCGGCAGCTTGGTCCGGGTGCCGTTCGACCGCTCGGTGACCCGTCGCGAAGAGACGCTCCGGCGCGGCACCGTCGACGTGCCCGAAGCGGTGGTCGCAGCCCTGCGCGAGGAAGCCTGGCCCGCCCGTCAATCACCGTCCTCCAACGGTTCATCCCACGCAGAAAGCTGAGAACGCCATGGTCGCCTTCTTCACTGGGCTGCAGCCCCTTCAGGCCGGCGAGACCGACCCCGACCGAATGATCTCCAGGGTCCAGGAACTGGACCGCTCGAAGGCCATCGACCGGGTCCTCGTCGGGTACTCCTCCACCTGGCCGCACAACCACGCCACCGCACCGTTCGCGCTGGCGGCATCGGAGAGGTTCTCGCCGATCGTCGCGCACCGTCCCGGCGTGATGGCGCCGGTGGCCGCCGCGCGCTACTTCGCCACCCTCGACGTGCTGGCCCGCGGGAGGCTCGCCGTCAATGTGGTCGTGGGCGGCTCCGACAAGGATCTGCGCCGCGAGTCGGACGACCTGCCCAAGGCCGATCGCTACCGGCGGGCGGTCGAGTACCTCGACATCGTCCGCCGCGCCTGGACCGAAACCGCTCCCTTCGACCACCACGGCGAGTACTACACGGCCGAAGCGGTGAAGCTGCGGACCAAGCCGGTGCAGGGTCAGGTGCCGATCTTCATGGGCGGGGAGAGCGCCGACGCCGTGGACTTCGGCGCCCGGCATGCCGACCTGTACATGCTGTGGGGGGAACCGTTCGCGGGTACGAAGGAGCGCATCGACCGGGTCACCGCGGCCGCCGAAGGCTACGGCCGCGCCATGCGGTTCTCGCTGAGTCTGCGCCTGTTCATCGGTGATACCGACGACGACGCCTGGGCCCGGGCCCGTGCCGTCGAGCGGCAGATCGCCGAGGCCGCCGGCTCCACGGCCTTCCTGCGCTCGTCGTCGACCGACACCTCCATCGGACGGCAACGGGCTCTCGCGCTCACCGACCACGAGTTGCACGACGACTGCTTCTGGACCGGGCTGACCAAGCTCCTGGGCGGCTTCGCCAACTCCCAGGCGCTCGTCGGCACCGAGGAGCGCGTCCTGGACACCCTGGGCAGGTACCGCGAGCTCGGAGTCGACACGTTCCTCGTGACGACCGGCGCGGAAGCGGCCTGGGACCCGTCGCTGGAGGGCTTCCTGACCCGGGCGAAGAAGGAGCTGGCATGACGTCGACCACCGCCCGGGGCAATGGCGCCCCGGGCCCGGAGGACTTCTCCGATCTCGCCGACGGCACAGTCGGCGGCCTCATCACCGCCCGCGCCGCGGAACATCCCGACAAGCCCGCGCTCGTCTTCGACGACACCGAACTGACCTACGGCACGCTCGACGCGACAGTCACCGACGTGGCACGCGGTCTCCTGGCGGCAGGCGTCACCCCGGGCAACTCGGTGGGGATCTTCCTCCCCAACCGGCCCGAATATCTGCTCGCCTGGCTGGGAGCGGCCCGCGCCGGCGCCGTCGAAGTCCCGGTCAACGTCGCCTACAAGGGCTCCTTCCTCGACCACGCGCTCCGCAGCACCGGCGTGCGGGTGCTGGTCACCGACGCGGCCCTGCTGGAACTCGTCGCCGACCTGCACGAGATACCTCCGGCCCTCAAGACCGTCGTGCTGCTCGACGGCGGCCCGCTCCCCCGGCTACCGCTGGGAGGTGTCCCCTGCCGGACCCTACCCGGAGTGACGGTACAGACCTGGAACGACCTGCTCACGGCCGGCGACCCGGCGGTGGAACTCCCCCGCGTCGCGCCGCAGGACCCGGTCGCGATCATGCTCACCTCCGGAACCACCGGGCGGAGCAAGGGGGTTGTGTACCCGCATCTGATGCCGCTGGCCGCCGCACGCGAATGCGCGGCGCAAATGGCCACGACCGCCGATGAGCGGCTCTACACCTGTCTGCCGCTGTTCCACGGCGCCGCGCAGATCAACATATCCCTGCACGCCTTCTACGCGGGAGCGACCGTGGTCCTCGGGCGCCGGTTCAGCGCCAGCAGATTCTGGGACGAGCTGCGCACCCACCGGGTCACCCAGTTCAACGCCCTCGGCTCCGTCCTGCCGATGCTCCTGGCGCAGCGCCCGTCCGACCGCGACCGCGACCACCGGGCGAGGAAGGCGTTCGCCGCACCCGCCCCGCCCCAAGTGCTCCGTCCGTTCGAGGAACGTTTCGGCGTACACGTCGTCGAGGGGTACGGGCTCACCGAGATCAAGAACGTTCTCTACAACCCTCTCGGTGCCCGGAAGGTCGGCTCGCTGGGCCTGCCCACCGCCTCGTCCGTCCTGGAGATCCACGACGAGTCCGGGCGCCGCGCCGCGCCCGGTCAAGCCGGGGAGATCGTGTACCGGCCCCGCCTGCCGGACATCATGTTCTCCGGCTACCACGGCGACCCCGAAGCGACGCTCGCCACCGTGAAGGATCTCTGGTGGCACACCGGCGACCTGGGCTACACCGACGAAGACGGCTACTTCTACTTCATCGACCGCAAGAAGGACGCATTGCGCCGCCGCGGCGAGAACATCTCCTCCCACGAGGTCGAATCGGTCCTGCTCGCCCATCCCGGCATCGTGGCCGCTGCCGCCATCGGCACACCGTCGGAGCTGGGCGAGGACGAGGTCCTCGCCATCGTGCAGCTCGAACCCGGCCACGAACTGGATTTCACCCAACTGTTCGCCCACTGCGACCGGTCGATGCCGCACTTCATGGTCCCCCGCTACTACCGCGTCGTGGACGAGCTTCCCGTCACCCCGAACGGCAAGGTCCGCAAACACCAGCTGCGGGACCAGGGCCGCACCGAAGCCTGGGACGCGCTCGCCGCCGGGTTCACAGCCACCCGCCACGCCTGAGGAACCACCATGTCCCTGCCCGACGGAGTGCGCGTCCGCGAGATCGCGCCCCGGTTGACCTTCCAGGACCATGCGGTCCCGACCGACATCAAGATCGAACTCGTGCAACGCCTGATCGACGCCGGCGTCCGCGCGTTCGAGCTGTCCTCCTTCGTCCGGCCCGATCTCGTACCAGGTCTCGCCGACGCCGCGGAGGTGTTCGCCCGCGTGCCGCGGGTGCCCGGACTCAGCCTCGGCGCTTGTGTCGGCAATACGCGCGGGCTCGCCCGCGCGATCGACGCGGGCGCCGACACGGCGTACTTCCTGCTCTCCGCCGACGAAGAGTTCGCCCGCGCCAACACCGGACGTTCCACGGCGGACTCGTTGCGCGAACTGGAACGCATGGCCGCGTACGCCGCGGACCGGAACATCATGCTCGGGTCCTACGTCATCTTCGCCTGGGGCGGGCCAACCGGCCCCGCACGCACCGGCGAAGATCTCCAGCCGCTGGCCCGGCGGCTCCTCGACGTAGGGGTGGACCACTGGATTCTCGCGGATTCCTCCGGCTACGCGGCACCGCCCCAGATCCGCGAACTCCTCACCGCCGCGCTCACGCACGTACCGCCCGGGAACCTGACCGTTCAGATCCACGACGACCGCGGCATGGGCCTCGCCGCCCTGCTCCCCATCCTCGAACTCGGAATCCGCGGCATCGACACCTCCCTCGCCGGCAGCGGCGGCCACCCGGCGGTGTCCGGCACTCAGGGCGGGGGGCTGTGCACCGAGGACGCCGTGCAACTGCTCGAACGTTGTGGTGTGGACACCGGTATCGACCTGCCCCGCCTCATCGCGACGGCGAACTGGCTCACCAGCGAGATCGGCGTGCCCGGCAAGGGGTTCGTCCGGCGCACCGGCCATGTACCGAACACCGGCCGGCCCGGCACACCGCTCGCCTTCACCTGGTGACGGCGGCCGTGAACTCACGCTCTGCGCACAACAGCCACCCCGGCCGGCGCATACCGGTCCAACGCCATGGGTCGAGAAGGCCCCGTCGGTTCAAGGAGGACCAGTGACGAAAGCCCATACGCCCACGATCGTCGTGGCCGGCGCCGGTCTGACCGGGCTCTCCGCGGCGATTTCCGCCCGCGAGGCCGGCGCCCGCGTCGTACTGCTGGAAAAGGGCGGCCGCGAGGACGTCGGTGGCAACGCCGCCTTTTCCGGCGGGTTGTTCCTGTTCCGCTATGACGGGCCGGACGATCTGACGTCGATCACGCAGGACTTCGAGCCCGGCATGCAGGCCGACCGCATCGAGGCGCCGCCGTACACCCGCCAGGCCTACGCGGCCGAACTGATGGCGATGAGCGGCGGCCGAGCCGAGCCACATCTGATCGACGCGCTCGCCGAACGGTCGTTGGACACCGTCCGCTGGCTGGCGGCGAGAGGCGTCCGCTTCACGTTCAACCGCACTCTGGGGGCCGATGTCCGCGGCGGTGTCCTGCACATCCCGCCCGGGCAGGTCCTCACGTGCGTCGGCGAGGGAATGTCACGCGGGTTCGAGGTGATCCGGCCGCTGCTCGCGCACGCCGAGCGGATCGGGGTCGAGATCCGCTGGTCCACCCCGCTGGTGGAGGTGGAGCACAGCGACGGCCGGGTCACGGGCGTCACGGTCGGCGACGGCGGCCGGACCGTACCCGCCGACGCCGTAGTGGTCGCCACCGGCGGCTTCCAGGCCAGCCGTGAACTGCGCCGCGAGTATCTGGGGCCGGAGTGGGAAGCGGTGCGCCTGCGCGGCACCCGCCTGGCCACGGGCGACGGAATCCAGGCCGCACTTGGCGCCGGGGCGGACAAGGCCGGCACCTGGTCGAGCTGCCATTCGGCCGCGGTCGACCCGGCCATGCCCTCACCGGGGAGCAGTGCGGCCTCGCCGCCGTTCCCGCTGCACGGCTTCTGGCTCGGCGTGCTCGTCAACCGCGACGGCGAGCGGTTCGTCGACGAGGGCCCCGGCCCATGGGTGAAGAACTACTCGAAGATGGGCAAGGCGATCATGCCGCAGCCCGGGTGCGAGGCGTTCGAGATCTTCGACCAGCGCACCGCGGCCCGGGTGGCCGATGAGTTCGCCGGCGCGGCGGTGCCCATCGTCGCGGACACGGTGCCCGAGCTCGCCGAGCGGATCGGGGTGCCCGCCGACCGGCTGGCACACACGCTTCGGACGTTCAACGACGCCTGCCCGCCCGGTGACGGCATCAGTGAGGATCGCGGCACGGCCGGCATCACCCCGCCCAAGTCCCGCTGGGCCGCATCGCTCGACCGGCCACCGTACGTCGCCTATCACGCCGTGGCGGGGCTCACTTTCACCTTCGGCGGCATCCGGATCGACCCGGACGG
>Ga0307508_10001274_pt1 | contig 28662 bp, 36 predicted proteins | sample 9_EM_MG_FD_203089 | JGI IMG/M metagenome (GOLD analysis project Ga0307508, IMG submission 203089) | Populus trichocarpa ectomycorrhiza microbial communities from riparian zone in the Pacific Northwest, United States - 9_EM | ecosystem: Host-associated > Plants > Roots > Unclassified | place...
CGACAGTATGAGTACGCACCGGCCTACTCAGAGGGCCCAGCCATTCCGACGGATTACAGAGAATGATGCCCTGATCCGGTGGCTGGGAGGGCTGCAGGGGAGGAGGACTGCAGTCCGTGACGTTGAAAGGAACTCAGCGTTGAAAGAATCCAATGATCAAGAAAGAGACGGGCTACTCAAAATAGTTAGCGCTCGGGACGAGGCTAAGGGGGAGGGGAGGTAGTGTTACACCTTAGTAATTAGCTAGAGTACGTAGCCAGGGAGACTCATCACGGGCCTTCAGAGAGGCCCTAGTTGCCCTCTGAAGCACGGGTAATGATGTCAGAGAGTCTAGGTAGGAGATCGAGGAGACGGAGATTAGCTGTCGGCCGAGAGAACCGGACCTACGCTAACTCCGGAGATGAGGGGGTGAGTGCAAACGAACGGATCTCTTCCAGAGGGAGATTGCGTCACCTCAGGGTGATCGACAGACTCTAGAACTCAGACCCCGCACGGCTGCATGGCCCTCATACAGTACGTGGCTCCCCAGGGAGCTCTCGCCTCAGGGAGAGACGGAGGACTCTGAGCCTAGGGTGCCGCAAGGTGCATGAAACCTCATCTCCCCTTATCTACACCCTGCTATGACCAATGGATCACCCACGGGGTCCCCGCACCCCGGGGGAATCCAAGCCCGAGTCACCAACGCTCACGCGGGTTCATCAAATCTCACGCTACGACCTCCATCATAAAAAAGAAAGAGGTTTCTCTCGGAAAACAAAAAAGAGAAACCAGCACGAAACCTCCTCACCAACACTACCACCGAACCCACACACAAGATCTAAGATTATTCCGTTGTGAATTGTCGAAAGTAGCCTGATTACCTTTGATTCTTACCGCACTCCGGTTACGATATAACCCCAGTGTCACATCCACTGCGACTCGAACGGCGCGCTGAGCACCATACGCTCTACAATAACGAGCGACAAGGCCAAACATATCGATGTGCCTTTTCACAACTCTCGACATCTTGACGCTGCTGGTGTTGTCAAATTCACTGAGATCGATACTCTCGAGAACCTCGCCGACATTATGACCAAGGCACTTCCGCCGGAAAAGCATCAATATCTTACTCACGGCATTGGTCTACGCCCACCTCGATAAATGGCTGCTGCGCTCGACAATCCGGCACGCCCGGTCAATCCGGACAAGTCACGTTACAAGTCTCTGCGCTCACGGCATCGGTCTACGCTCACCACATTCACGCGCTCTTGGCATTAGTTCCTTGCGCTACGATTATCGCGCTCACGGCATCAGTCCCCACTCACGGTATTCATGCACTCACGCGGTTCCGATACTTACGCCGAGACAAAAAGTTTGAGTTTCTTTATTGGATTTATTGGATCTATGTCTTTATCGGTTTCCCGTTGTATGGCACTCTTTTTCCTACTGCGGGTTTCTCCCACAGGGTTTACCGCAGAGGTTTTAATGAGGCCATTGGGACTTTATGTTTTCCATTTTTTTTTTTCATCCTTTATGGCGTTTCTTTATGTCGTTCGGTCTTGCTTGCATGCTTGCTGCCACGGAGCGCAGCAAGAGGGGAAGTGTTGCAATATCTCACTCGTTCAGCTTTGTCACGTGTAGAATCACGTCATATACGTGTATTCAGACTTTTCACTTTTCCTGCCTTTCTCTCTAAGACAAGACAATACACACAAGACTTCATCGTTCCATCAAACTTCCATCATAATCTTGACAGATGTGGTGCTGTGGAGGCCGAGTGAGCGCCTGTGTCTAGCGCGTCCGTTTTGAGCGCGTCCCGTGACTGCCGTGCGGCACACGTAGACTAGAGAGGATGTACGCTTGTTGAATGCCGAGGCGCTAGTAGCCGCTTTTGCTGTCTCGCACTCCTCGCCGAAAAGCGGTCTCGTCATGGTGTTGAGGTTTTCTAATCAACCGCTACAGTGGGCAGCGCCACAACGTCCCCGCCGTTACTCTTTCTCAGTGTTGACGGCCATCAGAATCGTAAACACGCTTCCGTAGCAACTGAGAATCTTGACTGAGTCTGTAATCATCGCCCGTGGTCAGCTGAAGGCTTAGCAGACGGTTTCGTTCAGTAGAAGTATCAGAATTCCGTGCTGTATGCCGTGTCCTCTGATGGATGCCATAGGAATATGATATACCCCTCCTTAGTATCTGAAAGATCTTACATGAGCTCGCCGTCATCACAAGAATAGTCTTAACAGATTGGCAAGAGAAAACTTATCGTTGCCTGCAGATTGTGCATTACAGTATAGGTACTGCAGAAAAGACACCACTAGTCATGGCCCGCCGGCCGTTCTCAAGGCAGGTCGAATTTTGATACAAGCAGTCGCTGTCAAGGAAACCTGGGTACCAAAGGAGCATGCCCGCTTTTCGCATTTCTTGCGGACAACGTGGTTTCCATTTGGAGTTAGCATACACCGTCACGGCCTGCAGATACGTCCCAGGCATTATACCGGCAAACTCCATCTTCTCGCCGTTCACATGGCCGAATGTCTATGTAGAAAGCTGGTGGCAAGAGGATCTGGATACCAACAATTCGAGTCCGCTTTGCCACTTGCTGGTGGTTAAAGTCGTTTCGGAAAATGTCGTCGCCGGGAACGAGCTTTGCCAAGAACGCCAAGACGCTAGCTCGTCTAAGTGTCGGTAAAAAAAAAAAAGCAGGGTTCGGACTGCTTCTGTTTCCGTTTTTGTATCTATCCGATTCATTGATCGCATGCGACCTTGTCAGATCATGGCGGAAATAATGAAGGGAGGGGAGGGTGGTATGTTGTACACTAAGATTTGCCTTTTTACTTACTTTTCCTCTGCTTTGATCGTGTTCGGTGTGCTCATGGGGGCTATTGGGTGGTGTTTGTCTGGCCGTTTTCCGTAGAAGTTGGCATATCTACTCTACCTTGAGGGGAGGGTGCACTTGTTATTGTCACTGTAAGTGTGCTCTGTGCTTGGGCGCTTTCTTTTATATCCGTGGTGGGGAAGAGCCGTTGGGCCGGAGGATGGGAGAAAAGGAATAGGTATATATGAACAGTATGCGGGTGGTGGGTTTACAAAAATAACCTTGTAGTACTGCCTAGCACCTCGGTATGGGACATGCACATCGCAAACTACCTTTCCCTGCTGTCTACTCCGCACAACACAGCTCGGAGCTCTCGATCCCCCTTGCGCTGGAATCGCCATCGACGCAGCTGCTATGGAATCCGCAGCGGAACCGACGAAGCCCTGGAAGAAACTTCGGACATGCAACCTGTGCGGCGCGTACTCGAGAACGAAGAAGCAGTTCCGCGAGCACATCAAGCGGATAGAGGAGGGCTGTGACTGCGACGAATGCAGGGGGTGCGCTGTCCATTGCCTCTCCCTCATTCGCGGTGATGGATCGCGGCTAACGGCGTCGACGACAGACGGAGCTGCGCGAACCCCCAGCCGGCTGCGGATCCGGCGGTGCGGCGGCACTGCTCGCCGTGCGGCCGCACGATGGAACTCTGCGAATTCGGGCTGCGGGTGCACAAGGGCACGACTAAGCACCTCCGGCGGGCGGTGCGCGACGGGCTCTCGTGCGAGGACGGCGCTGAGTCGTTCCTGAGCCGGCGTGAGTTCGACGAGCACGCGGTCGCGTTCCATGCGCCGGAGACGTTGTACCGCTGCCTCGAGTGCGCGCTCGACTTCGCGACCGAGTGCGCGCTCAACGCCCACGTCGGGAACGAGTGGGTGCACCGCGAACGGGTCGCCAGCTTCGCCTGCGTCCCCTGCGGCCTCGCGTTCGCGTCCGAGCCGCTCCTCGGCGACCACCTGCGGTCGAAGGAACACAAGCCCGTGCGCTGCGCGGGTAGCTCGCTCTGCTCCCGCAGGTTCGCGATTCCCGCCGCGATGCTCGCACATCTCGAGAGCGGCGCGTGCGTGTCCGGTTTGGATCGCCAGTCCATCGCGGCCAAGCTGCGGCAGCACGACGGCGCGAACCTGCTCGTCAAGCGGGGCGTCCCGGAGACGACCGCCAGGGCCGATCTGGCGGAGAGGTCTGCGGCGAGGAGCGCGGCGGGGACGGTGCGCGAGGTTAACGATGATTCCGATTCCGACTCCGACGGCGGAGGCTCCGTCATCCCGGCCGGCCTCCTCTCGAGTCGAGACAGCACGTCGTCCTGGAGCGCCGCCGGATTCAGCGCCCTGACTCCGAATTCCGATGCCGACGACGACGACGACGAAGCGGGCACGCTCATCATGACGCCAGACACCCGTACCGATTCCGGCCTCCTAACGCCGAGCGGCACCGACGCCAGCTACAGTCAGCACGAGGACATGGTGGTCGCCCATCGCATCTGTCCGCTCTGCACCAGACGGTTCGCACACGAGAATGCGCTCGAGCAGCACCTGGCCTCGGTGGCGCACGCGCCCGCGATATACCACTGTCCGGCGTCCCTTTTCGGTGGGCAGGCGGACCACGCGCGCGCAAAACAGAGGGAGTTCAAGTCGCTGGAGAGCCTGATCCGCCACCTGATGGGCCGCAACTGCGACGGCTTCAAGGACAAGCGGGGGAAGGCGATCGCCTACGTCGAGGAGCTCTTCGGGAGGATGGTCGCGGGAAAGTCCGTCCGGCTCTTGTCCGGCTAGGCGGGGTTGCTGGGCCGTGTTCATCTCGTGTATTTACTTCTCTTTGCATCGAATCTGCGATATAGTTAAGGGACCGATCACCGTCCCCGTGCCTCCGTGTTGTAGCCATCGTTCGGAACGATGTTTACGGAAACGAGCCTCCCGGCACTGTACGCAGTTTGGTCGCTCCACCGCGACAACCCAAAAGGAGAGAGCGGCCTCCGCCCAGCCACGAGTTGCTTGGCGATTTCTGCCACTCTGTTCGCTCGTGATCCACGCTGGTCTCACGTTCTGCCCGGTGCACATGGTGCGGTAATGTCTCTAGCAGCCGCCGGACAACGGCGAAACACCAGAGTTGCATAGTTCTATGTTATGGGACGCTGACTTATGTTTGCCACATCCGAACATGAATACTAAGCAGCTTCCGTGGTCCAACGGTAGGATAATTGCCTTCCAAGCAATTGGCTCGGGTTCGACTCCCGACGGATGCAACTATTGTTTTACTCTTTTTTTGCTCACCAACTTTTGCGAGTAGCTCCGTCCCTTACAGACTAACGCAACCTCTATCCCCAAGATCGTAGCTTTGCAATGCCGATTCGCACTCCGATTCACCAGCCGTCGCGCCGGATTTCTTCTTCACGATGATTCACTCATTTCTGGACCATGCGGTTCGTACAATGTTTGGCCGTATGGGGAGAGCTCAACCGTTATTCCGTGATTATCTCCATCCTTGTGTAATTCTCGAGGGCTCCCCGCGGTACTGGTTGGTTAATTTTTCCCGTGAGGGGTCGCCGTTGAAGATCTGGCGAGGCGAGGGCGAGGCCCGCCGATTGTGGTCGAGAAGGCTGAGTCCGAGGAAAAGGTAAAATGGGCGAGGAAAAGTTAATGGTTATACTTCCGACGATTGCCGTGTACGGGGATCATGGCAGGAGTGTGTATATAAGGGAGCTGTTTCTTCTAGTTTTTTTTGGCATGACAGCAATCTCAAGCATCGTTTTCCGTCCAGTAATTCGTTCAGTTGCAACTCCTTCAACTCTGTGATTTTGGCTGGGGGGGCAGCCACTTCTCTGAAGAGCCGCAACTAGGGCACCATAATACCAAATCTTTTGCGTTTTTTGACTCATGACCGGACATCTATAATATGGCTTGGGGCTATGAGGAGTATCCGAGATTTGGTTTTGCGTAGATTAACACTATGAACATAAACCGATCAACTTTGGACTCGGCCGCGTGGTTGCTGATCCGTACAGTAGACTCACTTCGTTCGAAGAAGATACGACCTGTCTGTGATTTGGGATGGTAAAGACAGTGAGCAGGGGTGAGATCAAGAAGCCTCCAAAAATATATATTCCGTTACGGGGAATTGAACCCCGGTCTGGCCGGTTTGATGCTCTTCTTGAGAGCGGCCGATGCTAGCCACTACACCATAACGGATGACTGGACAATATACGTCTATCCAAGTGCAGCATGTACCAGAGCGGAGGGTAGCACATAACATGCACTGTTCAGGTATCGCAGCTATGCAATGTTCCCCAACCCCTCCACGATCGCCCGCAGCACCCAGGTCGCGTCGCCCTCGATTCCGACAGCCCGGACTGGCTCCCCCTCGCCGCCGACCATTGTCCACGGCACCTCCTGTGCGCCCGCGAGACCGATCCTAACGATGGCGGCGGCGTGTCCATTCTCGACGAGCTCCTCGTCGGGCTGGCGCAGGGCCGCGGGGGTTTTCCGACCGACGCCGATCTCGAGCACGACCAGCTTCGCGCGCTGGCCGGCGGCGATGCGGGCGAGGAACTCGCGGTAGCGGCGGTTGCCCTCGCGGAACGGGCGGTCGTTGAAGCTGGCGTCCGCGCGCACGCAGAGGGACATCGCGCCGCCGCAATGTGGACACGCGGGGACCGCCGCCGGCGACCGCAGCGCTTGCCGACGCTCGTCGAGGTGCGGCCGCGCGCGCTCTAGAAACGGCATCGTTGCGAATACCGACTCCGGCCGACACCGCGATATGCACTGCACGAACTGGTAGTCCCCCTGCGGCGTCGACAACCGCTCCGCGGGGAACCCGTGCCGAAGAAACATCCCGTCGGCGTTAGACGTCCGCACGAACCACGCGTCGTCGTCGAAGCGTGAGACGAGCGCCTTGACGTGCGTGTACGCGTCGGACTCGCCGAGCGCACACGAGAACACCGTCGACCCGTGCGAGAAGAAGCAGCCCCACCTGTCGAGCTCGTCGGCGAAGCTGTACCCGAAGGCGTCGTAGAGACAGCGCGGACCGCGAGACGCCGCCCCCGGAAAGCGCTCCGAGAACAGGCCGCGAGAGGTGCAGTCGAGACCGCAGCTGGCGGACATCCCCGCGCCGGCGGTCACGAGCAGCGCATCGGCGGACGAGAGCAGCCGTATCGCGGTGGCGACCGTCGGCGGCAGCGGAGGCGCCGGCTGGACGAGCGGCGCCGACGGTGAGAGCCGTGACGCGTACAGCGCCAGGTCGGTTTCGGTGAAGACGTTGAAGACGACCCGCCGTATCTGCGACGCGGGATTCGTCCGAAAGTACGCCGCTACCGCCGCGATGGCGACGTCCGCGGCCTGGTCGGCCGGGTACCCGAACATTCCGGTCGAGATGCAGCAGAAAGCCAGCGACGCGCCGCCGTCCGCCGGCAGCGCCTCCGCCGCCTCGAGGCACATTTCGTAGCAGCTCGCCAGCTCCGCCGCTTGTGCCTGCGACGGCCGTCCGGCGACCACGATCGGCCCGACGGTGTGGAGGACGAACTTCGCCGGCAGGAAGTACCCGCGGGTGACCTTCACCTGGCCGGTAGGCTCCTCGCCGCCCTGTAGCCGGACGATGGTCTCGCAGTCCGTCCGCAGCCGAGGGCCCGCGGCGGCGTGGATGGCGTTGTCGATGCACGGGTGGTCTGGGCGGAAACACCCCAACAGCCGCGAGTTTGCGGCGTTGACGATCGCGGTGACGCCGGCCAGCTTCGTGATGTCGCCCTTCCAGACAGAGAGCCTCGCGCTGCCGGGGACGGCGGGCACGTCGTCCAATGCGGTAAGAGCGCGTCGGCGAGACGTGAAGGCGAGGACGGTGTGTACGTCTTGCAGCACGTCGTGCGGAAGCGGCGGCGACGGCGGACGGACGGTCAGCAGACGGCCGAACATCGACAGTTTCTGCGAGACCGCGGTGTTGTCCGGCCCGCCTGTTTCGCACCGACAGCCATGCTGCTGGTGGTGGTGGTGGTGGTGGTGGTGGTGGTCGGGAGCAGAGCCGGATTCCTGACTCAAGTACCGAACGGCCGCGTTCAGCGATGCCTCGGCCGCCGCGCCGGAGGGCGGAGCGGGGGCGACGTGGAAGTGCGAGAAGAGAGATATCTGGTCGGTGTACGACGAGCGGTCCAGCTGTGGGGGGAGCGCGCGTGACATCTCGACCACGGCGGGGGGGAATCAATTTTATTTCGCGCTCGACCACGACGGGCAGTCGGGTTAAAGTTATCGATCCTGCGGCTGACGGTAACCAACTGCAATCGCTCCGCGACTGACGTGCGTGACGAGGCGTTTGATGTGTAGCGCGCTAAACCCTGTGCTATTTGTCATCAGCTCCGTGAGGCTGAAATTACGACTGATCAATGGGTGGGATCTCCGCACAGCCAGAGCGTTGGCCATCACGACCAACACCATGCGCACCTGGACTCCCATTGTGCAGTATGTATCCTCTTCGTTGCCGGTCACGTTCCCCAGTGAACGAGCCCTCATCGCCCTTCCAAGTCGTGTTCCTCCTCACCGCCAAGTGTGCACAGCATCCGTTAGGTGCAGTGGCTAGCATCGGCCGCTCTCAAACAGAGCATCAAACCGGCCAGACCGGGGTTCAATTCCCCGTAGCGGAAGTGCCGTTCTTTTTTCTATGCGCTGGCCTTTTTTCCGTCTTGCTCTTCTTCCCGCCGTGCGCCACTCCGCGGCATGCGGCAAACCACTACATAGTCCTTTCACTACCGCGATAGAAGCAATGCAGACGACCGTGGGGGCGGCTGCTACCGCTTGATGGCCTCCCGTAGCAGCCAATACTCCACAACAGCCGAAAAGACAGTGGACAGTAACCGGAAAAGTGTACCTCGCTATGATCTGATATATCATCGTCGACTCGATGGCGCTAGCACGTCATCATGTGTGACTCGTTCACGCCGAGAGTCAATAGGGCCTGCAGAGCAGATATTCGGAGGCAAGGCTTAGGGACCACAGCAAAACCGGCAGAACTCCCACTCGCCATCCCCATCTCTTCTTTCCTTCACCACACCTCGACATCGCTCCTGTCTTGCTCCACAACCATTCTCTACGCTCTCGCACACTCACTCGCCCATACCCACGACTCGACCCCGACGCAACATCGGCTTCCGAAATGGCCGACGACCAAACCATTGTCGCTCGGATGGCCGCTGCCCGCGAGAGCGCAAAGCATCTCAAGGAGAGAGCTGACGCCGTTGCCACCGCCAACCCTTTCTACAAGGGCAAAGACATCAACAAGGTCAGCAGCAACTGCTACGACCAGGACGGGAAACGCCTGCTGCCTCGCGCGGTGGCAAAGCCCAAAGAACCCGCTAAGGCTAGCAAGGCGCGTGCGCCTGGTCGAGTGATCGCCACAGCTCCAGCTCTGGCTGCCGCTCCGGCTCCTACTAGCGCGACTCCGGTCGCCGCACTCAGTGCCGGTTTCGCCGCCGCGACCGCCCCCAGCCCGACCCCTGTCCCCCCAGGCGCTGGGCCGCGTTTCAGTCCGGCTCCCCCCGTTTCCGCCGCCTACCCTCCGTCCGCTCTGTCCGCTCTGTCCGCCCCGGCCGCCCAGTCTGTTCCGCCTGCCCCGGCGTCTGCGTTCGTTCCGGTGGCTCCGTTCGTGGCGCACACTCCGGCCACGGGCGTCCCCCTCCAATTCACGCACCGCACGCCCACGGTGCTGGAAGCGATCTCGATGGGGCTGCACCCATTCCAGATGTACCCGTTCGAGACATTCGACCCCCCGCTCTGGGCCCGCGCCGATCCCAGGGGGCCGCCGACCGGATATCGCCAGCCCACATTCTTGGAGGCGTGCCAGCTGGGCCTTCACTTCTACAAGGCGTCGATCCCGGTCTGGCACGGGTGGAGACCCTCGACTACCGACGAGGCCGTGTTGGAGGAGCGACGCCGTGGCCTCTGGTAGAACGGGCCGGAGTCGGATTGTTCTTCCCTTCTGCTTTTTTTTGTAATTTTTTTTTTAATAATAATCATACCAACTATTAACTGCGTGCATAACGTATGTCCTTTTCGATTCTGGTGGCTTCTTTCGGGATTGCACATCACTCGCCTCTCAACCCATGCTTCGAATCACAGTCCCCACTGCCGTGAATGACGAGCCAGCGGAGAGCCTGTAACCTAGATGCATATCTTTTTTCTTTTCATTTTTAGTCGTTAATCTCGCGTGCACCTACGTAGATCATGGCGATATTTCACACTGTCCAGTTCACGTCCGCAGTGGCGGAGAAGATACGACTCGGAATGGCCATGTTTACGGACGGGTAGCGACTGGACAATGGAACTGCGGGACCCTCGGTGGTGTGGAAGAACGGGCAATCTTGGGTGGGCATCGGAACCAACCTCGACTGCAACCAGGAGGCCTACAGTGCAGAGTGCGCCGTTCTCGCCAGGGCGCAGGAAACAGCATCGAGAAGACGAATGCCCCCCGAAAGACCGGTCACGATCATCACGGATGCTCGCGTGACAATCAGGTGGATGGCCTCGGAGGAGACTGACTACGGCCAGATGTACGCGCTCCAGGCAAGGAACTTGAAGCACACGCGGTGCTACGGAAGGCCAGACCTGACATCACCATCGAGATCCGGTGGTGCCCTGCACACAAGGGAGTACCAGGGAACGAGAAGGCCGACGAACGGGCGAAGCCTGCAGCGGAGCAGCCAGACCTCCGCGGGGTGGATCCGTGGCGAGGGTATTCGGGCCGGGTGGAGGCGCGCACGATGCCGCTTCCCAGATCCCTCGCACATCTCAGGCGAGAAGAAGTGGGCGGGAGCCCGCCGATGGGTTGGAGGCCGGGCCTCCAGGAAGAAGTACAAGATGCTGAGCAGGCAGAGGCGGGGCGGCACGGCTGCGGGTAGCTGCAAGAGGCTCGCCTCGAGGGTTTATCAGTTGGAGACAGGTCACTGCCTCACTGGGCAGTACCTACACTGGGCGGAGAGCAGCCCACCGCTCAGTGCTGCTGGTGTCGGTGCCGGACGCAGACGCGGGATCACTTCTTCAAGGTGTGTCCCGAATGGAAGGCCCAGCGGAAGATCCTCTGAGCAGAGGTACGGGAGCAGGTAGAGAGGGGGGAGGGCCGGTCCAAGGTCCGGCACCTCCTTTCCAACGCGAGGTATAGCCAGGTGGTACTAGACTTCCCCTCCACCACGGATGTGGGAAGGGTGGTCCCGGACTATCGGCTGAGGAAGACACGGGGAGCGAGTTGTCTGAATGGGAGTGCAGGGAGCGCAGGGAGTAGGGAGAGGAGAGGAGGGCGGACGCTGAGGAGCTGGGGAGCGGGGAGGGATCACCGTTGTTCCAGCCCACGCTCTCCGTCATGACACCTACAAAAGAGGAGCAGGGGGCGGTGCGGTTTCTTTTGTTCCTCCTTCATGTCCTCTCATTTGGATTCTCGGTTGGGGTTTCTTTGGCACGGCGGTGCGCATTTCCTTTATTGGGACAGGCCTGGGCGGAGGGCAAAGGGGAGTTTGCAGTGTGCTGTCATCACGCCCTCAGCGGACGGAAACCGGACAAAATGCACGCCGCCATAGTCTAGATAAGCTGAATGCGAGTATGAATAAGCAAGAAAAAAGTACCCGTCCGCAGCCCGCCCCGCCCGCGATCAGTCTGCAGGTTGCTCATTGCGGGGTCCTCTTTGCCCTCAGCCCAGGCCTGTCCCAAGAAATTCGGAGCACACGAAGGAAATTACAAAGGAAAGGCCAAAGAAAACCACCCCGTCTCACTACTCTTCTCCTACGGAGGCCATGGAGGAGGGCGTGGAGTGGGACTCCAGTATCGCCCTGGCTGCACCTCGGATCAGCGAGGGTCTGGATCTTAGACCAGTCTTTCCCTCCCAGTGTCCTTCCAAACCTTCGCCAACAGGATATTTGGCTATGCCTTCTAGCGAAGGCAGTTCTTGAAGACGTGCTCCTACCTCTGCGTCCTGGACGGGCAGCAGTGCAGCTGTGTCGTGACATGTCGTTTGTGAAGCGCCATTTCATCTCACTCGCCGAGCACGTGATCTGACGACCATCACGCAGGGCTTTCTGGCGGAGGAGCCACAACGAGCCGTTAAGACGGTGGCAAAGTGTGTGGATAACCCACCACGATCTAGATAGGTCGCGTGCGATCGATGGATAACAAAAATGGGTGGTATGGGAGTCAATTGCCGTATTGTGATCGACTCCACTATGAGGTTATCGAAACGGACTACACATAATCTCGATAGATCGCATGGAAGTAATGATTAAACAAAAAAACAAACTATGAGGGTTATCAGATCTTGGCTTGGTTTATTGTGACTCGATGGCGCTAGCAAGTCATCAAGTGTGATTCGTGTACACCCAGAGTCAATGGGGCCTGGAGAGTAGATATTCGGAGGCAAGGCTTAAGAACCACAACAAAACCGGCAGAACTCCCACTCGCCATCTCCATCTCTTCTTTCCTTCACCGCACCTTGACATCGCTCCTGTCTTGCTCCCACAACCAATTTTCCAAGCTCGCACACGCTCTCGCCCACACTTACGACCCGACCCCGACGCAACATCAGCTTCCGAGATGGCAGACGACCAAGCCATAGCCGCTCGGATGGCCGCTGCCCGCGAGAGCGCAAAGCATCTCAAGGAGAGAGCTGACACCGTCGCCGGCGCGAACCCCTTCTACAAGGGTAAGGACATAAACAAGGTCAGCAGCAACTGCTACGACCAGGACGGCAAACGCCTGCTCCCTCGCCCGGCGGCGAAGACCAGTGGCTCCGCCAAGACTAGAAAGACTCCTGCGGCCGGACGAGTCGCCGCACCTGCTTCGGCACCAGCTCCGGCTCTCGTCCCAGGATCCACCCAGGCTCCCGCCAGCACGCCGCAGGTTGCAACATTCGATGCCGGCTGCGCCGCTGCGACAGGTTCCAGCTTTCCCAGCGCGGCGCCGGGTTCCAGTCCGGCTTCTCCCGTTTCCGGCGGCTGGCAGAGCGCCGCCGCCTACCCTTTGTCCGCCCCGCCCACTCCGTCCGCCTCGGCGGCTTCATTCGTTCCGTCCGCTTCGCCCGCTCCACTGGCTCCGGCCGCGGGGGCCCCCCTCTGGTTCACGCACCGCACTCCCACGGTGCTGGAAGCGATCGCGATGGGGTTGCATCCATTCCAGATGTACCCGTTGGAGACGTTCGACCCCCCGCTCTGGGCCCGCGCCGATCCCAGGGGTCCGCCGACCGGATGCCGCCAGCCCACATTCCTGGAGGCGTGCCAGTTGGGCCTCCATATCTACCAGGCGTCAATCCCGGTCTGGTACGGCTGGAGACCCTCGACTACCGACGAGGCCGTGTTGGAGGAGCGACGCCGTGGCCTCTGGTAGAACGGGCTGGAGTTTGGGTTTACTTCCCTTCCTTTTTTTTCCCTGCAATTTTCTCCTGGTTTTTTTTTTTTTTGATAATCATACCAACCATTAACTGCGTGCATTCCGGCCGTGTCGTTTCAACTCTGGTGGCTTCTTTCGGGAGTGTATATCACTCGTCGCCACGTGACTGTAGATACCCAATCCACGCTTCGACGCACAGCTCCTACTGCCGTGATTGTAGAGTCAGCGCTGAGAACCTGTAACAATAGCGTATAGTTAGTTGTGACCTGCAGTTTGCGAAGCCTCATTACATCTCACTCGCCCAACACGTGTTCTGAATACAACCTCGCATCCGATATATGACTCGTCATCAGCAGGAGGAGCGACTGCCCGCACAATCACAGGCTGTTTCCGGACAACCAACGTGGGAGCATTGGCGATGGAGTCGGACTCGGGCTGGCGGCGGCCCAGCCGGAAAACAGGCTGCGGCGGCTCAGGCTGCGGACACTAATTAAGTGACCAAGTCAAAGAAGTCGCGGGTGCAGCACCGATCCTATTAGATAGCGGTTTGAGTGCGCCCTAGGGTTCTCGGGAATGCTGGAGAGCACTGAATTACTGGAGGAACCGAAGACCCTCGATGCTGAACTACTGCAGGAGGAAGAGGCCGAGACCAAGGGGGAGGCGGAGCGCGCCGGCCTGAGCTCACGGTGTTGACGGATGGGTCGCGACTCGGCAGTGGTGCCGTCGGATACTCGGCCGTGTGGCAGAACGGTCAACGCTGGGTGGGCCTCAAAATCCACATGGCCTACAACAAGGGGGCCTACGATGCGGAGTACGCTGCCCTCGTCAAAGTGCTAGAAACTGCCGCAAGGCAACAGACTACCTCAGAGAGGGTCACGATCTTCACCGACGCCCAGGCCGCCATCATCTGTCCTTGGATGACCCTGGCCAGCCAGGTGTACGCGGTCCAGGCCAGGAACACATCGTAGCGTTGCAGATGGCCAGGCCAGGACTCATCGTTGAGCTCCGGTGGTGCCCCACCCACAAGGGCGCCTTGGGGAAACAAAAAAGCTGACGAGTGGGCCAAGCTCGTGCAGCCTCGTGGTGGAGGCGCCTGACGCTCGCTGAGTGGAATGGCAAAGCTAGTCGGATCGGCTCGGGGGGCGGCCGGTGCGGCTGCCCAGGTCTCCCGCACACCTCAAGCGGGGGATATAGGAAAAAAAGTGGGCCAAAGCCCATTGCTGGGCAGGGAGCCGTGTCACCGGAAAGAGGTATACGCTGCCGACCAAACGGCGGCCGGACGGGGCGGTGGCCGGTAGCTCCAAGAGGCTCGCATCCGGGGTTGCCAGCTGAAGACAAGCCGCTGTCTCACCGGCCGGTACCTGAATGTGCAAAAAACCAGCCCGCCGCCACGTGCTGGTAGTGCCCTGACAGGACTCAGACGCGGGAGCACGTCTTAAAATCACTCTCGCTGGAAGGCCCAGTAAAAGATTCTGTGGGCGTGACATACAAGAGTCTTAGTCTCTATTCGCCGCGAGCTCTCGCCTCTAATACTACACGTCGGCACTTAACCCTATTGGTTGTTGCCCAGCCTTACTCTTACACGTGCCTCTAGCTATTTACATAATATCTTACATATACACCTACACGGGTGGGATGGGGAGTGAGGCGATTAGTGGGGATTATTTAGAAAATTAATTTTTTGAGACTTACCGAACCTTCCTCAATGCATTCTCCTCGGTCGCGCGAACTTTTATGGCGATCTGGTATGTGGTTGTTGAGGTATCGTGAATTTGCGTGGTGGGGTGCGACGTCGACGGGGTGTCCGGTTGATGGGTAGTAGCCGGGTAACCCCTACAGTACGTTATCGTCTACACGCAGTAAAATCGTTCGTAGTAGTGAGTTACCGCTGATGGACGGGCCTCTGCGTGTAAACGAAGATGGTGGGAATCATCGGAAAAAAATAATTGCGCTGGGAGCGCGTACATGCTTCCTGCGCTTCTAACGCTTTCACCGAAAACCCCCTCTTGCGAACGCAGGGATTCTTACCAATCCGCGCTTAACTAAACGTCATCCATCTCCGTTACCAACGCAGGGTCGGGTAGATTAACGAAAACCCTGTACTCCGAAAGGGATCACAGTGTGTAGACGATACTCTCTGCGTGGCGACTCCAACGCACACCATCTCCATTACCAACGCAGTGTCGCATAGATTAACGAAAACCCTCTACTCCGAGCGGGATTACAGCGTGTAGACGACACTCCCTACGTTGCGACGCCGACGCCCATTACCGTCTCTGAAACCAACGCAGCGTCGCGTCAACTAACGACAAATTTATACTCCGAACGGGAGCACAGCGTGTAGACGATGCTCTCTGCGTGGTGACGCCAATGCCAACTGTCACTGTAACCAACGCAGCATCATGTTCATTAACGACAACCCCCTACTCCGTACGGAATCGCTGCGTGTACCAATCAGAAATAAATTCTTTTGCGTTGGGAGCGTATATAAACTATGTAGCAATAGAATACACCGACAGCTAACCGAAAGACACTGTAATGGCAGCAACAAAAGTATTCGGAGAGTATTTCCGGCAAGAAAATCCAGCAAGCACATAAAGCGAGGAAATCTAGCCAACAAATCCGGAACGAATCTAACGAGCGAATCCAGCAAGTGGAAACAGCGAGTGAATAGAACGAGAGAATCCTGAGCGAATACAGCAAGTTAATCTAGCAAAAGAATTAGTGAGAGAATCCAGCGCAGCGAGAGAATAGTGGCAGAGAATCCGGAGCAAATACAGTGAGTGAATACTGCAAGCGAATCCAGAGTGAATGCAGTGATTGAATCCAGCAAGGTAATCCAGCCAGGTAATCCAGCGAGCGAATCCAGCGAACAAATCCACCGAGCAAATCCAGCGAGTAAATCCTGAGCGAATCCGGTGAGCGAATAGAGTGAGAGAATTCTGAGTGAATCCAGCGAGCGGGTCCAGCGAGCGAATCTAGCATTCTTGGTAGTCATACAGTGTGTACCAACCATTAATTGTGTGCATTCCGTGTGGGCGTTTTCAACCCTAGTATATCACGCGCCACCACGCGGCTGAGATGCTCACTTCACACTTGGACGCACAGTTCCTACTGTCGTGAGCATCCAGCTGGCTGAGAGCCTGTAACAATAGCTGCAGTTTGGTAGGCCTCATAACCTCTCACTCGTATGGCACGTGATCTTAATACGCGAAACCACCACGCAATGTTGCATTCCGGGAGCCACAGAACAGTGGACGGGAACCGGAAAAGCGATTACTGCCATGATCTAGAAAGATTGCAACTATTGATTGGATGGACAAAAGAGGAACCTAAGATGCAATTGCGCGAATAGGGTCAACGTCGCCAAAACGCGGGAGAGATTCTCATCAATCGCATGCGACCTACTGGATTATGGCGATATTATGTACAGTTCGTTCCCGTTCACCGTCCGCCCCAACCCCCAACAGTCCGCATGCGGCGTGTGCGGTAGCTCCCTGCCCCTGCCTGGCCTATTCCCACTTCGAAAATGGATGACAAAGTCATAAAGGAGAGACTGAAAAGACCGACCGAAAGGAAAGAATCCTCCCCACTTTCCACTCCTCCTCATTCTCCTGCTCCACCTCGTCTTCCCGTTCCGAGTCTCTGGCCATAGCCGTCTCCCTTGCCCCACGCGGTTCCGCCCTGCGCCCCACCTCAGTGGTACGCAAGAATCTAAAATCGGCCGGGTGCCTTGTCCGCGAACAGGCCCCGGTTCTAAAAGCTGTTCTTCTCCTTCCCAGTCGTTCTCCGTACCTCTACCCACAGGGTCTTCTGTTGCAGCTTCGAGCGCGGGCAATTCTTGAGCAGATGCACCCGCGTCTGTACCTTGTATTGGCACCCACACATACTTTGCGGAGGTCCGGTTCTTCGTCCCTTGGAGGTATTGGCCTGTGACACAATGGCCCGTCTTCAACTGGTAAATATCGCCCATCCAGACGCCTTGGGCATTCTTCCACCGTTCTGTTCGTGTGTTGGTTCTTCTACATTCTACATACTCGCGTGGTGATCCGGCAATCCGCCCAGCTCTCGGCCTCTGCCCATTTCTTCTCTGTAATTTCCCGCCTGATGGTGGCTAGCGATCTGGGGAGAAGGACCCTCCATCCCCCATAATGGTTCCTATATCCTAGCCACTCAATGCCGTGAGCGCCAGGCTCTTCTGACGCCAGCTTCGCCCATTCGTCTGCCTTCTCGTTTCCAGCGACACCATTTTTTCGAGTGAGAGATTATGTAAATTCGCCGCGGCGTCCTGAGATGAAGGACCGAAGACGGCGTCCGGAGATGACAGCTACCCGAGTCTCCGAGCACCGGCTCGGGAGACAGTCTTCCGTCTTTACCCCCTGGTGAGTCCCTCAGGCCCGTTGTATATAGAAAGAATGTTACTCCTTCGACGTTGTATCAATCAATCAATTCACTATCTTCATCTCTATCGATCCCTATATTCCAACACAAAACAGCCGTTGCGACACTGTAATATAATAAACACAGTACACTTGAGGGGTAGCAACTAGGATGAAATTAATAAATCCTACATACGGCTAGGTGCACTGTGCGAGCGTACAATAACGTTACGCTTCGGATCAGATATGGCGTGACGATTCTCAAAGTAGTCCTCGACAGACCAGCGTTGTGTGGAGCCTTCGAAGGCAGCACAACCGCTAAACTGCTGTCCCAAGCGGATGGCCGCCGGCACTTGCGCTGGGCTCACTATTATTCTCCCATCTTGGCTACTACCACCAGCTGCAGTGGTTGTTGCGGCGCTCACGATAGCCCATTGCCGTAGTATAATGGAATCCACTCAGTTGTCAGATCGATCTTGGCTTGGCCTATCGTGATTGCGGTACGTGTGAGAACGACTGGATGGTACCGGAAAGTCATCAAGTGTGATTCGCGCACGTCGAGAGTCAATGGGGCGTGGAGAGCAGATAATCGGATGCTAGGCTTAACGGCCACACCAAAACCAACAGAACTTCCACTCGCCATCTCCATCTCTTCTCTCCTTCGCACGGCTTCCGATCTTGCCCTCGCAACCATTCTGTACTCTCACGCTCACACCAACTCCGAAGTCCGAACCAAGCATCCAACCCCCGAAAATGGCCGACGACCAAGCCATAGCCACTCGCATGGCCGCCGCCCGTGAGGACGCAAAGCTCCTCCGGGAGAGAGCTGCCGCCGCCGCCGCCGCCAACCCGTTTTATAAGGGGAAGGATATCAACAAGGCTTCCACCAACTGCTACGGCGAAGACGGAAAACGTCTGCTCCCTCGCGCGCCGGCGGAGAAAGGCTCTGTCAAGACTAGGAAGGCGCGTGCGCCATGCCAAGTCGCCGCATCACCATTGACTCCGGCTCCGGCTCCCGCCAACGCGACTCCGGTCGCAGCTTTCGATGCCAGCGCTGCCGCCACGTCCACCCCCCGCTTCCCCGGGACTGCATCGGGTTTAGGCCCGGCTTCTCCCATATCCGTCGGCTGGCAGAGCGCCGCCGCTTATTCTCCGTCTGCCCCGCCCACCCCGCCCGCTCAGTTCGTTCCAACCGCTCAGTTCGCTCCGACCACCCCACCCGCTCCGGCCGCTCCGGCCACATGTGTTCCCCTCCGGTTCACGCACCGCGCGCCCACGGTGCTAGAAGCGATTAACCTGGGCTTGCACCCGTTCCAGCTTTATCCGTTTGAGACGTTCGACCCTCCGCTCTGGGCGCGCGACGATCCCCGAGGCCCGCCGAGCGGATACCGTCAGCCGACGTTTCTGGAGGCGTGTCAGCTGGGTCTCCACTTCTACCAGGCGTCGATCCCGGTTTGGTACGGGTGGCGTCCGGCGACTACTGACGAGGCCGTGCTGGAAGAGCGGCGGCGTGGATTTTGGTAGAACAGGCCGGGGTTGGGGGTTTTTTTCCCTTCTTTTTTCTTTTGTAATTTTATCCCTTTTTAATAATCATACCAACCTTTGATTGTGTGCATTCCGTGTAGCGTCTTCAACTCCGGCATATTGCTCGCCGCCACGTGATTGTCGATACTGAGTCCACGCTTCGGTGCACTGCTTCCACTGCCACGATCATCGAGCGGAAAGCCTGTAACAATATCATAGTACAGCTATGCGGCGACTCGCCGGCCGCTAAGCACCACAACTCCCCAATCACCCAGCAGGTGATCTTAATCCCCGAAACCACCCCGCAGGGCTGCATTCCTTACATCCCAGGCGAGGCCTCACTCTCTTCACGTATGGGTCGGGGATGGAGTGGGGCAACGGGATATGCGGTAGCTTGGAAGAAAGGAGAGCAATGGAAGGGTGTGGAAACCACCTGGGATACAACCAGGACGGCTTCGATGCGGAGTATGCAGCGTTAGCGAGGGCGCTGGAGGCGGCAGCGGAGTAGCGGTCTTCGCGGATGCGCAGGCGGCGTTGAGGCGTATGGCAACAGACGAGCTGGGCCCAGGGCAGAAATATACTATCCAGGCCCAGAAGCGGATAGCCTCGAGGGCGAGCAGACCGGAGACCCGTATAGAATTCCGGTGGTACCCAGCCCACAAGGGGGTGGCTGGCGGTGAGAAGGCAGACGAATGGACGGAGCTGGAGGCAAAAGGGTCCGGTGCCAATGGGCCATGGGGTGGAATGGTTGGGTTACAGCTACCGGTATGGGAGGGCGGATGCCACCACCCAGATCGCTGGCCGACATCAGCAGGGAAATCTCAGGAAAGAAGTGAGAGGAAGACAAGGCCTGGATAAAAGTCGGGATCACCTCAAGGACGTATGGGATGCCGAAGAATGGGCGGTCTGACAGGACAGTGGCGGAATGCTCGAGCGCCTGGCTGGAGGATAGTATCGGTTGAAGGCGGGCCATTGTATCACAGGGCAATTCCTTCAGTGGACGAAGGACCGCAACACTGTAGAATGTGGGTGGCGCCGATACAAGATGCAAACACGGGATTACCTGCTCAAGAAGTGTCCGCGCTAGGAGCCGCAACAGAAGACCTTGTGGACAGAGGTACGGGGGGCTACCGGGAGGAGGAAAAATCGCTTCAGGGTCCGTGACCTATTGGCAGACGCGCGGTGCACCCGATCAGTTTAAGACTTCTTGCGAACCACCAAGGTGGGGTGCAGGGCGGAGTCGTGCGGGGCAAGGGAGGCGGCCCAGAGCCAGGAAGTGGAGGAAATGACTGGGGACTCAGTGCGGGAAGACGAAGGGGAGCATGAGGATGAGGACAGGGAGAACGGACGCGGAGTAGGACGAATCTTTTTTCCTTTCCCTCCCGTTTCTTTTTAGCCGCTCCTTTCAGTCTCTCATTTGTCATCTGTCTTTCCTTGTGGTGACGAGGCGGGGAGAAGCCAGGCGGGGACAGGGACTGTTCGTGCTCGGGGCGGACGCTAAACAGGAACTGGACTGTACACAACATCGCTATGACCCAGTAGGGTCGCATGCGATCAGTGAGACTCTCTCTCTCACACCCACACAAGGCAGCATCCCGCGAGTCACAGCGAGCCGTGAGGACATGGACGGGGACAGGAAAAGTGTATATTGACATGGTCTAGATAGGTTGCCTGCAATGATTGATCAATAAAACAAAAGAGGAAACCAGACGCAAATTGCGCCAGTGATTAATGTCGCCAAACGCTATTATGGTTAGCAATTGGCTCCTATATCACCCATTTGTTTTTGTTTCACCATCTGAGCATCGGACCTATATAGATCATGGCTGATTACAAAACCCCTCCTCTACACCCATTTTTTTTCTTTTGATTGATAAAGTATGTAAATATATTCGCCGCGAGCAAAAAAACCGCTGTGGCACTGTAACACAATCGTCACAGCACACATGAGGAGTAGCAATTGGCAGGAAATTGATGATTCTACGCTAGGACATAGGTGTACGGCTGGGCACACTGTACGAGCGTACCAAATCGTTACACTTCCAATTAGATATGACATGACAAATCATGAAGTGGTCCTCGACACGCCAGCGCTGTGTAAAGACCTCGAAGGCATCATAACCGGTAAACTACTGTCGCAAGCGGAGAGCCATCGGCACTTGTGCTGGGGCTCACTATTATTCTCGTCTTGCTACTGCTGCCAGCCGTAGTGTGTGTCAGCGCTCATGGGAGTCGATTGCCGTATCACGATGGAATCTACTCGGTTGTCAGAACTTGGCGTGGCTTATCATGACTGAATAGGTCGTGAGAACGACTCAACGGCGCTAGCAAGTCATCAAGTGTGATTCGCACACGTCGAGAGTCAATGGGGCCTGGAGAGCAGATATTCGGAGGCTAAGCTTAAGAACCACAGCAAAACCGGCAGAACTTCCACCCACCATCTCCATCTCTCCTCTCCTTCGCACGGCTTCCGATCTTGCCCTCGCAACCATTCTGTACTCTCACGCCCACACCTACTCCGAAGCCCGAACCAAGCATCCAACCCCCGAAAATGGAAGACGACCAAGCCATAACCGCTCGCATGGCCGCCGCCCGCGAGGACGCGAAGCTTCTCCGAGAGAGAGCTGCTGCTGCCGCTGCCGCCGACCCGTTCTACAAGGGTAAGGATATCAACAAATCCGCCGCCAACAGCTACGGTGAAGACGGTAAACGCCTGCTCCCTCGCGCGCCGGCGAAGAGCAAAGACTCCGTCAAGACTGGCAAGGCGCGTGCGCTATGTCAAGTCGCCACCCCAGCTCCGACTCTGGCTCCGACTCCCGCCAGCGCGACTCCGGTCGCAGCTTTCGATGGCGGCATCGACGCCGTGAACGCCCCCAGCTCCCCCGACACTACGTCGGTTTCCAGTGCGGCTCCTCCCTTCTCCATTGGCTGGCAGAGCGCCGCCGCCTACCCCCCGCCAGCCCCGTCTGCCCCGCTCGCTCCGGCCGCGGGAATCCCCCTCCAGTTCACGCACCGTACGCCTACGGTGCTAGAAGCGATCAATCTGAGCCTTCACCCGTTCCAGGTGTACCCGGTCGAGACGTTCGACCCTCCGCTCTGGGCACGTGCTGATCCCCGCGGCCCGCCGACCGGATACCGCCAGCCGACGTTCCTGGAGGCGTGCCAGCTGGGCCTCAATATCTACCGGGCGTCGATCCCGGTCTGGTACGGGTGGTGTCCGGCGACTGCTGACGAGGCCGTGCTGGAGGAGCGGCGCCGTGGGTTCTGGTAGGACGGGCCAGGGCTAAGTTTTTTCCCTTCCTGTTTTTGTACTTATTTTCTTTTGGTTGTCATACCAACCTTAATTGTGCATTCCGTGTGGCGTTTTCAACTCCGGTATGTCGCTCGCCACCACGTGGCTGTAGATACTCAACCTGTAGCAATAGCATAGTACGCTATTGTGACCTTCCGTTTGTTAGGACTCATATCGTCTCACTCGACTATCACGTGATCATAATCCCCGGTACCACCGCGAAAACCCGCGTTCGGGGAGCCACAACGAGCGTGAGGACAGTGGACGGGAACCAGAAAAGTGTATAATGCCATGATCTAGATAGGTCCCTTGCAATTATTGGTTAAACAAACAAAAGAGGAGCCTAGAATGCAGCCGCACTACATAGTAGGGTGATTAGAGGCGTTCCGCAAAAGTTGCCTGACCTGGTTGCCCGACCAAGTTGCCTGACTCTTGGCATGGGGGCCGATTTTAGCACGCCAGTATAGGATAGGTAGCCAACTAATTCATCTGGATCTTACCCAGTTATCCAATCCAGGCGTTCATCTGTTCCCTATCCTATCCTAATTAACTTGGTCGGGCAACTTGGTCAGGAAACTTCTGCGGAACGCCTCTATTGCCACCAAACGCTGCCGCGATCGGCAACCGACTCCCATACCGCCCTTTTTTTTTGTCTCACCATGTGAGCATCTGACCTACACAGGTCATGGCTGATTACAAAATCCCTCGTAAATTCGCCGGGAGCAAAACAACTGTTGCGAAACTGTAAGCTAATCAACACAGCACACATGAGGAGTAGCAATTGGCATTGACGGATTCTACTCTAGATATACAGTTGGGTTCACATGCAAACACAAAATTGTTTCACTTCTGATTAGATATGGCGTGACGAATTACAAAGTGGTCTTCGACAAGTCCAGCGCTGTATGGAGCCTTCGAAGGCAGCATGACTGGTAAACCGCTATCCCAAGCGGAGGGCAAGGGCACACTACTATTCTCATATTGCCTAGTACCGCCAGCTGCAATGGCTGTGGCGGCACTCATGGGAGCCAATTGCCGTATCCACTCGATTGTCAGATCTTGGTTTGGCTTATCGCGGCTGCGATATGTCGGGTGAACGACTCGATGGCGCTAGCAAACCATCAAGTGTGATTCGCGCACCTCGAGAGTCAATGGCGCCCGAAGAGCAGATATCCGGAGGCCAGGCTGAAGGACCACCGCAAAAGTGACAGAACTTCCACTCGCCATCTCCATCTCTTTACACGGCTCCCGATCTTGCCCTCGCAACCACTCTCTACTATCACGCCCACGTTTTTTTTTTTGCATCAGTACTCGCATCCATAGACCTTAGTTAATAGATCACGGCGAGCCTAGCTTGCAAGGCTAGGATTCAGGAGAGGCAAACCCAAATCACACTGCTAAAGTGCCCAAGACTCTAACTCTAACTTATGGGGTTACGATGTAACACCCAGGTCCAGCGAAGCCCGGTGAGTCGTGGACAGAAATTTCAGGATAAAATCCTCTAGTGGCTCCTAAGTGGTCACCAGCCACCAGTAGGTTCAGTCAAACAAATAGTAAGTCTGAGGAATTTTTCATCAACCAACGATTAGGCCTTTATCGAGAGTCCCCTCTAGCCGGTTTAACGATCGGCGCGTTGGAAGGAGTCCCTCGAACAGATCCTCTCGCTCAAATTTTTACAACTTCAATCGTTAGCATCTTCCTTTAGAATCAAGCTTTCTTTACACTCAAGAAAGCTCACCTGAGGGCCCCTGTTAGTGGCTCATGCAGTGTTTGGCAAGCCTTGGATCCCCAGATCCACGCAGACAACTCTTGCCGTTCCTAACAATCCTCACCCCCAGTCTCACACGATCAGGGCCTATCTTTTTGTGTAGGTTCTCCCTCCCGTAAAATTTCTTGGAGAGTGAGTTTTATGGCTTGTCAGACCCTAATCACGCCCACGCCAACCCCGAACCAAACAACCAACACCCGAAAATGGCCGACGACCAAGCCATTGCCGCTCGCATGGCCACTGCCCGCGAGGACGCAAAGCTCCTACGGGAGAGGGCTGTCGCCGCTGTCGCCGCCAACCCGTTCCACAAGGGCAAGGACATCAACAAGGTCCCCACCAACTGCTACGACCAAGACGGCAAACACCAGCTCCCTCTCGGGGCGGCGAAGAACAAAGACTACGTCAAGATTAGCAAGACGCGTGCGCCGGTCGAGCCGCTGCCCCAGCCCCCGCTCCAGCTCCGGTTGCTGCATTCAATGCCGGCTTCTTCGGCGCGACCGTCCCAAGCTCGGCCCCTATCGTCCCCGGCGCTGCGTCGGGTTTCTGCCCGGCTCCTCCCATTCCCGCCGGCTGGCAGAGCGCCGCCGCCTACCCCCGCCAACCCCGCTCCGGCCGCGGGAATCCCCCTTCAGTTCACGCACCGCACGCCCACGGTGCTGGAAGCGATCAATATCGGGTTGCACCCGCTCCAGTTGTACCCGTTCGAGGCGTTCGACCCCCCGCTCTGGGCAAGTGCCGATCCACGCGGCCCGGTGACCGGATACCGCCAGCCGGCGTTCCTGGAAGCGTGCCAGCTGGGTCTCGACATCTACCGGGCGTCGATCCCGGTCTGGTACGGGCGGCGACCGGCGACTACTGACGAGGCCGTTCTGGGGGAGCGATACCGTGGGCTGTGGTAGGATAGGCCGGTGTTGGGCTTTTTTTCCCTTACTTCTTTTTTTTTGTAATTTCATTCTTACGATAACCGTATGATAACAAATTTTAATTGTGCATTCCGTGTAGCCTCTCCAACTCCGGTATACCGCTCGCCACCATGTGACTGCAGATACGCAACCCACGCTTGGACGCACAGCTCCTACTGCCACGAGCATCGAGCCAGCTGAGAGCCTGTAACAACAGCTACGGTTTGTTAAGCCCTCACTCGTCCGGCACGTGATCTTAATGCCTGATACCACCACGAAAAGCTGCTTACGGGGAGCCACAACCAGCCGTGAGGACAGTGGATGGGAACCGGAAAAGTGTACATATATTTTCATGATTTAGATCGCCTGCAATTATTGATTAGGCAATAAAAAAAAGGAGCCCAGGATGCAATTGCACGAGTATGGTGATTGCCACCAAAAACTGGTATGATCGCAATGGGCTCGCATATCTCCCATTATTTCCGAAGGAGATAGTATCTAAATATGTATATAAATTCGCCGAGCAAAACAACCGTTGCAACACAGCACAATCAACAGAGCACATATGAGGAGCAGCAACTGGCATGAGTTGGGAGATCCTGCACTCGATATAACTACGGCTGGGTGCACATGCGAGGGAACACCAACGTTAAGATTCGTGTCAGATATGGCGTGACGAGTCTCAAAGTGGTTCTCGACAGACCAGTGGTGTGTGAAGACATCGAAGGCAGCATAACCTGTAAACTGCTGTCCCAAGTGGAGCGCAAGGGCACACTATTATTTCCACCTTGCCTACTACCGCCAGATGTTGTGGCTGTGGCCCGCACTCGTGGGGGTCAATTGCCGTATCCACTCAATTGTCAGATCTTGGCTTGGCCGCGATATTTGGTGAGTACGACTCAGCAGCGCTAGCAAGTCATCATTTATGATTCGCACACGCCGAGAGTCAATGGGGGCTGGAGAGCAGATATTCGGATGCTAGGCTTAAGGACCACAGCAAAACCGACAGAACTTCCACTCGCCATCTCCATCTCTTCTTTCCTCCACCACACCTCGACATCGCTCCTGTCTTGCTCCCTCTACCTTTCTCTGCGCTCATACTCACGCTCCCACCCACGACCGCGCCCACACCCACGATTCTACCCAACATCCAAATTGCGGCAATGGTCGACGGCCAAGCCATAGCCGCTCGAATGGCCGCCGCTCGCGAGGACGCAAAGCTCCTCAGGGAGAGAGCTGCCGCCGACCCGTTCTACAAGGGTAAGGATATCAACAAGTCCACCGCCAACAGCTACGGTGAAGACGGCAAACGCCTGCTCCCTCGCGCGCCGGCGCAGACCAAAGGCTCCGTCAAGGCGAGCAATGCGCGTGCGACTGGTCGAGCTGCCTCCCCAGCTCCCACTCCAGCTCCAGCCCCCGCCAGCGCGACTCTGGTCGCAGCTTTTGATACCGGCTGCCACCGCGACCGTCCCCAGCTCCCCCGACACTGCGTCGGCTTCCAATCCAGCTCCTCCGTCCCCATCAGCTGGCAGAGCGTCGCCGCTCACCCCCCGCCATCCCCGCCCGCTCCAGCCGCGTGAATCCTCCTCCAGTTCATGCACCGCACGCCCACGGTGCTGGAAGCGATCAATATGGGACTGCACCCGTTCCATATGTACCCGGTCGAGACGTTCGACCCTCCGCTCTGGGCACGTGCCTATCCCCGAGGCCCGCCGACCGGATACCGCCAGCCGACGTTCCTGGAGGCGTGCCACCTGGGCCTCCACATCTACCAGGCGTCAATTCCGGTCTGGTACGGGTGGCGACCGGCGACTACTGACGAGGAGCGACACTGCGGACTGTGGTAGAATGGGCCAGCGTTGGGCTTTTATTTCTCCCCTTCCTTCTTCTTTTTTGTACTTTTATTCTTTTGATAATCATACCAACCTTTAATTGTGTGCATTCCGTGTGGCGTCTTCAACTCCGGCATATTGCTTGCCACCAAGTGACTGTAAAAACTCAATCCACGCTTCGACACACAGCTCTCACTACCGCTATCATCGTGCCGAGTGACTGAAAAATACCATAGTACAGCTATACTGTAACCTGCTGTTTGTTAATCCTCACAACTTCTCACTCGCCGAGCACTGATTTTATTTCCCGATACCGCCACGGAAACGCTGCATTCTGGGGGGCAACAACGAGATGTGAGGGCAGATAGTAATTGTCGCCATGATCTAGATTGCCTGCCTGCAACGACTGATTAAACAAACAAAAGAGGAGCCCAAGATGCAATTGCACGAGTAGCGAATGCCGCCAAACGCTGCTATGATCGGCAATTGACTCCGATATCACCTTTTTCTTTCTTCCCCCCGTTCCACCATCTGAGGACCCAGATAAATGGCTGATTACAAAATTCATCACCCGTTGTTTTCGAGTGAGAGAGTATGTTGTAAATTCGCAGGGAGCAACCCGTGGCGACACGCACAATCAACACAGCACACGTGAGGAGCAGCAACTGGCGTGAAACCGACGGATCCTACACTGGATATACGGCTGGGTGCACTGTGTGAGCGTACAACGTTAAGCTTCGGGTCACACATGGCTTGACTTTTTGCGGCCACGATTTGTCGCGAGAACGACTCGATGGCGCTAGCAAGTCATCAGGTGTGATTCGCGCACGTCGAGAGTCAATGGGGCCTGGAGAGCAGATATTCAGAGGCTAGGCTTAAGGGACCACGGCAAAAACCGACAGAGCTTCCACCCTGCGTCGGGTTTCAGCCCGGCTCCTGCTGTTGGGAGTTCTCTCTGTAGTTATTCATCATTCCGATAACGATACATACCCAGCAAAAAAAAAAACTCCGGTATGAATCGCTCGCCATCCACGCGGCTCTACTTAGATTATTATTGTTTTTACGCACCGCTCCCGCTGCCGCGATTCATCGGGCTGAGAGCCGGTAAACAATAGCTGCGGTTTGCTGAGCCCTCATTGCCTCTCACTCGCGCGACACGTGAATCTGAATGCGTAATGTAAAAAGTAACATACATACATAGACTACATATGTGCACCGCCGGGAAGCAGATTGGTCGCATGCGATGAGGTAGCCGAAACGCGGCTCATCTCTCGGAAGAAAAAAAGAAAATGATCTGCATCCGGCGGACGAAATACCGATCGGAAGGTTGCGGGGTAAAAGCGTAGACTATCTAGCGTATATATATATATCAGCGGATAGATATGTGTGTGTCTATGTAGATTATTGTTAGGGGGGAACGCAAGGATCGTGAGCCCCCCCCCCCCCCCCTGGACGACGCGGCGCGGAGTCTCGAATATACGATGGCATCTGCGCGGACCGAAGGCCGGATCGACGCCAATCGCGTCGTTGGGGGCCGTTGAACTGGGGGAAGAGAAAGAAAAAAAAGAAAAAAAAGGTTAGGATGGAGCGTACGTCCGGCTGATGAATTCTATGTATCTATCAGCTCTTCGTTCGATCGATCGCACTTCCATTTCTATCCATCGTCCGTCCCGCCAACTTTGGGGGGGGGGGCGGGGGGGGGGGGGGGGGGGGGGGGGCGGGGGGGGGGGGGGGCGGGGGGGGGCGGGGGGGGGGGGGGGGGGGGGGGGGGGGG
>Ga0307508_10001275_pt1 | contig 28650 bp, 22 predicted proteins | sample 9_EM_MG_FD_203089 | JGI IMG/M metagenome (GOLD analysis project Ga0307508, IMG submission 203089) | Populus trichocarpa ectomycorrhiza microbial communities from riparian zone in the Pacific Northwest, United States - 9_EM | ecosystem: Host-associated > Plants > Roots > Unclassified | place...
CACCCCCCCATTATCCCCCCCCCCCCCCCCCCCCCCCCCCCCCCCCCCCTTCTTCCTCCTTTCCTCCTCTTTCTCCTCCTTCTCCGTCACCGCATCGCCGCCTCCGCTTGCCATCGTCCCCGTTCTCCTGTGGAGATTGCTCTCCAGTTTGATCCATCCAATCCTCCTTTCCCCGTGTCCTCTTCTCCCTTCCTTAAATCCCCCGGGCGACGTGAACCCGACCGCCGACCGATCCAGACCAGTCCTGGTCCTGCCGTCCATCACATCCCATTCCTTTCCTTGAAACGGATCGCCGTACCTGGCGCGGTTGCTGGGATTGGCCACAATTTCCCTGCGTGCGAACGGACGGAGGATTTCAAAGCCAGCCCCCGAGAGTTCTCGGGAGAGAGGGAAAGAGGGAACAAGAAAGACGGAGAAGACGGAGAGAGAGCGTGCTTGCGTTTGGGAGCAAGCCGACAGGTACCAGGGAACCAGACAGGCGGGCAAGAAACCGAGTCACTCGGAAGAAAGAAAGAAAGAAAGAACAGAGAGTGAAGGTGTTGTAACTTCAGTTTGGAAGCGACAACACTTTGGGCATTTCAATCCCCTAACTCGGTCGGATTTTGGGCAACTTGGAAGCCGAAACGAACGAACGGACAAGACAGAAGAAGAAAAGTCGCCGTGTTTAGCGGCTGGTTCTCTCTTGTACTCTACTCCACCACTTCGGTCCTCTACTTCTATCTACGTTTGGGACCAGTAGACTACCCGCCCCCCCTTTGCCTTGTCCCCAACCCTTTTCCCGCCGGGCAACATAAACTACAATTCTGGTGCCACCGCCGCGATCTGCCACCAACTATCACCACTACCGCCCCAAGTCATCCACAACTGCAACCTCCTCCTCTACCACTCCTCCTCCTCCTCCCTCCTCCTCTTCTCCCCCACCTTCACCACCACAACTACCACCGAGCAATATTAATCGCACCAACTACCAATACGCCCCCTCTCGCGCTACTAAATCACACATCCCAACGAGCTTCCCGCTCCAATTCCACTTCAGGGGCCCGCCAGCTTAATACACCCACTTCGTCAGCCAACCGCTGCTGCAATCGTCACTTCTCTCTCCAACGCATCTTCTGGTCTAGACAGATTACAGGATCTCCGGCTTTCTCGATAGCACCTCTTGCTACAAGTCGCAAGCTGCCGCACCAACTTGTTGACCCCCAACCACACACGCACACGCCATTCCCCCCCAGCGTACCCTATTGATCCTCTTCAATACCCCAAAAGCAACCGAACTACACAAGCACCAAGTGCACGTACGTACATACCTCGCATCTCTCACAGTGTCGCACGCAACCTCTCTCCCTCCCTGCACTAAGATGGTGTTGATCTCTGTCCGAAACTTGGTTTCTTGGGAAGAACCCAACATCTGTTGGCTGGATATACCCGCTATCTCTTCTCCAATGCTTGGTTTCGCCGAGCAGAAGGCGCCCGCAAGGATCACAGTTTGAACTAACGGCTGCATTATTTAGAGCGGAGAGAATCGCCCACCATGTCTCTGGGTACCAACAATCCGTTCCGCGCACGACTTGCGGGCGCACCTGCAGGACCCGCCTCCCCACCGTTGCAATCTAATCCGTTCTCGTTTGCACCTGCTGGACGTGACCGACCAAAGTCTCGCAATCCGTTTCTAGACGTCTTTGACGACACTGATTTCGACCCTGTAAACGGCCAATCACGGCATACACCTCGCGCGAACTCTTTTGACGCCTCCGCTGGAAAAGGATCACTACTTACGGGGAATGCCAAAGAGCTGTTTGTACGTTTTCATCCGGTGAATGTGTGTAGGTTTGTCTGATTCTAATTCTAATAACTCGGTGCAGGAAAACCTTACCATCTCCGAAATGAACCGACCAGCACCACCGAACGCTCCCAGATTTCGGCCTCCACCCCCCGGGCACCACAAATCGAGCTCTGCGGCGCAGGAGGGTATCCTAATCTCGTTGGACGGCTCGCGACCGCCGCCGACCCCGGGCGGTAGACGCCCCCCTCCTCCGCCAGGCAGCCGAATGCCTCCTCCCCCTTACGAGTCTGCCGACCGATCTCGCAACCCTAGCAGAAGACCTCGACGGAACTCTGACTCTTCGGTGATCGATGTCCATGAGATTGAAGCTCGGGATCGGCAGAGGCGGGTCGACAGGCGACCAGCTGAGAAGGGACCGTTAACACAGAACAAAGCGCGCGGCGGCGAGAAGTCGTCATCACGACGCGATGTCTCTTCGGATCGACGAAAGAAGAACTCTGCGCTGGATGTCATTGACAAACTGGATGTGACTGGGATTTACGGCTCCGGATTATTCCATCATGATGGCCCTTTCGATGCGTGCAATCCTCACCGAAACAAGAGCTCACGCCGGCTGGCTCCCGTGCAGGCTTTCCCGGCCGATTCAGCCAACAACTCGATGAGCGGCCTTGGACCACTCAACTCAAAGGTCGACCACTCGCACATATTCGGAAATGGAAATGGTGAGGCGTTCAATGATTACACATCCAACGCTCGCCGCCCTTCTGCCAGCCGCGCGATCTCCTTCGACCCCAAATCTGCCATCGAGACGCTTCACGGCGACGAGTCGCTCGGCTTGGGTACATCGACCTTCCTAGATGGTGCTCCTGCCTCGAAGCTCGCCATCAAAAAGACTGCGGCGGAGACACTGGATGATCGTCCTCGTTCGTCGAACGAGGGTGCATTTGGTAGCGGTGGAGGTATACAGCGCAAGAAGTCGTTGGCGCAGAAGTTCCGCTCCATGAAGCCGGGTGAGACGCCTATCGGCGGGCGGAGGCGGCCACCACCTCCTCCTGGTGCTAGGCAGCGCTCTCCCTCGGAGGGACGTTCTCCAACGACGCCAGTAGGTGGCGGGGACAGCCCATTCTTCAACGATTACGACGATGCCTATGACAGGAAGGGAGAGACAATATCGTTCGTCGACAAGGGTGCACGTGATCGGACTCCTAGCTCGCCCAAGAAGCCCCACCTCAACCGGGTCGGCACCGACGACGGCAATTCGAACGGACTGCTGCAGAGAGTGCGAAGTCTTTCCAAGCCGAAGCGAAGAGATTAGTGAGGATTCGGTTTCAAATTCGCGGAAGAACAATCGACATGCCTAGTTGGATGAGAATTTTGGGGACGCCGGCACAGGTGACACCTAGGATTGAATTCTTCATTTCACCCTCTTTACGCTGCACGTGTAATTTTTCTTTCTATTAACTCTCCGTGTGCTTTGTTTCTGGCGTCTTCGAGTGTGATCTATTTTGTCCGTTCTTTGCGATTTTTGTTTGTAAGACTTGGGATTTGGGGTTTCCGTTCAACTAGGATGGAATGATTTTGGGAAAGTTTTTGTGCTGGTCTTGTCTTGCCTGTCAGTCTTCGTTCGTCCATACTTTTTTTCTCGTCCTTCTATGTTTAACTCTACAACGGGGGGAGGATGGACAGGAGAGGTGCGTTAGTAACTTGGTGGGGGGTACCTTTTGACGATTGATTGAGCTCTTGTGAAAAGTACTCTAGCACTTCTCCCTGGTTTGGATATCTTCACATTTTTTGTACGCAAGTGTTTTTATTATACCATTACTTTCCTCTTTCGCCATCTCACGGCCATCTACCAGCAACTTGGAGTACATATGCAGAGCTCTCCTTCCCTTGGTTTGAGGTTTGAAGGATCGCGGCGGCGGTTGGTGTGGCGGAGATTCTGGGTGGTCTGTGCGGTGGCAGTTCCCCGCCGCTGTCCGCGGGCTCGGCTGGAAGCTCTCTTCTATACAGAGCTCGCTCGGCCTCCTCAATTCCTAGCCTTATTATCTACGAGCCCTTGGGCCCCAAACCACCCCCACCAGCGGCCATTCATCTCCGCTCAATTTTTCTTCACGCGGTCCTCTCCCAGTACTTAGTTGCTTAGCTGCAGCTTCTGGCTTTTGAGCTTCGCGGTCAAAGCTTGCCACAAATAGAATTATATACAGTATATGTATGTATGCGACCGTGTCGCCAGCTAAACCAATCCAGCACTTCCCCATACCCCCACATTCTTCACCATCCCCCACTCCCCCACTCCCCCACTCCCGCTCGAAACCTACATAGATACGTAGGAGATGGGTAGATAGGCGAGATCTCTGACCAGAAGACGGGGGGGGAGGGCAGATACTCCGTAGGAACCGAATGTAGCCGTCATTACATATCAGTGGGGAATCTCGGAGAATCAATTCCACAGAGACTGGACTGTGGTACTGTGGCTGGGACCCCGACCTCCCCCCACCGATACATACCGATACCGATACCCCATTATCTACATACCAAACCAGAAAGCCCCTATTTACTACGTACTCTAAAAAAAAAGAAGGAAAGAAAGATGTCGTCTCCTTCCTCCCGCCTCGCCGCGTTCGCTCGTCACCTCTGGGCCCCTTCTTCCCCCCCCTCCGCGCCGCTGCCAGAGAAGCCGAGTAATCGACACGAGCTCTCGCCAACGTACCTCCTCCCGCGTGCGGCTAGCATCGAACCCGACGCCGAGGCCGTCGTCCACACCACCGCCACCGGAAAAGTCCTCAGACGGACGTACAGCGAGTTTGCGGATCGCGCGCGGGGGCTGGGATACTTCATCCGTGCGAGCGGGTATAAGAGAGGTGAGTTTTTGTTTTCGTTTTCGTAGGTGAATTGACGGCTGACGGCGTGTAGTCGGGATACTGTGTCCGAACACTCCCGCGCACCTGGAGAGCATCTTCGGCATCGCGGCGGGCGGCGCGCTACAGGTCGCGGTCAATTACAGGCTCAAGCCGGAGGACATCAGGTACATCTTCACCCACGCGGAGGTGGAGGCCATCATCGTCGACCGCGAGTACGTGCACCTCCTCGACGGCTTCGACGAGAAGGTGCGGCGGATTGTCGACGACGACGATGCCATCGATGGAGAGTTGAGCGGCGGTGGCGAGTTCGACGATGTCATCGCCGAGGGACTGAGGTTGGACGCCGCCGGTGGTGCCCGCGGGTGGGACGGACTGCACGCGGAGGGGCAGAACGAAGACGATGTCATGGCGTTGGCCTACACCAGTGGGACTACGGCGAAGCCCAAGGTGAGCTGAGTTGAGTCCGACATCTTTCCCTACCGCCAGTTGTTGACCCGGTGAACAAGGGGGTGGAATACACCCACCGAGGAATCTACCTCGCCGCGCTCGCCAACGTGATCGAGTCCTCACTCTCGCCGAACAGCGTCATGGCTTCGTCGCGGGCAAAGTACCTGACGATCCTACCGCTGTTCCACGCGGGCGGGTGGACGTTCCCGTGGGCTGTCGTCTTGGCGCGGGCGACCCACTACTGCCTGCGCAAGATCGACTACGGCGAGACGTGGCGGCTGCTCAAGGACGAAGGGGTGACGCACTTCAACGCGGCGCCGACGGTGAACACGCTCCTGTGCGCGCACCCGGCGGCGGAGAAGCTCGCTCGGCCAGTGCGGGTGACCGTCGCCGCCTCGCCGCCGACGGCGAAGCTCTTCGCGGACATGATCGCGCTCAACCTCATACCCGTGCACGTGTACGGCCTGACGGAGACATACGGGCCCATCACACGTGGTTACTTCCTACCGGAGTGGCACGCGCTTCCGGCGGGCGAGATGTATGAGAAAATGGCGCGCCAGGGCCACGGCTTCGCGACGGCGAAGATGTGCCGCGTGATCAAGCCGGACGTGTCGCCGCCGACGGACGTGGCGCGCGACGGCGTCGAGGTCGGCGAGGTCGTGTTCTCGGGCAACATCTGCGCGCGCGGCTACCACAAGGACACCGCCGCGACGGCGAAGCTGTTTAGGGACGGCGTGCTGCACACGGAGGACCTCGCCGTCTGGCACGCCGACGGCGCGATCCAGATCCAGGACCGCGCCAAGGACATCATCATCAGCGGTGGCGAGAACATCTCCAGCGTGTCGCTCGAGAGCAAGCTCGTCCGGCACCCGGACGTGCTCGAGGTCGGCGTCGTCGCTGTGCCGGACCCGCGCTTTGGCGAGCGGCCCAAGGCCTTCGTCACGCTCGTCCCTGGCGCCGCCACCACCGGAGAGCAGATCGTCGCCTGGGCCAGGCAGAGCGCGCACATCTCGGGCTTCATGGTGCCCCGCGAGGTCGAGATCGTGGCCGAGCTGCCCAAGACCAGCACCGGCAAGATTCAGAAGAACGTGCTCAGAGCGTGGGTCAAGGGCGGCGACGGCGGAACGTCGGTTTGATTCGGGGGGGGGGGGGGATTTACGAGGAGCCAAGTATGTTGGTCGGTTATCTGTAATCACGAGTGACAGCGATTGATACAACTCCATTTTGGACAATAGCACTGATTCTGCTAGCTTTGCGTCACAATCGGCAGCGCGTATGCGTGCTTGGAGACATGCCCTATCTAGATAGTCTACGAGCCCGACGGATAAGCGGGGAGCCCGTCCGTCGGCAACGGCGTCGATCGGACGTCATTGGCGCCACCCGAGCGAGTGGTCAACTACCCCGCACACATAGTCGCCGGGACGGGAGGAGGGCGGGCAGAAGAGCTAGAAAACCTGTGCTGCGGGGCGCCAGCATACAGTGCACGAGACGAGGGCACAGCACGTCAGAAGTCGGCTGGGTAGATTCGCGCACTCCACCCGCCGGCACTCGGCCACTCAGTCGTGAGGGAGAGCGGGTGCGGGCGGGTGCGCCTCACAGTGGACAATGGCGGGGGAGAACTGGATACCTTCGTGATCGTGTACCAGTCCAGTGCCCCCTGCCCTTTCGGATACAGCAAAATACATACGTTACATTCAGACCTTGCCATGACCGAGATGATTACTCTAGGATTGTAAGTACAAAGACGGCCCCCCCCCATTTTAGGTACTCTCACGCACCGACCACAGCCCATATCTCCCCGTCACCGCCGCCGCCACCACCAGATATATGTATCTGTGTACGTGCGAGGTAAAATGCTTAAAAATGGAAGGAATAAAAAGCCCCACAGTCACCCCAAACTCCAAGAAAAAAAAGAAAAAGAAAAGCGGAAAAACAAGAGTGCGAGTCGAAGCGGCGCATGTGTGCCTAGCCAGGTGCCAACCTGTCCGGAAGGAAAATGAGAAAATAGAAAACAAGGAGAAAGAGAGAAAAGGAAACAAACGAATGCATGGATTGATTACTCTCGGGGGAAAGACGTTATTCACTGCCTCGACGGCATCCTCCAACTGACAAGATCGTCCCTCAACTCGTCCACCTCTTGCGGACTGGACCTAACCGACCTAACCGACTTTGCCCCTCCCCCGCTGGCGCCCCCGCTGGTATGCACCGTCAACTTGCTCCTCCCCGTCATGACGCTAACCGCATACCCCCTCTTCTTGCCATCCCTGATCGGTTCGACCGTCAGCAGCGACGGCGAGGGCGCAGGCTTCTCCACCCCCAGGCCCGTCGTGGTGTTCGGCGTATTTGTTCCCGCGCTGATCTGGCTGATCGAGTCGCTGTCGCTGCCTTCGAACTTAGGCTTTCCTCCGCCGCCATTGCCGGTCCAGCCGTCGCCGCCGGCGAAGATGTCTTCGATGCATTCGTCCGCCATGAGCTCACCCGGGATCAACTGCCAGCTCGCTGCCAGTGTGCGTCGGTACATGTCCTGATTCGCGCCGACGTCACGATTCTTGATGTTCGGAACCGCCGTTTCTGGGTGCTCCCCGTCAGTCAGAATCGCGCGGCTGAGCGGGCCCGGGAGGGGGAGGGGGAACGCACTCCGCGAATCGTCACTGTCCCTCTGCTCACCGATGATCCCCGCGATCCCCGAGAACACCTGGGCGCCCTTCAACGGTGGCGTCGAAAAGTTCGGGTCGCCTCCGACTTGACGCATCTCGATGCCGATCTTAACCGTCGAGTTGATCTTGCTGTCCTGCATCAGATACCTTCTTGTCTTGCCCTCGAGCCCTGCGTACTCGGCCAGGTTTAGCCGCACCACACCAAGCAGTATGCGTTCGCGGCCGCCAGAGTACTCCTGGTGCACTTCGAGGACGGCGTAGCTTTCCTGCAGCACGCTACCCTTGCCGATATTGAGGCGCAGCGCCTGGATCGAGTGCTCGTATCCCCATACCACCTTGTGCTCCTTGATGGGTTCGCGGTTAGTGCGCGAGCGGCAATCGGCGCGCGTCGTGCCTTCGATATGCCATTTGATGTACGCGTGCCCGGAGACCAGTGGGACGTTGTTCAGGTCATGGATCTAAATGCGAGGGAAAACGTCAGAACAACCGATCGATTGTGGTGCATGGAACGAGGAGGGAATGTATGTGGTATATGTGTGTGTGTATGTGCATGTATATATACAAAGAGCGCGGACCTGTAATTTCAAATCGAATTTTGCCTATACGGAACGATTGCCATGTCAGTTCGGATTGTCGTCTTGAGGGAAGTTTGTACGCGCAAAACACAGGGAGGGGGTCGAGGCAGGGGCCGGGGCGGACGGAGGACAAGACTTACTCGGCGGCTTTTAGGGACTATCAAATTGTCAAAACCCAATTCCCTGATCAGCAAGTGGCGTCGCAAGCTCTCCGAGTTGAACGAGAGAGATGAAGAGGAGGAGGCAACGGAGGAGGAAGAAGAGGATGAAGACAAGCTTCGCTTCGGGGAAGAGGGCAAGATGGGCGGAGAGAACAGAAAAGCCGGGCAGTCTGGCGCGGGGGAGGGCGGCGGACGGAGCACAACAGAGCTCTGTCTGACAGTGGCGGCGGAGGCAGTGGTGGTAGGGGTAGAGGAAGAGGAGTAGGACGGCCGCATACCAAAAGTGTTCATCGCTGCAACGGACCCGACGGAGCAAGACAGTTCGTTGGAGACCTGCGGATGGAGAGAAGGCGGAGGAGGCGGAAGAGGCGGAAGAGGCGGAGGAGGAGGAGGTGTCGTGGCGAGGTTGAAGGGGGGGGGTAGTTGGAAGGAGGAGTGGCAGACGAAGACGATGTGAAGGAGTGGCAGACGACGACGGAGTGGCAGCACGATGGCAATCTGGGTCACGACATAAGTTGGATAAGTTGGACCTGGTAGACAAGGAAGCAATCAGGATGTGCGACAGGATGTATGCATGCAAGAGAGTTTGTAAGTGAGCGAGGAGTATGTAGATATGATAAATGTGTGTGTGTGCACGACGATGTACTGCAGTTGTTCTTGGACGTGGAGGGGGCAAGGGTGTAGGTACCACTAGGTAGCACTGTGGAGAGCACGCAAGGTGGATATGGGGGGGGGGGGAAGGTTTGAGTTCAGTTTTGGGGGTGGGGATCTGAAGCAGGGGTAGCCGTTGAGCACTCAGAGTGGGCTTTTTCTGCTGGTGTTCCTTTCTTTACTTCATTACTTCATTACTTCATTACTTCTTTGATTTCTTTTCTTTTGTGTTTGTTTTCCTTCCTTCAATGCCTTTTGACCAACGTTCGCGCGCACGATGCTGCGCCCGGGTTAAGGGGAGGGCGCTGCGGGCAGCGGCCACGGGCGGGGACGCGGGCTGGACGGTAGGGCAGAGGACTTCCGCTCTACGTTCCTGCCACCGGACTCGCGTTCTGGAGCTATGTACCTCTGCCAGTACCGGCAACGGAGAGGGCAGCCGCGGATCCGGTTGGCTGGCTGACGCAGGCGGTTTTGCTTGCGGGAGATGACTGGACCACGGGAGCGGCGACTCTCCTGGACATGTCGGGACACTCAGTCGAGGCAGCGTGATAGGGGTGTGGGGCTCGAAAACAACCCCCATCGCCAACCATTACTTCACCCAACATAGAAAGGATTTTATTTGGAGCATGTTTAGAACACCTCAGTGTTCTCCGGTTTCGATTTGGACTGGTGGTGGTGGCGCTATTGGACGTTGGAAAGGTCAGCTTTTGTTATGTACTCGCACAGTAGCGGTCTTGGCATCCGCTATACTCGCTTAGGAAATCAGAGTGATAGCGATGATTCAACTCGTCTACCCAAAAATCAGACCGGTGTTCCCTTCTGTACCGACTTGTACTGCTTTCCCACAAACCCACTCTGCCCCTTCGACAGGCCATTATGGAAAGCAAGAGGTAGATGCGCCGCCCGCTCGAAACCTGGTGCGGGTATGTGCTTATTTTGTGTGTCATGCTACATCACTCGTGCGTCGTCACTGTTTTTCGAACTTGCGACCCTGCCAAGAAATGCCAAGGCGCTACCTCGTCCAAGAGAGGAGCATCGAAGTCAGATGGCGTGTGCTGGTTGTTGGCTCGCAATCCATCAGGCGCTGGATTATTCGCTGAGATGCTCGCGATGGACCCCCACTCGATTCGACGGGAGATGGCAGACGAAAAGAAGAAAAAAAAACGTCATCGACTGGCGCGGAGATATCCGACCGGAAGCGACCGTTCTCCGGAAACCCGAGACGGCGGAATGGAGCTCTGCGCCGTTCGGCCGCCTTCTGTTTCTGCATCGACAGCTCCATGCTTCCAATAGGCTAGCCGTCCCCCTATCACCCTCCACCCCGAGAGCAGCTCCCCACAGTCATCGCACATCACCCCACCACCACCACCGCCACCGCCACCACACCAACGTCCCATCGAACGCGTCGCCCACCTCCTTGCGCCAACGGAAAGCAGCGAAACCCCGAGAGCCGCTTCCCAACGAACGGACGACTATGGATCAGGAGCAGCAGCAGGTCGCCCACGGCCGGACCCGTCTCGAGGTCGAGCTCGAGGTTCGTTTCGAACGCAAAACGTGCCACCTGATGATGTTTGCTGACCGCATTTGCTGACCGCCACCAACCTGCTGCAGTTCGTTCAATGCCTCTCGAACCCGTTCTACCTCAGCTACCTCGCGCACACCAAGGTCCTTGACGATCCGCGTTTCGTGCAGTACCTCGAATACCTCGAGTACTTCCGGAAGCCGGATTATGCGCAGCTGCTTACGTGCGACCCCACGCTTGTCTGTCGTCCGTCCGCTGACCGAGCTACCCCCAGCTATCCGGTGTACTCGCTCGCCGCGCTCACGCTGCTGCAACGACCGCAGTTCCGCATCGACATCGCGAACCCGGCGCTGGCCCAGGAAATGATGCAGGATATGGTTGCGAGCTTCCTACCGGCGTCCGCTCCCGCCGCCGCCGTACCGGCAATCAAGGAGAACGGCGATGCGAATGGTACTTCCACTTGAATGCACGGCTTGCGTGCGCGGCGTTCGGAGGAATTCGGTTCGTTTCACATGGCATACGTATGATCATGTGGCAGCAGAAGAGAAAACCTTTTATATGCCATGAATACCATCAACAGGGTACAAGTTTTATCGCACGGTTCTCTATCACTACTTTTGCTGCGAAGTGCGGGCACAGATTTAATAGAGAGAGAGCGGGTCGCCAGTAAATAAAGAAGACAGTAAATAAATTCGTGTCGCTGCCAGTAAGGGGGGAAAAAAGTGGGAGTATGTACAGTGGAGCACTTCGATTCTGTTGCGACACAGCAACATCGTCAAAAAAAAAAGGCTGCACTTTTAAGCGAGCACACACAAAAAGGAAAATGAAGAGTCATTTACTTCGAATGACTACATAAGTAGTCAATAAGCGAGTGATTAGCTACATACTCAATAGGTTAAATTTTGAATGACAAGTCAATCACCTTAAATGCCTGGTCAGTAACTTCAAATAACTATACTCACCTGGGAAAGCGGCGATGGCCACTGTGGGCCGTGACATGGTCAAACTTGTACACTGTCGATGGTATTCATGGTAGTTATAGAGTATAAAAGGGTTTCTCGTAGCAGAACGACGGGATTGATATGTTCTAGTCCAGCGTCTATGGCTTGCTGTTTTGGATAGAGTTATATGGAGTGGCTGTTGGGTTTGACTTCATTTCGTGCGAAATTGTGCTCATTTCGTGAGCTGGAGGTGCGGGCCGTGACTGTGGCAGTGGCAGTGGCACGGATCATGACGCCACAGAGTCGATCAACATACATAGCAGCGACACCGTCTGTCGTTACCCTGCCGTCACCAACAGCTTGACCCACAGTGGCCACGAACACCGAGCCGCAGTCTTTAGCCACCACCACCACCACCACCACCGAAATGCCGAGCATCCCCCCGTCGCCGTCCTTGTCCAAAGCTGCGCACCTCGCTGCGATCGCCCAGATCGAGCGCGAAGAGCAACAGCTCCACGAGGAGATCCAGAAGAAACTGTCGGAGCGCCAGGTGCTGCAGACGATCCTCGACCGCGACTCGCTGCCAAAGAAGGAGAACGGGGCTCCGAGGCGATGATGGAACGGAATGGATTTACGTCGGCATCGCCAGCTCGAAATCGTCACCGCCAGTCCTGATCCACCCGCCCAATGCCTTCCTTGTCTCACTCTTGACCGTCTCCCTCTCGACCGCCGCCTCCTTCAATCTGCCATAACTCCCACCAACATCGCCACCACCACCACCAACCACTCCTAGCTCGGCAACCGCCCGCCAGATCCGTGCTTTACACAGCATACTCCCCGCCTTCCCCCCCGAGAAAGCTTTCCGCCCCTGCAGCACACCGCCGATCAAGACCTCGGTCCCACGATTCTTCACCATCACAGCCGCAAGATTGCTCCCTCCCGGTCCGGCGCCGCTTCTCCTCGAGAACTCAAACTCCTCCTTCGTCGTGACCACCTTGAACGGCGCGAAGGTGTACCCGCCGCCCCACGTCCGTCCGGCCAGCGATGACATGCGTCCCGTCACACCGAAGGCGCGTGCGCATCCCTCGACGGAGTACCCAGCCCCGGGGAGTACCAGAGTGTCGATGTAAGCGTAGCGAGGAGAGAGCAGGTAGGACGTGGGTGTCAGAAGGAGCGATACGCATTGCCGGAGCGAAAGTTTGTCACTGCATGATTTGCTGCTGGTTGCCGGACTGTCTGCGCGCCCGGGCTTGGTGCGTACCGCCCCCAACGCTGAGAAGTAGCTGCGGCCCCGAAGGTGTGAAGGTATATCGGTGTTGGGGGCCCATGGCGTCGAATCGGCCGCGGAGGCGATCAGGAGCTCCATCGAACAGTCGCCGCCTGGTCGGAGTGTCAGTAGAGGGTCAAGAGCCCAGGAAGGTGGGACGGACAGGGTGCTTCGGAAGAGTAGAAATGTATCTTGATGGTCGGACGGATCTCGAACGGCTGTTGCTGTTGTTGCGCTGGTGACGTGGAACGTTGTACATACGGAGAAATGTAACCCCCATCATCCTCCTGTGAAAGTCTTCGACACTCCTCGATCAGGAAGCTGCGATGTGGTTATCAGCCCTGCAAACCCCCGCGCTGTGGGGAATATGGTGTACCAGTTGAATCCCCGAATCGCAACGACTACCCCATCAGCCAGACATATGTAGATGGAACAGAGCAGGGAACCAAAATCAAAAAAACCTTCGGCGTGGCAGTCATGCAGCACCCATCCGTTCGCGAGGGGGACCTTGTTTTCCGGGAGGACCTTCATACCCGTCCTGGCGCATAGATACATACGTTACCACCACTGGTTCTCGCCCTTGTAAGACAAACCAACCCTAGAGCAACGCAGGCCATCTGCCCGGCTTCTACCCACGTGAGCCTCTCACACGCTCTCTTCGAGTTTGTCTATGTAAGAGAAAGAATACCGTCCTCCAAAACCACTCCGGACAGCGGAGCCCACTCGCGCTCGCGCGGCTTGCACTTTCGCGGCAGCGCCGCAAACGCGGCGATTACCGCCGCTGCGACCGCGTCTGCGACCGCGTGGATTGGCGTCGCAGTGGTCGACATCTCTTTGCGTGTGTGTAAGGTGAGGCGATGGTGCGTACGTGCGCGGAGTCGAAGTGATGTCACCGATATCATCCTGCCACAAGAAACTTGCAGTTTGCCACTACTTAACTACTTACTTAGCGCGGGGTGGACTGCCGATCACACCACATCGTACACGACAAATACGAACACAACCTCCCCCTCCTCCCCCCCAAACGACAGAAGACGGACGATAACCCGACGAAACCATGGCGGGAAAGAAAGCGGTCCCCGAGAACAGCAAAAAGGCGGCCGGCAACGCAAAGAAGTCTGCCGCTGCTGAGGCTAAGAGCGCCGCCGAGAACGCAAAGAAAGCCGCCGCCGAGGCTGAGCAATGGAGTAAAGGCGCGAAGAGCAACGAAAAGAAGTTATTTCCTCCCCCTCTCCCCCCCCCGGCCTGCAGTGTGCTGACGAACAATAGGGAAGCCGCGGAAGCGAAGAAGCGGGAGGCGGCTGCGAAGAAAGCGGAGAAGGATAAGCTGCTGGCGGAGGAGGAAGCCGCGCTTCCGAGCAAGCCCAAGGGCGGCAAGACGGCGGCCAAGCGCGGCGGCATCGACAGCGCTCTCGACGCCATCAACGCGAGCGGCATCGACGACGCCCTGGACGCGCTCGCCATCACCACCAGTGACGGAAAGACGGTCACGGTCGACCGCCACCCCGAGCGCAGATACAAGGCCGCCTACACCGCGTACAAGGAACGCCGTCTCCCGGAGGTCAAGGAGGAACACAAGGGCCTCCGCCTCAACCAGATGGCCGAGCTCATCAAGAAGGAGTTCGACAAGCACCCCGACAACCCGTTTAACCAGTCCGGCGTCGTCGCTCACAACGCTACCAAGGAGGAGATCGATGCCAAGAGGAGGGAGGAGAGGGACAAGATCGAGAAGAGGCTGGCCGCGTTGAAGTAGACGTGGGCGAGGTGGAGGTGGCGGACTCTTTCGTTCGTTAAAAGGCTGGTGTCCGCGCCGGACGGGTTCTGGTTGTGCACTACGACTGCTACTACGTGTCTACTACTCAGTACTACTCAGTTCACTCGGATTCGGGCTGTATATCTAACGTTTTTTTTTTGTTTATTCATTAATCGCACGCGACCTATCTGCGGCCCTCCGCCCTTGTCCCAAGCTTGTAGAGCACACCAAGGAAACAACAGGGGAAGGACAGAAGAAACCGCCTCCTCAAGCCCTAGTCCGCTCTGGCGAGGCCATGAAGGGGGGTGTGGGGAAGAACTGCAGGGCTGGACAGCTTTGCCTTGCCGTCAGTCGCGTGCGACCTAGTCTAGCTAGATCATGGCGATGCAGGGGCTTCTCACCGCCGTCCGCGTGAGTTCTCGTGACGCCGAATGTTCAGCCCCATCCTCCTGTAACACTTAGACGACATCCCAGCTCCGGCCCGAACCGTTTGTACCAGTACCACTTGCACTACAACTTCGCCTACCACCAACCACCACCACCACCACCATCCCTCCCTCCCTCCTCCCTCCCTCCCTCTTCCGGCACATGTGGAACTACCAATACCTTTCTCTCGACCACGAGCGGAGTGCCTGGCGGCGCGTGCAGCTGGACTGGGCCGGCTACTACGTGATCCTCTCGCAGGTGTTCGTCGGCGTCGTCGTTGTCGTATACCGCAACGCTGGCGGCAGCGGCAGCGCGAGGGCGGTGCGCCGCCTGGCGTGGTGGCTGCACGACCCCATCTCGCTGCGCCATCCGAGGCTGCGGTGCTGGGGGGACTGGCTTGTGGTTGCCGCGTGGAGCGGGTGGTGTCTCTCGCTCGTCGTGTTCAACACCGGGGACGGTGCGTGTCCACCCATAGTAGCCCCGCGCGCGTGTGTGAGTGCGTGCGGATGGCTGATGGGCCGGAGATAGATTACTTCCACCTGACGAAGGCGTTCGGGGCCGTCGCGGGGGCGAACCTGCCGCTGCACTTTGCGCTCGCCGTGAAGCGCTCGCCGCTGCGCTGGCTGTTCGGCCTCTCGTACGAAGGCCACGCCAACTTCCTCCACCGCTGGCTCGGAAGGCTCGTCAACGTCCTGCTGTACGCGCACGCGGCGCTGTACCTCGCCTTCTTCTGGCGGACCGACCGCATGTCCACGCGCTTCCTCGAGCCCGACGTCCTCGCCGGCTTCTTCGCCGTCTGCGTTCTGGTCCGTCCTAGCGAATCGGGGAGGGCAAAGTGCCGGACTGACGGGTCGTCGTGTGCGTAGTTCGCGATAGCGGTGTCCGCAAACCACTACGTCCGCCACCTGTCCTACCGCACCTTCTACCTGCTGCATGTAGCGCTGGCGCCGCTGCTGTTCCCGCTGCTCTTCCTGCACGTCTCGCACATCCGCGTCTACCTGCTGCCAAGCGCCGCGCTCTTCGCCGCCGACCAAGCGCTCAAGTACTACCTCCGCGTGCCCGCGCTCGCGACCGTGTCCACGCCCGCGTCCGCGCCGGGACTGCTGACGATCACGGTGACGCTGTCCTCGCCGCTGCCGAGCGCGCCGGCGCCGGGATCCCACTGCCTCCTCCGGCACGCGCCGACGAGCTTCTGGACGGCGAACCCGTTCACGATCGTCCCCGGCGGTGGCGGCGGCGACGGCGGCGGCAGCACCAAGCAGCTCCGGCTCGTGGCGCGCGTCCGCAGTGGGTTCACGCGGGAACTGGCGTCACTCGCGGGCTCGCGGCCCGTGGCCGTGACCCTCGACCTCCCCTTCGGCCCGCCGCCGCCCGACCTCGACCGCTTCGACCGCGTTCTGCTCGTCGCCGGCGGCGTGGGCGCCACTTTCGCCGTCGGATGGGTGCGGCGGCTGCTGGCGGCCGAGAGCGCGAGCGTGCGCTTCGTGTGGGCCGTCAAGACGGCGGCGGAAGCGGCGTGGGCGCTCGACGACCCCGCCGTCGCCGGCTGCGTCGAGCTCTTCGTCACCGGCGTCACCGGCGACGACGCCGACGCCGACGGGATCGAGATGACCGAGGGCCTGCTCGCGGGCGGCGCCGTCGATGCGCTCGCGCGCGAGGGCGTGGCCAGGGACAGGATCGCGCGCGGCCGTCCGCACCTCCGCAGGGTCGTCGGCGAGACCGTGCTGCGCGCCGGCGAGGGCCGCACAGCCGTGCTCGTGTGTGGGCCCGCCGGCATGGCGGCGGCCGTCAAGCGGGCGGTCGCCAGGCTTGGGATCGAGGGCAGGGACGTCTGGCTCCACGTCGAGGAGTTCGGACATTGACACTGGCGATGGCGGCGGATAGTTGGACGATGTCATCCGTATCGCGATTGATGTTTCTTCTAGATATGTACGTCCCATACAAAAAAACAAAACAAACAGAAACAGAAACAAACAGAAACAAAAACAAAAACAAAAACAAAGCAAAGTGAAACGCCCGCCCTCCCCCTCGCTGTATGTGTGTGTGTGTGGATAATGCGCACGTACAACCAAACACGGCAGAGTCACCCGCCAAAGCCGACGCTGTCCCTCTTCCCGTCCGTGACGCGCGCGTACTCGAGCAGCAGCCGGAACATCCACGCCTCGAGGTCCTCGCGGCGGAGCGTGCGGCGGGCCCAGGCGCGGCTCTCGTGCGCGATGCGGCGGGCGAGGGCCTCGCCGTCGGGCTCGAAGCGGAAGAAGCGGACCGTCTCGGCGACCTCGTCGAGCTGCAGGCTGAGCGGGACGTAGTGCACCCACGGGAGCAGCCACTCGTCGTGCCACTCGCGGAACACGGCGAGCTTGAACACGGCCGAGCGCGAGTGCAGGAAGGCGTGGAAGCGGCCGGAGAAGGCGTTGCCGTCCATGTCGAGCAGGTACTTCCACGCCCACGCCGAGTGCTGGGCGGCGACGGGCGCCAGGCGGAAGAAGCGGCGCTGGGCGGCGCAGTCCGGCGGCGTGCACTGGCCGACGTGGCTGAAGCGCACGTCGAAGAGCTCGCGCAGGCTCTCGCGCGGCACCGTCGTCACGCTCCACGCCGTGTCGCTGCTGCTGCTGCTGCTGTTGCTGGCGGCTGGCGGCGGCCGCTGCAGGATCTTCGCCGCGTCGGCCGCGTCGATCGCCGACACCACGCGCTGCCGGTGGTGCCGCTTCCACCCGCCGTTGCGCGAGAACCCGCCCGTCGTCGACCCGCGCCAGTACAGCTTCTGCAGCTTGCGGTCCCACGGCGGGTCGCGGTGCTCGTCGTAGGCCACCCTGCGCGCCCAGTACCACGGCGACGGGTACACGATGTCGCCGTACGACGAGACCTTGCTCTGCGAGAACACCGGGTACAGCGCCTTGACCACGTTGAAGGTGTTGGGGCGGTCGAAGAAGCCGTGGCGGTGCTCGAGGCTTGGCGAGAGGCAGATGTCGGACGACAACGTCGCGTTGGCGATGAAGCCCAGCAGCCGGCCCGGCGGGCGGTCGTCCTCGGCCCGGTCCGGGGCGGTGGCGGCGGGCTGGTGCACGGGCGAGTCCGGCGGACAGGACAGCGTCGAGTGCGCAAAGACGGACGAGTGCGCGAGGCCCGCGAACGGCGTCCCTTCGCGGTGGCTGGGCGGGATCGACTTCTCGGCGCGGCCCAGCGGCGTGAACGCGTTCGTGCAGCCGCCCTTCGCCAGGCTCAGCTTCGCGATCTCGGCGTCGGCGGCGTCCAGCAGCGCCTGCAGCGCGTCGAACGGCACCATGACGCGCGGCTCGTCGTGGATGTTGAACGGCAGGTCCATGTCCGGCAGCCAGCGCGCGAACGGCGCCAGCATGTCGCGCGTGGCGGCCTTCTGCCACTCGGGCCCCTGGCCGCCGATCTCGACGCGGCCGCCGCGCACGTACGCGTGCAGCAGCCGGTTGTTCGCCATGCCGACGGGATCGTCGTAGCCCATGGCGCGGCGCGCGCGGCGGCGGATCTCGTGCGGCGGCAGGCCCCAGAACGGCTTGAGCGAGTGGTAGATGGTGTCGTACTCGTCGATCAGGACGACGTTGCGCGCCCTCGCGAACGCGTACCAGCGGTCGAAGTGCGGCGGCGGCGGCATCCGGTACCGCCGCTTGTACTCGTCCACCGCCTGCGCGAGCGTGCTGCTCTGGCGGCTGCGCATGGCGTAGTAGCGCTCGTCCGCGGCCGCGATCAGCGCCGGGATCGGATGGCCGCTCGCCGACGTGATCCGCTCCGGCCTCGCACCCATCTCCGCCGCGCCGCCGCCGCCGCCGCCGCCGGACAGCAGCATCGCGACGGCGAGCCCGCCCGCACAGCACGCCAGCACGAGCACGTGGGCTCGCCCAACCTGCCCGCCGACGACCACCAGCATCGCGGCCGTCGCCACGGCGCTCGCGACGGCGCCCACCAGCGACCACTGCGCCCACAGCGCGCCCGCCAGCGTCGGCACCAGCTGCACGCCCGCGGCGCCGGTCGCCGTCGTGCGGGCGGCGAGCAGCGACACGAGCGCCCAGCGCACGGCATCGACGGCGGCGATGGCGGCGACGCGAAACGCGACGGCCCCGCGCCCGCCCGCGTTGCGCATCACGACGTCGTGCCAGCCGCTGCCGTGGCGCGCCGAGACCTCGCCGAGCAGATCCTCCGCCAGCACGCTCGCCGCCAGAAACGCGGGCACGAGACACGCCGCCGCGTCCCGCGCGAGCCCGAGGCGGTCGTCCGTCCGCTCGAGTTGCAGCAGCACCGCCGCCGCCGCCGCCGCCCACAGGCACGGAGCCCACCACACCTCGCCGACCGCGCACGTCCCCGCAACGCCGACAACCGCCGCCGCCGCCACGACTCGCCAGCCCTCCCGACCGCGCGCGACCGCGAGCAGCACGGGCACCAGCACCGCTCCCCCGCCCCCGCCCGCTCCCGCGGTGGCGCGACACGTTTCGGCGACGAAGATGCACGCCGCCACCGCCGGCGGCTTCCACTTCCAGCCGCAGCCGTCCCCATTCCGCGGTATCGCGGGTGTAGTAGTAATAGTAGTAATAGTAGTAGTAATAGTAGTATTAATCGCAGTAGTAGATGAGAAGGCGTGGGTGGCGGAAAAGATCAGCGCCCACGCGAGCGCGGCCGTCAGGTGCGTGTGCAGCGGGTACTCGTAGGCCGACGAGACGACGGTCAGCACGACCAGCCAGCTCGCGGCCTGTGCAGTCGACGGCGGTTGCAGCGTTGGTATTTTTGTCGTCGCCGCCGCCGCCGTCATCGTCGTCGTCGTCGTCGTCGTCGTCATCGTCATGATGGTGGGTTTGTGGCGTGTCGTCGGTGCGGGTCGCCATTCATCGTTGTCTTGCGGCTGCAGCTCTAGGTACATACTTAGTTGTGATCATGCAGAACCCGATCGCACGTATGCTGTATCTATGTATCGACAAGCGTCTATCTATCCGTATCTGTTCAAGGCTGATCGACCTGCATCGTTGTCCCACGCCACTGGTAGACTATGTGAGTACTTATGTAGATATGAAGAGCTGGTTGCAGATTCGCCACCCTTGTACACTATATACAAACGTGATATGCTACCCGGCACGTATCATAAGCGGAGCTCGTCATGAAATCCTCAACTGAATCGTTCTCGATTATCGGAAACTACACACGCCATCCCCTTCCCTTCCGCTCTAGATCTTCCCAATCGCATATCATACACTCCACCCTCCCCTCCAGCCGTATGTATATATATCTCCAGAGTGATAACAATCAATAAAATGCGCACCCGTGTCCCAGTCCGTTTTCGTCAAGCAAAAATTGAGTTAGAGCTATTAAAAAAAAAAAAAATATCCCCATTCCCACCGTTCCGTACGCCCGCAAAAGATGGCACAACCCAAAAAAAAGAATCAAAGTGGAATAGAAATATCAACGCATCGAGTACATGACGAAAAACAAAACGCCCATCCCACCATATATGCCCCCCCCTCCCACACCAAAACGAGGCGCGCGAATGGAAAACGCCAAGACGGTAATACTACTGCACCAGCATCATGAACCCGCCCGCCTCTCCCCAAACGGCGCCTTCCTTGGTCGCACACACGGACGACTCCACACCTGCTGTATCCCACATAATCTCCTGGAGCACCTCGGAGCCACACACGTCCTTCATGCCGAAGGGGTTCCAGTCCTCGTATGAGCTTATCGCCGGCATCTTTTCGTCGCCACTGCTATCTTCGGGCGTGTACGCGGGCGTGAAGAGGGAGCTGTCGAGTTTGTTCGAGGGCGAGATGTCCTCAATCCCCTCGAAGCACTGGTGGAGTGCCATGGGAGAGCCCGCTGTGTCCCAGAAGGTTGTGGGCGGGGTGGGGATCTGCTCGCCGTCCGGTGCGACGGGCTTTGAGCCGGACACCGTGCGGACGGAAAGCGACAGCGACTTGGCCTTGGGCGTCATGGCGTTGTTCCTGAGAGGAGTCGAGCCGGGAGGTAGTGGCGAGGAGCCAGCCTTGGTCTGCGGCGTGGACGCACCAGTAGGCCGGGGCGTAAGACCACCGGGCGCAGGAGAAGCCTTCATCGTTCCGTCTCGGTTCAGGTGGAGCGCGCTGGCGATCGAAGACAGAGAGTATTCCAGAGGATTTTCTTTCTTGAACGTGGCTCTTTCAGCCTCCAGCCGTTGCCTCTCGGCATCGCGTTCGTGCATCCTCTGGTGCTCCGCCAACTCGTTGCTGAGGGCAAACGCATCGAGGCATCCTGCTCGCTCGCACCTGAATTTCTTCTCGACCGGCGGAGCCGGGCGGGCCTTGGGCTGAGGCGAAGCGGTGACTTGCGGGGTGGCAGTGGTGGTAGCCGGCTTAGGTGAGCGTGTTTTCGACGGCGATGGATTTTCTGGCTGGTCGGTCGGCTTCCTCTTGCGGTTGACGGGAAGTTTCAGGTCTTCGGTGGTTATCGACGGCTTTATGACGATCGGTGGGCTACCGTCCGGTGACATGCGGCCAGCCTTTTGGGCCAGCCGATGTTGCTCGGCAAGTTGCTCCGCATGCCTCTGAAGATTGTTGGCATTGAGGGCGGGCTGCTGCTGCTGCGGCGCCGCCCCCTCCTGTGCGCCGGGCGCGCGCGAGACAATCCGTTGGGTGAGGTGCTGGATGGTGTTCGTAAAAGTCTTGGCCTTCTCGGGGTCGGCCTGGTGCATCTTCGACATCTCCGCCTTGACCATGGCGAAATACTTGGCCATGAACCTGTAGCAGTGGTGGTACTCCTGTAGCACCATCGTGAAGTTCTCCTTGACGTCCCAGCTCGGGAAAAGATATTGAGACGCCAGCAGGTTTTTCTGGAAAAAAATCGGTCGTCAGACTACACCTGCAAACCCACGACACAAACTTAGGGGACGGGGAAATATCTTACCGCTCGAATGAGTTCCCTCGCTCTCGTAGCGTCGCCTCCGAGAAACAGAAACATGGACAATAAGTAGTCCGTCCGCTTGACGATCGTCTTGGTCTGATTGGACATGAGTTGTTTCCGCATCTCCTCCTTTTCCTGTGGCGGCATCTCGACCGGCTGTCGCACCGGAGCGTTCCTTTGCTCCTCCTTGGAGAGTTGCAGCAACTGCTCGAAGACAGCCTGCGACTGCTGAGCGAGATCGACTGCCAACCTCTGGGGCACCTGTGGCGGCAAATTCTGCGGTGTCTGCTGGACGGGCGGCTCCTGTTTAGTTTTCGGGGCGGAGGCCATGGATTGGGCGTGGTGTGGGAGGCTGGACGGAACTTTGGGTCTTGCGTTTTCGGCTTGCGACGGTGGACGTTGCACCACCTTCTGTTCCTCGAGCTCAACCTTGATTTCCTTGTGTTGGGTAGGAGAAGCAGCCGGTCTTTTCTGGGGAGGTTGCGCGGATTGTTGGGGTGCGACGACCGGCGGTTTCGGCACTTGTATCGGTGCATGCTCGGCGGGAGCTGACGTAGGCGGAGGACGCGGGGTCGTGGTGTTAGTTGCAGCCGCAGCCGCCAAGGCCTGCTGTTGGCTTCGCCGGTGCGCCATCGCGAACTGTAGGATTTGTTGCTGCCGAGCATTCAAGTGGCCGGCCGCATGTTGTTTGAGCATGTACTGGATTTGCTGGTTGGACATATTGGCAACCTGCTGAGCAATGTGAGCAGGCAGGCTCGCAAGCGGGGAATTAGCCGGTAGCCCTGGGTGACCGCCGCCTGGAGGACCTTGGGGACCGCCGGGCTGCACGCTGGCCGCATACGTCCGAAGCGCCTGTCTCGTCTGCTGATAAGCCCATTTAAGTTGCTCCGCGCTGATGGTATCCAGGAGTTCCGGCTTATTCTGCTGAGCCCAGAACTTCATGTCCCCCCACTTTTTTAGGTGTGGCGGGATTTGCCGAGCCAAGGGACCCAGAATCGCGAGGTCGACTTCTTTGGTATCCAGCACCCTGATCTGCTCGGGGTTAAGCATAATTGGCGGTTGCACCCTGATCTGCTCGGGTTTAAGCGTATTTGGCAGTTGCACCGGGACGCCTGGCCGTTGTGCCATCGGGTTGACGGTTTGGGGTAGTCCCAGCTGGCTGGCCTGAGTTGCGGTAGCAGGTACAGGCATCATGCCTTGGGCCTGGGCCTGGGCCTGTGCATGGGCTTGAGCTTGAGCTTGAGCTTGAACTTGAGCTTGAACTTGAGCTTGGGCTTGGGCTTGGGCTTGAGCTTGAGCTTGGGCTTGGGCCTGAACTTGAGCTTGTTGCTGTGCTTGTGCCTGAACTTGGGCTTGGGCTTGAGCCTGGGCTTGGGCTTGTTGCTGGGCCATGGCCTGTTGTTGATGCTGCTGCCTCCTGACCGCTTGGTGTCGCTCAAACTTTTCCAAGAAATTCCTCAACTGCTCCGGGGGGAGATTTCGAATCTTCTCGGCCACAGCCGGAGGCAAGGTTCTTAGCGCTTCCGGGGTCAGGCCGAGAGGTGGCCGTTGCGAAGCCGGCTGCTGTTGTACGGCGGCCCCCGGTTGCGTTGTCGGTGGGAACGCGGCGCCCGCTGGTTGAGGACTGGCCATCGGACGATTGAGAGCTGCAAGCGGGGGCCGCGGCGGCGAGCCACCCGGAAACCCGACGGGGCGCGTCCGGGCCTGCGCCACCCGCTCGCTCTGTATCGCGGCCTGGCGCCGTTGCTGCTCCAGGTGATTCTGCTGTGCAGGGTTGAAGGCAGTGGCTTGGGCCTGATTCGATACGGGAACCACTTCCACACCGCCGTTGGCGAGGGATCGCGCCGCCGCCTGCTGGCTCTCGTACTGCTGGGCGGACCGCATCAAATCGTTCGGCATCGGCTGAGGCGCTCTGTTCTGTGCCGGGGCCGGGGCCGGGGAAGGTATCAGACCGCCCAATCGCTGTGGCGCGTTCTGGGGCGTCTGCTGTGGCGTGGGACCCTGCCCTTGCATCCGTCGAATCTGAGCATCTTGGGCCTGCGCCTGGGCGGCTGCTTGAACCTGAGCTTGCTGTTGTTGTTGTTTTTGCTGCTGCTGCTGTTGTTGTTGTTGTTGTTGTTGTTGTTGTTGTTGTTGCTGCTGCTGCTGCTGTTGTTGCTGGTGCTGTGCTTGTAGCTGCCGTTTCAACATAATCGTAGCTTGTTGACGCACAATCACTTGTGCTGGGGTGGTTTTGAAGTGTGCTGCGAGTTGCCGTAGCTGGGGCGTAGGGTGCTGATTGTAGTTGTCCATCTGGGCAGGAGACATCTTCGCCGCAATCGCCTTCATAGCCTGTTGGAAATATATCTGCTGCTGCTGCTGCTGGGCCAACGGCATGTGTGGTGGCGGCTGTTGCTGCTGCTGCTGCTGCTGCTGTTGATGTTGCTGCTGCTGCTGCTGCTGCTGTTGTTGTTGCTGTTGCTGCTGCTGTTGCTGTTGCTGTTGCTGCTGTTGTTGCTGCTGCTGTTGCTGCGCACTCGGTGGACGGCCCATGAATTGCTGCTGATTCTGCATCGCGATCGCCTGTTGCTGCAACTGCTGCTGGTGCTGTTGCCGCAAATGCTGTTGCAGTTGCTGCTGGTGCTGCTGCAGTTGCTGCTGCTGTTGCTGCTGGGCCAGAAATTGCTGCTGCTGCTGAGGTCCGAGGGCATGCTGGTTCGGGAAGCCGCCCCCTGCCGGCCCACCAGGTGGCACCCGGTTGCGCAGAGCCATTTCCGATTCCTGCAACATCTTCTTCCTCGACTCACGGATGAGGAGCAGCTTGCTCCGGCACTGCATGTGATAATCAAGCTAGTATTCGGGTCAGACACACGAACATCTCCTTTCCGGCCATCAACGGCGACGGATCGATGGTTGGTGGCGCACCTTGTCTGCAGCCTTCTCGTAGGTACTCTTCTCAAATGTCGTCGCGATCTCGATGGCGTGACCCAGCTCGACGTCGACGCGTACCAGCCGTAGCGATGAGGCGCTGCAGAGATGATGGTTAGTAGCCGAAAGACAAAGCAAAGTAGATGGAACAGCCCAGAAGCGGAGGGAGATAAAGAAAAGAGGTTTTTTTGGGGGGTTTTTTTTGGGGGGGGGGTTTTGGGGGGTGGGGGAGGGAGGGAGGTTTTTTTTTTTTTTTCCTTTTCGCTACAGCTGCTACTGCGTTGGCCACAGGCTAGCGGGCGTGCACCTGAGCCGAGCGGAGCGGAGCAGATGAATGGGTGCACATAGAAGTGGGTTCGTGGCAGCGAACGAGGGGACAAAGACAAACAGAAGGAAGCTCTCACGCACATATCCATGATCGTTTGGACGCGCTCTTGTAGAGTCAGCTCGCGGCGCCAACCCTCGGGATTCCAGTTCTGCGTCAACAGGGCAGCGACGTATTGGGACGCCCGGTTCCCATCGGTCAAGGGCGCCATTCCGGGTCCGACGGCGGCTGCTCCTCCTGCTGCTGGCGGAGCCAGCCCACCCGCCACCGGCGCAACGCCCGCCGGGTTCATATCTTCCTTCTTGTCAGTTCCGGCAAGTCCAGCTCCAGCAGAAAGCAGCGGAGCGGGGAGACGGTGCGGTAGCGCAGGGGCGTTGACGCGAGCTGGTATGTCGGAACGGATCTGTTTCGCTGGACACGATTATCGGGGGAGTGTGGGTGTGGTTGGGTATGTGGGGGGTTTTTGTTTTTATTTATTTCAACACCGACCAGCCATAAAAGATCGGACAGTTCGGGCAACGACAGGAGCAGACGCGAGCTGTCGGGGCGTTGTCGATCGCAGAGCAACAAGTGGATTCGATGTGATGGCGCGCAGCGAACACTGGCGTTGTGGGGGGGGGGGGGATGCGTAGCGTGTGAGTTGTGCGGAGAGGACGAAGGATGAGGAGAGGGCGAGGTGTGAGAGGTGGGAGGGAGGGGATGGAGGAGAGGGAGAGTGGGTGGTGGAGAGTTCGAGTCAGGTGTGTGTGGCGAGGGAGCGTGCGAATGACGAGCAATAAATCCGAAGCGAAGACGAAACGGATCGAGTTGGCGGACAGGACGGGCGCCCACTAAGTACCAAGAACCCGCGAGGGAGAGGGTTGCAAGCAGGGTGATTCGGTGCAACGAAACCGCTGGCCGCGACGGAGTCGGGGGAGAGAATAGGCGATGCGAACAACGCAACCGTACAGCACGCAGCGGGGGGGGGGTGTGGTGGTGGTGGTGGTGGAGGGGTGTGCGTCTGGGGAATTCTGGTTGGCGATAGTTATTTACTGAGAGATTTTTCCAGGGAGCTGGGCGTCATGGAGACCCGCGAGGAGAGCTCGATTACAGGACCAGTAGTAAACGCACGCAGGGGAGAGAGAGAGAGGGAGAGAGAGAGGGAGAGAGGGAGGTTCTGCAGTTGCGGTAGTGCTGGGGGTTTTTTTCTCTGTTGGAAGCTGTTTTGGGGGGGGACGAATATCAGAGCTGACACGGCCAGGAAGGGAGGGCTAGCGGGCGGGTGGCGGACGAGCACCAGGCTTTCCGTCCTGTTTCGGGCTCTTTGTCAGTGCTCGAGACGGATGCAAAGGGAGGGAAGCGAAACGGAGACGGTGGGACGGAGAGCGAAGAGAGGAAGAAGGACGGGGAGGGAGGAAGAAATGCAGCTTGTGGGAGGTGTGGGAACAGCAGTGGCAAGGGTGGAATGTGCAGCGGTGGTTACATTCGGCGGGGGCACACGCGCGCAGCAAGCAGGCGGCAGGCAGACTGTGCTAGGACGCAGCAGGCTGGCGGAATGGGGTTTGGGGGGTTGGGAGGGGAACGGACGGAGAAGTCTCAGCCAGGTGGGTTTCGAAGCGGGAGCAGTCGGTGCGCTTAGCGGGCGGACGCAGCTGGGAGGGCTGCGGTGGAGAGGAGGAGGAGAGGAGGAGAGGAGGAGCGGAGGAGAAGGAGGAGGAGGAGGAGGAGGAGGAGAGGAGGGTGCGGATGCGGATGCGGCAGATCGACCGTTTCGGGAGACCGAGGGAGCGATGGACGGATTGGGGGCGGTTGGCTGGGCTGGGCGGGCTGGGCGGGGCGGGCGGGGCGGGCTGGCGGGCGGGCGGGCGGGCGGGCGGGCGGGCGTGGACGGACACCGTGGTGCAGGTGAGGTCGCTCAAAGCAGCAGTCCGTAAGTAGCGCAGTCGAGGTCGGGGGGACCATGACGGCGGTGGGTGGGTGACGCCGGGCCAGGATGGGGTCCGCCAGGGTTCAGCGGGGAAGGGGTGCAGGCAGGTGGCGGATATCTGGCGGTGCTGTGATTGGAGGGCGTCGAGCCGACCGGCTGTCGTGTCGGAGCGTGTTTGCGCAGAGGGAGCGGGCGACGGCGACGGCCACGCCGGCGGGCGAGCGGCGGCGCAGGCACCGCAAGGGCGTCGCGGATCTCCGCCCACGCGGCCCGTCCGCGTCCGCACGGCAGGCAGGCAGGCAGGCAGGCAAGCGCCGGCGGGGCGGCGAGGGGGGGCGGCGGACGGCGAGATTGGACGGTGCAGCGCGAGTATATCCGAAGCGGTGAGACGCACGGCAGCTGTCACGGGGCGCACTGCACGTCCGCCGAGCGTGTGCATGTCGCTCCTCCGCCGGCGGTCCGGGGGGGTGGGGCAGCACGCCGGCCTCGGGCCGAGTGCTCGCCCGTGGCCGCGGGACGGGCCCCCGTCTCCGTCCCGACGCTCGGCTTCTCCCCCGCCGCTGCGTCGGCCGCCCTCGGCTGCTCGTCGTCGGCGGCGGCGGCGGCGGCGTCTCTGTCTTCGTCTTTGGCGACGGACGCGCTGCACTCCTCGACCTCCGGGCCAGGGTGCGGTCCCAGCGATGCAGCAGCATCAACGAGATATTTGATTGTACTAGTACACATGCACGAAAGCGCCAGGGCCCCCCGTCTCGTGTCGCATCCATGCGGACGCTCGAGGAGACCATCACGGCCGTGCAGGCTGGATGTCTACATACATACTCTACACAGATAGATATCTTCACCCGCGACGGACGGACGGACGGACGGACGGAGGGACGGACGGATACGCGCCCGCTGCGTACGCACCATCCTCACCATCCTCGTGCAACCCTTCTCCCCCCCCCCCCCCGATATGCACGCATGGAGTATATATGTAGATATCGCAGGCCTGCAGAGCCAGTCCTCGACGCACGTTGCTCCACATCGATCTGCCCGCGAGTCGTTCCTGCTTCCCGATTCCAGCCGCCGCCCGCCATGCCCACATCTGGGCGGCCCCCCCTTGTCCCGGGCTCCAGTGCGGTTAGTGCTCTGGATATCCATGTCTCGACTCGAGATCATATCCATGATGATGTATGTATCAGCATGCTCCGCACAACCAAGCGCAAGGCTGACTTGAGCACGCTGTGTGGACTAAGCAGGGGGCAGCGTGCGGCTGGAGCGTCCGCTTTTGGCGGAGTATGTATAGATGTGTGGATAGATAAGAATATGGAAAGTATGCATCATAGGAGGCTTGGCGGGTGTGGCTGGCGGCGGATGTGGCGTGGACGGACGAGTGCACGATCGCGACGCGTCGGACGAATGCTCGCCGTGCGGCGGCGGCGGCGGCGGCGAAGACCGGCCACGCCCTCCGCTTAGATATCTACATATCCGGAAGTGCCGTTTGGTGGACGGCGGGGGGGGGGGGGGGGGGGGGGGGGGGGGGGGGGGGGGGGGGGGGGGGGGGGGGGGGGGGGGGGGCGGGGGGGGGGGGGGGGGGC
>Ga0307508_10001276_pt1 | contig 28632 bp, 21 predicted proteins | sample 9_EM_MG_FD_203089 | JGI IMG/M metagenome (GOLD analysis project Ga0307508, IMG submission 203089) | Populus trichocarpa ectomycorrhiza microbial communities from riparian zone in the Pacific Northwest, United States - 9_EM | ecosystem: Host-associated > Plants > Roots > Unclassified | place...
AAGCGGTGGAAAAGCCAATCGGTCGAGCGTGGGTGCGTCGAGTTGGCGGCCGAAACATTTGGCTCTGGTACCATTGCCCATCTGTTCGCGGGAGTGCGCTCTCTTTCGGTGCGGTCTCGCCGGGCAGTCAGCCCGTGACCAGGAACAAGATCCCGACGAGAGATTCGTGCTCACGCCCGCCTCGTCGATTCGGTAAAGGCGAGCTCACTCCTACGGTCTGTGAATGATCCAAGGGCTGGGCTCCTGCTCGGCGTCATGCCCGCGACCGTGACCGCCGCGGCGGCTGGGGTGCCGCGCTATATTTGGTCGCGCGTCTGAGGCCGGAACGGACGATGCTGCCGATGGCGAGCAGCTCCTTGAGTGGCAAGCTCAACTGCCCGGTGCTCAAGCCCATACGCTGACCGATGAGCTCGACGCCGACTCCGGGGTGCGACTTGACAAATTCGAGGATCAGCGCGGCAGTCCTCGCGACGTCACTGCCGCTGTTGCGCTTCGGGACAAGAGCACGCTTTTGCGCCGCGGCGCGTGCCAGCGAGCCGGGTGCTTGGCTGTGCGAAGGGTTCTTTGGCCCGGCGCTCCGCTTCGACGCGGCGGGTTTCGCTGGCGGAGGCTCGGCCAGTGCTCGAGCGGCGCGCTGAGCGGGGGCACGTTCGAGCTCGATGCCGAAGACGTCCGCGAGTCCGCTGCTCGGCAGCACGCGACGAGAGCGTTTGCCTTCAGTCTTCGCCGCGGAGATCGCGGCTGCTGCGCGCGCCTCGACTAGCTCGCTCGGATCCACGCCGCGAAGAGTGAAGAGCAGCTCGGGACGGGCGTCGAGCCTGGCGCCGACGCCATACAGCACCGCTGCCAGGTGCTTGCACAAGCCGGCCCAGTCCGGGCAGGAGCACGACATGCGGAGCTCGGCGGCCGCCGGAAATAGCCCGGTTTCGACATTCGTCACGGCTCGCATCACGTTGTCGGAGATCCTGCCGCGGAGCAACTCGACCAGGCTGTCGATGCTGCCGGTGCACTCGGCAACGACCTTGCTCCAACGTCTCGGCTGGAGCTTCACGACGCCAATTTCGATGTCGTAGAGCGAGCTGCCTTGGACTTTGGCGACGATGCGCCCGGATTCGAGCGTGAGATGGACAACTGCGCCACGCCGCACGTACGTTCGACCGCGGGGTAGGCGATTCTCAAAGTCGCTCAGCGACTCCAGGTGGCTGCACCAGGCCTTGCCCCAGAACGTGGTCGCGATCGCTCGCCCATCGATCGCGACTGGTTCGACGGCGTCGCCCTTCTTCTTCAGTTTCGCAACCGCGGCTGCGGCGTCGCGCATCCGCCGCGCAACCGGAACGTATGGTGGAAAACGGTCGGAGGAGTAGCTGCTCGAGCGACGGCGCATTTGCGGCGTTTCAGTGCCGCGCCGGCGAGCCGCCGTCAAATCCAAATCAGGCGTCGTCGTCGCCGAGCGCCGAAACGAGGTCGAGCGAGACGACACGCATCAGCTCGGCGTCGGACAGTTCAGTGAGCGCGGCCTCCCCGCCGCCTTCGAGCAATTCGTTCGAAAGAGCGCGCTTGCTGTTGACTAGCTCATCAATACGCTGCTCCACCGTCCCGCGACACACTAGCTTGTGCACCATGACGGCCTGCTTCTGGCCAATCCGGAACGCCCGGTCCGTCGCTTGGTTTTCGACCGCCGGATTCCACCAGCGATCGAAGTGGACGACGTGCGACGCCGCGGTCAGGTTGAGGCCCGTGCCGCCGGCTTTGAGCGACAGCACAAAGAAGGGCGGCCCATCTGCAGCCTGGAACTGCTCGACCAACTTCGAGCGCGCCTTGACGGCGGTGCCACCGTGCAAGGTCAGCCCGTCGCGACCGAACACGCCCTTCAGAAAGCTCGCGAGCGGCGCGCACAGCTCGCGAAACTGTGTGAAGACGAGCACGCGCTCTTGCCGCTCGGCGATCGGCTCGCACAGCTCGCGAAGGCGCAAGAGCTTTCCACTCGATTTTTCGGTGTAGTCGCCGTCACCGAGCCACTGCGACGGATGATTGCAGATCTGCTTGAGCCGCAGCAGCGACGCCAGGACGAGACCGCGCCGCGCCATCGCGTCACTGCGCTTCAGATCACGCTCCAGCTCCTTCACGGCCTGTTGGTAAAGCGTGGCTTGGGCGCGTGTCAGTCCCGCGAACGCGGTCAATTCGGTCTTGGGCGGCAGATCCGTGATCACCTTCGGGTCGGTCTTGAGTCGCCGTAAGATGTAGGGCCGTACCAGCTCACGCAGCGGCGCGTACCCCCCGGGCGCGCCGGCGAGGCGCTTGGTGAGCTGGCTGAAGGCCTTGCCGCTGCCCAAGAGCCCCGGATTCAGAAAGTCGAACAGCGACCACAGATCACCGAGTCGGTTTTCGATCGGAGTACCCGTAAGCGCGATGCGGGCGTCCGCCTTCAGCGCCTTAACGGCGCGCGTCTGCCGAGCGCCGGGGTTCTTGATGGCTTGCGCCTCATCCAGGATCAGCAAACGCCAATCACGCTCCGCGAGCCAGCCAAGTCGCTGCGCGCCACCGTAGCTGGTGATGACGAGATCGATCGCGTTAGCCTCGTGTCCGAGTGCGAGCTTCACAGCTTCAGGTGGCGCCACCGAGGCGTGAGCGACCCGCACCGCCAACGTCGGCGCAAACCGCGCAATCTCCGCCTGCCAGTTGCCGATCAGCGACGCAGGAACAACCAGCAAACTTGGACGCTTAGTCGCTTTCCTTGCCTCACGCCGGTCTCGGAGCAAGAGCCCAAGCACCTGCACAGTTTTACCGAGGCCCATGTCATCGGCCAAGCAGGCGCCGAGCCCGAGCCCTACGAGTAGCCGCAGCCACTCGACGCCGGCGCGCTGGTACGGACGCAGCTCGGCGCGAAGTCCGTCGCGTGGATCGCTCGCCGCGTCAGTTTCGGGACTGCGCAATGCGCGCAGTGTGTTCGTCAACCACTCACCCGCTTGAACGCCCGTCCACGCGGCGCTAGACGAAGCGGCTTCTTCGTCGTGCCCTTCGCCCCGCCCCGCTCCCGCGAGCAGACGCATGGCCTCCAGCAGCGACATGCCGTCCTTTGCGCCCTTCGCGACGTTTTTCCAGTGCTCGAGTGCTTCCGTCAGGCGCTTTGGATCGATCTCGACCCAGCGCCCACGCACCAGCGCCAGGCCAGCTTCGGCGCGCGCGATGGCACGCCATTCCTCAGGCGACAGCTTGTCTCCGTCGAGGGCGACTTCGACGGAGAAATCGAGGAGGGCATCGAGTCCGAGCGTCGACGGCGGCTTCTTGCCGACGCTCACCTGCACCACCGCGCGCGCTCGATGCCGCGAGCTCCACCAATCCGGCACTCTTACGAGCACGCCGCTGTGCTCGATGGCCGGCATCTCGCGCAGAAACCGGTAGGCCTCGGGCGGCGTCCAGGCAAGCGGATGGTAGAGATCGCCCGAGTCGACGAGCTGCCGCACCAGCTCGCTCTTCTCTGCGGCCCGCTGCACTGGTAGGAGCACCGCCAAAAGAGCCTGGCGCTGGCGAGCGCCACCATACTCGCGCAACGCCTCACCGAGCGGCACGTGCTGCGCCTTGGCCGCCCGCGACAGCCGCGTCGTGTACGTGGCCAGAAATGCGAACGGATGCTCGGTGTCGCGCTTGTTCTCGGCGAGATGAAACACCACGCGCCCGACGCTATGCCACGCCGAGCTCAAGCCACGCACGACCTCGATCACGCTCTCGCCGCGCTCCGCCGCCCGACTGGACAGCGCATTCCACGTCTGGCTCCAAAACGCGCCAAGGACCGCCCCGTTCAAATACTCCCCACCCAGCATGGGCGCCGCCGAACGCGCCAGCTCATCGAAATCGGGCGGTGGCGGAGCATTGCTCACCGCGCCGGGCAAATCGAGATCCGGCAGCGCGCAAAGCGCGGTGAAGAACAAACGCCCAAAGTCGCGAAACCAGCCGAGCGCGGGTGGTAAGTCACCCTCGAGCTCCGCGCCACCGAGTTGCATCAGCCCATCACCAGCGCCGCGCTCGAATGCCTCGGTCAGCCGCGCGAGCCGCGCCGGCCCGACGTCGATCGCTGTCTCGGACGCCGAGAAGCGGAGACGTCCGCTAGGGGAGAGGGCCAGATCGAGTAACGCGGACGCACGCGCGGGGGGCACCGCGCGGAGACTAGCCCAGCCGGCGGCGTTTCTCGGCGTGTCCGGTCATCCGCGGGAGTCCGTCCTTTCGGTCTCCCCAGCCAAGCCGAAGAGAGCGAGCGCAAGCGCAATGACCCTCACCCTTCGATCCTTCGTCAGCGAGCAAACGGGGACCACCGCCATTCGGCCGACAGCGGTTTGAATCCTCCTGGAGCGTTTCGCGGCAGGCAACGCCACGCCTGTCCTTCGGAGGAGGTTCTACGCGTCCCCGACGAATGGATTTGAACCCTGCGCGGGTTCGAATCCTCAAGGTCGCGGTGTCTGGGCGCTAGAAACAGCGGGCAATCGCGGAGCGCGTGTTCGACGTTGACGATGCTTCCGAGCGCAGGCCACCTTCAAGTGGTGCTCGGAGGCGGTGCTCCAACTGTGCCAAGTGGTGCTCCCCAAGAAAAAACCGGCTAGCCCTTTCGGTCCAACCGGTCGTTTCTGTTTCGAATTTCCGGAGCGGGAGAAGAGATTCGAACTCTCGACGTCCACCTTGGCAAGGTGGCACTCTACCGCTGAGTTACTCCCGCGGAAGGGCGCTGCTTTTACGATTCGAGGGGGGGTCTGTCAAGCTTGGGGCGGGTTTTTCGACAATTTCGGGCAAGCTCCTTGGCCGCGCGGCCGATGCCGAGGAGGCGCGAGGGCAAGCAGCCACGGCCTTCGCCGGCCTTGCGTTGATCTCGGGCGTTGCTGGTCGTGGTTTGCCAGGCCGTCAGTCGGCGCCGTCGAAGAAGTCGACGATCCCGGTTTCGAGATTGTATTCGCAGCCGACGACGAGCAGGCCGTTTTTGAGACTCAGCTCTTCGAGCAGGCGAGAGCCGTGACGCAGGTGGTTGGCGGAGGCGGAGACGTTGGCGCGCGTGGCGGCGCGCAAGAGCGCAGCGCGGTCTTTGGCCAGCTCGGTGTGCATGAGCGGCGCGACGACGGGCGCAATGCGGTCGGTGATCGACAGCAGGTTGCGCGACTGGGGGCCGCGCTCGTTGGGCTCCATGCCTTCGACAGTGGCGGCGATAGCGCCGCAGTGGGAGTGCCCCATCACCACGACCAGCTGCGTGCCGTAGCGCTCCGCCGCGAACTCGACCGAGCCGATTTGCGAGGGGGCGACGATGTTGCCAGCCACGCGGATCACGAACAAATCGCCCAGGCCCTGATCGAAGATGGTCTCGGCGGGGGCGCGCGAATCGGCGCAGCCGAGCACAATCGCAAAAGGCGAGGGCTGAACCGCCGGATCGATGCGGCGGCTCAAGCTCGCCAGGGCGTCCATGCTGCGCACATTGGCTACGAAACGGCCGTTGCCATCGCGTAAGCGCGTGAGCGCTTCGGCGGCTGGAATCATCGGGGAAGACATGGCCCCTCTTAGCGCAGGTTTGCCCGCGCCGTAAGCCTGCGGTTTGGGCGCGAGCTGGGTTGACTCACGCCGATCTGGGGAGGAGATTGCCGTCATCACGCTGGGAGACGATCTCGAGTTGCCGGAGCTGAGCTCGCAGACCGAGCCCGCGACTGGACAGCGGGCGCGCGACGACGCCAGCGTTGCTATGGATCGCTATGCGGCCGGCGACGATAGCGCCTTCGGCGAGGTCTACGACGCGCTCGCGCCGCGGCTCTACGGCTACCTGCTGCGCCAGACGCGCGAGGCGGCGCGCGCCGAAGACTTGCTGCAGCAGACGCTGCTCCAGATTCACAGTGCGCGCGGTCGCTTCTTTCCCGGCGCCGAGGTGGTGCCGTGGGCCTTCGCCATCGCGCGGCGGCTGCTAATCGATAGCTACCGAAAGAAGAAGCGCGAGGCCCAGCTGGTCGAAGAGGGCGGGCCGGAGCCGCCGTCGGCTCCCGGCACCGACGACCTGCTGCATCGGAAACGGCTCGTGCAGGCGCTAGACCACGAAGTCTCGAAATTACCCGAAGCGCAGCGTGTCGCCCTCGAGCTGACTCGGCGCGAAGGTCTTTCGCTGCGCGAGGTGGCCGAAGTGCTGGGCACGACGGTCACGGCGGTCAAATTGCGTCTGCATCGCGCCCAAGCGTCACTGCGTGCCGGGATGAGCAAACGGAGGAGAGACGATGCCGAGTGAGCCCACGCCCGTGCCGCGGCCCGAGCTGCGCGCCAAGGTTCTCGAGCTGGCGAGACGAGCGCCGGCGCCGTTGCGCGCGCAGGTGATGAAGCGCTCGCGCGCCCTGCTGACGGCCGGCCTACTGCTGCCCATCGCGCTGTTCGTGCTGTTTGGCGGCGCCGAGCAGGGGCCGCGACCCCGCCTGCTGTTGTTGCTGACTTTCGCAGGGACTTTCGCGCTTGCGGCGCTCTCGCTGTGGGCGGCGCTGAGCCGGGGCGGGCGCACGCTCGGCCGAGCACGCGCCTGGCTCGTCGTCGTGGCCTTGCTGCCGCCGCTGCTGCTACTGGTCTGGAAGGTGGGCTCTAGCGCGGCGTTTCCGAACATGACCCAGGCCTGGGCCGCGCGACCCGGCTTGCGCTGTTTCGGCGTGTCTCTGCTATTTGGCGTGGTCCCGCTGATCGCCTTTCTGATCGCGCGTCGTGGCAGCGATCCGGTGCATCCGCGCGCGCTCGGTGCGGCGCTCGGCGCAGCCGCCGGGCTGTGGGCTGCAACGCTCGTCGATCTGTGGTGCCCGGTTGGGTTTCCGTGGCACGTGCTCGTGGGTCACGTTTTGCCCGCGCTCTTGCTCGCGACGCTGGGGGCCGTGGCGGGCGCTCGGCTGCTCACGCCGCCCAGCCCGCCTTGAGCTGGGCTCAGTCGGGCAAGATGCGATCGGGGTCGCCCAAGAACTCGAAGTGCATGGTGTCGCGCAGCTGGGGATCGCGACCGAGCCAGTAGAAACCGTAGCGTTCGAAGGTGTCGATCCAGCAGCGTGGCAGCTCGGTGCGCTCGAACACGGACTCGGCCGAGCCTTGGCAGGCTTTGTGCTCGGGCCAAGGCGCGACGCAGCCGCAGCAAGGATTGCGATTGGGATCGATGTCGATGGCGATGCCGAACAGGTGGTTGGAGATTTCGGCGCCGCGATAGCTGTTTTCGGTGCGAAAGCCGCCGACGGCGCGCGCCTTGTAGCGCTCGTCGGCCTTGGTGCAGTCTTTGTGCAGGCGCCGCTCGACACAGGCCAAGGCTGGCGCGATCTTTTCGTGCACGCTCAGCGGCAGCCCCATGAAGTGAATCGACTTGGCGTGCGAATACGCCGTCTTGTCGTTCAGCTGTTCGTAAGGTGCGCCCTCGATGCGGCCGTAGTGCTCGACCCGGTAACGGATGGCTTGGTTGGCCTTCTTGCCGTCCAGTTGCTTACCGATCATGAAGTTCTTGCGAATCAAGAAGGCTTGCGGCTTCTGGTAGCGGCAGCCGCGATAGTCGGCCTCGGCGTTACGCGCGACCGGCAGGGTGAGCCCGAGGCTTGCGAGAAGCGGGCAGAGCAGCGCGGCGAGCTTCGTCTTCGAAAAGCGCATCCAGGAGTCACGGTTGACTTAGCATCACCTCGCGGCCCAGGCGCGAGCTTTCGTAGATGGCGTCGAGCACGCGCTGCACGCTCAGCGCCTGCTCTGGGGTCACGCACAAGCTTTCAGTGCCGAAAACCGCAGCGATGAAGTTGTGGAAGCGATTGGCGTGCGGATAGGCGAGCGGGGTCTCGGCCAGGCCCGTGGTCTCGTACGCGTCCGCCCCCGCGCCGGTGCCGAAACGGTGGTGCTCGCCCGGGTAGCAGCTGGCCCCCGCTTCACTGCCGTGAAGGACCAGGTTCATGCGGTCGGGCTCCTTTTGATGGATGGCCCAGCTGACGTCGAGCGTGAGCGTGGCGCCGTCTCGAAAACGCATCAGCGCGGTAGCGCTGTCCTCGACGTCGAAGCCTTCGTGACTGCGTTCAGAAAGACCCCAACCGCCCTCGCCGATGCCGCGAGGTCCAAATGTGCTGTACGTCTGGCCGCTCACGCTCACCGGATCGAACCTGCCCAGCACGAACAGCGCGAGGTCGAGCAGGTGCACGCCGATGTCGTAGAGGGCGCCGCCTCCGGCCAAGGACTTGTTTCCGAACCAGCTGCCGAGCTTCGGAATGCCGGCGCGACGGAACCAAAATGCTTTAGCGTGATAGACGTGACCGAGGCTGCCTGACCGCACAAGCGCCGCCACACGCTGCGAGTCCGGACGGAAGCGTTGATTCATGCCGACGCTCAGCAGCTTGCCTGTGCGCTTGGCCACCGCGACCACCGCCTCGGCTTCGGCGGCGCTAGTGGCGAACGGCTTCTCGAGGAGCACGTGCTTGCCGGCTGCCAGGGCGGCCAAGGCGAGCGGCGCGTGAAACGCATTGGGCGTGGCGATGAAAACCGCATCGACCTCGGGGTCAGCGAGCAGCGCTTCGTTCTCGGGGTAGGTGCGCACACTGCCGAGCTCGGCTGACAGCTCGCTGAGCCGTCCGGAGTGAAAATCGCTTGCAGCGACGATGCGTGCCGCGGCGTGCCGCTTGATCTCCTGGCAAGCGATGCGGCTGATTTGGCCGGCGCCCAAGACGCCGAAACGAAGCTGGCGCGACATCGTCGCCATTCTTAGCAGGACGGGGATTTGCTGCAGCTTCGAAAGTATTTTTCGCCGGAGCCGTTACGCTGCGGGATCTCGACTCGAAACGCACAGCGTTTTTTTCAGAAGCGCCCACGCGGTGGGCACGCTGGCCGTCATAGTCAGGGTCATTGCTCAACCGAGCGGAGCGCCGGTCGCGCTGGCCCTGCATGAAGGTGCATGTGGGATGAACGAATCGAAGCAGAGCCCGAACGCTAGCAGTGTATTGGGCGAAAGTGGTGTACCTGCCGGCGGTCTGCTGGCTGCCAAAGACGAACGCGATCGACGACGGCTGGCTCGGCGCGTGTTCTTGAGCGCGCTCGGGCTGGGCCTCTCGCTGCCGCTCGCTTACAGCAGCGCGCGGCTGGCAGTGGCGCAGACCACGCCTCGGCCGCGCCGGCTCTTCCTCTACTATTTGCCGCACGGCGTACCAGCCGAGCACTTCGATCCGACCGAGAGCGGCGGCAGCTTCGATTTCGACTTGGCGGGGCAGGGCGTGCTTGGCCCGCTTTTGCCCTACGCCAAGCAAACCACCGTGCTGCGCGGCATCAGCATGAACGGCGCCAGCAATCATGCCGCCATTCGCACGATTTTGACTGGCAACGCCGACGGCGCCGGCTCCGACTCCATCGACGGACTGATCGCGGCGCAGCTGATGACAACGCCGTACGTGCTGGGTGCGGTGCCGTACGCCAAAGGCTCGGGCTTCACGTCCGATTCTTTTTTGGTGAAGCACGGCTCGTGGGTGCTTCCAGAAGAGAATCCGTCGCGCGCGGCCGACGCGCTGTTTCAGTCGCTCGGCACCGCTACTGGCGCACCAAACCCCGCGGTACAATTTCGCGCTGCCGCCCTCAGCTTGACTGAGAAAGAGCTGACGCGACTGCAGGCAGCCACCAAAGACTTGACCGACGAGCAAACCAAGCTCGCCATTCACCTGGACGCCATTCGTCAGTTGAAAGAGTCGGGCACCGCGAACGCCGCCATGGCGGTCAGTTGCGACACGCGCCCGGACTTGCCGACGCTGGCAGCGCTCAGCGGCGCGGACGTGCTCGATCCGGCAGAGCTCGGCAAAGTTCTCGACGCGCAGCTCGAGGTGGCAGCGCACGCGCTGCTGTGCGGCACCGCCAGCGTGATCACGCTGCAGAACATGTACGTGAACGCGGACCTGAACATGGGGTTTGCCGGCGGGCCCGGCGTGCCGAAGGGCCACCACGAGCCCGTGTCGCATTCGTGGGACGGGCCCGGACGCGCCGAGTTTGCGCTGGTGCAGCGCTGGTTTTACGGGCGCTTGGCCGAGAAGCTGCTGGCCACGCTGAGCCAACCCGATCCGCAAGATCCGGAGCACACGGCGCTCGACAATTCGCTCGTGGCCGTGCTCAGCGAAGTGTCGGACGGCGCCAACCACAACTCGGACGCCGAGCCCGTTTGGATCGGCGGAGTGGAGACACCGACCAGCCTGCCCCTGGTGCTGATTGGTGGCGCGGGCGGCTACCTCAAGCCGGCCGGCGGCATCTTGAAGGTGTCGGCGCTGCACACCGACCTACTCGCGACGTTCGCCGAAGCCATGGGCGCGTCCGTCACCAGCATGGGCTCGGTGTCGTCGATGAAGCCGCTGACGGAGCTGAAAGCGTGAACGGCGTACGCTTCTGGATGGCGCTCGCGAGCCTATTGCTCAGCTTAGGCTGCAACGCCAGCATCGCGCACGACGGCCAGCCTGGCATGGGTGGCGGCGTTGCCTCCAGCGGCGGTGCTGCGGCTACCGGCGGGGGTCCGAGCACGATAACGCAAGGTCGCGACGCCATTGCCGAGCGCTGTCAGGTCACGCAGCTCGCGCCGCCGCAGCTGCGCCGCCTGACGGCTATCGAGCTCGAGCGCACGTTGCGCGACACTTTTCCGTCGCTTGCCACGGCTTGGTCGGGGGTGCGGCTCGGCGCCGATCCGGTTTCGCCGCTCGGCTTTTCCAACGACGCGCGCACGTTGGTCGTCGCCAGCCAAACCGCGCAAGAGCTGCTCGGTACCGCGGACGACGTGGCCCAAAATGTGACGGCCCCGGCCGCCCTCGCGGCGCTGGTGCCTTGCGCCGCCGCGGCCGCACCGGGGCGAGCTTGCGCGGACCAATTGGTTCAAGCCGTGGGCGCGCGGCTGTTTCGACGCGCGCTTTCGAGCGATGAGGCTGCCGACTACGGCGCGCTTTTCGACAGCGTGGCGGCCAGCTCCGACTTCGCCACCGGTGCGCACTGGGTCGTGGCCGCCCTGATTCAATCGCCCAGCACCGTCTATCGCTCGGAGCTCGGCGTGGCGGCGGGTTCGAGTCGCAAGCTTACACCGGACGAGCTGGCGAGCGAGCTGTCGTACACGTACGGCGGCACGGCTCCGTCTGCGGAGCTGCTGGCCGCTGCGGAGCGCGGGGACTTCGCGGCGTCCGAAGCGCGCATCGCCAAAGCGAAGGAGCTTTTTGCGACACCGGCCGGGCGCGAGCAGCTGCACCAATTCTTGGCCGAGTGGTCCGGCTACGGGCGAGTGGCGTCGAAGACCAAGACGACGGTCATGAATTTCGAAAGCCTGCGCACTTCGATGCAGCAAGAAACCAAGCTGTTTTTCGATGAGGCCGTGGTAAGCCGCAAAGGCGGCGTGCGCGAGGTCTTGACCGCAAACTACACCTTCGTCGATAGCTCGCTGGCGCAGCTGTACGGCTTTGGCGCCGCGAGCAGCACCGGCTTCGCCCAGGTCGAGCGCCCGGCAGGGCAGGGCCTCGGCCTGTTGGCGCAGGGCTCGATGCTCGCCGGCAGCGCGCACGCCGACGCCAGCTCGCCGACGTTGCGCGGGCTGGTCGTGTACGAGCGGCTGCTCTGTCATCAAAAGCCGCCGGTGCCGCCCAACGTCGGCGTGATCGCTGCCGTCATACCGGGAGCCAAGACGACTACGCGCCAGCGTTACGAGGTCGCGCATCGCACGAACGCGAGCTGCGCCGGCTGCCACCAATTCTTCGATCCGCTCGGCTTTGGCTTCGAGCATTTCGACGAAGCCGGGCGCTACCGCGCCGACGAGGGCGGGCTCAGCATCGACGCGACCGGGCAGGCGTTGGCCTATCCTGACACCAGCGTCGTTTTTGCGTTCGACGGCGAGGACGACCTCGCGCAAAAGTTGGCAAACAACTCGGCGGTTTCCGACTGCGTGAGCGGCTTGGCGGCGGCGTACGCGTTCGCGGGCGCCGGTGGCCGCACCTGTCTGGCCGAAGACGCGCGGGCCGCCTTTGCGCGGGGTGAGCTGGGAGTGCTCGACTACTTGGCGGCGCTGGCGGGCTCGCCGAGCTTCGTCGAAAGGGCACCGTGACGAGCCGTCAGTCGTCAGCCGTCAGTTTTCAGTTGGTCTGAGAGCGCGGCTGGGCGTGGTAGAGGGCGGGGGCGGCATGGTGGCTGTTTCTGTTTTGATACCGGCGTTCAACGTTGAAGATACGCTGGCTGCGGCGCTGCGGAGTGTCGAGCGGCAGACGGAGCGAGACTGGGAGTGCGTACTCGTCGACGACGGCTCGACGGACGGCACCGTGCGCGTCGCCCGGACCTTTGCAGCGCGAGATGCGCGCTTTCGGCTGGTCAGCGTGGCACACGCGGGGATCGTGGCGGCGCTGAATCAGGGCCTTGGCGAGTGCCGGGGCGAGCTGGTGGCGCGGATGGACGCCGACGACTTGATGTCGCGGCGGCGGCTCGAGCGGCAACGCGCCGCGCTGCGCGGCAACCCACACGTGGCCGGCGTGGGCTGCCACGTGCGCCTGTTTCCGCGGCGCGGCATGACGGACGGTTTGCGCGCTTACGAGCGCTGGCTTTCGGCCATCGAAACTGCGACGGACGTGGCACGCGAAGCCTTCATCGAATGCCCGCTCGCGCATCCGACGTTGATGCTGCGGCGCGAGCTGCTGCGCGGCGCACGCTACCGCGACGTCGCCTGGCCTGAAGACTACGACTTGGTCTTGCGCCTGCTGGCAGCAGGCCACGAGCTGGGCATGGTGCCGGAACGGCTCCTGCATTGGCGCGACAGCGCAGGCCGGCTTTCTCGTAGCTCGCCCCGCTACGCGCTGGGCGCCTTCGTCGCGTGCAAGGCCGAATACCTGGCGCGCGGCTTCTTGCGCGACACGGAAAGCTACCTGCTGTGGGGCTTCGGCGACACCGGCAAGGCCCTCGCTGCGGCCCTCGCCCAACACGGCAAACAGCCCTCAGCCATCGTCGAGCTGCATCCCGGCCGCGTGGGTCAGCTCATCCGCGGCGTCCGCGTCATTCCGCCCGAAACCCTGCCGTCCCTAGCGCGTCAGCCGCTACTCGTCTCCGTTTCGGGACTCACCCCTCGGAGTGAAATACGAACGGCTCTGGTTGCCATGGGCTTGCAGGAAACCCGCGACTTCATTTGTTGCGCCTAGGCCCCAGCCCGTCGACGACCAACTCTCAGTAGCGATACTGATACAGCAAATCCACGCCGGTACCGATCGTCCCCAGCTGCGCTCGCACCGATATGGTCTTGGTCATGCGATAATCCACCGCGGCCCCGACCATCGTCGCCTCCTCGGGATTGGCTGAGCTGGCAGCCTGGTAGTTGCCTTCGACGATGACGCGATCGGACGCGCGATACGCGGCAGTATAGGTCGCGCCCTTGGTGTCGTCCTCGCTGTCCGTGCCGCGCAGTTGCACGCGCGCCAGCGGCGTGCCGGCTAGCAGCGTGTCGATCACGCTCAGGCCAAGTCCCGTCGTGCCGGCGGTGCTGCCGCCTAAGAGACTGAGCGCGTCCTGCTGCGGCCGGTCGAACAGCACCTTGGGGTTGGAGAGTGTTCCGGTCACGTACATGTAGAGCGTTTGGTCATCGGGCGCGCGCCAGCTAGCGCGCACGTCGAGGCGCGGGTCGGTGGGATCCGGCGTATCGAAGACCAACGCGCCGCCCTCGATTTGGAAGAGTTTGTCGGCCAATTGCACGACGCCGCGGCGATCGAGCATGATGGCGCCCGTCACGCCCAGGCCGCTGGCCAGCACGACGTTGGGGTCGCCGCTGATGGGAATGTCGAGCTGGGCCCCACGCTCCACTTTGGCATTGCGCCCGAGGTGGATGGCAAACTGCCAAGGCAGGCTGCCGCTGGCGTCGGCTCGGGGCTGCGCGATTGGCTGCAAGACGGTCACGTCCTTGTTTTCGTCGAGCTCGGTGAGTTGACGCGTCGATTCGTCGGGCAAGCGGATATCGAGCTTGTTGAAGGGTACGTCCACCAGAATGCGATCGGCGTCGCGCTTCAGCGTCAAGTTTTGGATCTCGACGTCGGCGTTGGCGCGCGTGATGCCGTCGACGACCAGCGGCAGGCGGGTGACGTACACGTTGGCCGACCCCGCCACGATGTCGAAGCCCGCCAGCCGCAGGTTCAAGTTCGCGCTCAGGTTCTGGATCTTCGCGCCCGCGCTGGCGCGCAGATCCGGAATGGCGACGACGGTAGTTTTGCCGTCACGTCTCGCGTCGGCCGTGAAATCCACGTCTCGTATCCGAAAGCCGAGGCCGTTGAGCACGAGCGAGCCGTCAGTCAGCTTGACCTTGCCGCTGACCTGCTCCACGCGCCTGGCGTCTTCGCCCTTGCTCAAAGCCTCCAGGCGCGCGCTCACGTCGCCGTCGAGATTGCCGTGCAGCTCGCTCACGAAATCGCTCAAAAATGGCTCCAAGATGGAGGCTTCGAGCTTCGTCGCGTGGAGCACCAGGTCGATGGGCTGCGCGTCGTCGATGGCCGGTAGCTCGCTCGACCAGGACAGTCCACTGTCGAGCGCGCCGCTCACGGCCGTCTTGTCGCGCTCGACTCGAAACTCGGCGTGGGCGCGCGTCGCGGCGCTGCGCAGACTCAAGCTGCCGCTGCCGATCTCCAGTCGGTCGACCTTCAGCTCGGAGAGCTTCAGCGCGGCGGAGGCGTTCGGCGCCTGCCCGCTGCGATCCAGCAGCAGGCTGCCGCTGGCCGTGCCGGTCACGTGAGCTTCGGCTAGCTGGGGAACGGTGTCGAGCGGTAGCTCTTCGAGGTTAGCCTGGGCGGTGTAGTTGGCGTTCGGAACGCCGCGTCCAGGCACGTACGGCGCCAGGCCGTTGAGCCGTACGTTAGCGATGCGTTTGCCGCTACACGGCTCGTGCGTGAGTCCGATTCCCGGTGGCAGAAAGAGCTCGCCGCCGACGTTGAAGGCGCCATTTTGCCTCGAGTATTCGGCGGTCGCACACACGTCGATGGCCTCGCCGTGACCACCAGCCGACCAGCGCAAGTCACCGGCGCGCACGGCCAGCGAGGCGACCGGTTCGGCGAAGGAGCCGCGCACAGTGCCCTCCAGGCGCACGCTGCCCTGCAGGCCAGGTCGGCGCAGCGGAGCCGGTAAGCTGTCGAGATCCAGCCGATTTACGACCATTTTGGCCAGCAGCGGGCGGGTTTCGAGCTGGCTCAACAGCGGCTCCTTACCCGAAAGCGCAGCCTTGACGTCGAGCGTCATGTCCGCGCTCGCAGAGACCAGCCGCTCACTGCCCTCGTTCGCGGTCACGGCCAGCGAGCTATTGCCGCTCGGCCCGTCGTGGGTCGCCGACGCCATCAACTCGATGCCTGAAAACAGCAACGCCGGCTGTCCCGGGCGAGCGATTCGCACGCTCAGTCCCTGCGTCTCGCCGGAAATCTCGAAGCTTGGCACGGCTTGCGGCTCGTCGCGCGTCAACTTCAACGTGAGCGAGGCCTGTCCGGCGATGCCGACGTCTTGATCGGGCAGCAGTTGGCCCAGGTATTCGAGCGTCACTCCGCTGAGCGCGAGCGTGGCGTTGCCGGTGGCGTGCTCGAACGAAGCTCGCTCGGTAGGCGAGCCGCCGAGCTCGGTGTCGCAATCCGCGGAGAAGGCACCGAGTGACTCGACGCTGCCCGTAGCATTGGCGCGCAGCCTACGACCATCGAGCTTGGCGCTCAGCTGTCCGGAGATGCCGTTCAAATCGGCGATCGCGGCTTTGCTCACCGAAAGCTCGAGCGTGCCGCGCTGGGTCTTGCCGCTCGAAAGAGCATCGATGCTAACGCTGGCTCGCCCTTCGAGCATGCCGCGCGGCAGCCCTAGAACCCGGGAAAAGGCCGACAAATCGAGGTTTTGACCCTGCGCGTTCATGCTCAACGCTTGCGGGGTGAGCTCGGCGTTGCCGGTGAGCTCTCCGGTGGCGCCGTGCAGCTTCAGATCGCGGACCAGAATCCGATCTTTGTCCAGATCGAGCTGCGCGACTTCGCCGCGAATCTCGACGTTTTCGCGCGACACGCCGAGTGACAGCTCGCGCAGCGACACCGTTCTACCGACAGCGACGTTGGCGTGGGCGTCGAAGCTTGGTCCCTTCGTGTCGGTCAGCGTGGCCGTTACGGTCGGCACGCGCAGCGGCCCGCGCGCCGTCGCGTTGACGTCTTCGAAGGCGAAGCGACCAACGCTGAGCTGTTTGCCCGTGAGCCGCGCGTCGAGCGCCAGCTGGTCGAGCTTGTCTAGCGAGCCCTTCGCGCTGGCGGTCAAGTGACCGCTCTGCAGCGCTGCGCCGTGATATTCCAGGCTGCGCACGTCGAGGGTCAAGCTCGTCTCCAGGTGGCCGTGGTCGAGCACGGCATGCGCGCGCACGTCGGCGCTGCCGCTGCCGTCGAAGTACGGTTTGATCCGCTCGACCTCTGCCAAGTTGACGCGCTTGGCTTCGGCGTCGACTCCGATTTTGCCATCCGGATACACCGAAACATCCAGATCGACGGGTAGGCCGCGGTCGTGCAGCTTGGCTTGGCCGGTGAAGACCCCGGCTTTGGCGTTCCCCGAGAAGTCGAAGCTCGGTACCGAGAACGTTTCGATGCTGGTGGGGGAGACCGCGCCAGCGACCTCCACTACGGCGCCGCCGTCTTCGGCGTGCACGCCCAGGCTGGTCTCGAGATCGATGCTCGTGGCTGGAGCGCTGGCCCACAGCGCGCGGAGATCGAGCTTGCGACCTTCGACGTCGAGCTGGAGCCGAACGGGCTTTGCCAGGTTCAGGTCGCCGGTGCCGCTCAGCGTCGAGCGGTCGCCCAGCTTGGTCTGCACGTCCACGTCCAAATCGGGCGGGTGCCCCTTGATGTGCAGTTGCGCTTCGGCCGGTACCAGCAGGGGCCACTGGGCGAGCAGCGCCCGCGCAGCGCCCGGCTCGGCTCGCGGCAAGTCGACCTTCAAGTCGAGCGCTTCCTTTTCCCAACGCACCACGCTGCCGAATTGCACGTCGCCCATGTAGCCGTCGAACGAGCTCCACACCGCGCCAGGCGCCCGGATGTGCAGCGTGGCAACGCCCTTGGCGTCCGCTCCACCGAGTCCGCGCGCCTGCAGTGCGAAGCGGTTCACGTCGATGGCGGCGCCTTTGGGGGTAGCCAGGACGGAACCGTGCGCACCGCTGATGTCTGCTTCGAGCGTTGGGCTACCGGCCAGGCTTCCCCGCGCAAAACCCTGCCCGATCTCGACCGCCGGCAGCCACACGCGGACGTATGATTCGCTGGTGCTGGGCGCGGAGCTGCTCGGCTTCGGGCGGGGCGTGAGGGCGTGCGCGAGCGTCGGTACCCCATCTTCGGCCGGCGTAAGCTCGGCCTCGGCGCGCTCGACGCGCACGTGATCGACCACGATGGTGAGCTTCGCGTCACCGCGAGCGATGCGCTTCAAGATGTCGAGCACGTCAGCTTGGGCGGTGAGCCGCGTCACCTTGAGCACGACACGCCCGCTCCGGTCGCGCACCATGATGTCGTCGGCCACGACCTCGTCCGGGCTCAGCTTGGTGATGGCGCCAATGCTCAGCTGGCCCTGGAAGTAGTCGGCGAGTGTCTTGTTCAGGACGGCCGCGACCGCGCGCCTGCCCGCCGGCAAGTTGATGTGGCCGAGCAAGCCGATGCTGAAGCCGACACCGAACAGTGCCGTCACTCCGAGCAGTGACAGAATGCTGAGCAGCCCTGACAGCAGATGTCGCGGAGCCCGCTTGGAGAGCATAGCGCTCAGAACGCCTCCCCGATGGCCACGTTGATCGCCGCCGGAATACCGAACACCACAGGTCGCTCTTGCCCGTGAGCCAGTGGCAGCTGCTGCTCGCCGATGGCCTGCAAGCCGGGCACGCGAACGCCGAAATCGAGCCGAATTGGCCCCACCGGCGATTCGTAGCGCAGGCCGGGGCCGACGGAAAGGTGCGGGTACCTGAATTGCAGCCTGCCGATATCTCGCGTCACGTCGGCCGTATCCGCGAAGGCGACGACCGTGATCGGGTAGAGCCCGGCGTAGCGCAGCTCGAGCGACGCTTCCCACTGGGTGAAGCCCCCGAGTGGTCTGATACAGCGCGAATCGCCCGGACTTACCACGCAATTGACGCCAGTCGACAGGAAGCCGATCGGTCCGTGAGGGCCGATCGCGGCGAACGCGTAACCGCGGTTGGAGTTGGCACCGCCCGAATAGAAAGCGCGCATCAGCAGCTTCTGTTGGTCGGCGTTGGTGTCCGCGTTGCCGCCGCCGGCAGCGACATCGGTACGTAGCGAGCTGCCGTAGTCTGCCGCGATCAGGAAACCGACCTTGACCCGCGCAGCGAGGGTCAAGTCGCCCGCCTTCTGCTCGCTGCTCCTGCGCGACGCGACGATCGGGACGATGCTGCGTAGCTCCGGCTCGATCTTGACGTCCGAAACCGAGCCGCCAAACAGCCGGGTTCGCCCGACCTTCATCCCTGCGACTTGCAGCGAGTTCAGAAAAGAAATCGTGAACTCACGTTTGGAGCGGTCCTTGAAAATGTCGCCCGGCTGAGTCGAGAACTTGGCCTGAATTGCTGGATAAGAGACCCACACCGTCTGCAGGCCGCCCGGAATCGTGTTCTGGTAGCTGAACGGGACGTTCGCTTGAATGTTGTAGGAAGGCTTGAGCGTGATGCGTGGGCCTTGGCTCGGGCTACCTTGGTGGCCGCGAGCGAAATAATTGCGTTCGAGCGAGGCCTGCGCGCTCGGCTGATGGTAGCCGATGACGACCTCGGCGCTGGTGTCGGTGTCGCCCGTGAGCGAGTAGAGCACTGGCTTGCGGGTGTAGCGGGCCGACAAGCTGCCCTTGGTTCGGCCATTGAAGACGGACGGCTGGTCGAGCGTCACTTGCGAGTCGATCACCGCAAACAGGTTCACCGGCTTGCCGAACGTGTTCAAGTTCTCGAGTCGCCAGGGGAACACGTCGACGCCGAATTTTCCCTCGATGGCCAGGCGCCGTGCGCCGCCCAGGAAATTCTTGTGCTCCCAGCCGGTGCTCAGGTGCATCTGGAATTTCAAGGCGTCGACGACCGTGCCGCCGCCCAGCGTGAGTTTGCGTAGCTGGTCCTCCTGCACGGCGACCAAGATCGGGACGTCTGCTACGTCGGGGTTGGACAGGTCCGGCGTCACCTGCACGCGCGTGAACAGCTGCATGCCCACGAGTGCCTGACGCGCGTCGTCCAGATCGCCGTCCGAATAGCGCCGGCCCTGGCGCAGGCTGAGGGCAGAGCGCACCTTGTCTTCTGGGATTTGCTTCAGGCCCACGACGCGGATCGGCCCGATGCGCGCGCGCAGGCCTGGTTTCAACTCCGTCACGATGTCGGCCGCGTGAGCATTCAGGTCGACGGTGGCCGTGACGCGCACCTTGGCGTAGGCGTAGCCAGCGCCGCGCAGCACGTTCTCCAAGTCGGTCTTGCGCCGATTGAGCAGCGCTTCTTCGAACGGCGCACCCGCCGTGATCGGCTCGACCTTGACGTATTCGCGCACCACCTCTGGCGGCAAGCTCAGCAGGGCTGCTGAGTCTTCTTGGACCTTGCGCACGGACACGCGCGGTCCCGGCGTGACGTGGATCTCGATCTCGACGTTTTGCGCGCCTACGCTCTCGACCCGCGCCGCCACGACCTTCACATCGTAGTAGCCCTGCGCTCGATAGAAACGCTCGACGCGCTCGAGATCGCGCGCCACCACACTGGCGTCGTACACGTCGCGTTCGCGCTCGACCCACAGCAGCTTGCGCGGGGCGGCCGTCGCCAACCCCGACAAAGCTTCATCGCGGTCGACGGCGCTCGGGCTCGTCTCGAGCAGCTGCACGTCGCTGACTGTGCGCTCGTGCAGCTCGGAACCGCAGCCGAGCGCGAGCGCACTGAACGCTAACGCCAGAAACAGCCGCCGAAAACAGGAGCGGCCGAGGTGCAACGCTTGCTGCAACATCGGCCGCTAGACCCATACCTGTTTTGGCGCCGAGACGCCTGCGCTTTCTACGGGCTTACTTCTTCTCTTTGCGCTTTTTGCCCGGCAAAGTCGCCAGCTCCGGCGCCGGCTCCTGAATCGTCATCTCCTGGAAGTCCATCACGCCCATGAATGGGTCGGCTTCCGCGCCCGACGAAGCCTTGCTGAACGAAACGCCGTAGACACCAGTCACGGTGACCTTGGCGCCGACGCCTGGCAGCGGGTTCGGGACCTTCACGCCCCAGTTGGCGTCGCTGTACTCGGCGTTGTCCTTGCCCTTGTCGAATTCGTCGATGGCATCGAAGATTTGCGCGAAGTTCGAGGCCCAGCCCATCACCTTGATGCAGTCGGCTTCGGGCGCGTCTTTGGTGTCGCCAACCCAGAACGCGGGCACCGGCGCCTTGCAATCTTCCGGATCCGCCTTGCCGGCCTTGTGAACCGCACACGGCGGCGCCGCGGCGATGTTGCTCTTCACGATATAGCCGGCGATGCTGAGGCGTTTGCCTGCAACCTCTTTGCGGTGCACGTGGCTGCGCAGCGAGTAGCTGGCGCCCCAAACCGTCCAAACGTCACCGTTCTTGATCGGACGCTTGGGCAGGTTGGCCGCCGGCGGTAGCGACGCTTTGGCGCCGCTGGCAGCGCCGCGGGGCTTGTACGGCACCTCCTCTTGTCCACAGCCAGTAGCTCCTAAGCACAGAACCGAAATAAGCGTTGAAATGGCGGCGGAACGGGCGCGTTGCGACATTACGTAGGGCCTCCTCGAAACTTTCGGGACCTTAGCTTGCGTTACGCCGCCACTGCAAGACTGGGAATCGGGTTTTTGAGCCCGACTGGACTTCCGGCCGGCTGAAGCGCTGGCTCCCGCCCCCAATCGGGCAGGCTCGGAGGCACCAAAGCCCCGCACGCGCCGGACTTCGCGCGACTCGCCAACGGCGAACTGCTAACCCCAAACTGCTAACTCATGCCGCGGACGCTGTTCATCGGAGATGTCCACAGTTGTGCCGACGAGCTTTCGGAGCTGCTCGACCGCGCCGCGCTCGTGAGCGGCGACCGGGTCGTGCTCACGGGCGATTTGCTCAGCCGCGGCCCCAAGCCGCTCGAAGTCCTCAAGCTCTATCGCGCGCTCGACGCTCGCGCGCCCGTCGGCAATCACGAGCAGCGCTTGCTCGACGCTCACCGCGCGCGCCAAGCGGGGGACAAGGGGCCACGGCTCAGCCCGTCGCACCAAGCTATCGTCAGCGAGCTTGCGCCCGAGGACTGGGCGCTGCTCGAGGCGCTGCCACTGTTGGTCGACGTGCCGGAGCACGGGGTCGTCGTCGCGCACGCCGGCATTGATCCACGGCTGCCGTTGTCGGAGCAGGACCCTTGGGTCGTCATGCACGTGCGCTCCATCGACGCCAAGGGCCACGTCTCCGAAAAGTGGGGGACACCATGGGCCAAGAGCTACGCGGGGCCCGCGCACATCGTGTTCGGTCACAACGCGCAGAAGTCGCCGCAGCTGCATCCGTTCGCCACCGGGCTCGACACGGGTTGTGTCTACGGCGGCAGGTTGACGGGCATGATCTTGCCCGAAGGCGCGTCGCCGCCCGGCGTGGCGGAGCGTGGAGACTGCTTGATTTCCGTGCCTGCGCGTGCCGCGTACGCTGACTATGGCAGCGGCCTTCCGGGGTAGAGGCGGGGCATATCGATCGATGGCACAGCTCGCGCGCGCCCCACTCACTCCGCTGGTCGCCGGCGAACAACCGCTGTCTCGCGAGCTTGGCAACTACTTGGTCAAGGTGCTGCGCTTGCGCGCCGGTGACGCGTTCGTGCTCTTCGATCCCGAGGCTGCCGTGGAAGCCGACGCCGAGCTCTTGCGCGATGTGCCACCGGTAGCGCGGGTGTCGGACACTCGCCCTGCGCCGCGCTCGAGTCGACGCGACGTCACGCTCGTGCAAGGGCTCGCCAAGGGTGACAAGCCCGAGCACGTGCTGCGCGCGGCCGTGGCGCTCGGCGCGACGGCGGTCACGTTCGTGCGCACGGAGCGCAGCGTTGCCGGCGCGGAGCTCAGGCCCGCGCGTCTGCGCGCGGTGATGCTCGATGCCGCCCGCCAATGCGGGCGCGGTGACTTGCCCACGCTGAGCGGGCTGGTCGATTTGGGGGCGGCGCTGAACGCAAGCGACGGCATCGGCCTGCTGCTCGATCCCGATGCGCCTGAATCGCTGATCGACTTCTTGCGCACGGTCGCGCCCCAGCACGCGCTGGCGCTCGCGGTCGGGCCCGAGGGCGGCTTCAGTCACAGCGAGGTGCAGCAGCTGCTCGCTGCCGGTTTTCAACCGGTCCGGCTCGCTCCTTACGTCTTGCGCACGGAGCTGGCGGCCGTTGCGGCCCTGTCGGTCGTCGCCGCCCATGAGTGAGCGCGGACACAGCCTGCGGCTCGTTGGCCACGCTTCGCCAATCGATAGTTGAATAGTTCCAGGAGGTTACCGGCAGGCACCGCGGATGCAACCGACCGGGGGCATCATGCTCCTCTGGACCATTCCGGCCTTGATCGCGATCGCGCTGTTCGTGGCGACGCTGTCGCTGCGCCCCGTTCCAGCGCGCGCGACCATGCTTCCGCCCCAGCCGTTTGCGCGCCGTAGCTGAACATCTTGACAGGTGAGGGCGAGTGCGCCGCTACAAGAGTTCAAGTATTTTCTCAAGCTTTCGGCTGGCCGAGTTGTTGACAGGCTGATCCTAGACCTTTAGCGTCGCGGCAAGAAGTGGGAGAAAGTGGCGCCAAGTGTTGGTCGCTCCCAAATCCTCCTCAACCTCATGTTCCGCGGGCAGTTCTCACACTCGGTCGACGCAAAAGGGCGCGTCAGCCTGCCCGCGCGCTTTCGCGACGTGCTGCTGGCAGACGGCGATGCGCGCTTCGTGCTGACGCCCGCGGTGTTCGACCCCTGCCTGCACCTCTATCCCATCAAAGCTTGGGAAGAGTTCGAGCGCAAAGTTTCAGAGCTACCGAGCCTCGACGCGACGGCGATCCGCTTTCGTCGACTGTACGTGTCGGCGGCCGTCGAGTGCGAGCTCGACGGCTCCGGTCGCGTGCTGGTGCCACCGCATCTGCGCGAGCACGCCAAGCTCAACAAAGAAGCGCTGTGGGCGGGTATGGGGCGCACGCTCGAGCTATGGGCGAAGTCTTCGTGGGATGCGGCCCTCACGATGACCTCCGAGGAAGCGGTCTCGTTCCGCGCTGCTCTGGAGCAACTGAAGATATGACGATGTCAGAATTGCCCTTCGATCCCAAGGCCAGCTTCTCCCACCTGCCGGTGCTGCTCGAGAGCGTGGTTTCCGGCTTGGAAGCAGCGCAGGGCGGCATCTTCGTCGACGCCACCGCTGGCGGCGCCGGGCACGCGCGCGGCATCTTGGCGGCGTCGCCGAGCGTGCGGCTGGTCGCGACCGATCGCGACCTTTCGGCCGTCGAGACCGTGCGCGAGCGCCTCGCGGAGTTTGGTGAGCGCGCGCGCGTGGCGCATGCGCGCTTCAGCGAGATTGCTAGCGTGCTGGACGAAGCGGGCATCGGCGAGGTCGACGGCATCTTGGCCGATCTCGGCGTGAGCTCGTTTCAGCTCGACACCGCCGAGCGAGGCATGAGCTTCCGGCACCAGGGCCCGCTCGACATGCGCATGGACACCTCGCGCGGCGAGACGGCGCTCGAGTTGATCGAGCGCCTGGATCAAGACGAGCTGGCCGACGTGATCTACGAGCTGGGCGAAGAGCGTCGCTCGCGTCGCGTCGCGCGCTGCATCAAGCAAGCGTTGGAAGAGGGCAACCTGAACGACACCATCGAGCTGCGCCGCGCCATCGTGCGCGCCGTTGGCCCACGTCGCATGGGCGGCATCGACCCGGCGACGCGCACGTTTCAGGCGCTGCGCATCGCCGTCAACGCCGAGCTGAACGAGGTGTCAGCGCTGCTCACGCTGGCACGTACTCGGCTGAAGCCGGGCGGGCTGCTCGCGGTGATCAGCTTTCATTCGCTCGAAGACCGTTTGGTCAAGCGCGAGTTTCAAGATCGCATGACCTGGGCGCCCCTGACCAAGAAGCCTGTCATTGCCAGCGAAGACGAACAGGCGCAAAACCCGCGCTCGCGCAGCGCAAAGCTGCGCGTCGCGCGCCGGCTCGCGCCAGGCGAGGGAGGCGACGCATGAAGGGGACGCTGCTCGAAGAACGCAAGAGCGAGCGCACGTTCTTGACCATGTGGACCTTGGCCGTGCTCGCCGCTACCACGGCTTTCGTGCTGCACCTCGGGTTGCGCGTGAAGAGCGTGGAGCTCGGCTACGAGCTTGGGCGCGAGCAAGCACGGGTGGCGCGCCTGCGCGAGGTAAAGCACGTGCTGGAGCTGGAAGTGGCGAGCCACAAGACACCCGAGCGCGTCGACTTCGTGGCCCGCACGCTGCTCGGCATGAGCGAGCCGAGCCCGGATCGCATTTTGCCGGCAGGCCGCCGGCCGGTGCCCGAGGCCGCGCAAGCGCAGGCGCAAGCGCCGGAGACCGACGGTCCATGAACGTCCGCCGTTCGAAGCCCGCCCCGAAGAATGTGGCGCCCGCGCCGCGCGCGCCGAATACCCCGGCGCGCGATCGCTGGATTCGCATCCGGATGGGCATTCTTTCGGGGTTTTTGGCGCTGGGCATGGGCCTCGTAGTATCGGCTGGTTACTCGCTGATGGTCGAAGACGGCCCGGCTTGGCGCGAGCTGGCCGAGAGCCAGCGCCAGCGGCGTTTGCACGTCCTGCCCAAGCGCGGTGCCGTTTACGACCGCAACGGCAGCGCTCTGGCCGTGAGCGTCGAAGTGCCGAGCGTCAGCATGGACGCGGTCGAGCTCTTGCGCGGTGTGGCGCCGGGCCAGGTGCCGGTGGTCGCGCGCGACGCCGCCAATCGCATCGGGCAAGTGCTGTCGCTGGATGCGGCGCAAGTCGAGCGGCGCATCTTGCAGAAGCGACGCTTCGTCTGGCTCAAGCGCCAGATCAGCGCCGGCGAGGCCGACAAGATCCGCAGCTTGGCCAACGACGGCCCGTTCGAGTCGCGCGTGCGCGGCCTGGTCGTCGAAGGTGAGGGGCGCCGCTATTACCCGCGCCGCGAGCTGGCAGGACCGCTGCTCGGCTTCGTGGCTCCGGACGGCGAGGGCAAAGACGGCCTGGAATTCGCGCTCAATGAGGATCTGAAAGGGCGAATCGACAAGCTGTCCGGCCTTCGCGATCGCTCGGGGCGACTCTTGCTCAGCGATGGCATCGAGGACGAGCAGGCGCTGGCCGGGCACAACGTGTACCTGACCATCGACCAAGGTATTCAGTATACGGCGGAGCGCGAGCTGATGCAGTCGGCGCGCGAGTTCGAAGCCGTCGGTGGGTCCGTGGTCGTCGTGGATCCGAACAGCGGGGAGATTCTCGCTCTGGCCAGCTGGCCCCTCTACAACCCCAACGACTACGGCGACGCCGAGCCGGGGGATCGCAAAGAGCGATCGGCGACGGTCACCTACGAGCCCGGCTCGAGCGTGAAGATGTTCACGATCGCTGCGGGGCTGGCGGCGGGTGTGATCACGCCGACGCAAAAGCTGTACTGCGAAAAGGGCGTGATGCAGGTCGACAACGTGACCATCCGCGATACGCACCCTTCGGAGTGGTTGACGATCTCGCAGATTCTCGCCATTTCATCGAATATTTGCGCCGCCAAGATCGGTTTGGGCCTGGGCGAAGACAAGCTGTACGACGCGTTTCGGCGCTTCGGCTTCGGCGAGAAGCCGGGCATCGACGTGCCGGGCGAAGCTTCTGGCACCCTGCGTCCGCGAGGTCGCGGTTGGGTGCAGGTCGAGACGGCGTCGGCCGCGTTCGGTCAGGGCATCAGCGTCTCGAACTTGCAGCTGGCGATGGGCATGTCGGCGATCGCCAACGGCGGGGAGCTGTACGAGCCGATCTTGGTCAAGAAGGTCACGACTGCGACTGGCGAGCTGGTGCGCGAAGCGGCGCCGACCGTGCGGCGCCGCGCGATTCCCGAGAGCGTGGCGCGCGCCGTGCGCGAGCTCTTGGTGTCGGTGACCGAAGGTCCGGGCACGGGCGTCGAGGCGGCCATCGACGGCTACCGTGTTGCCGGGAAGACCGCCACCGCGCAGAAGACCGATCCGGCGACCGGGCGCTACTCGATGGACAAGTTCATCTCTTCGTTCATGGGCTTCGTGCCCGCAGAGAAGCCGGTGGTGGCGATCGCGGTGATGGTCGACGAGCCGATGGTCGACCACGCCGGCGGCAACGTGGCCGCGCCTATCTTCCGTCGCGTCGCGCAGATGGCCCTGAAATACCGCGGCATGACGCCGAAAGGCACCGACCGCGCCGACGTCGCGGTGCTGGCCAAGAGCCCCGATCCGGCCAACGCCACCTACGCGCTGCTCCGCGCAGCCGCCGGCAAAAAGCCCGCCGTGCAAGAGGTGGCAGCTGGCACCGGACCCGTGCCGGCCGGCAAAGTGCGCGTGCCCGACATGACCGGCTGGCCCGCGCGCGCGGCGCTGAAAGCAGCGCTCGACCTGGGTGTGGAACCCAAGATCTCCGGAACGGGTCTGCTCGTCACGCAGACGCCGTCGCCCGGGCAGGTCATTGACAAGGGCGCGACGCTGTCACTGGTGTTCGAGCCCGCGTCATGAAGCAGCTGGTCATTCCCCACATCTCGACCGGTCGGCACGCCCGCCGATTTCGGGTTTTGGCTGCGTTTTCGCTGCGGTCCGATGCTCACGTACGTGAGTACGCTACGCGGGAGGTGCCTGCGGCAGGCACTTGGTCCTCGCGAAAGCCTCGCCAAAATCCCGAACTTGGCGGGCGGGTGCTCTTCGAACGTTTGGTGATGGAGCAATGATGTCGAGCGCTGCATTGCCGAGCGGGGGGCTGAGCTTGAACGAGCTTGCCGCCCTGCTCGCTGCGTTGTCGGCGCGTGTGGTCGGTGACGGGGAAGTGCGCGTCACGGGCGTGCGGCAGGATTCACGGCGCATCGCAGCGGGCGAGCTGTTCGTGGCGCGCCAGGGCGGCAAGACCAGCGGCGCCGCTCATGCGCTCGACGCGGCCAGCCACGGCGCCGTGGCGCTGATGATCGAGCAAGGCGCTGTGCTGCCGGCCACGCGCTTGCCGTTGATCGAGGTCACGAACGTGAAGCGCGGCTTGGCGCTGGCGGCCGAAGCCGTTTACGGCTTTCCGAGTCGCAGCATCGATGTCGTCGGCGTGACTGGGACGAACGGCAAGACGACGACCACGTTCTTGCTCGAGCAAGGCTTGAGCGCGGCCGGCGCGCGGCCCGCGCGGCTCGGCACGCTGGGCTTCGAAATGGGCGGTCACAGCTTCGGCGACACCTTGACCACGCCCGAGGCCGACGACATCGCGCGCTGTCTGCTCGAAGTGAAAGAGCGCGGCGGCAGTCACCTGGTCATGGAGGTGTCGAGCATTGCGCTCGTGCAAGAGCGCGTGTCGGGCCTGTCCTTCAAGGCGGCCGGGTTCACCAACTTGACGCAGGATCACCTCGACTTTCACGGCACGCTCGAGGCTTACGCCGAGGCCAAGGCCGAGCTGTTCACGCGGCTCTTGCCCGAGACTTCGGTTGTGCACGTCGGCGACGCCTTCGGTCGCAAGCTGGCCGGACGCATTCGAACGGGGCTGCTCACGGTGGCGCGCCAAGACGCCGACGTTTCGGTGTCCGAGAGCGAGCCTTCGTCGCGCGGGATCCGCGCGACGGTCGTGACGCCGAAGGGCGAATGCGAGCTTCTGAGCCCGCTGCTCGGCGAGCACAACCTGGAGAACTTGCTGGTGGCGCTCGGCGTGCTGATCGCGCTCGGTCAGGAGCCGAGCGCAGCCGCCGAGGCGCTCTCGGGCGCGCCGCAGGTGCCTGGACGGCTGGAGCGCTGCGACGGGCCGAACGACGACATTCTGGTGGCGGTCGACTACGCCCACACCCCCGATGCCCTGGCTAGGGTGCTCAAAGCCGTGCGCGCGTTGGGACAGGGCCGCGTGCTGTGCGTGTTCGGTTGCGGCGGCGATCGCGATCCGAAGAAGCGCGCGCCGATGGGCGAGGCTGTGGGCCATGGCGCCGACTATGCTTTCGTTACCTCCGACAATCCGCGCAGCGAAAGCCCCGAAGCCATCGTGAAGGCGATTGTGCCGGGGCTCGACGCGGCGGCGGCGAAGTACGAGATCGAGCTCGACCGCGCGGCGGCGATTGAAAAAGCCATCCGGGCCGCGGCGCCGGGCGACGTCGTGCTGATCGCCGGCAAAGGTCACGAGGACTACCAGATCGTCGGCGCTGAAAAGCGCCACTTCGATGATCGGGAACAGGCCCGGCGCGCTTTGACCCTGAGGCGGGGCGAGAGTTTTTCACCAACAGATCGGGAGATCGGGAGGCACGAAAAATCGTGAGTGCTCCGCTGCCGACCAATCGCGTTGAGCTTTCACTGGCGGCGGTGGCGCGCGCCACGGGCGGAGAGCTGCGCGGTGCTGATACAAGCCTTCGCGGAGTTTCGACGGATTCGCGGGCGGATTTGAGCGGCGCGCTGTTCGTGGCGCTGGTTGGCGAGCGCTTCGATGGTCACGATTTTGCGGAAAAGGCCGCCAAGCAAGGCGCTTCGGCGTTGCTGGTCGAGCGCGACGTCGCAACGACGTTACCCACCGTGCGCGTGAAGTCGACGCTGGCGGCGCTGGGCGCGTTGG
>Ga0307508_10001277_pt1 | contig 28609 bp, 22 predicted proteins | sample 9_EM_MG_FD_203089 | JGI IMG/M metagenome (GOLD analysis project Ga0307508, IMG submission 203089) | Populus trichocarpa ectomycorrhiza microbial communities from riparian zone in the Pacific Northwest, United States - 9_EM | ecosystem: Host-associated > Plants > Roots > Unclassified | place...
GTGTCGTTGCGGGGCTGGGGCCCCGTAGACGTTCGGCTGAGGTGTCGTTGCGGGGCTGGGGCCCCGTAGACGTTCGGCTGAGGTGTCGTTGCGGGCCAAGGTGCTGCAGCCGTCGGTTGAAATGTCGTTGTGGGGGGCCAAGGCTCGCAGGCTTCGATTGGAGTGTCGTTGTGGGGACAGAGGTTGCAGAGGTCGGCTGGAGGGTCGTTACGGGGCAAAGCCGGCAGACGTTCGGCCGAAGGAGGTCTTTGGGGGCAGGTCGGGCGAGGCGGCTGGCTGGTTCTACGGGCGATCGTGGCCGCTTCTTCCCTGCGGGAAACGCGAGCGGCCGCCCGGCTTGTCGGAGGGGCGGACAGCCACTACGCTGTCAGGGTGCATAGGCGTTTTGGTGGTGGGCAAACGACCGCTTCGCGAATCAAAAGCCTGCTGAGTTACGTCCAGGCCGAGCACGGCCGGGCGCAAGCGGACGCTTTTCTGCTGAGCACCAAGCTCGACCGCGATTACCTCGAAGACGAAACGCGGCTCGTCCCCGTCGAGCTTTGGCATTCCGCCCTCGTCGCATTTGCATCTCGATTTGGGCGCGACTCGGTCGTGCAAACGGCGCCCCATAGCGTCGGCGCCGAGAACTTGGGAGCGTGGGCGCACGTGCTGCGCGGCACGTCCGATCCCGGCGGAGCTTACCGACAACTCGAGCTCTTGGGCGGCGAGCAGGGTCGCACCGAACGCTGGCGCACGCTGGCGTCGGGGCCGACCTGGTGGCGCGGCAGCATCCGCGTGCGACCAGACTCCGCAGAGGAGAGCGACGGCCTCTGCTCGCTCGCCCGCCAGGCCGAGCTGGCGAGCGTGCCGCTCTTGTTCGGTTTACCGGCGGGACAAGTCACCGCCTTGCCGGGCCATGACGGGCCGCAATCAGATAGCGAGGAATTCGCGGTGACTTGGCGCGTGCCCGGCTGGTGGCCGGTCGGCGTGGGCCTCGGGCTCGGTGGCCTGCTCGGCGTGACGGCCGCCGCTGCCTCAGAGCTGCTCGAATTGCCGTTTGGCGCTAGCGCTGGGCTCGCGATCGGCCTGGGCCTCGGGCTTTTGGCGACGCACGAATGGCGCCGGCGCATTCAGGCGCGCGCGCACTTGGTGCGAATTCACGCGCTCGAGCGCTCGCAGACGCTCCGCGAAGCGCGCGACCGCGGTACGGCGGGGTTCCAGCAGGGCGTGGTGGTTGCTGGCCAGTATCGACTCACGGAGAAGCTGGGTGTCGGCGCCAACGGCACGATCTGGGAAGCCGAGCGGCTCGCCGACGGCGGCCTGGTCGCGGTCAAGCTGCTACGTGCCGCGGTAGCGCACGACACCGTCGCGGCTGATCGCCTGCGGCGTGAGGCGGCGGCGCTCGGTTTGGCGTGGCACCCGAACGTGGTTGAGGTGTTCGAAGACGGCTACCTGCCTGACGGCACCTGTTACTTGGTGATGGAGCGGCTGCACGGCGAGTCATTGGCCAATCGTCTGCATCAGGTCGGGCCGCTGCCGCCAAGCACGCTCTTGCCGCTCGCCCTGCAGATGTGTGACGCGCTCGGCGCGGTGCACGCGGCCGGCATCGTCCACCGCGATCTGAAGCCCAGCAACATTTTCCTCGAGCAGTTGGTCGACGAGCACGGCGTTTCGCAAGATCACGTCAAGCTGCTCGACTTCGGGGTCGCACGCGTCGAGTGGGCGGAAACGCGGCTCACGAACGCCAACTCTCCGCTGGGCACCCGCGGCTACATGTCGCCCGAACAAGAGCAAGGGCTCGAGATCGATCATCGCAGCGATTTGTTCGCGCTCGGCAGCGTTATCTACGAATGTCTGACGGGCGAGCCGCCGCCGCTCAGCGCTGCCTCGCTGTGGTCGGGCGAGCGCGGCGCCGATAGCGGCGTACACCGGGCTTCGGTCGACATCCCGCCAGCTTGGCAGGCGCTGATTCAGCGAGCCATGGCGCCGTTGCCGCAGCAACGCTTCGCGGATTCGCGCGCGATGCGCGAGGCGCTCGTGCAACTCGGTAGACAGCCGCAGCAAAGCGCCAGCGCCTGAGCCTAGGGCGGCCTACGCAGCACCATGTAGCTCTGTCGTCCGCCCGCGAACGGCAGCCTGGCGACGAGCCGGAACGACTGAGCCGTGGGACTCAGCGCGACGCGACGCTCGACTTCGCGGGCGGGCTCTTCCGACGGCGGATAGGCGAGTAGCACGAGCGCGTCGACACCGCGGCCGCGCACGAGCGCGTCGTCGATGCGCTTGGAGGTGTGACCGCCGGGCAGCATCGCCACGGCTTCGTCGGTGACGCCGGCCAGATCAAGTACCGTGAAGTCACTGACCGCGCCGACCCAACCGACGTCGAGCGCCGCCACGACCTTCGCTCCCGCGAGCGGCGCCTTGGCGGCCTCGATCAGCCGCGCGCGGTCAGGACCGACACCGCGCGCGACCGGGCCCAGGGCCGCGGCCAAGTAAACCGACATGCCAAGAGCGCAGCCGGCGCGCAGCCAGCTCGCCCAGCTCGGCGCCACCCGCCAGAGCTCAGCGGCGCCCAGCACGAAGCTGGGCAACACCGGCACGGCCAGCCGGTAAAGGCTCATCCAGTCGCCACCGGCCGCTGCCAACGCCGCGAAGTGCACCAGGCCGGCGAGCGCGACCACCCGAGCCAGCGGCGCCCCGCGCCGTAGCGACAGCGGCGCGACGCAAAGCAGCGGTAGTCCCGTCTGCACGAAGGCATGGAGCGCGTAGGTCAGGCCATGGTCGAGATCCGATGGCTTGGCGAACACGGCCAGCGGCGCGGCGCGACCGAACAGGAGCGCCCGAAGCGCGCCGACCAACGCAACCGCGCCGAGGACCAGCGCTGGCGAAGCCAGGGCCCGCCCGCGCGACGCGCCGCCCTGGACGCGCAGGCCGAGCCGCACGCAGGCGCACCAGGGCGCAAGCTCGGGACGGAGCGCGGCCGCCAGCGCGGCCGCGAGATCCGCCCCGATACCGGGGCCGAGGGCGCCGATAGCGAGCGCCGTCACCAGACCGGTCTCCATGCCGGACACCGCCCAGGCGGCCACGGGGGCCGTGGCCGCCAAACAGCAAAGGAGCGCTGCGCCATACCCGGCGGAGGTGCGCTGCAAGATCCGACGCCCCAAGCCAAAGACCGCGAAGAGCACGGCCAAGGCGCCGAGCCACTTCGCGAAAACGAGCGCGCCGAGCGGCCCCGAGCTCGCAAACGGAGCCAGCAGCAGTGCGTACCCGAGCGGGGTCACGGCGTCGACGACCGGCCCGTCGGCGTTGAAGCGATAGCCCATGCCGCGCGACAGATGCCAGGCGACTCGCCCCGTGATGAGCGCATCGTCGACGGTGAAACCCCAGAGCCAAGCCATGGCCGTGCCGAGCGCCACGACGGCAGCGAGCCCGCCCAGCAGCCCACGCACCGCGCTCGGCCTGGGCGGCGGAGGCATGGGCGCGGCGCGCGAAGTCATACGCCATGAAACCGGGGCATTGTTGCGGCCGCAAGCGCCGCGGGCGTGTGCGTCCGGCCGGCAAGCGCGCCTAGCCTCCTTTCACATCGACTGTCCACTCCTCTGCGAAAGCCTCTGAAAAGTGTCGCTTCTGGTCCGCTGTTCCTACGATTCGACACACGGAATGACTGCGATAGATGTCGTTGTGCGGCCCAGCGCCGTAAACCCGCTTCCTGAAGCCCTCAGCCAGTTGCATGGCCTCTTCGATTTGTTCGTCGATGGCATCAATCTGACCGCTCGACTTACTGAAGCGCCGCACGCCGCGCTGCTCGTCGAGCTCGGCCATGCGCTCTCGCAACTGAATCGCGGTAAGCGCGCGCGCGCCTGCTTCCCGCTCTACTCGGACGAGGAAGCCTGGGAGATCGGACTCGAGGCCGACGGCGTCGATGCCCTGCTCAGCGTGTACCGCGTTGGGCCGAGCCCACGGGTCGCCATCTTCGATCGCCGCTTGCCGCTGGCAACACTCACCGCGGCTGTCGCGCGGGCGCTCGAGCAGGCAGAGACTCACAGCCCTTCCGCCGCCGTCGGACCCGCCCGGCGCGCGCTGGGCTTGCCCTACCCGACTTACGCCCACGCGCCGCTCGAGCGGCGCCAAGTGAGCATTACGCCCAAGGCCGCCGCCAACGTGGCCTTCAGCGCCGAGGTCGCGCTGAAGCAGCGCCGAGGCGCGAGCGCCGAGGCGCCGGGTCTCGAACGCGCGGATCTGCATTCGCTGCTCGCCACCGGCCGTCTCTCGCTCACGGTCAAGAACCGCACACTCGAGTTGGCTTCGGTGCAGCTGTTCTTGATGAGCGAGCGACTGCTCACGATCGCCGAAGACGTGCTCGACGCCTGGCGTAGCGAGCGCGCAGTATTTCGCCGGGCAGAGCTCGACGGCGCCCAGCTTTCGGTCCGTCGCGGCCCGGGCAGCGGCCCGCTGCGCGTGACGCTGACGGGCGCCACGACCTCGGCCGACAGCGAAGGCACGACGCTGGCCGACGTGCCGGCGCGTGGTTTCGTGCTCGCTTGCGCGCGCCTCGCCCTCGGCCTGATCGAGGCGCTGGAACGCGCGGACGCCACTCAGAGCAAAAACCTGCGCCTGCGTGCGCTAGCGCGCAGCGCGCGCGGCATCGTCGACGTCGTGAGCGAGACCAACGCCAACGACTCGCTCCAAAATCCGGAGCCCGACAGCTACCGCAGCTTCGGCTTGCCGCGCCCCGTCACGGGCCGCGGCGCATGGGAGCACGGTGGCAAGATGCGCTTCGTCCCGCGCTGGGTGGCCACGGTGCCGAACATCGATTTGCGCGCCACGTTTCAGTGCGGCGACAAGATCTTAGTGGGCTCTCAGCGCGAGACGGCTTGCCTGCTGCGCGATTCGGGGCGCGTGCTGTGGCGCGTGGCCGCTGGCCGCGCGGCCAGCGTCGTCACGCCGTTCGGCCTGGCGCGGCTGGGTTTCGATGGTCGAGTCGAGCTGCACGACCTGGAGACTGGCGGCGTGCGCTTTACGACGCACATCGCGCCGCGCGCCGCGGGCGGCGCCACGGGAGCGCTCGTCAACGGCCCTGCCCTGCCGAAGCTGCTGGTCGTGGCCGAAGGCGACCGTGCCGTGACAGCCGTGGATTTGGTCTCCGGTGAGGTACGCTGGCGCTTCACAGGTCGACGTCCGGCGAGTTACCGCATGCGCCGCGCCGGCAAGCTGTTGATCGTGGCCGGCGGCGACTCCGCGCTGGTGGCGCTCGACGTCTTCACGGGCGAGGTCGTGTGGCGCGTGCGCGAGCGCCTGCCCTTTTCGGGCGATATCTGCATCGACCACGACTCCGCGTTCGCGATCGCGGGCGGCCCGATCGGCCCTTGCAAGCTGCTCCACGTCGACCTCTGGTCGGGAGCTTTGCGTTGGGCGCGCGAGCTCGAGGAGCGCCCTTGCACCGGTCAGGCCCCGCTCGTCAGCGGCGACACCGTGATCGTCCCGACACGTGACAAACGCGGCGTCGGCGCCAGCGCGCTCTCGCGCGAAACGGGCGCTCCGCTGTGGGAGCAACCGCCAGGGCTGGCCTCACCCACCACGGCGTGGCTCGTCGTCGACGACGCCTTGATCGCGAACACGGCGTCCGGTGCCCTGCTCTGCCTCGAAGCCCGCAGCGGCCTGCCCCGCTACAGCCACGTCTTCTCGCGCCACGTGGAGGCTGACCAGCCGCGCCGCCTGGAGCCGGTCTTGCGCAATGGCGCGCTGTTCGTGCCGCAACACCAGGTGCACGTGATTCGACCGCGCGATGGCGAAGTCCTCGGCACCCTGCCGAGCGATCTCATTCCGGACTTGCTGCGAGTCGACGAGCGCTGCAGCGCCTACATTGCCGAAGAGAGCGGGCACTTGGCCGCGTTTTCGGTGGCGCCCAAACTCTCGCTCGTGAAGTAAGCTCGCGGCACGCGCGTGGGGCCGCGCTATTGCCGCGGCCTCGGCGGCAGTGAATCGATGCGCGAAGGCAAGGGCCAGGGGCCGCCGACTTCGTTCGCCTTCGCGCGCAAGAAAGCAGCGACGCGCCGCATCGGCACCTGCGCCGGGCACTCTCGCTCCTTGTCGGCCAGCACCTGGTCCGTGACGAAGCTCAAGCTGTACGCGGCCGCCCGAAACTCCGGCATGCTGCGCGACGCCGAGAGCATCAGCGGCATCACGCCGCGGTACGCGCCCCCAGACGCCGCAATGCGCTCACTCTCGCCGCGGTCGCAAATGCCGCACGCGACACAGCGACTGAAGCTATTGAGCTCCGCTCGCTCCTCCGCGCTCACCGGCGGTAGCCCGTCAGCGTCGTAGGCGCGACGGAATGCGGCAATGCCGCCGGCCCTGCCGAACACGCGGAGCACCAGCGACTTCAGCATCGCTAGCGTGAGCAACAGCCAACCCTTCAAACGCGGAGGCACCCCGGCAGACTGACACGACGCTAGGCAACGAGGGAGAACACCGCCGCTAACCCCGTAAGATCAGTTCGAGGGCTCCGCCTTGCGTATCGTGACGCGTCACCGTCACCTGTTACGCCGGCCGCAACGCTCTTAAATGTCCGTATTCATTAGTCAAAAACTCCGGCACGGCGACTGCAAAACAGCTCCTTGTCCGCGGCTAACCCCGCGAAAGGAGCCCCCCGATGTGGTCCCCCGTTGCCGTCAAGCCTGCCCCGTTCGGAAACTTCAACAGCCAAAAGCCGCTCCCGGTCTCGGTGCCTGCTCACACGCCGAGCGGTTGGTCAGAGACGCAGCTCTTGGAGCGCTTGCTTGCGAGCGACGCGAACGCCTGGCGCGAGCTCAATCACCGTTACGCGCGCCTCGTCACCAGCTGCATCCAGCGCGTTGTCGCGCGCTTTGCCAAGCGCGTCAGTGTCGACGCTGTCGAAGAGATCTACGCCACCTTCTCGCTCAAGTTGCTGGCCAACGAAAAGCACAAGCTGCGCAGCTTCGAGCCGAGCCGTGGCAACAAGCTCGGGACGTGGCTGGGCATGCTGGCCACCCACTGCGCCTACGACTACCTGCGTAGCGTGCGTCGCGAGCCGAACGCCGTGTGCCTGACCGAGGCCGAGACGTTGAGCAGCGAGCACCAAGACCCTTGCGAGAGCGCGCTGCAGAACGAGCGTGCGCGACTCGTACGCGAGCTTTTGGCCGACTTCAGTGACAAGGATCGCCAGTTCGTGGCTCTCTACTATCAGGATGGGCTCAGCCCCGAACACGTGGCCGAGCGCCTCGGCATCAGCGTGAAGACCGTTTACTCGAAGAAGCACAAGATCCAGAGGAAGCTCAGCGAAATCGTGGGCGCGCCGGCGGAAGTTGCGTGATAGACCCGGGCTCGTGCTGGCCCTTTCGCGCGACGGGCGCTACGCGTTCTGGTCTGGGTCGCGCCTGGGCGTCGGCGCTTTGCTCAGTTTGGTCCTGCTCAGCTGCGGCTCGACTCATCGCGGCAGCGGCCCGCGCACTGTCGAAGAAGGCGGGCCCAGCAGTCGCATCGAGGAACGGTCGCTAGCCGACCGACCACCGCTTTCGGTCATCGAGCGCGACGGCGACCCGGAGGTCGCGATCGCCTTCGCATCGCTGGCAGCGGCCGCCCCCGACTTGCACGCGGCGCTGGGTGAGATCTTGAGTCAGCGTCTGCTGCGCGCCGGCTTTCAGACCCAGCTCGTGCTCCACGGGCTCGGCTTCGAGCTGATGCTGCTGGCGGAAAGCCCTGAGCGCGCGCGCATTGCAACGCAGACGCTGCTGCAGGCGCTGGCGCAGCCAATCTCTTCGGCCGAGCTAACTACCGAAACTGCTCCCGCCGAGGTCGACCGCACGCCGCCGAGCGCGGTGGCTCAATGCTCCGCCGACCTGCCAAACCGACGGCGCTACAGCGACCCGCGCGAGCTGGACCGTGAGCGTGTGGCTTCGTTTGCCCGCGATCGCGCGGCATGGGGCGTCGTGGGTGACGCCGCAGCGGCCCAGGCCGTTGGCGACGCCTTGGCCGCGGGGCCCGACTGGCCGAAGCTCGGCCACGTCCACTCGAGCTTGCCGGAGCGCAGCCAAACGCAAGTGCTTCGGGGAGAGCGCGCCCTGCTGTCGGTAGCGTTCACGGTAACCGATGCCAATCGTGCCCTCGGAGCTGCCGCTAGTTTGGGCGAAGCCGAGAGCGCGCTCGACGTTCGCCTGGCCGCGCTCGGCACCGGCTTTCGGCTGCGACGCGTGGTCGCCACCGCGCACCCAGTCGGTGCCTGCTTGCGCGTCGACAGCGACATCGACGCCTCGCCCGTGCCGGAGCCGAGACGCTTGGGTTACGCGATTGCGCTCATCGAGGACGAAGCCACCCGAGCCATCCAAGGGGTTAAAGACCAGAACCGCCTCGAGACGACCGCCGTGTCCGCCGCTGATCCGCGCGCCGCAGCCCGTGCCGCGGCCTACCGCGCGTTGATCGAGCCCGAGGCGAGCTTTGCGCCAGCGCGCCTGGTCGCGCTCACGACGCCGACCGAAGGCCCACTGTCGCCTAGCATCGATGCCGCCACGGAACAGGCACGGACCGAGGCGCCCGCGCTCGACACTCAGGTACGGATCGAGGCGGGCCAGCCAGGACTCTGGGCGCTGCTAGCCACGCCCTGCGCGGCCGCGACCGAGCGCACCGACAATGCCGGCTACGGCGCCGTGCTGCTCGGCGCCATAACCGGCGGAGCGAGCCGCGAGGCGCGCCTCGAACCTTGGGTGGGTGCGTCCGGCCTAGGCGTATTGGGCTTCGTCGAGCGAGCCCCAGGCGAATCGGATGCGGAGGCGGCCACGCGGCTCGGAGACGCCCTCGGACACGCGTTACTCGCACCGCCAGCGCCGCTCGAAGTCGCCAGCGCGCGTGGCGAGCTGATCAAAGCCGCCGGCGGTGACCCCCACCCGCTGCTCGACAACTTGCTCGATGCGCTGGCGCCCGGGCACTTCGGCGCATTGGCGCCGCGCGGCAGCGTGGCGTCGCTCCAAGCGGCGTCGCGCGAGGCCGTGGTCGCACGGCAGCGCGAGCTGCTCCGGCTGCCCCACCGCCTGCTGCTGATTTCACCCACGAACGTAGCTGACGCGGCGTTCGTCGCGAAAAGCCTGGCGCGCTGGCTCAAGAGCCCTGACGCGCCTCGCGCCTCGCCCTGCGAAAGCGAAGTGAGCGCCCCGATGCGAGGCGAGCTCAGCTTGGCGCCGAACGCGGCCGCCAGTGAAGGTAGCTACCTGGCGTTTCGCATCCCAGCCAAAGCCGGCGCAGAAGCGAGCGCCCTGGCCGAGCTGCTGAACCTGCCGGGCGGAGCGCTGGCTCGCACGCTGGCCGACCCTGACTTGGTGGGTGCCGCCCGAGCACTCGTCTTCGGCACCAGCTCGGCGCGCGCGCTGGTCGTGCAAGTGAGCGCGTTCGACGGCCGTGAGCAGGAGGCCCTGTCGCGCATCCAAAAGCTATTCGAACGCTTGTCCAGCGGCGGAGTGCTCACCCCGGCAGAGGTAGATGCGGCGTTGAATCGACAGCGCGCCGCGCGGCGGCTGGCAGCGCTCGACCCGCGCTACCGGCTCGTGCAAATGCTCGAACCGGGCGCGCCCAAACCCATCGATGCCGGCGCGCTACGCCGACTTGCGGCGACGCTTCGGCCCGAGGCGGCGGTCGTAGCGAGGACGACCTCGCGTTAGGGCCCTCGAATGGCTAAGTCGGTCGATGATCGCGGGCCCTTAACCTTTCGCGGGCCCTCAGTCGGGTCGTTCCAGCCCGACCAAGCGAAACCCGCGCTCGCCAAGATCGTACAGGTGAGCAACCAGTGGGCCACGGGCGGCTGAGCTCTGAATGCGCACGCGCAGGTAGCGTTCCGGGGCCGCGTCGGGAGCGTTTGCGGCTGCGCCAGAACGCGGCAAGGTCAGGCAGACCTCGCCAGCCGCCCCAGCGCGAACGGGCAGCGCCTCACCGACCTCGGAACGTGCGACGTAGCGGTAGTCGCCCGGCGCCTGAACGCCGCGCCGGCGAGCCAGATCGACGCCACAGAGCTCGGAGCCGTCCACTCGCAGATCGGCGATCGGCGAGAGCCGTGTCAGGTAGCGGAGCAAGATGCGCTCGAGCCGCGCTTCGAGGATCCGCGCAACGTACGCGGTGTTGCTGGCATCCGAAAATTGCCCCAGTTGCGCGAGCGCGCCGATCATTTCAGGTGTGAAACGCGCCAAGATGCGCGCCATCCACGCGCCGTCTCGCTCGGTCATGCGGCTGAAGGCCGGGTTCGGGTACTCATTCTTCCAGGCGTCCGGCACGAAATGTTCGTAGTCGAAGTAGCCGAAGCGTTCGTGCCCGGGCGCCCGCTGCACCAGCTCCCAAGACCGCCGACGCAGGCCAAGCGTCACGAAATCGGAGCTCACGTCGCCCCAGTCGAAGACGTACGAGCGGCCCAGCCGCCGCGAGATACCGTCCCAGGCCCATTCGGAGCCCAAGCAATCGCTCATATCCAAATAGTAATGGATCACGCGGCCAGGTGCCTCGGGGCCGGCGCCGTCGGCGTGCCAGGTATCCATCGTGTTCTGCTCGCGCGCATCGAAATGGTCGAGCCACGCAGCCAGCAAGCGTCCACCGCGTAGCTCGCGGCGATGTTGATGTGGGATCACATCGTTCGGGTCGTCGGCTCGCGTACCTTCGTAGCGAAACGGGCCGAGCGGCGTGCCGGGCAGCCAAGCCGAAGCCTGCATCCGTACGAGCTCGCCGCGCCGCTGCAACTTGCCGATCAGGGCCGCCAGCGCCGGGGCGTCGAAGGGCTTTTCGTCCGAAAAATTCGCCTCGGAGCGCAGCCCCGGTTTCAGTTTCAGCAGCGACGGCTTGAAGAAAACGACCTGTTCGCACGACGTGAAAAAGCCAACGGCGTGGTACGCGGCCGCGCCGATCACGCTGGCCGCGCTCGGCCGCTCGGGCACCGGGTCATCACTCTTGAACAGGTACTTGCCCTGCCCGGCGATCTTGACGCGGAAGCCGGGGCTCGAGCCGTTCGATTTGCCTTTGTCGATCAACCAGGCGGCATCGGCAACCGATTCAGGGTGCAGCAGCTGTTCGGCTTTGCAGGCGCCGAGCGCTAGCTCTGCGAGTCCGAACGGGCGCACCCCGAGTCGCCCCGTGAACCAGGCCGAATCCGGCACCTCGTCGAAGCTGTTGACGTTGACGGCTTCCGTCTCGGCTTCGACGGCGAACGCGTCAGCCAGCGGACGGAACACCATGTTGTCGGCGCCGTCCCAAACCAGCGGCGACACGTATTCCTCGGGGGCGCACAGCTTCTTGCCGTCGTCCGCCGCGCGACAGGGCGCCTTGAAGGGGCGCAGGTCGGTATCGAGCTCTAGCGGTTGCCGCAGCGGAAAGCGCGACTCGCCCTGGCCGCACGCCGGGAGCAGCGCTAGTAGCGCGACGCTTGAACTGAGCAGGAGCCGGAGCGGATTAGGAGGCACGGACAGGACCCGTTTCGGTTATCGGCATCGGCCGGGTCGAGCGCAACCGGGGCAATGTGAGAAGTCGAAGGCGGCTTTCATTGGCTTGTCACCGGACGCTTTGCGCTGTGGGGCTGACGTGATAGCGAAGCCCGATGGAAAGCCGGCAAAGCGTTCTGATTCTCGACTACGGCTCGCAATACACGCAGCTCATTGCGCGCCGCATTCGTGAGTCGAGTGTCTATTGCGAAATCCATCCTGGCACCATTCCGGTCGAGAAGATCCGCGCCATTGCCCCGAGCGCCGTCATCTTATCCGGCGGACCGCAGAGCGTCTACGGCGCCGACTCGCCCAGAAGCGATCCCGCCCTGTTCGGCCTCGGCCTACCGGTACTGGGCATCTGTTACGGCGAGCAACTGATGGCCCACCAGCTCGGCGGCAAGGTCGAGCCATCGGACGAACGCGAATACGGACCGGCCGAGGTCGAAGTCGGCGAAGCCGTCGGCATCCTCGGCAGCTTCAAGGCCGGCGAAAAGCTCAACGTCTGGATGAGCCACGGCGACCGCCTCACGTCCCTTCCGCCGGGCTTTCGGCCCATCGGCAAGTCGGGCAACGCGCCCTTGGCGGCCATCGCCGACCCCGCCCGCAAGCTATACGGCATCCAATTTCACCCCGAGGTCGCCCACACGCCGCGCGGCCTCGAGATCCTCAAGTCGTTCCTGTTCGACGTCGCCGGCCTGTCGCCCAGCTGGACGGCGGGCTCGTTCGTCGACGAAGCGATCGCGAAAATCAAAGAGACGGTGCCCGACGACGCGCGCGTGATCTGCGGCCTTTCGGGTGGGGTCGATTCGTCCGTCGCAGCGGTGCTCTGCCACAGAGCGCTGGGCGACCGCTTGGTGTGCATCTTCGTCGACAACGGCCTGCTCCGCGAAGGCGAGTTCGAAAGCGTCACCGCCATGATGCGCCAGCACTTTCATCTGAATCTGATCCCCGTCGACGCGCGACAGCAGTTCTTGAAAGAGCTCGACGGCATCACCGATCCCGAGAAAAAGCGAAAGACGATCGGCCGCGTCTTCATCGACGTCTTCGACGAGCACGCGGCGCGCGTCGAAAATGCGCAGTTCTTGGTACAAGGCACCCTCTATCCGGACGTGATCGAGAGCGTCAGCGTCAAAGGGCCGAGCGCCGTGATCAAGAGCCACCACAACGTGGGCGGCTTGCCCGAGCGCATGAAGCTCAAGCTGATAGAGCCCTTGCGCGAGCTGTTCAAAGACGAGGTGCGGCGCGTGGGCGAAGCTCTGGGCATGCCGCACGACGTGCTCTACCGGCAACCTTTCCCGGGTCCAGGCCTGGCAGTGCGCTGCCTCGGCGATTTGACCGAGCCTCGCCTGGCCGTGCTGCGCAAGGCCGACGCCATCGTGCAAGAAGAAGTGAAGGCCGCCGGCCTGTACGAGTCGCTGTGGCAAGCGTTCGCGGTGCTGCTGCCCGTGCGCAGCGTGGGCGTGATGGGTGACGACCGCACCTACGACGAAACCTGCGTCATTCGCGCCGTCTCTTCCAGCGACGGCATGACCGCCGACTGGGCCCGCCTGCCCCACGACCTGCTGGCCAAGATGAGCGCTCGCATCACCAATGAGGTGAAGGGCATCAACCGGGTCGCTTACGACATCAGCTCAAAGCCGCCGAGCACGATTGAGTGGGAGTGAGCAGCCTCGACGCGAGTGCTTGCAGGTCGCACCAGATGATGACGCCCACTAGTCGCACCAGATGATGACGCCCAATAAAGGAGAGCGGGTAACTGAACTGCTCACGCCTTGGTTTTCACTGCTGGGCGTGGTCGGGTTCCTGGTGGCGATCGTATTGGCCAGTTGTACCGGCTGCGCTTCCGGCCCTCAGGCGGCATTTTCGCTGAAGATGGACTACGAGAAAGCGACGCCGGCCGACGCCAGCGTCGTGATTGACGAGCAGTACGTCGGACCGCTCGGGTACGTCGCCGCTCACGGCGTTCGCTTGCGCCTGGGCGAGCACCGCGTCAGCGTTACCAAACCGGGATATTTTCCGTACGATCGCCTGGTCGTCAAAAACGACAGCGACCCCTTCAAGCTCGACGTGAAGCTCGAGAAAGTTCCCGATTGAGATGACGCACGCAGCTCAGCCTGCCGTGCTGAGCGCGCGCGCCGCGATGCGCGCAAATACCGGCGCCGCCAGGCTTCCACCGCTACCCGGCTGAGTGGGCGCGCCGACGCCGACGTAGATCACGTAACGCGGCCGATCGATCGGCACGATGCCTACGAAGCTCGCGAATAGCCCGGACCGCTGCGCGCACGTCTCGCAGTCTTCGTCGTCGCTGGTGCCCGTTTTACCGCCTACCCGGACGCCGCTGACCTGCGCGGCCCGGCCGGTCGCTTGCTCTCCAGCGACCACCGCTTCGAGCATGTCGCGCACGCTGCGGGCCGTTTCGGGCTTGATGACGCGCTCGGGGCGGGACGACCCTGGCGCCGTGTACAGACCATCGTTCGCGAACACGCCATAAGCGGCCGCGAGAACGAGGGGCGTCGAGGTGCTGCCCTCACCCAGCGCCACGATGGCGCCTTTCATTGAGGCGCTCGGGATGTCGGCCGGCGCATCGACGTGGAAGCGCCGCAGTCCTGCCGCGAGCCGCTCGCCACCGAGCGCGTCGAAGATCAAAGACACGCCGACGTTCGAGGAAACTGCCAAAATTTGGGCCGAATCGAGCATGCCGTAACGACCGACGTCGCGCAGCGTTTGGCTGCCGTAGGCGCGCTGCCCGTTGCCGCAATCGAAGCGCTGCGCCTGCGTGATCAAGCCGGCGTCGAGCGCGAGCGCAACTGTCAGCGGCTTCAAGGTCGAGGCGGGCACGATGGGGTCGCCCGGGCGATCGTCGGTCGCCGCCAGCAGTTGGCCGTTCTTGGCGTCGAGCACCACGATCGCGACACGCCGAGCACCGACTTCTGCTCGCGTGCGCTGCGCCTCTTCGAGCAGAATCCGCTGCAGCGGGCTACCGCTCGCTTGGACCCGCGCGGCGCTGGGGGCCGCCGCATTCGTCACCGCCGCGCCCGTGCAGGCGACGACCAGAACCAACGCGGCTGCCGCAAGTACGAGCGCACCGGCCTGCCGCCGAGACAGCGGCGCAGGCAAACTCTTGCGCGAGACCAGCACCTCGATGCGCCTGCCAAGCTCCGAAGGCCGCGCCGCCATTCCCACAGCGCCTGCGGGAACGCTCATCGCGCGAGCGACCGCCAACAGGTGCTCGGCATAGGTCGTCGCCCGAAAGCCCGCCGCCAGCACGTCTTCGTCTGCCGCCAGCTCGCATTCTCGCCTCAGCCTGCCTAGCGCCAGCCAGGCCAGAGGCTGAACCCAGTAAAGCGCGCAGGCCACGTGCGCAGCCAAAAGCGCCAGCCCGTCTCGCCTGCGCACATGCGCGGATTCGTGGAGTAGAACGGCAGAGAGCCGCTCCGCGCTCCAGCCCGCGGCGAACGGCGGCAGCAAAATCTGCGGCGAGAACAGGCCCACGACGACAGGGCCTGCGATCTCCGCGCTCAGCCTGAAGCCGTTTTTGGCCGGCTGCGCGCGCCGAGCCAAACGTTGCGCGCCGAGCACGCCCAGCGTGGCGCGCAAGAGCACCACGAACGCGCCGGCCAGCCAAGCCGCCAGCAGTACGCTCTGCCACGAGGGCCGCCAAACCTCGACACGCGCCACGTGCTGGTCGTGCCCCGTTCCGCCAGCCGCCGCCCCCGGCGCCGCAAGCGCTTCTGCGACGACGTGTACCACCACGCGCGGCGCCGCCACGCTCACCACCTGGCGCCCGGCGGTGACCCAAGCCACCAGCGGCAGCGCCAGTGACGCCGCTACGCCCAAAAGTAGCACCCAGCGCCGGAGCGAAGCCGAGCGGCGACGAAGCGTGAACAGAGCGACGTGCGAAAGCGTCAGCAGCAACGTCGCGCGCACGGCAACGGCAACCCAAAACAGCAAATTCATGGCCTATTTTCCCTCCATTTTCGCGCGTTCCACCAGCTCGGTCAGGCGCGCAAGCTCGCTCGCTGACAGCTTGCCGCGTGACGACTCCATCAGCGTCAACATCGCTTGCTCGACCGAGCCACCAAAGAATGTGGCCACGACATGCGAAAGTGCTTTGCGTCGTGCCTCGCTGCGCGTGACCGCCGGCAGGTAGACGTAGCGTGTGCCGTCTTCTACATGCTTGACGTGCCCGCGCTCCTCGAGCAGCCGCAGCAGGGCACGAACCGCCGAGTAGCTCGGCGGCTCCGCCATGCCCTTCAGCACCTCTTGAGCACTGGCTCGACCCAGCCGGTACAAGATGTCCATGATCTCGCGCTCGCGACGCGTCAGTGCGGGCTTGCCCATGCCGACCAAGCTACGCCAGGTGCTAAAATTTTAGCAAGCAAGAAGTGCTAAAATTTTAGCACACGACCCCGCCGCGGCGGCTCGAGCCTCAAGCCGCGCGGCGTGCGGCGCGCTTTTTCTTGGGTGCTTTGGCGCTCTTGGCCGCCGTGGCCTTCGGCAGCTTTGCTCGGGCCTTCGGGCGCTTGGCGCGCGGCGCTGCCTCACCGTCCCGGAAGTATTCCAAGAATTCCGCGGTGAGCGCGGTGCGAATGACTTCGACTAGATTGTCCAGAGCGGCTTGAATCGCGGGCTGTTGCATGGATCGCTGACCATAGGCCAGCCCTGGCCGGCGAGATACGCGCGCTCTCGGGGGCGCCCGCGCTGGCCGGCCGTCGTTCCAGGACCGCTGCGCCAAAGGTGCCGGAGAAGCTGGCGAACGCTCGGGCGTTACGCTAGGTTCCGCGCCTCTTAATTTCACGACGCTCCGGGGTGTACCTCAACCTGGTAGAGGGCCGGCTTTGGGTGCCGGCTGTTGGAGGTTCAAATCCTCTCACCCCGACCCTACTCTCATTCACTGTCGCGCCGTGCCGCTGCCGGCCCCAACCAGGCCGAGTGCCGGCTGTTGGAGGTTCAAATCCTCTCACCCCGACCCTACTCTCATTCACTGTCGCGCCGTGCCGCTGCCGGCCCCAACCAGGCCGAGTGCCGGCTGTTGGAGGTTCAAATCCTCTCACCCCGACTGATTTTCCGACTTTCTTGGCCGGTCTGCGCTGCGCGGCGTCAATGACGCGTATTGATCAGCGCGCGGTTCGGATCTACGAGTCCGGGGCGTGAAGATCGATTTCACCGGTAAGCGGGTTTTGGTGGCCGGCGTCGCTGACGACGTGGGCTTTGGCTTTGCGATCGCAAAGGAGTTCGCCGAAGCGGGCGCGCAGGTGTGCATCGCCGGCTGGCCGCCGGCGCTCGGCATCTTCGAGACCGTGCTGCGCCGCGGCAAGCTCGACGAATCGCGAAAAATGTCGGACGGCTCGCTGCTCGAGTTCGAGCGCGTCTACCCACTCGATGCGTCGTTCGATACGCTCGAGCAGGCGCCGCAAGCCATCCGCGAAAACAAGCGTTACGCGGAGCGCGGCGATTTTTCGATTCAAGGCCTAGTCGACCGCATGGTCGCCGATTTCGGCCCGCATCCGGTCGACGTCGTGATCCATTCGCTCGCCAACGGCCCCGAAGTCGCCAAGCCGCTGCTGGATACGTCACGCGAAGGCTACTTGGCGGCGCTCAGCGCCAGCTCGTACTCCTTCGTATCGATGGTGCGCCGCTTCGCGCCGCTCATGAACCCGGGCGGTAGCTTCCTGTCGCTCACCTACCTGGCCAGCCAGCGGGTGATCCCCCGTTACGGCGGTGGCATGTCCTCGGCGAAGGCCGCGCTCGAAGCCGACACGCGCTACCTCGCCTTCGAGGGCGGTCGCCGCTACGGCGTCCGCGTGAACACCATTTCGGCCGGGCCGTACGCATCACGCGCCGCCAACGTCACCGGCGCGATCGCGGCCATCGTCAATTTCTACGAGAAAAACGCGCCGACGCCGGCCCAGCTCACCCCGCAAAACGTCGCCCACTCGGCCGTCTTCCTGTCGAGCCCCTTCGCCAGCGCCATCACCGGCACCACGCTCTACGTGGACAACGGTTATCACGCGATGGGCAAAGCCATGGGCGACGGCGACCTCGACTGGGTCATGAAGGCTGGCGACGTCCCGCGCGAGGGCTGATAAGGTCCCGGGCGCATGAGCATCGCCCCCGTCGGCCGCTGGGTAGTGTTGAGCCTCGTTTCGCTGTGCGTCGCTGCGTGCGAGGACCCGCCGAAGCCGGAGGCGAAGCCCGAAGCAACGGCGGCAGCAGGCCCCGCGCCGACGCCGAGCGCGGCCCCGGCCCCCGCCGCTTCGAAAGAAGAGCCCAAGGCCAAGCCGCCGAAGAAGCAGCTAGCGGACTGCCCGAAGGGCCCAAGCGTCGCCTTCGAGCAAAAGGCGGTCGAGGACGAAGTGCGGCGCAAGCTGCCTAAGCCGACCGGCGATATCACCGTTGCCGACTTGAAGAAGCTCAAGAGCTTCAACATGTCGCAGGTCAAGGGCCTCGAAGAGCTCGACGTTTGCATCTTCTCGCACATGACCGGTTTGAAAGAACTGTTCCTCGGCGAAGGCAGCTTTGACGACCTAACGCCGATCGCGGCCGCCACGCAGCTCGAGTCGCTGCGCGCCTCCATCAATCAAGTGAGCGATCTAGCGCCGCTCAGCAAGCTGAAGAAGCTCGATCGGCTCGATTTGGGGCGCACGCAGGTCAAAGACCTCTCGCCGCTCGCTGAGCTCACGGCGCTCACCGAGCTTCAGCTCGACGGCACGCAAGTCGAAGACATCAAGCCGCTCGCCAAGCTCACACTGCTCGAAACGCTCAGCTTGAAGGGCACCAAGGTCAAAGACCTCTCGCCACTGAACGGCTTGAAGAAGCTGAAGAGTGTGGATGGTCGCGATACACCGGCCGACGAAGACCCCATGAATTTCGCCACGCTCCGCGGTCGCGGCGTGAAAATCGTCAATCAGTAGGCGCCCGGGGCTTGCGCTACGCTCTTCTGGTCTCGCCCTCGGGCAATCGCGTCTATGCGCAGTCGGCCAGCGCGCTGGCCATGGCCGAGCTCGGCGTCGTGAGCGAGCAGTTGCTGGGCGGTGCGCTCAGGGAGATCCGCGAGCAAGCCTTGGGCTGCGTCGATTATGTCACGTTCGAAGCTCAGGACCTGTCGGACTTGGCCATGTCGTGGCTCTCCAACCTGGCCGCCACGTTTGCGCTGTTTCGCCTCGAAGGTGACCTGCTCGCGCCGCTCGACTTGCGACGCTGGGACCAGCTCGATTCGGATCTGGTCACGATCCAAAAATACTCGGGCAAAACCAACGAAGCTTTCACCAAGCTGCTCCTCAACGTCACGCTCGCGGCGAGCGCCTTCGCCAGCGAGAGGCGCGCGCTTTCGCTGCTCGATCCGCTGTGTGGGCGCGGCACGACCTTGAACCAAGCGTTGACGATGGGCTTTCACGCCACGGGCGTCGAGCTCGACAAGAAGGACTTCGAAGCCTACGCCCTTTTCATGCAGCGCTGGGTCAAAGACAAGCGCCTCAAGCACGACGCGACGCTCGGCCACGTGAAGGGCCACCCCAAGCTCGATGTAGCGCTCGGCGTCGACAAGGCGCGCTACAAAGCCGGCGACGTGCTGAGGCTCAGCTACGTCAACGCCGACACGCACGCCATCGCCGACATCTTCCAGCCGCGCTCGTTCGATCTCATCGTCACCGACGCGCCGTACGGCGTGCAACACGGCGCGTACGCGCGCGGCGCCACATCGCGCAAGCCGCTGGACCTGTTGCAAAGCGCCATCCCGGTGTGGCGCGGCGCCCTGCGCTCCGGCGGCGCTATCGGCATAGCCTGGAACAAGCTGGTCGCTCGCCGCGACGACCTCGCCAAGCTGCTGGAGCAAAGCGCTCTAAAAGTCTGCGATTCTGTCGCCTACCGCAGCTTCGAGCACCGCGTCGACAGCTCGATCCAACGCGACCTGATCGTCGCCCGCGCTCCGTAACGTCGCAGGCCGGCCCCAGACTTTTTTGCAGCACGTCGGAGCGGGCGGGGGACCGCCGCCCTGACGCAACGAAACGGGCGTACGGGCGCTGCCCAAGGTGGGTTAGCGCTTCGAAAGCCTGGACCGGGCGCCGCCACGAGGCGACTGTCGCGTCGCACTGTCAGAACCTGACCAGCGACGCCTGACGCGACGCAAGCGCCGCATCGGGTTAGCGCCAACCTTTGCTCCCCTTCTGCCCTTCTGTCTTCCTGCAAAAAATCTCACGCCTCACATCACCGTGACGGATTTGGCGAGGTTTCTGGGCTTGTCGATGTTGTAGCCCTTGGCCAATGCCACGTGATAGGCGTAGAGCTGTAGCGGCACCGCGTTGAGGATCGGCGAGACCGCGGCGTGATGCGGCGGTAGTGGAATGACGTGGTCCACGAGCGCCTTGGTTTCGGCGTCGTCTGCCCCTGCAATGGCCATGATGAACGCGCCGCGCGCTTTGAGCTCGCGCAAGTTGCCGAGCATGCGCTCGCGCGTTTCGTCCGGCGGCACCAGGGCCCAAACCGGGCTGCCCTGCTCGATCAACGCCAGCGGGCCGTGCTTCATCGCCGCACCCGACAGGCCTTCTGCTGGCAAATAGGCAATTTCTTTGAGCTTGAGCGCGCCTTCGCCGGCGACCGGGACGTTCACCCCTCGCCCGACGAACAGCGTGAACCGCGCGTCCAAGAAACGCTCCGCGAGTTTCTTGCACGCAGCCGAGTGCTCGAGCATTAGCCGCAATTGCCCGGAGAGCCCCTCGAGCCCCGCCACCCAGGCCCTGCCGTCGCCGGCCGACATGTCGCGCATGCGTGCGAAGCGCAGCGCAAGCAGCTCCGTGGCCAGCACCTGCGCGGTGAAAGCCTTGGTCGAGCAAACGCTGATCTCCGGACCCGCGTGCACGTAGACGCCCAAATCGGTCTCGCGCGACAGCGAGCTACCCACCACGTTCGTGATGCCGGCGATCAGTCCGCCGCGCAGCTTGATCTCGCGCAGGGCCGACAGCGTATCGGCCGTCTCGCCGCTCTGCGAGATGCCGACGTACAGTGTATGCCGATCGACGATCGGATTTCTCACGGCGAGCTCGGCTGCATCTTCGGCCGAAGCCGGCATGCGCGCGTAACGGCTCATGAGGTACGCGCCGACCTGGGCGCTGTACAAGCTCGTTCCGCAGGCAAAAAACACCACCTGGCGGATATCGAACAAGCGCTGCTCGTGCTGCTGCAAACCGCCCAAGCGCGCCGAGCCCACCACGGCGTCGAGCCGGCCACGCATCGAGCGATCGAGCGCAGCGGGCTGCTCGTGGATCTCCTTCAGCATGAAGTGCGGAAAGTCACCGAGGTCGGCGTCGTCGGCCTGATGCAAAATCTTCTCGATGCGCTTCTCACGGCTGCGTTGCTCGAGATCGACGGTCTTGATCCCGCTGGCGGTGATTTCGGCGACCTCGCCCTCGTCGAGCACCACCATGCGGTCGGTGTAGGGGCGCAGAGCGAGCGCGTCGGAAGCGACGAACGAGCCGCCTTCACCGAGCCCGATCACGACCGGGCTGCCGATGCGCGCGACAACCAGTCGCTCGGGATCGTTCTTGTCGACAGCCACGAGCCCCGCGGTACCCTCGACGCGCTTCATCGCGGCCACTACCGAATCGCGCAGCGTTAGCCCCGCCGCGACGCCGCGACCGATCAGCTCCGCCAGCACCTCGGTGTCGGTTTCGGACAGAAATTTGGCGCCGCCAGCCACCAATTCGGCGCGCAGCACCTCCACGTTGTCGATGATGCCGTTGTGCACGATGGCCACCCGGGCACGCAGATCTACGTGCGGGTGACAGTTGGCTTCGGTGACGCCGCCGTGTGTGGCCCAACGCGTGTGACCAATGCCCACCTCGCCGGGCAAGCCGTTCGGGTGCGCCTCTTGAAGCGCGGCCAGGTGCCCCACGCGCCGGCCCAGATGCAGTCCTTTTTCAGAGACCGTGACGACACCAGCCGAATCGTAACCCCGGTACTCGAGGCGCCGCAGGCCGCTGACGACGATGTCCCAGGCTGCCTCGCGACCGACGTAACCCATGATGCCGCACATAGCTGACTCCTGTCGTTACCCGTAGATACGCCGGCGGATCTGCCGCGCGCTGAGCTCTGGTGCCTTGAAGCGCAAAGCCCGAAGCTCTGCGGCGATGCGCTCGAAGATCTCGCTGTTGCTCTCGCCCTGCGCTTGCAGCTCGCCGTGGCGCCGCGCGATGTATTCGTCGACCTCGAGCCCGAGCGAATCCAGGACCTCATCGACCGCCCGACCTGCCTGCGCCCGGCTCAGCCCGAGCACGCTCTGCAGGCGTAGCTGAACTTCGGCGACCGAGACACTCACCCCGAGCAGTCTGCCAGGGCGCTAGGAGTAACGCCACGTTTTTGCCCGAAATCGGGCAAACCAGCCCTATTGCAGCCTATTTGTGCGACCGGCCCCGTTTTCACGACTTGGGGAGATGCAGCCCGCACTCGCGCTTCGTGGAGTCTTCCCACCACCAGCGACCGGCGCGCTCGTGCTCGCCAGGGCGCGGCGGACGGGTGCACGGCTCGCAGCCAATCGAGACGAAGCCTTGGTCGTGAAGCGGGTTGTATGGCACCTGCTCGTCCCGCAGGTACGTCCACACCTCGGCCAGGCTCTGCTCGGCCAGCGGATTCACTTTGAGGATGCGGCCGCTGGCGCCCAGGTTGGTGTCGAGCTGCGCGAGCGGGACGTCGGCGCGCGTGGGGCTTTGATCGCGGCGCTGTCCGGTGATCCAGGCCGTGTAGCGAGTGAGGATGCGCCGCAGGGGCGCCACTTTGCGAATGCCGCAGCACTCGCTATGCCCGTCTTCGTAGAAGCTGAACAGTCCCTTGCGACGCACCAAGTCTTCGACCGGCACGACGTCCGGCGCGGTCAGGCTGATCTCGATGCCGTAGTGTTTGCGGACGCGCTCGATGAAGCGGTACGTTTCCGCATGGAGGCGCCCGGTGTCGAGCGAGAAGACGGAGAACGGCTGACCCGACTTCGCGGCCAGGTCGATCAGTATGACGTCTTCGGCGCCGCTGAACGAGATGGCCGCGGCGGCACCGTATTGCGCAAGGATGCGCTTCACGACCTCGGCCGGAGACTTGCCGGCCAGCGCCGCGGCCAGCGCCGCGGCGGAGCTCTCGTCGAGTGCGCCGCCGACTTCTGTCGTCGCTGCGGCGGGCGCCGTCAGGCGTTCTTTGATGAAGCCGAGCGCGCTCGTGTACACCTGCTCGCCGGAGTCGTCTTTCACCACGAAGAAGGGGGCGAGCGTGACGCCCTTCTCTGCGGCGAGCTTCATGCCCGGGGAGCTGGCATCGTTTTCATCGGCCCACAGCACCTGATCGATGCGGTCCCACAGTCCTCGGCGCTTGAGCAGCTCCTCAGCTTGAACACATTTTTCGCAGGGCAGCCCAGTAGCGAGCCGCTTTTTCACCATGGTGACGTGCATGTCGAGCGAACAATATGGGGCCAGCATCGCCCAGAGCAAGCTCTGTCCAACCGTCGGTCGCTCGATTGACCAACCCCAAACCCACGACCCGTGAAGGCCGCTCAAGCCTTCGGCGGCTGCGTCTGCAGGACGACTGCCTCCGGGGGCAGCGTTTTCGACGGCGGCTGCCGATCCGCCCACACGTCGAGCTTGCGCAGCTCTTCCCAGACCTGGGCGGGCGAGGTGAAGCGGTACTGCTCGTTGCGACGCAAAAGCACACTCGCGATGTTGCCGATCGGGGTACCGAGCGCCTCGGCCTTGAGCCGCGGCACGCCCTCTTTGATCTGCTGCAGCATGGTGTCGTAGCCCTGCGTGGTGTCGAGCGGGTACTCTCCGGTGTGCATCTCGAACATCAAGAGGCCGAGCTGATAGAGATCGCTTTGCTTGGTGCTGTAGCCGCCCGCGACCAGCTCCGGCGCCATGATCCGGTGCTGCACCAACTGCGGCCGCACCGCGCGCTGGCCCGAGAGCTCTTGCGCGATGCCGAGGTCGCTCAGCTTGAGCGTGAGCTCGTCGCCCTGGAGCACCAGAATGTTACCTGCGTGCAAATCGTTGTGGATGATCTCGCTGTCCGACAAGTACTGAAGCGCGAACAAGATCTGCCGCGACATGTCGACGACGAGCCGATCGGTGAACGGGCGCCCCAGCATGTCTGACAAGCTGTGGTCACAGCGCTCCAGCACCAAGTAGAACAAGCCCTGCGACTCGAAGTAGTCGAACACGTAGACGACATTCGGGTGGCGCAAGCGGTACAGGCGCTCGGCTTCCTTCTGCCACTCGGCTCGGATCTCCGAATAGGGGCGCTCGCCGGGTCGAAACAACTTCAGGGCGAAGGGCTGGTCGAAGGGCCCGAGGCAATCGAACACCGCGCCGAACGACCCCTCGCCCATCAAGTCACCCAAAAGGTAGCTGGCCCCCCGCGGGGACTGCACCGACCCGCCAGGCGTGGGAAAGACGGGTAATTGTCCAGTCGTCCAGCGACTCATCGGCCTCTATCCTACTCGGCCCGGCCCCGCCAGGCGCCTGAGACTTGCATCGAGGCACGGCTCCAGCTAAACCCCGCGCGGTTCATGTCTAATCGATCTCTCTGGAATGTGCGCAGGCGTCACGAGTGGCTGACCACCCCCCTCAAGGGCAAGCACCTCAAAGCGCGCAAGCGTGCTCGTGTTGGCCTGCAGGCTGCGATCGACCGCAAGGCGGCCCCCGCGGCCGCTGCGTCGGGCGAGACGCCCGCAGCCGAGTGAGCAGCGCCAAACGACGCTGAGCGGTCGTAAACTTGGCCGGCGCGCGCCGGACCAGGTAACGGCTTGGGCGTGCGTGTCTTCACGCGTGCCCATCGTGTTTTGTGGCTGCTGCCGAGCTTGGCTTGTGGCTGCGTAGCGCCCGGCGAGCAAGCCGTGGAAAACCAAGATCCGCACCAGCCCGGTAAGGCGCTGGGCGCTTTCTCGGTGAGCGGCAAGCTCGGACAAGACACCTGCGGCGCCGACAGTCTCGCCGCACCGGCGAAGTGGGACTTCGAAGTGAAGCTGTCGCGTGAAGGCAGCACCCTGTATTGGCTGAACGGCCGCGAGGCGATCGTGGGCGATATCGACAAGAGCGGGCACTTTGGCTTCGAGACGCATCTCGATCTGCCGCTCGCCGAGACGCACGGCGCCGCGAAGGGCTGCACCGTCGTGCGTAGCGACTCTGCGTCGGGATCGCTCGACAGCGCCGAGTCGTCGTTCAGCGGCTCGCTCTCGTACGCGTATGCGGCGACCGTCGAATCCGACTGCAGCGCGCTGCCGCTCGGTTCAAGTGGCCTGCCCCTTGCCCTGCCCTGCAGCCTCACGTATGCGCTAGAGGCCGAGCTGAGCGCCAACTAGCTCGAGTTGTGTAACGAGAGTGCGTCGGCCCCGCGGCCCCGGCGCTACGGAACGGCGGCCGGAGCGCGGCGCTAACCGCACAGCATTTCAAAAGAAAACGTGCGAAGGGTCTGGCGGTGTCACGTGTGGCGTGCTATGTCTGAACCAACGTGCAGGCTGGAGACTTCTCCCGGAATCATCCGGCGGGGGGCCGACCCTCGCACCTGCACTGAGGCCGAGACCCTATGGTCTCCTTTCGGAAGCGCCCCAAAATGCCGAACGTAGCGATAGAGTCTGGAAAGGGCTCTCGTCCACGACCTCGTCTAGGGCGTGCGGCTGCTGCCGCAGGAGGAAGTGCGTAATGAACAGTACTTGTGCCCCTAAACCGGAGGTGGACCCTCGGACTTAGCCGGTAGTTTCTCCTCGGCCAGCGAGCCTTACTCGCTCCTGGTTCGGGTGGATCCGGCTGAGCGGTAGCTCAAGGTACCTGCGCGTTGACCGCGCGGCACACCTTAAGCTGCCAGAGCCCGAAAGTTCCTCCGGGAACGGGTGTCGGTTTTGACCGGCTCCTGGGGCTAGCTGGAAAGGGCCGGGCGGCCACGAGCGTCGCCCGGCTCTTTTTTCTTTTGTGGCCCCTCAGGGCGCGCTACTTACCCGTCCCGATGACGCTTGCCTCGCTGCTCGCGGACGCCCTCGCGCCGAGCGACAACAAGGGCCCCTATCTCTTCTGGCTAATTTCCGGAAACAACAGCTTCTGGCAATGGAAGCCGTTGCAGAAGGAGAACTGGGAAGCCTTTCTGAACGGTACGCGCATGACCCTCGCGATGGTGGGTGCTGCGCTGCTCATGTACAAGGCGCGCGCTGCAAAGCTGAAGCAGCCGGTGCCGAAGAAGTGGGTGACGATCCTCTCCATCTTCTTCACCGTCGCTGGGTTCGGAGTCTACTTCGACTACTTCAACCCGAACACGCGTTACTCCGAGTACTACCACCGGCATGAATTTTATCATTACTACCTCGGCTCGAAGTTCTTCCGCGAGGTGGGCTACACGCGCCTGTACGAGTGCACGGCGATCGCCGAGATAGAGCTGGGGCGCGCAGCCAACGTCCGCAAGCGCGACATCCGGGACCTACGCGTCAATCTGATCAAGCCGATCATCGACACGGAGGTCGTGAAAGATCCGAAGCACTGCACCGACCATTTCACGGCGCCGCGCTGGGCGTCGTTCAAGAAAGACGTCGACTGGTTCTACCGATCTGCCGCGGGCAGTTACTGGGAGAACATGATCAAGGACCACGGCTACAATCCGCCGCCGGTCTGGAGCATGACCGGGAAGTTCTTCGCCAATATGGGCGAGGCGGACGACGCCTTCTTCAAGTACCTGGCCAGCATCGATATCGTGCTGCACATCGGGGCCGTGGCGCTCTTGGTGTGGGCCTTTGGTTGGGAAACGACCGCCGTGGGTGTGGTCTTTTGGGGCTGCAACAAGGCCGCCGACTTCTATTGGACGGGCGGCGCGTTTCTGCGCCAAGACTGGTGGTTCTTCCTCGTGGCGTCGCTATGCCTGACGAAGAAGAAGTATTACTTCTTGGCCGGCTTCGCCTTGATGTGGTCGGCGCTGCTGCGCATCTTCCCCGCCATTTTCTTCGCCGGCTGGGCGATCGCCATCCTGATTCACCTGGCTTTGCGCCTGAAGGGCGTGCGTCAGCCGTCCGAAGGCGGCACGGGCATCGACGCGAAGCTGCAGGGCTCGCGGTTCATGAACCTGCTCGAGCCGAAGCATTGGCGACTGATCAGCGGCGCCGTGCTGGCGCTGGCGATCCTGGTGCCCGCCAGCATGGCGGCCACCAAGAGCCCCGGAGAGCCGGCCTACGCGCCGTACGTCGACTTCTACGCGCACACGCTGAAGACGCTGCAGAACACCGCGCTCACGAACCACATGGGTCTCGAGTCCGTGATGGTGCACAACTGGGATGGTCGTATGCGCTTCTTGCGCAACGACAACCAGGACGATCCGTTCGAAGGTTGGAAGATCAATCGCTCCACTCGCTTCAAGCAGATGAAGCCGATCTTCTTCGCAATCTTGGCCGGGGTATTGGCGTGGACCGTTTGGGCCATGCGCAGAACCAAGCTGCTCTGGCTGTGCCTACCGCTCAGCCTGCCGCTGGTGTGCACGCTCTCGAATATGACTTGCTACTACTACTCGCTGTTCATCACGCTCTGCGCGCTGGTACACGTGAGGAAGGAGCTCGGGCCACCCATGCTGGTGACCGCAGGCGTAAGCTCGTTCATGCTCTGGCCACCGCGCGGCTACTACTGGGTGGACGATCGCTTCGTGGCGCAGGCCTACCTGTTCATCGGTCTGTGCCTGATGGGCCTGTGGGTCTACTCCCGCCCTTTCTCGGTGGATCGCTTGAAAGCTTGGTGGAACGGCAAGCCCGAACCCCGCCGCAACCCCCCGCCTCCGCCCCAACTGAGCAGCACGCCCGCCGAGTAGCGCCAGCCCAAGCACGAGCAACAGGGAGGCGGGGAGGCGGGGAGATTGGCGAGATTTTTGGGTGGGCGTCCGGGTGGCGTCGGCGCAACCGACGGGCGCGGCGCCTCAATCGCGGGAGGCCCCGGCGAAGTCGATTTCTTGTTTGGTCTCCCCAAACAAGAAATGCGCTTGCTCTCGCCCTCCCCGCCTCCCTGTTTGCTCGATCGTAAATCGACTCGAAGCATGTGGGCGCGAGCCGCTGCGAGCGCAGCAGGCTGGGCCTACCCGCTAGCCCAGGACTTTGCGGAGGCCGCTGACGGCTTCGCGCAGGCCGATGGGGAAGGCGCGCAGCGTGACGTCGAGGTGTTGGGAGTCGGATTCGATGCCGGCCACGGTCAAGAGCGGAGCCAGCAGCGCGATGGCGCGAATCGTTCGCGGATTTTTCGCGATTTTCGGATGGCGCATCAGGTCGATGACGACGATGTCGTCTTTGGCTTCGACCAAGAGCGCCGGGCGCTTGGGCATGTAGGCCGCAAGGTTGCCCGGCTTACTCAAGTCGAGCGCGCCAGAACGCAAGAGCGCGGCTAGCGGTGACGCCGGCGCATCGTCCGATACTTTGAGCGACACGTTGGCCAGGCGGATTTCGAAGCGCAGCTCGTCCGGCGTGATGCTGACGCGCTCGATGAATACCGTGACGTCCGCGCGCACGGGCGTGCCCATCAAGTCTACCGTGGCACCGACGCGCAGGCCCGGCGGCACGGCCTCTAGTAGCAAGTCCTTCGGGCCTTTCTTGCCGCCTGCCCGACCCGCGAAGAAGCGCAGCGCGTCGAGCGGCACACCGAAGCGCAACGCGAGCAGGTTGCGGAGCGCGCGCAGCAGCTCTTCGGGATGGTCGCGCAGGTACTTCGAGCCTGCTTCGAGGACGACTTTCAGCTCTTGCATAGCAGCCGAGTAAGCCACATGTCCTCGCCGGAATCATCAGCGGATGCTAGCTTTGGTAAGACGATGCCCGCGTATCCGGTCGCCCCCGCCGACGTCCACGCCACCCTGAGTAGGCACCTGCTCACGGTCGGCCACAGCTTCGTGCTCGACCTCGAAAAAAGCTCCGGCCCCTTCGTGCGCGACGCCAAAACCGGCCAAGAATTTCTCGACTTTGCCAGCTTCTACGCCAGCAACCCGCTCGGGTTTGCCGCGCCTGCGCTCACCGACCCTGCCTTCCAAGAGCGGCTGGCGCGCGCCGCGACCGTCAAGGTCGCCAACCCCGATTTTTACACCACGTACTTCGCGGAGTTCGTCGAGACGTTGTCGCGGACCGCCGCCCCGGCGACGCACCCGCACTACTTCTTCGTCGAGGGCGGCTCGCTCGCCGTCGAAAACGCGATGAA
>Ga0307508_10001278_pt1 | contig 28605 bp, 32 predicted proteins | sample 9_EM_MG_FD_203089 | JGI IMG/M metagenome (GOLD analysis project Ga0307508, IMG submission 203089) | Populus trichocarpa ectomycorrhiza microbial communities from riparian zone in the Pacific Northwest, United States - 9_EM | ecosystem: Host-associated > Plants > Roots > Unclassified | place...
GCTGCAGGAGAAGCTCTACATGTGTCCAAACTATGCATAACCCTAATCTATGGTCGTGTTTTCGGTTGTTTACTCTAAAAATGGCAAGTCGTCACGACCGCCAACCTTTTTGCAAACCGCTGTAATCCTCAAGGATTAAATGAAGTTGCCAAGTCAGCAAATATTACGGTTTAGGAGGTCCCGTATTTCTTCTCCCAACAGCGAACACAGCCGCCATTATTACACTGGTGGCGCCACTGAGCCAAGCACTGAGCTTCTGAAATTTTGCATCTTGGACACTTACTTTCCTTAGGTCTCCGACGAGTGACAGCCGTCCGAGACCTATGGATTCCCCGACGTTTACAATCCCTTGGAAGTACCTTGACATGAAGATTTTGACGCGTAAGTCCAGATGGCAGAGGCCCCCATTGGGTTTGGCGGCAGCCAGAACACAGCCGCATAATAGCCCTCATTCATTTGTCCCGTGCCCGTATACTATATTCGCTCTAGACAAGAGCAGATACATAAAACGGACAGCTTGCGCAGCCGATCTAGTTTCCCAACTCTCACCTGGTACAACTGAGGCAATACTAAGGTAATTCGTAACTCGTTAACTCTTCCAATGGCCAGCCCCCAGTCTGCTCGTCTCGGGGTGCCAAAGAGGCCACCGCCGGCAGGATTGCCAGACTATCCTCCTCGAAAGAAGCCGAAGGTTTCTATCCTCGGCGCTGACCACTCTGACGTCGACTATTTGATAAAACTGTCTTCAGACATCTTGCTCGAGATTTTCTGTCAGCTGGAACCCATAGATGTGCTCCATCTCTCCAGAACTTCGAAAAAGCTTCGTCATTTAATCGCCTCTGGCAGTTTTACATCTGTCTGGAAAGCGGTGAGCGTTCCGTTAGTTTCGGGGATGAATTAAGCAGCTGATCCGAGTCGAGCGCCTCCAGGCTTACGACAACATTTCTACAGCAAATCAACCACCATTGTGTCCTGACAACTTCAACATTTTTCACTATACCAATTTTCTCTTTGGACGTCATTGTCAGGTATCCGTGTAGTCTAGATTGAAGCCGATCATTACTTGACTGCTGTTCAGTTCTGTGCCACCACTGACCATGGACAACTCCATCACAACACTGCCCTTGTTCGAATCTGCCACAAATGTGTGAAAGAACGGTGAGCTTTGCACACACAAGCTTTGTGGCATCAACTGACTTTTTTTCCCCCCCGAAGGCTAGTAGACAAAAATTCTGTGACGGATACTGAGGTTGCCAATCTTTGCCACTCTTGGGAAATCTCGTGGCGTAAGTCTATGACTATACCATTTAAATGCTCGTATCATCTCATGTAAAAATTAAATTGAATAGGTCGTAGCCATCATATTCTAAGAATTGAGTACACCCAACGCCATAAGGAACTTCACGCTAAGAAAGGAGAGGAAAGGACGGAATATTGCAATGTCCGTCAAACAATGATCAGTGACCGCTGTCGGGTAGGTGTTTCTACTTCAGTCCTACTGCCTTACTGAAAAATACCTTCAGCATGCTGAAGCCTTGAAGAAGTGGCAAGACGGGAAGGACGGGGCAACACTTGCCCAGGTACGAAAGATAATACCCATACCGAAATTCTTGTTTCCCGTTGGAAAACATCGACAGGCAGAATCCCGAAAACATGACCAAGGGGGTTGACCTGAATTTAAAATTCATGTCTATATGGACCTTGCGATTGCTTTGTCATGATTACTTTATTTCAGAACGTTTTGTGATAAAATTTCCTATCAGCTATGATTCAGTGATCACTTGTGGCGCACTTGCCACTTGATGGTTGCCCTCTGGTAAAGTTATTTGTTCTTTGTTTCTAAGTAGGGGACTTCACCCTTCCTGGGCAGATGAAACCTATTTTATTATGCATCAAATAAATTAAGTTTTGCATGCAACAGATGAATCCACCAGAAACGCCATTCTATGCAAGGCAAGATCACGTAGCGCACTACAAAGAGGTAAACGCTTCCAGCGGACCACAGGGGATGTACATATGGATGTAAAAAGATAGCATAAGGAGCAGCATATTGGGTATGGATGATAACAGTTGACGACTCGACCGTCGAAACGACAGTAACCTGCACCGAGAGCGATATGGCGTATAGAGCATATGGGAAAGCAAGATTGTATAGGAACGGAACAAAACGGAGTCAAAGCAATGCGATGGAGAAAAACGACAACGTTCATTAACATAGAAATAAAAATGAGAACGGGCAGAGCATGAACAAGAACTTGAAAGCAAAAACATTTCATGAGCGAATTCTGTGGGTATATCTGTAAATCAATCATCAACACTGTAGGCAAAAGCTTGGTGTTCAAAAGTGGAAGGCGGGCGAATGACAACCTCAGGAAGGACTTCCGTCTGGCGCAGTATACCGCGTGCTCTGGCTGTCTCGGACCGAGTCAGTGACAACTCCTTGATATTCTTGTTCCGCATGATAGGGATGGATGCATTCTCGTCCTGGCGCTGCTGAAGTTGCAGGGGCCGTATACGTGACTTTTGCTTCTTTCCAATTGCCAGGGGGCGGATCTCGGCAGTCGGGCTGCTCCTGCCATTTGCATTCGTATTACTGACGATATTAGCACGGTCTTGGAGAAGGGTTAGTTGGCGAAGACCAGTTTCCTTGATTGAGGCGTCTGATGGGCTGTGGGACATCCTGCTGGCTTTGGGTACGACTGACCGTGTACGAGTGGTCAAGTGTGGCGTAGATTTGGTGTTGTGTGAGGCCGTCTGTTCTAGCGGGTAGCTATATTGGCCGTTCTCAGTATTCGTGTCAGATTTGATATATCGAATTGTCGAGCGACGTTTTTCGGGCATTGGTGGAGGAGGGCGACGGGAAACCGGTTTCTGGGTGGTGCTATTATGTGGTGTGCTTTCAGCTTGAGGTCCGGATTGTAAACCAGCTTCAAAGTCCTCGAACAACGTCATTTCAGAGTTTGCAGAGGGAGGCAGCTCAGCTGGAGGGGCCAAATTCGAGAAACTCTGGATCGAAGAACGGACAGAGTTGACATCACGAGGGACATCGGCATTCAAGCCTAGGGAACGGAGCGACACGCTTCGGCCTAGATTCGCACCAGATCTCTCCTCTTCTTCGCTGACAGTTTGCAGAGGAATCACCGCACCATTCGCATCGGATTCAGCGCCAGCAACGGTGTTTCGGCGCAGATCAACATTGCTAGGGACCGAGGTGTAGTGGCCAAGTTTGGTCTCGATAGTGGTACGAATTTCCTGACTCCAAGAAGTCAGAGAGTGAATGCCCTCCTTTCCAAGACCCAAACTAATCGAGGAAATATGTCAAACAAGTTAATAATAACGATAGAAATTGAATGACAAACCTAGGCAAGCTGAAGTGATTCTTCTTGTGGCCAGATCCCTTGCGTGGACGGGGTTGCCGCACCTTAGCAGGGGTTGAATGAACTTCAGGGGAAGAAAAGTCCTCTCCAAATTCCTTTAACCGCTTAGAAAGCTTTTGACCCTTGTGCTTGCTAAGTGTCCCCGGTGGCGAATAATTTCCACTCTTGATCTTCATATCTTCGCCAACTCTCAACCCTGGAACCAGAAGCGGTAGAACACCAGCAGTCATAGCATCGATCTCGTTGATATCATCAATCTGATTGAGGGACACTCCGGATGAAAACGATTTCTTATGGGCGAGCATAGCCAGCCTTGCAGCACGAACATTCGGTGGGGTCGGCGGAAGAGGGAAAGACGGAGGCGGACTGATGGAATTATTGCGCTCGGAAACGGGTTGCTCTGGACGCATATCGTTAGTGGAAGAAGTTGATCGTGTACGAAGATGTGAAGCAAGGCTTGTGCGCTTGCTCGCAACGCCAGATGCAGCACCGCCAACTAACGTACTAGCTCCAGCAGATTCGCGATTTCCTGCCCCGTCTCCATTCCCTTGCACGACGACCGTGTGAGCTACTGCTGAGTAGTGCCTTTGTGCAACCATAATCCTGCTAGCGAAAGCAATGCTCTCATCAGCCGTATTATTACTCTGCGAACTGCCCCTATGTTCCGTTCTAAACCTTCCGAATTGCACACTATTCTCGGAATGAGGGGTACCGTGTATATGAATTGGATGGGAATCTTCATTCTGGAAAGGAATAGGCAGTATGTCGGTATCGTCATTTTCTTCCACAGGCAGAACCGATAATTTTGGCGCAGGGTTCAACATGCTCATTGCTCTGCTAAACTTGCCCTTCCCATCGACGGCATCGCCTTTGGTGATCCAAACGTCTCCACTGCGACGACCTTCAACAACTGTAGGGCTGGTGCTCATACTCCGTTTATAATCCATGGACCAACGTGTTGGAGGGAAGCTACCATGAACAACGCCCATTTGCTGTGGAGTAGGCAGAGGTTCGTTGTCGAAGAGCCCTACAGGGAGAGGTAGAGGAGAACCAACAAGTAGGTTGAACATCAAGGCTGGTGATGACAGTGTCACCGACAAGGTAAACAAGATATAGACGGCCGTGGAGGGTTCATGATGCTGTGAAAGAACAATGAGGTAAGGGAGTGCTAAAGCCTGAGGGGACCTTGGTTATAACCGTGCGTATCGGGAAATGTGAAGAACTTACAAGAGGAAGCCAGATGAATGCGGACCATGTAAAGGCAGGGAGCCATGAAATCCCAACTAGGGCGTCTTCGTTTGAGGAAAGGGAACTCATCCCTTTCTCGGCTTCTGTATTTCCGGGAGCGTATCCATATCCGCCAAGAACTTGTGCGCTCGAAAGCCCTGCGGGAGTTACGGGACGCGATTCGCCGTGCAAAGTAGCCTGCAATTCATGGACACTTTCCTGTGCCGTGTGGAAATCAGCAATACTTGTACTCGGATTTGCTATATTTGGGCCATCTTTGGTTGTTGGGAACGACCATGCCGTGAGTGTCGTGTGCGAGCCATCAGAGGACGTCAGCCAGGAACTTTGGGATCCCATACGAGCCTTGAGATGTTTGTTGGAATGAGGAACCTCCCTTCTGAAAGGGTCCGGGTCAGGTAAGCCATCTGGTGTGAGAGTTGGCGGGGGGCCATAGGGAGAAGGAAGAGGGGGAACCGGCGGGACTTGGATATCAGCTGATGTAGTCGGTGCGAACCAGAACGACGATTTTGCGGAAAGCGAAGAATGATTGGCAGTCTGCGGTCGGCCATTCGTGGTAGCGGTATGGTGAGTTGAGAAGGACCACGTGGATATGGATTGTCTTCGAGAACCTGGTTCAGAAGTGAGCCAAGATGCCCCATCCTTGATTGCATCAATGTCTTCCGTAGCAAATGACGGACGGGGCCCATCTTCCATCTGACGAACGGATGGCCATGGGTCCATGGGTTCACTAAGGGCTGTCAAATTCTTCTTTATGGCGAAGAGTGTCCTGATGAGGAATGCGAATACGATAGCAGTAAACGCTGCGATTGAGGAAGAATAAGCAGTCAACCCATAGAACAGGGTATCCATTCCGATCCCGGACAAAACCCCCGCGACTGCGGTTGATGTGAACGTCAAGAGAAGAGTGGGTGCCCATAAAATCCACTGTGTCGCGCCAAAGGAAACGGGATGAGCCATGCGAACATGGAGAAGTGTGATAAAGGAAACCATTAAAAGGCAGGTTTGCCTAATGGTAACCACGATCCATAGTCGAATGGCGCCAGCAGGGTCGGTGGCAACTGCAAGTCCAGAGGGTCCAGAGGTGGACTCCGTGACAACTTGCCACATAAAAATAGAGAGGGCAATTAGATCAAGGCTCGCAAGCCATAGATGGGACTTGTCCGCAGGTGAGAGTGCCCGGAAGGTAGGAAGTCCAAATTCGGCCTACAATGGAAGAGATGAGCCAGTAAAATCCCATGCTAAGAAAAGCACATACAGGTGAAACCCTTTTGCTCAATGGATGCGGAGGTAAAATGGGAACAACAATGCGGAGTATAACGAAGACTGAACATATAAAAGAGACAAAAGCTAATACGAGAGCAGGGATGATTGGGAGCATTATGAGTCCGTCCAGGTCGTTGGTGATGTCGTTTTGTTCTTGACAGAGAGCGTAAGTTGCGTAGGCGGTACGAAAGGCACAAGCCTTTCCGTTGAACGTGAACGGCCTCGAAAGGGCTGTCTCGAATTTTCAAAACAAATTTGGCGAATAAGATCAGAATGTGCGGCGAATGTCCTTTTATTTGGTCCCTTATTTGGCGAAGGTTGAAATTGCCTGGGCGACGCGTTAGTCACGTGAATCAATTTCATACTCAAGAGATCAATGTACTGGACTACATAGTACATGCTGACTAGGAACACATTACCGTCCCTTGTTTAGAGGGGTCGTAGTGTCGCATATTGCAACGGCTTCTAACAGCAACTCAAAGAACCCTTGAACCTAAGTACGTTGGATATTCAAAGATTGTATCCCAAAGAAAGGGCAAACGCTTACATTCAACGAATCCGCCACAAGGCAGTTGCGACCCGTCCGGCCCCAAGTGTCATCAACTGCCTTGTACTTCCAAACGTCCACCACCGTTTCTCCCATCGAATGACTTCCTGTAAGTTCTACATCCACTCTATGACGAGTAGCTGTGAATAATTCTGGTCGCGTGACGTATGCTACAGTGAGGGCGTCGTGTAGTGGAGGACCATCTTGGAAGCCAAAAGTAGACCTATAGGACTCTGCAAAGAAACTGATCAGGGTAGAGAGCGTGTGACGCAAATTCGTGGACGCCTTAGGTAGGTCTTTCGATGAAGGTGGCGAATCTGGCGCCAGGAGTTGGCTGTGAATTTCTTTGGTGACGATAGCTGTATGAGTGACGTTTATTGGTATCATTGTTTTCTTTACTGGAGCGTTGAGGACGATCTGTGCTGCATGAGCTGTATGATTTGTTAGAGCAGAGGTTCCTGAAGCAAGCCATTGCAAATGCTTACGATCACAGAGAATGTTGTATTCTGCGACGGCCGATCGGTTCCCCAATCCTACCCCACCTCCCATAAAAACGAATTGTTTGATAGCTGGCAGTAAATCTTTGTAAACGCAAACAAAGAGCGCAATGTTTGTCATGGGACCTGTGGAAATAATTGTGACCTGTTCTCCCAATCCACTTTTCCATACAGCCTTGATATGACGAGCCATGCCCTCAAGAGCGTTGATATTGGAACCATCGTCATCCTTTGCGAATAATCCAAGGACATTTGGATCATCACAATCGGGTAACCCTTCTACGCCACCCAAACCATCTTCGCCGTGGATTTCCGGGTCATGTTTTGCAGGCAGAAGAAGTGGATCTGAAGCACCCATATACACCTGTATGTTTGATGGGGCGCCAAAAGCGAGAAGGCATCTTGCAGCGTTGATGGCGGTCCAGTCACTACTCGCATTTCCATGAGTCTAGAATCCCGATTCAAGAATCAAATAGCACTGCAGAAAGGGCCTTACCTACAGTAGACACGCCCAAGAGATGAATCTCAGGTACATTCACTGCTAGCATGATCGCGATTGCATCATCATGACCCTTGAACGGATCAGGGTGGTTGGTTCAATTAGGGACAAACGCTTACAGGATCTACGTCCAGCCAAACGTGCTTCATGGTTGTTCGGGCCTGAGGCGAGAACCTTGATTCCAGATTGTACGGTTGATTATCACCTTTTGTCCCGGTCCGGATTCGAGTTACGGTTGGCGCCGATCACTTAAAAAGGCTTTAACATCAGAAGTCAATTCGCAACACCAGAGGTGGAAAGGACTGGCCGAGAGTCCTGAGATGGTGGTGAAGCGAGGCCAGCACTCTGGCAACGCTCACCATCATTCGGAGTGCTTGAGTGACGTTTCCAATTATACTCAGCCAACTTGTCGGAAAAATAAAAATAAAAAATATTTGCCGCAATAGGCACTTTCTGAATTATTTCAGTCATTTTGGAAACATGTAGGCTCTTGTAAGCTCTATGAGGGCTAATGATATGGAGCCAAAATCACGCATATGATGCCTATAGGGGCTGATGTGTTTTTTTTTGTTTTCCGACACTGATGCTGCCGAGATGCTCCCCATACTGGCCAGACTGATCACAGTCAAAAGGATGAAGCAACTAAAATGCAAGCTGCCTTGAAGAAGGGCAACCACTGGAAGGTCGAAGTCCGGGATGCCGAGTCCATGCTGCAATGGCCTTAAATGGAATTTATTTCCAATTTTGGAAATGTGGCATATCATCTATACTACCGGCCACAGATCCTGTTGCTACCTGGGATGACTTTACATTACACTGAGCAAAAATTCTATGTCTACTTAATATAGCCATGTCAGGGAAAGGAGATATATCCAACATTAATTACAAGAACGGAACTTTCTGCATCTCACCCGTAGCAAGGATGTCATCGTCAAAAGCGTCTTCCGCTTCTTCCTCTGCACCGGGTTGGTATTGTTCATCTTCCTCGCCTTCATATTCTCCATCTTCGTCATCCTCTTCATGAAAGAAATGTTGTTCATCACCACCATTAACACCGTCGTCTTCGAGGTCGTAGTGCATGTCGTCCAACATGCCCGGCATGCTCGTCATGCTCTTCCGGTGCCCTAGCTTATGCCGCCTCCCTCCACCATTAAATGCGGCGTCGTCATCATCAGATTCGTAGTACGACGAAGAAGACGAAGGGCTCGCACTTCTACTCAGAGACCTTCCGGTCGATGCGCGAGTCACAAAACCTAGCGTCGAGCCAAGTTTCTCCAAGGAAGACATCTGTCGCAGATGAGAGCTCCGACGGGGGATAATCCCGCCTTCTTTTTCTGGTTCGTCACTCAGAGAAGAAACAGAAATTTGCTTGACAACGGTCTGCTGTTTAGAGGCAGCGAGACTGAAGTTGCGCAAGCGAGCGAAGGCACTTTGACCAGACGTATCAGACCGAGCGCTTAGTGCAGGGGACGGAGGCGTTAGATCCGGCAGGGGAAAATCTTGGACAGGTGTCTTCCAATAATTGAAGTCTGTGAATTCAGATGTCCACTTGCGATGAATGGGAGGGAACATTTGATCGACCAGGGCAGTCATATGGATGTACCTGGCATTGATCATAAATACTACTGCTGCGAGTGATGATGTAAAAACATACGAGGATTTATATCCGGCTAATTCTAACAGTTCCATCTTGACTTCACCGGTATGGTCAATGGTGAATATCCTCGCACTCGGTACGTTCACAGTTCTATATGACAGGGCATCCGTAATTCTATTTCCGAACCCAGCATAAAACGAATTCCGAGTGATTTCACCAAATAACCGTTGTATATCGCGGAGACAAGCCATCTTGAAAACCTCAGGCTTGCGCATGATGACTTCTCTGTGATATCTCTGTTAGCAGCTTACTGTGGTGAAATTTCATTATGCATACCTATGTAGCGAGGCCATCAACCGATCCGGACTCATAATTACAGGTCCATCCGGCAACTGATAATTATTCTGCTTGACACCCCTGAGGTAAAATCTAGTAGCATCCGCCTGGCCGATCGCCCGGGAAGTGAGGTATAATACTTTATAGCCATTCCTAACGATGTCCGTGTATAACTTGGCAACACCAGAGTGTGTCCAGTCTCTTCCTATCATAGCGAAGACATGCCCCAGCCCATCTGACCTAAACGGACGATTCAGACAGCTGGTAAGATTGTTAAGATAGAAGAGAGCAGACTTTGTGATAGTTCCATCAATGTCAGAAATAACGACAAGATCACTTGATTCCCAAACAAATATACGAGCTGTAGTGGCCGAGGCTCCAGATGCCGACAAAGAGAACGTGATCGAGTTCGCTCCAGGTTTCAAGTTCAGCGATTTCTGAGGAAATGAGGTTTAAAACCAAACTTGCATCAACGATCGAGACTTACGAGTTGATCCGACGTTAATCTCAACGTCTTTGCATACTTCGTCTTTGTTGGCGGTGGCACAGGCGGAGTTTGTGTAGGACCAGATGGTTCAAAAACGTTATCAGTAGGTCGTTGAAGAGGTGTAGCCGGTTCACTACGAGCATCCAGAGGAATCCCTTTGCTCGAATCTCTGGAAGGGAGGGGAAGCGATGCAGACGACCTATCTGCCTGCTGAGAAAAAGTGAGTTTCGCAATAGCAAAAGAAACGGTGGGCAAATACTGACTGATAAAGGTGCATCACCGTTTGCTTGATTTTTGCGACTTGACCTCCACCACTGAACCCAAGAAGACGACGACAACGACGATGGCTCCTGGACCGGAGGCTCGGGCATGTTGACAGGCTGATTCGACGTCATCGTGGCGTCATTCTTCCCAGAATTTCCTTCTTTCGACAGTCGGCGGCTTGATTCGTTGCTTTCCTCAAGAGTGAGTGGTGAAGCAGATTTATCAGTGCGCTTCCGCAGCGTTTCATGACGCCAGAGGGCGAGGGCTTCCATAATAGGAGAGCCATCTCTCCGCCTAATGTATCTGCACATATAAAAAGACATGTTAGGTTTATCTTAGAATCAAGGCAGAAAGAATTCCACGAACTGGTTGCCATCCCACCGGACAACGAGTCTCGGATCCTGAATGACGCTTTCGTCATGGAGAAATCTCGAGAAGTCAACTCGGTATTGATCAAACAACTGAGTCATGCCATCCCCCTCCTCGACGTCGTCAAACGACACCAAACTCAGCTGGAAAGTGATAGTCTTTCCATCAAGAGAAAGATGAAACTGGGTCGAATCATAATCACTCGGACTGAGTGTGCCTCCACATCCAGTGGTGATATCCAAATTTATGGCGGACGTTCTTCGTCTTCCACGATCGTCGTCCTCATCCTCGTCATCACTATTCTCAAAATCTTCATACTCCTTATAAGGCCGTCCCTTCTTTCTAATGGGACTCCCCTCAAGACCTGGTGGGACACTCCTACTCCTCCCATGTGATGTATGCTGTTTCTGCTCCTCCCCCAATTCGTCGAGCTTGGTGGCAGGCGAAAGCGCCAAACGACCTTTCCACTCTGATTGCCTTATTTTCGGAGATTCGAGCCGCCCACCTTTGCTGAATGATGGTTTCAGAGGTGAGGGCTGAGGGAATGCACCCCACTCCCACGAATATTCTTGTAAGGTAGACGGTGACGTTTGTATTGTGATTATGGGATGGGAAACGTCTTCGACTTGGATTTCTGGTGGAGGTTCGGATGTGGCACGGAAAAGTTGAGATGTTGAGGGACTGTGAGGTCTTGAAGAAGAGGGAGATGATGGCGGAGAAGGAGAAAAGGGTGTGCTAAGTTCGGATTGGATCTGAGGAATCATTGGATGCTGGGGTGCATTATGTAGACTGGGGGGAGACGATGACCGAGGAAATTCACATTGCCGTTCGCCATCGGCTTTCTCCTGCTGTGTAGATAACGGACGAACAGTCTGACTCGAAGCGTCGCGGTAGTGATAAGGTTGCTTATAACCTTCCATGTCTAAGGCTATATCTGTTTTCGTAGAGGTTAAGTCAAAAACAGGGCATAAGGATGACAAAGGAACGAACCAGAATGATATTCAACTTCTGGCGTATGAGGTTCTAGCTTCAAAGAGCTGAGTGCCGCATCTACGAGTTTATCCTGTCTTCTCAGTTCTGAATCTGAAGTACCGGCGCGCTCAGCGGAGCGTTCTCTGGAATGAGGAGGTGAAGGCAAGGCCGCTGGAGAAATAGTGGCCTTGGAGTCTTGTTTCCGGAGAGATTTGGGCACATAGTGGGTTTGCTTTGGGGTAGTACGGACGTCATGACTAAGAAATCCACCGTTGAGATCGAGGAAAGTGGGTTCCCTTTCGACATGGCCGTTACCCGATGGCTCTTGCACGCCCTCACCGCCATACCGTTCAACGGCAACAGGCTCCGTCGTTTGTTTCTCGTCCTTCTCCAGCGGTGGAACGGTAGGCTGCAGAATCGGAGACGTTATAAGATCCGCTGGTACATCTTCGTCCGTCTCGAAGACAAAGAAAGCTTCACCAGCTTCACCAATCTTCATGTCAAACGGAATTTGGTTTCCATTGACAAAAACATTGACCTTCTTCTCACTTGGGCGGAGGACCTGCCACTTTCCGAAGCGTACATGGAAAGGCGAACAAACGAGCTCAGTATCACCATTGTCTGCTGGTCTGCTGATGACGATGACGTCTATGGCACCTGTAAGGGTAGACGGGTTGATGTCCTTGTAGTACTGATATGGGGCACTGATAGCGTTCACGGCGCCCCGTAGGTAGTTCATCGACAACAGCGATGAGTAAGAGGCCAAAGCGAGGGAAATATATTTCTCTACTATAATCATGTGATTCTACTCTTAGTGGGCTGCCTGAGCTTCATGGTCGTATGGGGCTTCTGTTCGGGGCTGGAATAAAATAACAGAAATTAGTGGGGTCAGACGGACCACTGCTCGTTCACATACAGGAAGATTACGCTCCCTAAATGTGCACTTCAGAATTTAAAAAAATCACAATGCAAGGGGAAAAAACGAACCACTTCGTTCCTCCTGGGGCAGTTGGTGCTAATAGTTTCCCGAAATAAGGCCCAAGCCAAAGGCTGAAGAAATAAAACGTACGGATGTATGGGTCAGGGTGTTTCCGTTCTGCGAGATAGTCTTCTGCCTTCCGCAGAATTTCAGCAAGGGCCCGGGGATTCGTTACATTTCTACCATCGCATCATTCAACCCTATCAAGTTCGATGTAGTGGAATATAACTGCACCTGCTGGCCTCAAATTCAGCTCTGATTTGCGCCGCCTGTGCTCGCCAGGTATCACGTCTGATGGTCCAATCTAGAGTGTTCTTGAGATAGCGCCGATACAGAGATTTGACATATAGTCTATGTGCCAACGAGAAGGCTGTCGGTGCGCTCGACATAGTGGCAAACTTTGAATCCAGGAAGGAATGACCATAGCTGAGAGAGCATTACGTAAGCTGCTGGAATTTTGGGTCCTCATGCTATGTCTCTTGACTCCTGTAACTATTGCAATGGATCCCCATTCCACACGTTCCCAATTCAATTGCAGAACTCCAAAAGCTGGACCTCCATCTAGAAGTACTTCAGAGAAAATTTTCACTCAGGATACACCTAAAATGCCTCCAAAGAAGAAGGCAAAAACAGATGGAACACCCAGCCTATTGATTCGAAGACCTATCGCGACAAATTCGCGGATAAGGCAAGATGAGATACTCAAGAAAGACTTGTATCTATCTTTCGTCACTAATGCGCTTCAGCTGAAATTGACTGTGAGTTCTATCGTGCATTCTTTATTTCATGAGATTAAATGTGCTCTCTAGGGAGATATTCGTCCTTTTGACGAACTGGTTGGGCATTTCAACAATTTCGCTACCTCGTCATTATCGTCCTCTAAACTGCCATTGGATAAGCAAACCCAATCCAAGGTAGACGCTGCAGAGATCCGTCTCTGGCTTGCAGCTCTCACACATGTTGTCTCTCGTCTAGAGAGAACGCACGCGACACTGGTTGATGCCATTGTCAATATGCCCTGGATGACTCTTGACAATGCCACTGTGAAATCATATACTATTTTTATTGGCATGTTACTGAGTGCTCGACCAGAGTATCTTTCCTTGGTCTTAGCGAAGACTGCACAGGGCTTCACATATCGTGAGTTTCGCTTTAAACCTCATTTGAATAGCGCTGACTATGTTCAAATTCAGAGTCTGGTATGCAAGCTCTTGACTTTGGAATGCCTTCTACTTCCCAATCTCCGCTCACAAGACGCACAGTATATGAACGATTCCACTACTTACTCCGACATCTACTTTCCCTAATTCCCACTTTACCCTCTACGCTTCAACCTTTCCTCGTTCGCTATTTCCCTCACAAACGGCAAAATCGAATTGCACAGACGACTTACATCCGCAATCTCCTCCGTGTAACGAGTTATTGTCCTGAGCTGTCGGATAAAATCTTGGCTACTATAGTGGACCGCGCTATCCAGATCGATGTACGTCTCGTACCCCTCTGTCTTGCTTCCTCGTCTTACAAATCACGTAGGTCGAAATACAAGTAGAACTGGAGGAACTAGAAACGCAAGAGACGCTCCAGGACGGCGACATTTTTGAACTGGATCTCGACCCTTTTGACGCCGTTGTAGGCGAGGAACCCGTTTCCGACTCGGATACGGAGACTGAGGAAGAAGACACCGAAGATGCTTTTAGTGACTTATCTTCTGATCACGGCCACCTGGATGGTACAGTTGAGATGCTCACAAACGTTTCGTACATCGCAGAAATGGTTAAAAAGTTGGATGCAATCCTATTCCTTCTTTTTGAGCATTTCGAGAAAGCAAGAGGAATAGGCATAGAGTCCAACCAAGTCTCGAGTTCTTTGCATATATCGCAATCAGATTTACCACCCTTACCTCCACTTGACATGGGAATACCTTCGCTGGGCTTCCCCTCGACTCCAATTCTTGGCTCTCCTTTCACGCAGAGTCCGAGTAATTCACCCCTCTCAACACCACTCGCATGGACATCCACACAAGACGCGACAGCTACACTAAATTCAATGACAAACATGTCAACCAACAAGGAAAATGACAAGGTCCATAACCAATTCCACACCCTTCTCTCCATTTTCGACCGCACCATTCTCCGCACCTTTAAATCGCGGTACACTCAATTTCTCGTCTTCTGGTACACCTCACTTGACCCCGACTTTGCGGACATATTTCAAGGCATGCTGGTCGAACGCGCATTGATGTCTGCTTCGGGTCCTGCGTTTGCGGTTCCTCCACTAGGGAACGAAAATGCAGGTGAAGAATCTGCGATCTCGAACGCAAATATTCACTTTCTCACCCCGGAGGTAACACGCGCAGCTGCTGCGTCGTATATCGGAAGTTTCGTTTCGCGGGCCACGTTTGTTGACCGTGATGGCACACGTCGCGTCGTAGGCATCCTATGCGATTTCATAAAAGCCCATTTGGACGGCGTAGACGAGGCAATACGTGAGGGTGTGTTCAGTCATGACAGCCTGTCTTCTTCTGTTTTGGCTTCCGGTCAGCATATGGTGTTTTACGCCGTGACACAGGCGGTGTTTTTGATTTTCTGTTTCCGATGGCGAGACTTGACGACCGATGGGATCGAGAATGAGGACGAGTTGGGGCCGACTTTAGTGTTGAGTCATGGCTTGAAACAGAGTGGATCTGGAAAGGGCTGGATGCCTGAAATATACGTTCTCAAGCGTGCAGTCTCGTCAGTTCTGAATCCCTTGAAAGTCTGTTCTTCAAATGTCGTCACGCAGTTTACCCGGGTTGCACACGCCACAGACTTTCTTTATTGCTATTCCACGCTTGACGCAAACAAGCGCGCAGAATCTTCTAGTTCTCCACCTCGAAGTGCCTCAGATTCTGCACATATTTCTACCAAACTCAACCCTGCAGCCACTCATGGGTCAACGAATAATGTAGAACTCAATGCCTTCTTCCCATTCGATCCTTGTCACCTTCCGAGGTCGAATGCTTTTATCCGCGCTGTTTATCGAGAGTGGGGATCAGTTGCTATTGAAGGCGATGACGATGATGACGATGAGGAGGAGGAGGAGGAGGATGGTGATGGTGATGGTGACGAAGGCATCAGCGCCGGGCTGCACGTTGCAGTTGAAAACTCAAGACCAGGTACAGACGATGTTGGGATCGGCGAATCGTTTGGTGCTATGAGTATCAGCCCACCGCCAGTGACCGTCCCAATGTCCATCACTTTGCCTGTTTAGTCACGGTTGATTTTGCTTGTCTGTAGACTTTGCGTCATTCTTTCCCACCTTTTACAACTCACTGGTATATCATATACACACACTATTCATCTCATAGCGTTGGCTCGGTGTGATGAATTTCTCAGAAAACTATTTACACGACAGTTGGCTCAATTATACGACTCTGCCTGTGATTACTACCATCCACAAATATCTTGCTAATTGGCCTGGTAGGGCGGACTCTCCTCATCTTGCCTTCCCGTATGCTTCTGATAGCTTGATCCATGTCACCCCGGCCAAGAAGTTTGCCTCCCACAGGGCCTTGCGAATCGGGCTGGCCTTCAACCGTCGCTGCGTTCTCGACGGATAATTTGTTTGTGCCGTCATCACTATCTTCCCGGGGTTTCTCAACAGCGGGCATTGGAGACTGTCCGATACTCTGCTTGTCGTGTATTTCCAATGCACATTTCTAGTGGACCCATTCCTCAGAATTAGTGGCGGTAGATTCAAATGGCATGCCTACCTGTAAGGATGAGGAAAAGGAGACAATAAGACCGAAGAAATCCTCGGGCTTAGGGGTTTCTGGAGAGTCGGGATCCTCCCCATAATATGTTAGCAGAGAGCTCAGTTCGCTTTCCACAGCGTTGCTCATGTTCTTCAAGGCCCCGACTTTATGTGCCATTTCCACAGAGAAGGGCTAGAGAAGATATTAAGTGGGACGCAATGAAGGCCATAATAGTAACACTGACTTCCATAACCTGAATAAAACGATCATTGGACAGGGGTGGCTTTATGTGTTTCAGTAATTCGACTTCTTCTTTGATGTGGTCTAGTCCAGAAATCAGGGCAGTAACTGTCTGGAGAGCGGCTTGAACAGAAACTAAATGTCTTTTCAGCTAGCGAGTCTGGGCAACAAGAAGGAGAATACCTCGAGCGGCCGCTTCAACATTTGGCATCTCCAATATAAAGGTCGTAAGGGAAGGATCTTTACGCAAAAGAACTTTCGCCAAATAGTGAAGAAGCGTCGGACACTCGGCTCCACCTTTAGCAGTTTTCGTTTCTTTCAACTGCGAGGCATGGTCAAAATGTATGTCATGCAATTATGAAAACAAGATACCTTCAGCAAAGAATCAAGTTTAAAACCAATGGCACCTCCTCTGAAACTGGTGGCATTCAACATGTTTCCAAGCAGGAGAACAACCTGGAACATTGTGTCAAATGTGAACAACTGTACAGCAAAGCACCTTACTTGAAGGGTCTGTTTGAACTTGGACGACAGGCGTAATTCATGGGAAGCGTTTCGGAGGATACTCAAATCAGGACGGACTTCCTCGATATCGAGCTCCAACCTCCGGTAATATAACATACATTTAAGACGATGAGACAACCTTGGGATCGTCATAATCTTTCGAGACAAGGGTCAGCTGTGCAGGAGATTGACGGATTGAATTCCTACTTCGTGGAAGTATTGATCTGCTTTCGCCAACTTGCTGACATCAGGATACAGTTTTATTCGTTCGACCTGGCAACCTGTCTTGGAGATCTGAGGCGCAGAAATGAGAAGAGCTTACCTCCTCGGGTGTTGGAAGTTGTTTCTTTATTGCTCTAAGGTCATCGATTGTTAGCCTAGCATCACCCACTTCGAGCAAACATGTGCGAATTCGAGTGTTATCCATATTAATCCCTTTCAGCATGATGGCTGAAACGCAAAGTGTAAGACCTAGAATAAATACAAGCGGGAAAGCCTACCAATGTTATTTGCCCTTGAGATATCTAAAACAGTCTTGACATTCTGTTTTTGAGGGCTAAGGAGTGGCGATGGACTTGTCGGCGTGTTATCAACAACAAACGTGGCCTCTAAATCTGACAGGTCAATCCGGGCGTCAGGTGGAAGATCGCACCACACAGTGACTGAGTTGGTTGGGTTGACTTTATTCCAGAAGAAAGGTTTCAGCTTCTTGGTCGGCTGGGCAAGTTGAAACTTGGGACGCATTTTGAAAGCGGTTGGAGGTGCACGGGTTCCGAGAAGAGTTGGTGGTGGTGGTGGCGGTGGCGGCGGCGGCAGTGGTAGACCTGAGGTCGGAGGTGGTGGTGGTGGTGGTGGAGGCGGCGGAGGCGGCGGAGGCGGAGGCGGATCGGTCATAAGAGGGGACGAAGTGAGAACGTCAAGGGATGGCGGCGGTGTGCCTTCAGCAGAAGAAATTGGTTGTGTTGAGACTGGCACTTCAGTGGATGGAGGGGGAGGAGGTGGTGGGGATGGGGGATCTAGAGAAGACAGAGGCAGCCCCCTTGCCTTCGGAGGTGGCGGAGGCGGAGGGGATTTCGCTTTGAATTCTTGTTCAGTCTTTGGTCTGGCCTGCAACTTGGTTTTCAATTCCGAGATCTCGTTGTCCAGTAACGCAATTTGTTCGTCCTTCTCCGTTAATCGATCAATGGCACGCTTTGCCATGACCTGTGCATCTACTTCAGCGGCTTTCACTCCTTCTCGGTTTTCTTCTCTAGATGTGAATCTCGCGTACACAGACTCAAGGGCGCGCTTGAGGTAGACTGCTTCTTTGTCTTTGACAGACAGTGTGCTTTCGAGTTCAGAAATCTAGAAGATGAACATCATATGGGTTACTGATCCAGTCAAATGAAAGCAACAGGACATACTCTGGCTTTGTATTTAGCCACCTCATCCATCAAAGTGTTCCATTTGATCCTATCTCTTTCTCTTTTTGCTCGTTCTTCCTGTAGGACGAAAAGAACATGTCAGACGAGTACCGAAAAATTTAAAACAGCAGAACATACTGCTCCCTTGTCTTCTGCTGGTTTCTGTGTATTATATCGGTCGACTTCAGCCTGAAGTTGCAGCACTTGCTTTTCTTTTTGAACAAGGCGTTGAACCAAACCATGAAAGTTCTGCTGATGCACATCGAGTATTTCTGGATTGGATTACCGGAGAAAAGAACATAGCGCACCTCAGGACCAGGCTTTCTACCATGACTTGCACTTGGGATCGAAATTCCGAGTGGAAGTGCCTTCAGAGCGTTGATTTCAGCAAGTTGTTGTTCCGACTCGATGCGTAGCTCTTTCCGCTATGATTGCTACTTCAGCATCTCGTGATATACGCTGCTTCCGACTTACTTCGTCACTTAGTTGCTCCACCTTGGAACGTAAAGCCTCTAGTTCTTCCTCGACACTTGAATCGCTCCCCGGTCGAGTCTCGATTTTGTCTTCTTGCCCAGTAATGTGCTCTACAGAGGCAGCGAAACGTTTCAAGAACACTCGCCAACTTTCGTCACTGGCCCAGGAGAAGTTACTTAAAATCCAAGGCAAGCAAGGGAACTAACTCACAAGTTATCAAGCATGGCAGCCTGTTCGACAAAACGATCGAGAAGCGTAAATAAGTCAGTCTTGATTTGCCTGGAAACGAACAAACAATCAGCAGAACTTAGGAGTGTTGGAAGGAAACTTACGCTCCAATGTCCTTCTGAAGGATTTGGCCATAATGCTTCAGAATATCAATCATGGTTGGATACAGATTGTCGTGTTGTTTGGCTAGAAGAATCAGATCTTCAAGTGCCACTTCAGATTCAGAGCGTGGCCGGTCAAAACCTTGTTTAGTTTGTTGAAGTAGTTTTCGAGTTCTTTCACGAGTTTCTTCTTCATCTTCGAATTTCTCCTCTGTATATAAATTAAGCTGCGTAAATAAAGAATCCGGAGGCTTGAGATAGCGTAGCGCCTTGCAAATTTTACTTTTTTAAATAATAATTCGTACAGGTCGAAAAACGACTTACGACTATAAGCTCATTCAAGCCTCTTCTAGAGAATTCTTCGCGAAGCAGCATTCTCTCTTCGACATTGTTAGGGCAGTTTGTGATTGCATTAATGAGCGCCATGGCCGCCATTCGGGCCTCCCAAGCGCCTTCCTCGTCACCACCATAACTGAAGTTGCTCTCAGTGTCACTATCCAAATCTGGAAACTGTAAGATGGTCAACAGAGTTTCGAAACGGAAATCCTCTTCGTATACGATGCGGTAGTCGGAAAAGGCTGCGAGGACAGCTTTGTGACCGTCGTTAGGAGAAAGAATACAGATAGCGGCCAGTAGTTCACAGACAAGAGCGTGGACTTTGAGAGAGGATGTGGAGATGGCGTAGGAAAAGAGTGTGATGATAGTGGTCGATCGTGATACTTCACTGAAACCAGCCTATTCATAAGATGTAAGTGGAAAGGGAGAGATCAATTGGCAACACACATCTGTGTTCAACAGAACTCGGAAACACTTGATGACCTCAAGTAGAACTGTATTTTCCATCTCGCTGAGGACCTTCCTTTTTCCAGCTTTGCCAACGAGGCCTGATAACAGTTTCCCTAAAGCGTCCAGTCCTTTCTGAGGACAAACAAAATCTTGGATGAAAGCTAGCTTTGCGGTGGAGAGATGGACACGCAAAGTGATAAGGTGTTTCACCAGCTTTATATCGTAAGCTTTGCTTGACCTTAGGCGATCGATATACCAAGTCGCCGATCTCAACTCTCCACTTCTGCTGTTGTCGGACGCCGATATCCTTTCTCCACCAGCTGAGGACCACCAGCTGCTCCATAGACTCCCTGTATTCTGATGTGTCAGGGGTTGGAGTTGTTCAGATGGCTGAGCTGGGCTGTTCGGCAGGAATCCTGGCAAGTCGTGGACACTTCCATCGTGGAGGGTTTGGTCTGAGGACAACGGAGTTGCAGGACTCCCCCAACCCATGATAGAGATGCGCTTGAGCAATCCCGAATCCCCAGTCAATTGTGGGACAAGCCTGGGAAGTATGCCACCGCCACTCGAAGGACCATATGAGGCTGCATATGATGGTTGTCCACCTTCCCGTTGGTTGGCCGACCTGAATTGTCGACTTTGACGAAGTAAATACTTCTTTCGGTCAGGTGAGAGTGCGTACATTGCCACTCGCTTCTCTCCTTTCAGGCCAATGTCATCCTAGTAGCCATATATCAGTGAAAATTAGTAGTAGGGTTTAGGTGTGCGACTGACCAACATTTCCTCAAAACTATTGTCAGTCTCATCGTCAGTGGAGTCAGACACGTCCTTCCTCTTGATAACATGGGGCTCAGAGGCAGGTTTAGGTTCACTGACACTCTTTCGATATTCCGAGGCAGAAGGTCGACTTTGAGAGGCAATCGAAGTTGGTCGTAGCCAGCTCTCAAACACACTGGATAACCGGCCTTGAGTTACCAGACCCCGTTGTTCGACAGCTGTGGCTGTATCTTGTAGAGAGGGTGTAACTTTTGCATCTAACTTCGCAGTCCCGTCCCCTTCATCATCAACTTCATCTTCCGATTCCTGCAACGCGGCAAGCCGCTTTATGGTGGCTTCTGAAGGTGCTGCAGGGCGGGACACGCTGCGAGGCTTCGACCGTCGATACCATTCATCTGGTACGCAAAATCTAAAGTGTCGTTTCGCTGTGGATTTAAAGGGATTGGCAGAAAAGGGGAATTGAATGACATCAAAAAGGTGTGTTGTTGCGGGTAGTCTCGATATCCCTATGATGGTTGTTAGAGCCTGGCAAAGACAAAGCAGATGAAAGAACATACGTTCGTTTTGCCCATCAGCCCAGACCTCCTCCAAGACATACTCTATGTTCCCAGCCCCTGGAATAGGCAGTGTTTTGGCAAGTCCGAGCTCCTCAACCACAGACACGATGATATCGGCTACACTGGTCATCCGAGATATGAAAATTTTGTATTTGTATCCATCGTATATCTCTGGAACACGCAAAAGTGAAAATATCGCTGAGAGTGAGGGATTCAATGACACCAGGCGGAAGGCAGGGTTATGTAGGTGGCTGGTGAGCGGAAAGGACGAGAAATGTCGTTGAACTTGCGATAGGTCGTTGTGTTTGGCGATGATAGGTTCAATCAGGGTACCTCCTTGTACAAGACCTAATAAAATGTCATGTCTGCTAATGAATCCATGGTATAGAACATGCTAACCATCTCCAAGTGCCATGAGCTCAGCTTCCTCCCAAGGTCGGCCGTTCTGTTCGATTCGGATTCGTTGTAGAGCCCATCCAGAATCTTCCAAGTCCCCTAAAACCTCTGCCTTTAAGCCTTCTATTTGCAAAAGAATATTGATAACATCCTCAGCCTTTCCGTCGTTCGATATCTCTGCGAAATGCAGGGATCTAGTGACAACAAGGGTCGGTATAATCAGAGTGTGGCCAGACATATGTCCGAGTCAGCAATAGCGCGTGTGATAACCGACAGTAATGTGTCGATTCGTTGATTATTCGTACTTCCTGAACAACAGGAAGATCAGTAAACACGAGATAAATGCCAGTGCAGTGGTATCCAGATATTATTGTCGTAACAAGCTCTCCCGGCCATGTAACGAGCTCCTGCTTTCTTCGGGCTCCCCTACAGGTTCCAAATCTATGCGGTGAACTTGCAGCTCTCAAAAGAAGGAATCAAGTTGCATGAAATCTACTCGGGCTGTGGAATGGGTAGAAGGATTCATAATTCCCTCGGCTCACCGTTTGACTAGGGACGCACAAATTGGCACGTGGTTCCTGGAGTGAGGTTACTTGATTTGTCCAACTTTGTCTGCTTTCAACACGGTGGATTGCTAATTCTACAGTGAATAAATATGGGCTATGAAGAGCGCAAAGATGAGCGTCAATATTTAGATGAAAGGTGAAGTCGGAAAATGGAACCCGTTGAGAGTAATTAAATCAGTAGCCCGACGTTGATGACTCTGTGTCTACAGAGGGATGGACAAGATAAAATACGCGGACGTTTTCGTCTGCTACACCCATGGTCACTTGGCTATCATCCGTAGAAGTTCGCATTGAGTCTTGAACGTCGCCCCTGATTTCTATCAGGAAGTTGTCCTACAACGGCCTAGGTCAAGCTACGCCCCTCTAACAAATAGATAACTTACCTTCACGAGTTTCCTCAGTAGCTTAGCGATTAGCTCCTTCTCGTACTCAAACTGCTCTACGTCTTGCATACTGTCTTCCTTTTGCTCCAAGTACCAATCGATGAGTTCTTCTCGATCTACTCCTTTGCCCGTCTTCTGCTCCTGCTCGGAAACATACATAATAACCATACTCTGCAGCTCCATGTATTTATCGTGTGTAATAATCATTCGTCGCTTCGGCGTGGGGGGCAGTTGAACGGGGTCACCAGCAGGAGCCACGGTGCCAGCTCGAGACGATGACTCCGCTGCAGTTACTTGTCTTCCAGCGACATTTACCCTTACAGGTACTGAACTCTCGTCAGCTGGGTCAGTCCCTTCGGTAGCCATTGCAACGTCTTCACTGTCGTCAGCGTTTCTTTGCTCTCTCCGTTCAGCTTCGAGTTCTTCTTCGTCAAAGTTGATAGAATCATGTTCCACGTGAATGATGGACTGCCGGAGGAGGTTGTAGGCCTCACGGACAAAAGCAGGCGTAATCTAGCGATTTATTTAAGAAACGTACCCAACATCTGGAGAGTTACACTTACTTCCGAGGTGCAGTTAGCTCTCGCGATGGCTTCACTGAGTCGAATCATACTCTCGAGCTGCCTCACAGTGATACGATAGGAATTCCGTCCAACACCAGAGGCATCGTCTTGTCGTAATATCCTGTATTTTTCCACTAAAATATCAGCAGCTTCTGGTGTCAACTGATTGGATAGTGAGTACGGTTCCATCTGCAAATCTTGGGATAGCGAGGATTACCTTGGGATTGAATGTCCTAGCATATCGGATATACCGCTGCAGAGTCTCCGTGCTGAATTCGGGGTGGATGGCTTCATCTCGGAAGCGATGTACATTCACGATATGTTTCGCGATGTTCATGTCCGTCTCCGGGTTACATTCGTCCAACACAACGAAAAATAAGTCGAATCGACTCATGATGGGTGCACTCATTTGCAGGTTCGCGCGCAAGGTTTTTTTTCTGTCGTACCTTCCTCCAATAGGGTTCGCAGCAGCCAAAATAGATGTCCGGGCATTCAACGTAGCATGAATGCCAGCCTTGGCTATCGAGATTGTCTGCTGTTCCATAGCTTCGTGGATGGCAATTTGGTCTGATATATCCATCTTATCAAATTCATCGATGGCGCAGATTCCGTTGTCTGCAAGCATAAGTGCACCAGCTTCGATAGTGAAGTCGCCTGTTTCTTCGTCTTTAACCACGGCAGCTGTCAAACCTGCGGCAGATGAGGCCTTTCCAGAAGTATATACAGCACGTGGGAGGAAGGAACAAACATATCTTCACAAACTTTCAACCAAGGCATTCAAACGGCGTCATCGATGCACTTACTTCAAAATTTGAGATTTTGAGGTTGACGGATCCCCAACGATGCAAATATTGATGTCGCCACGAAGATGCATGCCTTCAGGTGTATTTTTGTGGACACCTCCCATGAGTTGCAGCAGGACACCCTTCTTGACAAGTTCATGACCGTAAACCGTAGGTGCTATACTCTCCACGAGACGAGAGTAGATATAATCTGAGTCAATCATGGCTTTCAATTCCTCGAACTCTGGTTCCGTGAGCGTTTGAATGAAAGTTTGTCCGCTTTCTTCTCCGATTTCCTCTTCACCTCGGATGTTGGTACCAACCTTTCGAATAGAGTCAGATACCACTCATGTCGAAAGGGGATGCTTACTCTTCCGTCTGCGTCATTCACCATACAAGCGAGGAATGCGGTCTTATACTGAAGATCTCTCACACCAAGTACTTTGAGACCTGTAACGCCACTGCCAGCAGCGCCAGCTGTGCCCATGTTTCTAGCTGCTTCACGCTGAAGTTCGGCCTTGTTTCCTCCAGGCAGTCCCAATTGACTAACATCGGGAACAACAATGAAAGTCCCCGTAAAAACACATTTGTCACCAGCTTTTGCGCGTTCGACCATTTCTGAACGAAGGATAACATCCAAAGAACGGGGCATCGATCCTGTGGGTATTTCCGATGGGTTTTCTTGGATACGAACTTTTTGCCAATCCGTAAATTTTGAGGAGTCGATTTGAAGTTGCCATGCAGAACGATTACCACACGTTGGATTAGGACAAAGGGACGGCTTGATAGCCATCAGCGTGGAAGGAAATCCAGAAACAAAAATACTTACTTCGGTATACTTGAACTGCTGCTCGATGTCATGAATAATTCCACCACAAACCTCGCAGATGAAACTACCAAAAAGCAATTCTGGTCGAACTTCACTGGTCCGCGTCACGGTGCCCCCAATGCTCATCAACGTCCCTATTTTATCCGTCCTCAGGTCCCGGATTCCAGAGACCAAAGGTAAGTGATAAAAAGCGACATTGAATTCTCGGGTTTGGAGGTTTGATGAATCTGTCGTGGCCGAGGTTGGGTTGAGTTTCAGATATTCGGGTTCGTGTTGCGCGACCAGATTAAGAAGAGCACGTCTGAGATACGGCAAAAATCTGTAATATTGTTTTTGAATGGCATCTGCTAGAACGTCATCTCGTTGAAGGAGGTGGCCAAAATCAACGTAAAGCGTCGTCAGTTCATATTCGCGCATGGTATGGATTTGTTCAATGTAGATGAGTTCTCCTTCTGTTGCGTCTGCTGCAGCACCATCGGGACCAGGAGTTGAAGCCAATGCAACCTCTTCGGTAAATCTGATGAAGATTCGATATGGATCATCATTTGAAACTTAAGGCCAACTGACGTTTTTAGGAATGTTTCAAAACTTTCTGCTACACCTTCTCCTACGGCGTCTTTCACCATGGGAACGTCTCCATTCACTTGACGCGGTTTTTTTCTCCTTCCGCCGGTTCCTTCAGTTTTACTTGCCTCCTTGTCCAGATCGATGCTCATCGTTAGGGCATCAGCGATCGGTCGTCGCGGTGTCGAGCCATTTGCTCGCGGTGTAGGATCCGGAGCACTGCTAGGAGGTAATTCCGAATACATGGCTGGTGGCGACGACGAAGGTCCATCGATTTCCATGGCTGTAACGCGTCGGATAAAGCACAGAAGACGCGACTGCAGAAAATTAGACCCACGAGCAGAGTTTAGGGCCAGTCTTTTCGTGTGCATGACCAGTGCCGCAAAAGGCAGTTGAAATCCTGACAGATGGGCGCCGTTCACAATATGGCTCTGCTTTCGCTATGAACGAAATTGCACCTTTAGACCCCGAATATGTGCAGGATGTCCTCTCCAAGCCCCCTTTTGTCAATCTCCCTGGCGTTTTCAACGTCCGAGATCTTGGTAACCTCCCCTCTGCGGTTTATGAGGGGTGTGTCACAAAACCCAAGTTTATATTTCGTTCAGCCGAGCTATCGAGCATAACGGAGGAGGGTGAGCTTTTCTGCAATCAGCTCTAGCTGTTCCTTAAGTTTGTTCCAGGTAAAGCCAAGATGAAAGAACTGGGGATCACCAAAGTATTTGATTTCCGATCCGACACCGAAATCAGGAAGTACAATAGCCCTGTACCAGTCATAGATGGTGTTGAAATCATCCACGTCCCTGTGTTCAAAACAGCCGACTACAGTCCTGAGATGATGGCCAGGTATGTACGTGCAAATAGCCACTTCAACAATTCTACGAATCTGACTATCGTCCACCATTGAACAGGAGATATGAATTGTATGCCAGTGGGAAGACCGAGGTTAGCACCCCTCCCCCTACGGCTTTTCAATTTTATATTACATTCCTTAGGCCTTCATAGAGCTATACTCTCAGATCCTCGATCATGGAGGTCATGCGTTTGGAAGTCTCCTCCGTCATGTAAGGGATAGGCCGAATGAGGCATGCCTTTTCTACTGCACAGCGGGAAAAGACAGAACCGGCCTGATGGCTGCTATTATCCTTAAGGTGAGGCCCGTTGCACTGCGCTTCATGGAATCAACTAATGATCCCAAAAGCTTGCAGGTGTGAGTCATGAAGACATCTCGAATGACTACGCCTTCACCAGAGTGGGACGGGAGCCTGCCCGAAAGAAGATTTTGCAAAGACTATCCAAGGAACCCATATTTGCTTCAAATAACGAAGCGGCCCTCAACATGTTCACCTGCCGGTAAATTCGTCTTTTGTTACTACAAGTTGTCATTCTAAGTGTTTCTTGGTAGCCATGAGACAATGCAAGCGTTTTTAGAGCATCTTGACAATGAGTACGGTGGAGTAGAGGGATACGTTCGGCGGTATGTTGGATTATCGGACAAAGACATGGCTACCATTAAGAGGAACATCCTTGTTCCATCGAAGTCGAGTTCTTGATTTCCAGTCAAGCCGTATCATATCATGTTTCAGCTAGAATGGTATTGCATGCATAAGATGAAGACAAAGGGGCAATTAAACTGAGAATAAGGGGATTCGGGCCATTACAAACTCGTTGAAGTGCAATGACCCAAAAGCTTAAAAGCAAAACACAATCCAAAGGAAATCCCAAGCAAGCATAAAGCACTGGAAGTACGAAATCTACGTTCTCTTTGTCAATTCCATCGATCGCCGGTGTTTCTGCGCCGTGAATCCTGCAGCAGGATTCAGATTTGATGGCAACGGTGTTGCAGTGGCAGGGGGACTCATGAGATTGCTCAGGGCGCCAGGTGGCCTCCTCTGTGGATTAAGTGGCGACAGGGCGCCTGTTCTCGCCGGGGGATTCGGTACTGAACTAGGAGGCAATGGAACTTCTCCAGTCACTCTTCTCCTCATTGGGGGCCGGCCCACTGGTGCATTTCTTCCGGTCTTCTCCATCGAGTCCACAAATTTCTCGTCTGGAAGTGCGCCAAGAATAGGTGAAGTATCACTACCTATGGCTTGCCTTCGGGCTTTCTCGTGTTTCGCCTGCACAGAACGGAAGTGAAGGAGGAGTTCTTGCCATTTAATTTCGTCTCGGCCGAGTTTCGAACGACCAGCGATGGCCCCCGTCCTTCGTAATGAGATGAATATACGTGCACTGATACGCCCCCAGAATACAGCAACGACTTACGATTTCGGAGCAATCTGCAGAAAACCTGCAGAATTAACTGCGTTGAGGCGGTTACGTAGCGAGATGAAAGCGGAGCTCTGAGGCAGCAACATTAAGATGCCATAAAGACACTTGAACAAGTAGGGGTATCGTTCAGGTTCAAGAAGCTGAAGCCGAATATCTGCAACATAATTCAGGGCTTGATGCGGGATTCTGGGGGGGGCTACTTGCAGGTGAAGACAGGTGATTCTATGAGTTGCACCAGCTTGTCAACTTGTACCAGCATTGGTACAGTGATTTCCAAATCAGCACTATAACGCAGGGTCAATGCACAGACGTGAATTACTCAGTCTATCCTTACAAGATGTGAAGCAAATTCGAAGCATGTTCATATGCTTGTGCAAGTAAACAAAGGGAAAAGACAGCAACTGCATTGTGACACCAAGATCGATAGAGGGTTGTGAAGAGCGCTTGGCCATCTTGCTGGATGAAAGTATCATTACAAGACAATTAGTGTGTAGGAACTGAACCGACCCTTGTCTCCAGGCTCTTTAGTCGTTTCCTGAAATCTGCTAATTCGGGCGATGTGATCAAAATCATGTTTAATTTTTGCACTATCACGCTGGCAAATTCGAGGTCCTGCAGAAACATGAGCTTGGTGGTGAGACCAGTATCGAAAAACGTACATCTTCTTTCTCAATGATCTCTGCAAAGGTACGGTATATCTTCTCCGTATTCAAGTTGAGACACAACTGGCGGATAATCAAACTTCCCCTCGTCTCCAGAAGTCTTCTGTCAGTGCTAAATAACTCAAGGAGGTTCATCATGAAAGCCTTGAAGTATGTCTCCTCCGAACTTGATGAAATCTGTGCCAGCAGTTGTAAGTCGTGCTTGATGACTTCTTCGGAACTATCTGACAATGTCTTCAAAAGAGCTGGGAATGTCCCGTCGTCCATAGCCAGAATCTGACAATCATCAGAAAATAGTCTTTTTTCAAAAATTAAGATTTAACAAACTTTCTTCGGAGCCTTCTGATGCAGCAT
>Ga0307508_10001279_pt1 | contig 28584 bp, 35 predicted proteins | sample 9_EM_MG_FD_203089 | JGI IMG/M metagenome (GOLD analysis project Ga0307508, IMG submission 203089) | Populus trichocarpa ectomycorrhiza microbial communities from riparian zone in the Pacific Northwest, United States - 9_EM | ecosystem: Host-associated > Plants > Roots > Unclassified | place...
GGCGAAGGGGTGCTAGCGACGAGCCGCCACTGCGCGGACAGCGGACAGGAAACGGACTGTACATAATCTCGTCATGATCTCCATAGGTCGCACACGAGTAATGAATAAACAAAAAAAAAAAAAAAAAGGCGTCCGGCTCCTCGGCCACCGCCACCTGCTCCTCCATCTACTCTCGCAACTCCGCCTCGGACACGTCACTCACGGCGTCTCCCCCCTCAGCCGGCACCCGCCTTCCCACATCCGTAGAGGAGAGGAAGTCTAGCACTGCCCGACTGCACCTCCCATCCGCCAGGGGGTCCCGGATCTTCCATCGGTCCTTCCACCTCCCGGTCTCCTTCTTCACCTCCGCCCACAGGACCTTCTGTTGTGGCTTCCACTCAGGGCACTCCTTGAAGAGGTGCTCCCGAGTCTGGTGTGGGTACCGGCACCACCAACATTACGGGGTGGCCCGACTCTTCGTCCAGTTGAGTTACTGCCCGGTCAGGCAGTGCCCAGTCTTAATCTGGTAGAACCGCGAGGCGAGCCTCTTGGCGCTACCGGCCACCGCGCCGTCGGGCTTCTGGCTCTTCGGCGTGCGGTACTTTGCCTTGGAGGTCCGGCCTCCAGCCCACTGGCACGCTTCCGCCCACTTCTTCTCAGAGATCTCCCGCTTGAAGTTTGCGAGGGATCGTGGGAGAGGCGTCGCCCGCACTTCCGACCGGCCGCCATAATCGTAATTCAGCCATTCCACCCCGCGGGTGTCTGGCTCCTCTGCCGCAACCTTGGCCCATTCGTCGGCTTTCTCGTTGCCGGCGACGCCCTTGTGGGCTGGGCACCAACGGATCTCAATGGAGATTCCCGGTCTTGCCTTCCGCAGCGTAGCGATGTGCTTCCTTGCCTGGAGCGCGTATTGCTGACTGGGGCCAGGCTCGTCGGATGCCATCCGCTTGATGGCGGCTTGGGCGTCGGAGAAGATCGTGATTCGCGGTCGGCGTGCAGCGTGGTGCAGCCAGAATATCGGGTCGAACGAGGAGTAGTTGTCGAATGACATGTGGCCCGAGAGCGGGTCGTTGGAGCCGCCGATCGAGGCGTGGATCTGTTGTGGATGGATGGCCCGTTGTACATAGCTTCCCCTGCCCGCCGCCCTGGCCTGTCCAGGAAATGACAAAGTACATAGGAAATACCGAAAAGGAAGACGAAAAGGGAAATCATCCCTGCATCTGGTCTCCTCACACCTCAGCTCTCCTCCCACCCCGGTGTTAGCGAGAAAGTCAAGGATTGCCCTGCAACACCTGCCCATAAGCGCACAACCGCCCAGACACGCCACATCCGCCAGTATCTAGCCATGATGGACGGCCCGCCACCCGCTGAACAACCGCCGAGGCGTTGCCGCCGTCCCATCGTACGGACCGACAGCCGTCCACCCGGCAAACGTACGCTCGCAATGAGGCTAGTCGTAACCCCGCCGCCCGTTTCCCTGCAGGATATTAGCGCGGCGAGGCGCTGCAACGGTCGGCGGAATGCGATACGCGGCGAGTCGAGCGTCCAAGGTTGGGGGTGTCTGCATGCTAGAAAAAATTTGTCTATTCAGCTGTAGACTAGCTAGGTACTTAGTTATCTATAACGGCGCACATTATTTGTCCGCAGTCCGCGCGACGGCGGCACGTTGCAAGCTCCCCTTGCCCTCCGCCCAGGCCTGCCCCGAGAGAGAATAAATGCGCGCCAAGGAAATCACAAAAGAAAGTACATAGGAGATCGTGGCCGGAAAGAAAAGGCAAAAGGAAAGCATGCCCGCCCACTTTCCTTGTCTACGGACGCCATGAAGGAGGGCGTGGGGAGGAACAGCGGTAGCTCCTCCCCGGCACCCATCACCTCAGCCTCCACCCTCCCCTGCTCTTCCCGCTCCCTGAGCGCTACACCTCCCGTCAGCGAGAAGGTTCCGGATCTTTGAGCCAGCTCATCCCCCTTCCGCTCGGCTTTCCTCCCGCTTCTCTGCCCACTGTCTGTGCATGCATCAAGTACGGTAATACTTTCAATAGGCATTCGGACTTCATAAAAATCAAATATATAGTTAGTACCCCGCGTAGATTTTCGATACCGTAGAATAAGGGCAATATACAAACTGAATCCCAGGTGAACTCTGCGTTCTCGGAGAGTGCTTGAGGTAGTACTCCTGACGATCTCTGACCCCACTTTTTGGTACAGTTGATACCTATTGTGTAACGGCTGTTGGAACCACGTGATACGCGGAGTTTTGCAAACAACCAATATCTGCCCTGTACCGTGAGGCTGAAATTATAGACGAAGCCCCGCGCTGTATTTCCCCGCATCTACCCCGATATCTAGGCGCCGCATTGGCCGAGATCGCAACACGCCGGCGTAAATCAAAGACGCCCCCAAATCGAAGGACGAGCCCGGATTATTCAACACGATGGGTGAACTCTCTCGATGGGCCCGCGAGCACCTCCGGATTCCTAGTAGGTCCAGGCGGACCTCGCGGTCGTCATCGCCCGCCCCCAGTGTGGGCTCAGAAACGGCAGCATATAACAGAGAGTCGTTGGTCGCGACTGAATCGACACCTGCACTGACACCAACTTCCTGCTTGAAACCTTTGACTGCTATTGAGATCAGCCAGCGAACATACGAGCACCTCAAGGAGAAACTCAGCGACAAGGAACTGGAAGGGCTCAACTGGGCAACGTACTCGGGAATGACAGCAGAAAAAGACATTGAGGACGTGAAGGAAAAGTTGAAGGGCCATCGACAGGGTGCGCAGAAGATGAACAACATCCTGCTCCACATCAACAAGTATTGCACCATCGTGGATGTTGCAATTCAACATCAGCCGGATATCACCGCACTCGTGTGGGCTGGAGCACGAACGATTATTCAGGTGCGACAAAACCTCCACCTTCACCCCTTGGCCGAACAGCAATGCTAACTTCGGATCCAGTTGGCGACTAACCGCTACGAGACCTTGGCGAGCCTCGATCAGGCGATCGAGACAATTGCAACCACCCTGGTGAAGTGCGAATTCTACCACCGCGTCTATGCTTCTTTCGCAGAGAAATACAAGGGACCGGCGGACCACAGGAGAATATTCGCAGAGTTCGAGAGCCACCTACCTAAACTCTACGCAGCTGTTGTGCAGATCTCGGTGAAAGCGAAATCATACATGCTACCAGCCAGTAAGTAGATGAATCCCAAATTATATTGGAGCCGCTGACACCCGTATGCATGTAGATTTCGTCAAGAGCTCCTTCCAACCATTCTGTATCAAGTTCAAGCCCCTGCTTGACGATGTGGCTACAAACGAGGCCGCTTTGAAGGGGCTCACAGAGGGCGCCGTCGTGCTGGCGACCATGGGTATGTCAGCCATTTATAGTCCTCCTCTGCCAGATGAACAAGATGCGCCACCGATCGTTGCAATATTGACTTCCACTGCAGAGGGTTTGGACAGCTTATACGAGATGAAGAGGGAGATGGAAGAGTGGGGCTGTGCGGTGAAGACGAGACTCGAGTGTATGGGCTCCACCCTGTTCCACCCAGAAGATGAATTGAAAAGGTGCTCACTTCCCCAACAGCCATGCACCAGCTTGTCGAGGTTGTCAACGCCAAGCTGGGACAAGTCATTGATGGTATGCTTAATTCTCCGTTGAACCCGACTATCTAGTAGCCCCAACGCGAACCCCATCACCACAATACTGACCGCTGTGTACACCAGACAACAACAGGGAAAGGCTAATCAAGTGCCGGACATGGATTGGTGCTCTGCAAAATCCAGATGCGGAATATGAGAACAACCACAAGCACATACGCGATAGTCAGAGTTCATGCACCTGGATCCAGCGAACCGAACAGTACCAGCGCTTCACCGACCAGCAGGGAGCTAACCACTTTTGGGTATATGGGAAACCAGGTAACGTGTACCCAGACACTCTGCGTATGCTGAGCAAAGGGAGACCTGACTGACAACCTCCGTCTTGATTCAGGGGCTGGAAAATCTGTTTTGTCTAGCTTCGTCATAACGGAGCTGCGGAAACATCCCAAAACGGAGCACCAGGTTTTGCACTTTTTCTGTAAGGAAAGGGATCCGAGTGCCTCTACTGCCGCGGCGATAGTATGCAATCTCATCGACCAACTCATCGAACACAATCGGCTGTGCCCACTTTTCGAAATCCTCAACGATGCGAATGCGAAATATGCCAAATCCGACAAGTGCACCGACTTCAGGACCCTATGGAATATCTTCGCTGCAATGGTCAAAGTCTTTCCAACCAGGGTTGTGGCAGTTGTTGACGCTCTCGATGAATGCATGACCGACCGAGGGTTATTTCTCGATCAAATCACTTCGGATGTGGATATGGACGGCAAAGTCAGCTTCTTCCTGACAAGCCGAGACGAGCAAGATATCAGGGAGAAGCTAGGAGAGCATAGCAATACCGTGTCATGTGCCATGAGTGTGGATGAGGATATCAGGGAGTTTGTGGTTCAGCAGTTACCAAAGCTTAACCGTTTCCAAAAATGGCTGGCGGACTCTGGGAGACACGACTTCCAAGAGCGGATAATCAAGGAAGTTCCGAAGCTCTCAGCTGGAATGTTCAGATATGCAGCGTTGCTGCTGGACCAGCTCAATTCTCATTTTGTCAGTATTCCAAAATTGCTCGATGCGCCACCTCTCGGCTTGGCTGGCATGTACGAGCGCATCCTGTTGCGGCTCGAGTTGGGGGATGAAGATCTGGCCTGGTGCGTAGCACGACGAAAAACCCGCAAGACGATTCTATGGTGGGTTGCAATGGCGAAGGAACCGTTGAGAGTGATTGACTTGGCGTATGTTTGCACACTAATTGGTGGAGACGATGATGGCTTTGACCCGACCGAAAGAAGTCTTTTATCCGCGGAAGACGTCTCAGAAATTTGCGGCCCACTGATTGAAGTCGTGGGTGGGACTGTACAGTTCACTCATCTCTCGGCGAAGGAATTTTTGATGCAGGGACGTTCGGATGGCCGGCCAGCGGACCCCCGAATGCAATTCTACTGGATCAATGCAATGGAAGCAAGTGCCACGATGGCAATCACCTGCAGTAAGTGCTCCAATCTATTTTATCCCGCTTCCACTGGTGTCGGGCAGCGTGTATCCTGGTGTCACAAATACAGATCATTACGCATGCACCATGCCAGTACCCGATATCTATGTGATAGGTGACTAGGTTTTCTGACGCTGGGTGGCTGCTAGTTGTTCTTTCGAGAAACATGATTTCGTATCAGAGCCACCGCACGGCCCAACAAAACCCCAATAGCGCAAGAGAAACTTCCATGCCCTATGCAATAAATTATTGGCTCCTCCATGCCGCGGACGCTGCAAAGGCCAATACGGCGAGCGGCCCTACGCAACTTTGGGACCTGATCTTCCAATTCATCACTGATGATGTTGCGTTTCAAGCTTGGGCAAAGCTTTTTCCCCGGTACGAGACATGCCACGCCGACCACTGCACCTATCCGAGCTGCGCTGGGGTTGAACCACTTGCTATTGCAGCATCATATGGCCTCTTTCATGTGGCAGAACGGCTACTGGCTGGAAAGGCTGGCCAAGCTACAGAGAATAAGGACATCATTGCCGATAAGCACCACGATATCGAAGATCTCTCAGAGCCTCTCCATTGGGCGGCAAGGAACGGACACGAGGAGGTGGCCCGCCTCCTCCTCGACTGGGGCGCCGATGTATCGACCGCCAAAAGCAACGGGAAGACGCCGCTGATTTGGGCAGTGAAAAATGGGCACGAGACGGTGGCCCGCCTGCTCCTCAATCGGGGTGCCGATGCATCGACCGCCGAAAGCGACGGAAAGACGTCGCTGATCTGGGCGGTGAAAAATAGGCACGAGGCGGTGGCCCGCCTGCTACTCGACCGGGGCGCCGATGTATCGACCGCCGAAAACGACGGGAAGACGCCGCTGATCTGGGCGGCGTACAATGGGCACGAGACGGTGGCCCGCCTGCTACTCGACCGGGGCGCCGATGTATCGGCCGCCGAAAGCAACGGGACGACGCCGCTGATCTGGGCGGCGTACAGTGGGCACGAGACGGTGGCCTGCCTGCTCCTCGACCGGGGCGCTGATGTATCAACCGCCGAAAGCGACGGGACGACGCCGCTGATCTGGGCGGCGATCAACAGGCACGAGACAGTGGCCCGCCTGCTACTCGACCGAGGCGCCGATGTGTCGACCGCCGAAAACGACGGGAAGACGCCGCTAATCTGGGCGGCAAGCGTAGGGCACGAGACGGTGGCCCGCCTGCTTCTCGACCGGGGCGCCGGTGTATCGACCGCCGAAAGCGACGGGAAGACGCCGCTAATCTGGGCGGCGCGCGGAGGGCACGAGACGGTGGCCCGCCTGCTTCTCGACCGGGGCGCCGGTGTATCGACCGCCGAAAGCGACGGGACGACGCCGCTGATCTGGGCGGCGATCAACAGGCACGAGACAGTGTCCCGCCTGCTACTCGACCGAGGCGCCGATGTGTCGACCGCCGAAAACGACGGGAAGACGCCGCTAATCTGGGCGGCAAGCGTAGGGCACGAGACGGTAGCCCGCCTGCTTCTCGACCGGGGCGCCGATGTATCGACCGCCGAAAACGACGGGACGACGCCGCTGATCTGGGCGACGAAAAATGGGCATCTGACGGTGGCCCGCCTGCTACTCGACCGGGGCGCCGATGCCGAAAGCGACGGGAAGACGCCGCTGATCTTGGCGGAGGAAAACGGTCCCTAGGTTGTCCACGGTTGAGGGCCACCAAGGCACAGCTTAGAGCCGTCGTGACCTTCCCGCCGTCTGCCGCTCCGTTTGCCGATACGACTGTGAGTTGGCTATCGAACCTGCTGTGCCAGACAGTGGTTTGCTCGATTTGTTTCGAAACTTCAAGTTTTCTTTTAATCTCTTCTGCCCTTTTACCGTGGATGTACCTATTTTAAAGGGTCGAGTTATGGATGGTAGAGAATACATCATTTATGCTTCTTGACATCTCGTCATACGAGCAGTAATATTTCTTGTCGGATTTCAGGCACGATGTTGTTAGGCTCTCGTGACTCTGGTGGAGTCCGTTAGAATCGACTCCCCCGTGGCCCAGGCGCAGAGAGGGAAAAATTCTCATCGGATGACTGAGGGTGTCCGGTACTGTGAGTTGTGATAAGGGGGTATTTCTGCGCCGCACCTGAATAGGTACTGTGCTGTGCCTAGACCGGTAAAACTGATCCCATATGAGACAAGCAGACTTGCAAACAGGTACCTATCTCGGTGAAGTGGAATACTTTGCATCACCACCAACAAATCTAATGTTCATACAGTGCGTTTTTGGTTCGCGGCCCCAAGGTTGCATGGTGCTACTGTAGTTGCGCCTTTTGCTGGGTCTACCCCCACATTTACGTGTCTGATTTGGCTCGCCCGAAAAATGGTCCGTTCAGACCCCAGTCCAACTGTCCCCGTCCATACACAGTGGTAAGGAATCCCCGCACTCGAGCACCCACGCACACCAAACCGAGCAATACCGTCCCGGCTTCGAAGGCCTGAGCACGTTCGGTCGGATTAATTTACGGAAGTCTGGTTTATGGGAACAAGGCCGATGGGTGTGCTCACTGTCAGTGCCGACAACTGGAAACGGCCTGGATATGCTACTATGCCGGCTCTGAGGTTCAAGAGACTACTATTCTGTATATTTCGAACAGGGCGTATAGGGCGAATGCCGAGATGGTGGATTTGGCGAACATGATGAATCGGAAAAAAAAAAAAAGGAAAAACGGGAGAAAAAATCAAGACTGCGAGTGAGAAGCTGTGACTTCGACACCTGGCACGATCACGTGTACTCGTAACTGACCCCGCACACACAGTACCCATTTCCACGCGTGACGAAACACAGCGGTAGCAAGTATGAATGTATGTATCGTAACGCCCATCAGCATGATCATTAGGCATTATGTAATAACTACTATCGACATCCGATGCCGCATCATAGACAGCCCCCGTGCGACCATTATCCTACCACCGCTGCCACCCGCCGCCAAAGCGCCACCGCCCACCCTCTCCCAGTAAAGAAAGACGTAAAGACATAAAGGAACAAAAAAAAACCCCTGTATAAAATAGCGGAAAATCCCCAAATGAAGGAAAGAAAGAAAAAAAATACCCCTCATAAATGCCCGCAGAAGAACAAGCCGCAGATCGCTCCTCAACAAAGCAAAGCAAACGGAGAAACCCCGTCTATAACCGAAGCCAAAAAAAGAAAAACATCGCTCATGAATACCCATTATGTACCCGCTTACCTGGAGTCGTTGCGGTCCTCGCGGGTGTTGCCAAAGTAGCGCTTGGCGTCCTTGCTGCCGACCATGTCGCTGTCCTTGTACTCCATGCCGCAGCGCTTCTTCTCGGTGATCTCGTAGTACGTCTCGAACTCGGTCCACGCGGGCAGTTCGCTGGAGCCGCGGTAGGTGACGAGCGACGACGACACACCGACCTTGAGCGACGGGATCTTGGAAAGGTCGTAGTGGTTTTTCTTGCCCTGTTGTGGATGCGGTGTTAGTTGTGTGTGGACAAGGAGGTAGGATGGGGGGAGGACGAACCTTGCGCATGACCCAGTCGATGTTGCTGCGGAGGTACCCGACGACGGCCTTGGGGTCGTTGACGTCGATGCCCTCGCGCTCGAGCGCGTCCGTGAGCGGGACGGCTGCGGTGACGCGCATCTTCTTGTCCATGGCCGTGTAGCGGACCTTTCCGAGAGCGGCTCCGGCGCCGACAGCGTAGCCGTCCGTGCCGTTGAAGTAGATCGCGAGCTCGGCAGTACCGCCGACGTCGGCGGGCGTGAAGACGAAATGACAGATCCACTCGCGACGCGTGGTGACGTCGGCGCGCTTGAGACGCGAGTTGACGGAGCCGGGAGCGTACAGCGCGTTGATCCGGCCGACCACGAACGTGCGCAGCTCCGACGCCGGACGGCCGCGGTAGCTGCTCGGCACCTCCGGGTAGGCGTAGCCGAAATCCCAGATCGAGCTCGCGCTGTTCACGTCCCGTGAGGTGAAGTAGCTGCCCGAGGCCTTGCGGAACGGCCACAGCGGAGTGTTGATGTCGTCGGTGTCGCCCTCCTGCACGCGTCGGCCGAAGACTCCCGTGGCGGGCTGCGGGGTCAGGCGCGCGCCTGGGCGCGCGGCTTGGTACATCGCCGTCAGACGGTCGACGTTGGCGTGGTGCAGCCAGAATATCGGGTCGAACGCGGAGTAGTCGACGAATGACATGTGGCCCGAGAGCGGGTCATTGGAGCCGCCGATCGAGGCGTGGATCTGGTTGTGGATGGACTCGACCGAGACCCAGGCGTTGGGCGAGTCGCCGGTCTGGAATGCACTGCTGGAGAAGGCGCTAAAGTCGGGGATGCTGAACAGGTTGTAAGTGTTGCTGCGGCGGGCATCGTAGTTGGCTCGCATCTCGCTGTCGGCCTCGGCGTCGTCGCTGGTCCGGACGTCGACCGGCTGCCGCAGAGTGATCTGGGCCTCCGCCTGCAGTCCGTCAAAGTACCGGGCCCTCAGGCCGCCGTTAGTGAAGCGGTACTGGTAGAGCGGGTTGGGGATGTTGGTCTGCTGGGGCTGTCCGCCGCTGGCGCCCGGTCTGGTGACAGTGACGGTCGGGCGCATGAGGATGTTCGGAATGGCGGAGTCGTCTTGAGACCAGTCCCAGTACCTGCAACGGTGGTTAGCCGGACACGCGCCGAGAGATCCCGAGGATGAACGTACGGAAGTCGGACCCTTGCCGCGGCCGCCTGCCATCTCGAGGCCTGGTTTCCGCGGAACTTACCAGCCTCATTGACGGCATGCGCATGGATTCTCTGCTCTACCAGGGCCAGGTAGGGTCGGTGCCATGTCGCAAACAGCGCGGACCCGTGGGTGCAGTACCCGTAGTCGGGGTCGTGATCGTCGCGCGGTGCCTCTCCCCAGGGGATGTGCGGGAGTCCATGGATTCCGGCGATCTGGTAGTAGGAGAGTGGATCGGTCTCGGCGACGCGCTGCATCATGTACTGTCACGCCGCAACATCAGCAGACGCTCGAGGGGCCTGCGGAAGCACATCGAAAACGTACCAGTGACCAGATGAACATGTTGAACACGTCGGGGTCTTCGGACTGCAGCTGCTGGATCTTCTTCCGCAGCACGATCCCTCCCGAGACGGCCCCCGTCACCGCCGTGAATCCGGCCTGTCGCCGGAGAAGCTGGTGCCCTGGGGAATCGTACTCGGGCGGTGACGCTCCGCCTTCCTTGACACACTGCGAGTAATCTGCGGACCGCCGTCAGTTCCCGGACAACCGCAGACGCACCGGAGGGGGGAACACGGACAGCTGTTGACGGTGTTGCAGAAGAAGCCTTCGGGACAGACCGAGTCGCTGTCACCACCGCACTGGCCCCAGGGAGCGGCAACACTCGCCGCCGACGCCCACGACAGCAGCGTTGAAGCGGCGAGCGCCACGAAAGTCCAGGACTTCATGATGTTGAGTGGGGGGGGTATTAGAATTAGGAGATTATCGGTGATTATCGCGCCGGACAGTGAATCGGAAAGACCACGGGGGAATGGCGGTGAGAGAGGAAGCAATGTATATGTGGGGTGCTTCCAACCTCGTCTGCAGCCAATGGAGGGTGAGCGTGATCGAGAGCATGCAGTCAAGGACCAGCAGACTCTTTATAGATACGTCGCATCGCGTGTCCGCTGGTGCGCACTGTGGGAGTGCGTGAGCGAGGGAGTGAGACCGCGGTCGGCACCGCCCCCCCGCCTCTCCCGCCGATGCGGTAGGTAGCAAGTGGTAGCGGCGGAGATGACCAGCGCGAAGAATGCGAGTGTCTGGGTGTGAGACCGGATCTGCGGGTGGCCCAGTAGTCAATATCACGACATCCCTAACCACCGTACTACATGGTACAGTACGTGCACAGCGCCGGGTACATGCAGTCATGGCCCCCATCGACGGACCGACATAGCCTTCCCCGACGCGACCGCCTGCTACTGCTTCCATCGTAGATACTATCGACAGGGCGCAGAAAATAGGTACTCGCGAGATGCGCGTTTCTTTTCTTTCTTTCTTTCTTTTCTTTTCTTTTCTCTGCGGATCCTCGCTTTCGCCCGGGCACCGCCGCCGCGATCCGTCAGCCCAACCCCAGCCCCCGCCAATGTGCAGAATAGCCTCGCTAACGTTTGCCTGGGTCGCGGTGTCTCTCTTTTTTCTCCACGAGCGGATGTCGACGCGATGGCGATGGCGACGGAGTGCGGAATGAGACCTACATACTACATCCATCCATCCATCCAGACATACATACATAGGCACATACCGGTCCATTCGCCGGACGATGTGACGGTGTGACGATGCCTGCAGGAATCCCCCCACCACCCCTCTCCGCCCGAATCCCGCACTCCTGCCGCACAGAGCGTCGTCTTGATCCGACCGAAATGCACGACTTCTATGTACTCTGTCAATCCTGCTCTGGGTCTAGCCGGTAGCGACCGATTCGCGCAAGGCGGGTCCTTGCCATCCGATCCCGACGACGAGAGCCACGTTCCGTCCTCCCGACACGTCTGGTGTGTATGTGCCTCGGTGTGACGGCTATCCAGACTATTTTCGTTTCTCTCGCTCCGTTCCGTTTCGTTCGGTCTGGCCATGGGGGGATTTGGTGGACCGTCTTGAACTAGTACCGTGGGGTACAGGATGCGCCTCCAGGCGTAGGTATCTGCTGATTTCGGCGAAGCTGAAGCCAAAGCTGAAAAGCCCCCGCCAGGAATAGCTCCTTCCCACTGGACTAGTCACTGCCAGGCAGCAGTACTTGCTACCCACATAGATACCAGCCTGCGAACGCCTAGCGAACGCCGTATGATCCACCTCCGCTTTGTAGATACCGGAATACGACTTGCTCTCACGCTGGAAGGCAAGAGAGCGAATGGAGGACGGAAGGCTGAGCTTTGGCATGTATTCTGGTGCATAAGCGGCGACATGGATCCACGGCCGCGAGACGTCAGCGCGAGAGAGAAACAGAAGCGCTGGTGGGCGCGATGTGGTGAGATGCAGTCGAGACGTGCTATGTTATTTTCCACCCGTAGAGGAGGGCCGGAGAATGTTCCCTGACCGTACGATATGTACTCTACATACGTACGGACATCCAGCCAGCACATACATACCTGGATGCCCGCGGCGGATCGAGTATGCACGCAGGAGATGAAGCCCTGGCCGTGAATAATCAGCACTTGCACTCTGGCGATCCGCAGGCATTATGGAGTCATAACTGCACCAACAAAGGCTGTTTCCGCCGAGAAGCGACGGGTACACCTCGTGGGGGGGGGAATTTAAAACCTGTTTGAAAACCCTACACTTTTGGCGGGAGAACTTCTCCACCTAATTACGGAAAACAAGGCCTCAGATCTGTAGAGTGGGGGCAAGTGATAGCTGATGGGGTGAGCTTTTGTTTTTAATTGGGGTGGCTGATTTAGAGAGGAATTTTAAAATAAATTACTTTCGCTGGCGCTCCTCCGAATATCTATCTGCTCTTGTTTAACGCACGAATTACCGCGTAGGGTATTGCACATGCGGATCTTGGTCACATGAGCTTCCCTATTGGGAAATTAGGGGACGTTTCGGCTAAATTGTGGCCGACAATATTAATTAAGCAATTACCTGTTTTAGCTCCCCCTAAAAAAATCACGAAATCAATAAAAAATATTTCCTCGCCTGCAATCGATTCGATTTTTTCCCGAATGTCCAAATCACCCTGGGTTCGAAGTGTTCCCCCCACCATACACGGCATACATTCCCACATGCCAGCGGAGGCGAGGAAGTGATTTCTTCGCGCTCGGTGCCGCAGAACACGGCGACATGAGCTTCCTCGGTACGGACAGGCACGGGGTTCGGTGATCTCAGCGGAAAGGATCCATGCAGTGGCTATCTTTACCATATCTATACCGCGAAAGCTCAACAGCTCGCTCCCGCCGCTTGCGGGCGTCGAGCCTAGACTAACAGAGAGGCACATACGATGTTTGTACATAGATAGATACTATTTCCTCACGGTGAGCAGCATCCCGCCCGGTCCACCACCCAGAGAGTGTGAGGTGCAGACTAACAGTTGTATCGCACCATAGGATGTACATATGTACAACGGAGTGCCTTCCGCCGTGGACGACCGGTTACTCCGGCGGCCGCCGCACAGCGTCCACTGTCCAGCTGGTGGCTTCAGCCGCTGGCCTGGCAAGACCCGATGTGTTCTGGCTGGCTGGACATATCACATCTCCTCATGTCAGGCCGCGCCATGGAAACATCCAACGCCGCCCCCGCTATCGGTTGGTTGGCTGGCTGGTTGGTTGGTTGGTACCAACATGTACGTCCAGCGACATCCGGTGCGGTATTTTCGAACGGCTGAACGGTTCCCTCCGCGATTGGAGCGGGCCAACGCCCGGCGTTTGTTCTTGAATGCGATGGCCAAACTCGCGGCGATGTCGCACGCACACACATGCCGACGACAACTTGTCGGTGCCCGCGACTTTCCACAGCCAGACGTGAGACAGCGGCGGCACGTGCGGTAGATCGGGGATGCCGGACTACCGTAGCGTTAGGACCTGGCGGTACGTCCACAATCTGTCATGTATGTATGTACATAGAGGGGTGACTGCAGTCTGCAAGTGCTGCTGCTATGTAGATACGTACCATGTTCGGCCTGTCGGGGAAGGAGGGATGGTGGAAGGACGGACGCCCTCGCGCGCCAGATCGAGCAGGCAGTACACAGAGAGCACATTGCTGCATTTCGGGAGCGTCAGGTCAAGCCCATGCGATGCAATGACAGGGCGCATAGAGTACATTGCTCTGGCATTGCAAGGACAGGAGCAGTAGATCGATCAGTCAATCAAATCAGTCAATCAGTCAATCAACGACCAGTGCCGGCGTCCGCCCAGCCACAGTACAGCTGGCCACGGCGCAAATCGAAAGAACTGAAGAAAGAAAAAAAAAAACCCTCGGCGAAAAGCCACGCCGCATGCTTCCCCGCAGTGCCCACCTCCCACGTGCTCTTCATAGAGACACGCACTCTCCACCGTGGAGCGCGCTATCCCCGCTGCGGAAGGTACCGCCAGGGTCTGGACGTGGCGTGTTTGCTAGTGTATGTACCTTCCCTGCGGTGTGTACCAGGCTCAGCCCTGCCTGGCCAGGGCAGGGTGAGGAGAAATAGATACCAATCTACCTATCGGATCACATATGTATGTATATACCCCATGGCTGGTGTGATCTTCGACGGCAGCTATTTATAACGATCCCCCGTCTTCCCCTCAGCCAGTTCATGACACCTGCATGCAAGTCGAGCGGGGTCGACCATCACGTCGCTGGAGAGAATCGTTTTGTTCGAGCTGACATTACCTACGATATCTACACATGTGCGTAAGTAGCTGCGCCCTCCGCTCGCAGACACACGCTGCGCGCGGGGCGGCTGATACTCCCTGCTGAGTACGGTGGTGACGTCAGACGCGCGGCGCCCATAAACATTGCCACAGTTACGTAAAATCGCACATACGGACAGACAAACGGACGGCGGACACATCTGCGCGCACGAGTGATCGTATCTGCGTCGTTCCCACGGGCGTTGTGCGGCTACATCGCGACGGCGGTGGGCTGCGGCTGCAGGAACGCTCGCCGAGCAAGGGGAAGCATCGTCACCCGGCGCACGTCCAATAATCTCGAGCGGGGACATACGAAACGCCGCGCGGAGGCGCAGCCAGCCTATGGCGTGTCGCGGCATGTTCCGTAACGGCGCTGCCGATTATCCATCTGTCTATGTATAGGTATCTGATAAATACATATTGCACGGCGAGACTCGAGGGGGTCTATCCACGCTGGGTCCGTCGTTTATTAAACCGGTGCCCTGATGCCCTACAATCACGCACCCTGCCAAGGGAGAAAATAGATATCTATATACTATCTAGATAGACGTTTGCAGCGGGGCGCAGCGCCCAGACAGGAACAGATCGATAAGATATGTGTATATGCACCTGACCCGAGACGCGACACGAAATGCACCAAGGTAAAACGTGTCCGGGCGCTTCGGGTTCGCGGGATCGTCTCTTCAAAACGCTCAATTTGGCTGGGTGACATTATTACGTCGCCCTTGCACGACGTCGTTTCGCGACTTTCGATGCGGGGGCGACGAGAAATTCACGCGAGAAACGGAAGAACGGCGCGGGCATTCTATCCGACCTTCCGTATTCCTTCCTCTAATTTTACGATGGGTGGTGGAGGCGAATCGCGGATGACAGGAGTCAATTATAAACATAGATATTGTGTCGAGTCGATCCATGTGGAGACTTGCTATGTATGTATGAGGAGTCAATAAAACCGTTGTGGAGCCTCCATCCATGTTTTTTTTTAGTTTGTTCGCTTGTGCGCGCAAGGCCAAGGACTAACTATAGAGTATAACGACTCTGCAGATATTGTGCACGTCTATGTACTCTAAGTATCCACATATGAACTCTACTCTATGTGCACGTCTATGTACTCTAAGTATCCACATATGAACTCTACTCTATGTGCACTACCTACTCTCTTCTTTCTCCCTGGCCATCTCCTTTTTGATGAACCCCCGTCCGGGCACACTGTACGGCATCGGGTTTGGTAGGACGGCGGCCATGTTGTTCTCTGCAATCTGCTCTACATACATACATGTCGGTGCCATCGGGTCTGCAGGTGCATCGGCGGACAGGGGCTGCAGGCGGCGGGTGAGACACAATTCACCGAGATCACTCGGAACCTGGCCAGTCCGGCGCGGCGGGCGGGATGCGCGCGCGCTCTCGGGCGAGTGACGGGACGGACGCTACTTAAAGCGCGCGCTCTCCCCGGCGACGGCGGACGGCAGCACGGACGGCAGCACGGCTGGGACGGATATTGGCGGTCTACGACTGCGGCTTGGCACTATCGACGAGTGTATCTACTATTCCAACCCGCGGCGAACCGCTCTGCACGGCCCGGATGCGCTTTCCAATGGACCTTCCGGTTCCTCCGTCGTCGGTCCCGACTCCCGTCACAGCAGCAGCGCGGCGACAGCGGCGGCCACGGCGGCCAACACGCGCCCGGACATGTCCTGCCCGGCGGCAGCACCGATGACGACGCCGGTGGCGGTCGCAGTCGGAGCGGCCTCCGACGTGGCGCGCGGCAGCGGCGAGGTGAGCGTTCTCCCAACCGCGGTCGTCGTGGCCCTCCCTCCCGCCGTCGAGCTCGGGCTTGCCGTCGAACTCGAAACCACGCCTCCATCTAGCACTCGGTCAGCAGTGTCCCCCGCGCGTGGACGGCGGCGGCCGTACCTCCGAACTCGGCGACGAAGAACGTGCCGGCGATGGCGTCGGCGAGGCCGTTGGCGCGCCTCCACCCGTCGACGTCGAACGCGGTCCTGGTGGTGGGCACGTCGCGGGCAACGAAGCCCCGTGGCTGGCGGTACAGTAGCCACACGTACCGGTGCGGGCCTGTTCCTTCGGGCGGCGCGGGCGGCCGGTACTCGAGCGCGGGCGCGGCGTCGGCGGTCAGGTTGGTGGCGCGGCCCGGCGCGGGCGAGAAGTCGGTCCCGAGGAAGTGCACGACCTGCGCGCTGGCCCCGGCGTCGGGGTCGACGCACACGATGATGTAGTTCGCGTTCGTGTTGATGCCGTCGCTGTCGCCGAGCGCGAAAGTCGGCGGCGAGCGCGCCGCCGCCAGCGACACCACCTCGCCGGCGACGAGCTCGTTCGCGCCGAGCGTCAGCACCAGGTTCGTCGCCGGCGTGAAGCCCGCCGTCAGCTCGGCCGGCATCGTCAGGTTCTGGCTCCGCACGAGCGCCGCGAAGAGCAGGAGGCTGCCGTAGACGTAGGCGTGCATCGTGATCGTACCGCGGTGGTGGGCGAGATCCGGCTCGCGACTGAATGGGTGAAAGATGGGATCGAATGGAGAATCTCCAGCGGCGCGGGCTGGAGCCGGATATATAAATATATAGTGCTGGACAGCCCGGCGCCAGAGGCCGCGGCATTCCCTGTTTCGACATCGTTTCCGACCGCGTTGCCGCTATGCGTGAAACACCCTCCGTCTCCGTGTTCCCCACTCTGTGCTCCCGTACGACGACGGATACCGAACGTCGCCGGCAGTTTGCTATGTACTCTGCTCCGCAACATATCTGCAAGCCTTTTTTTTTATATCTATCGCTTCGTCATTGTGATACGATGTGCACGCTATCAGCAAGCCATTCTACGCGAAAGCGCATATCATAGACAGTTTATCTATCCCTCCAACGCACCCAACAAACTTTCCAATGCATCGCCGAGACGCGCTTAGTACTGCTCTACCGCAAAGGCCCGCCACGTGAAGATGTGCAGTAAAAATCCGCATGTTCGACGGAGCCAACGTGTTGACTGGGGAGTTCCGTTCTCGGCGTCGCCGCGATCATCGGCCGCATCGAACCAACAGTCTCAACCGTCCGCCCGGGCCAGTCGTGACCTCGGACTGGACTGGTCTGCAAGAGGTAGTCCACGCCAGCCCGCGGCCCGCGAGCCGAAGGGTTTTTTTAGGAGCCGGCGGGCAGGGAAAAACGGGTGAGACCTTATGACGCACTAACTTCCTGTTGGCCACCATCACAACAGGAGATAGAATATCGTATTCACACGATAGAGGGTCGGAGAGAGAAGATAACAGCATTGCCAAAAAATATCTGTTTATCGGAGAAGAGATGGTGGAGCTGTAAGCGAAATCTGGGTGGGTGTATCTTGGCTGTGAGTGGGTCGCCGGGTTTTGGGGGGGCGGGAATCGGGGCTTTTTTTTTGTTCGATCATACCCGCATTTAGCCTATCTAGACTATGGCGGCGTACATTTCGTCCGTTTTTCCCGTCCGCTGTCCGCGCGGTGGCGGCACGTTGCAAGCGGCAGAATTAGGTGGCGCATAGGGAACATAGCTGGTATCGTTGTCCGTTGTCTTGGGTACGTAGCTGACTGCTCATTGTGAGTGAGCTGGCGATGGTGTGCGGGCAGTTAACCTGCGGCCACCGCGAGTCGATACATAAGTAGGTACTCGGCGGTCTTAAAAGCTCGCGTGAGAACCAGCCTTGTGCGGGTCCGCGTCCAAGTGCGCATCCGCAGAATGCCGTGCAAATCGGAAAACGTTCGGGTCTTTGTCTAAGACGAATTTTTTTTTCGCATTCTTTCGATGAACCGCCACCCCCCTTCCCCCCCTTGTACTGTAGTGTGAGAAGATGCAGCCGAGTCGCCAGATTCAACCGTAATTGCGTCAAGCACGGCGTGAGATCGCAGCGGCTAGCACCGACGTCGGATCCACCACAAGGCGTTGAGTGCTGGCCGAAGCGCACTGTATTTCGTCGAGGCCGTGTGGAAAACTGTCCAGAACGGCCATGAGCCGCGGTCTCAACAGTTCGGCCAGCCCCGACTTCGGACGGGACTGGCTCACGAGAGGCAGCTCACGCTAGCCCACGGCCCGCGGGCCACCGGGCTTTTTTGGAGCCCGGCTGGTCTGGACTGGGTCGGCAAACGAGTGAGAATTCATATTCCCGTAGCGTGGCGAGAACGCCACCGATGTGAACCAGTCTGAATGGCCCCTCGGGGTGCTGCGGCAGGTCCCTGTCGTCGGATCCAGTGTTCTCCATAATCTGTGCTGAGCCTCGGACGCGATTGGAATACATGTCTCCCGTCCGTCTACAGCTCCTATCGACCGTACTTTTTGTTTATTCATACTCGTGTACAGCCTTGCTAGACTATGGCAGCGCACTTTTTTTTTGTCCGGGTTTCCCGTCCGCTGTCCGCGCGAGGTGGCACGCTGCAAGCCCCCCTTTGCCCTCTGCCCAGGCCTGTCCCAAGAAGATAGAATGCGCACCACGGTGATCGCTCACGAGAGGACAATTAAAATCGTGACCGAAAGGAAGGAACGAAAGAAAGGACGAAAGAAAAGCGCGCTGTCCCCTACTCCTCCTCGTCCGTGGACGCCATGAAGGCGGGCGTCGGAAGAAGAGTTGTTCCTTCCCCCGGGCACCCAGCTACCTGCCACCACTCTCCTCTCCTCTTCCCGCTCCCAGCGCTCCCACTCAGACACCCCCCTCCCCGCGTCTTCCTCGGCCGGGACCAGCCTTCCCACACCCGTGGTGGAGAGGAAGTCTAGGACCGACAGGCTGCACCTCCCATCGGCAAGGAGGTCCCGGATGATGGATCCTGCACCGGCTCTTCCTCCTTCCACTCTCCCTCTGCATCTCTGCCCATGGGATCTTCTGTTGGGCCTTCCACCCGGGCCACGCCTTGAAGAGGTGATCCCGGGTCTGCGTCCGGTATCGGCACCACCAGCACTGGGCGGTGGGCCGATTCTTCGTCCAGTGTAGGTACTGCCCGGTAAGACAGCGAACTGTCTTCACCTGGCAGAACCTCGAGGCGCCCCTCTTGGAACTCCCAGCTACCATGCTGCCCGGCCTCTGGGTCCTCGGCATCCTATACTTCTTCTTGGAGGTCTGGCCTCCAGAGTCTAACCTATTGCCGGGCTGCCGCTCGTTTCTTCTCCTCCATAGTCTCCCGCTTGAGGTGCTGGGGAGCGGCATCGCGCGCGTCCCCGTTCGGTCCGTGTAACTCCGCCATTACACCCCGCGGGCGTCTGGCTCTTCTGCCGCGAGCTTGGCTCATTCGTCGGCCTTCTCGTTCCCTGGAACTCCCTTGTGTGCCGGGCACCACCGGATCTCGGTGGTGATGTCCGGCCTAGCCCTCCTTAGCACTGCGATATGCTTCCTTGCCTGGAGCGTACTTCTGGCCGGGGCCAGGTTCCTCCGAGGCCATCCGCCTGATGGTCACCTGTGCGTCGCGCGGACAGCTTGGCCGCCACTGCCTCGTCGTCGGCCCCGTCTGCCCATCGTCCAATGTCGTCCACAAAGGATAGCCCTTTGATGCCCTCTCCACTTCGTCGAAGATGCCCGACAGTACGTGGTGAAGAGGACCGGTGCCACTGGGGATCCCTGGGGAATGCCCGAGTCCACTTGGTTCGCCCCGCCGACCTCCCCGTCGCGGAAGAGTATCGCCTGGCGGTCTGACATGAAGCTGCCGGCCCACTTGATGAGGTCCGGCTCGATGCCCAGCGGCCGTACGTGAGACGGTAGACTTGGCATTCAGCCAAAAGATGAAAGCATTACCCGATCAGCGCATAACACCCAGAAGCGGTAAGTATCGGATGTCCTGCAAAGCAACTAGATTCGTGCTGCCATAGCAGCGAGTTGAACGCGGTGCGATCAGCAAAGACCACAACCTCTCTGTTTAATCGTCGAACCCCTCAGTACATATCTGTATGTGCACGCAATATTTAAACTCATAGGAGTAGTGAACAGTGGATTCGATTCTTCTGGGCAAATCGCTAGTCAGATATCGGCATCTGCACGATCTCATCACAGGTGCTGCGACTATGACCACAATGTTGCTTGACATATGCCCCCCATCGCTTTTCCTCCATGAACGCGGCCGCCCACAGAATGCGACCAATGCTGGTGATGTGCATGGACGCCCTTCCATGGGTTTCCCGGAGCGCCTACATTGCTCTATCCCACTACTCCTCGGTGCGAGCATGGGTTACGGGTAGCGGCATCGAATTTGCGTCTCGGCTCGATTCCGAACTTAGCCTGGACGCTGGCTGCAATATGCTGGGTACAGAAGGTACGCATTGCATGCCGTAGTTCGTCGTCTGTGGCTTGTAGTCCCTTGTCACGATCCGAGATGAGTGTCGTAGCCCCGACGTCAAGATCGACAATTGCTTCCTCCAAGTTGGGAGGGACCAACGCCACGACGACTCGTTTTCGGACTCCACAATAGCCCAGGCCAGCGTGACGATTTGGTTCTCTGCGTCCAACGCCACTGCCACGAGTGGAGTCTGCACAAACCCACCCTTCATGGATGTCCCCGCCAACTGCGACCAAGCCTCGGAGGTGTGGGAAAGCCAAAGCACTGGTGTGGAGGGCATGTGAAGATCCGCTCGAAGCGTTGAGTCTGGGGATTGACGGCAGTGGTGCGTGTGGCGTTGGGGGTTGACTCTCGGAGCCGCTGGATATAGTGAGGTAACAGTTGGTACTGGCTCGCACGAGCTGCCTGGCTGCGTCCCAGTATCTGACACTTCACCCGCCGTGCCGTCTGGTAGCTGGCATGGGACTTCCACTTCCACAGCGCAGCTTCAATGATGTCCGCGGGCTTTGTGTCTTCTCGGATTGTGGTGGTTTCAGGGAGAATCCTCAGAAGCCATCTTCGGGACTGACTGACGCCTCTTGGCTGCACGGCTCCCTGACAGCTGTGGGCTCCCTTGGCTGTGGATGCTATGACACACTCCTTCTTCATCGACCAGCCAGCGCTCACATAGAAAGGACAACCTTGGCCAGCAGCCCCTTGACTGCGTGCTGCGCACTCCACCACACACCTCGTTCTAACGGATACTCAGTCAGTCTCAATAAGATTTGTTATGCTGAGGCTCCCCGCTGTAGTTACGTACTCGTCACTCTTCTTCATTCTAGTCGCAAAATTCCCCAGTTTTCCACCCGCAAAAGAGTCAAAGCGTTGGCCTCCGTGCATCGTTGGTATCTGGGCTGAAGTCATGCTGCCGAGTGTTGGGTGGTGGATGCCGGCCGTGGTTGGTGGTGAGGCTGTGGGTCGGCGGTTGGATAGAGAAGTTGCATGTTGGCAGTTGGGTGTCGAACAGTGAAGTAGAAATTGGGTGCGCGGGGGCCTGCGTGTGGTATTGCTGCGCCACACCAAAAATTAGCGGTGGCGAATGTTTTTGGTTTTTTTGCAGGGACAGATTATGTAACTATTACATAATTGTGGGAAGCCGGTTTCACCACTTCCTCACCGCGCTAGCCTAGCTAGGTAGGTACTTATTAGGTAAGTGCCTAGCATTCGACCCACCAATGGCATTTTGGGCAGAGGTGTGGAAGGAGACTGAGAAACCTCCTGGCACGGATCGACGAGAGGGTGCAGCCAGGCGTGCTGGTCGACTTCCTCACCTCCACGGATGTGGGGAGGCGGGTAGGTACCGGCTGAGGGGGATGTAGGGAGCGAGGCGTCGGAATGGGAGCGCCGGAGAGGGAAGAAGAGAGAGAGGCGGAGGCGGAGGAGCTGGGCGCGGAGGGAGTTGGGTGTTGGGGAGGAGCCGCTGTGTCTGCCTGCGCCGTCCTTCATGGCGTCCGCAGACGAAGGCTAGGAGGAGGGAGGCTGCGCTTTTCCTTTGCCTCTTTCCCTTGTCTCCCACGCCCGCCTGGCCAGCCTCGTAGTTTCCCCGGCACGCTCCATATCTTCTGTACATAATCCCGATGGCGTTTTGGTGGAAGAGTGGGGTTTGCCGGGAAAAAAAATAAAATTCGCGTCGTCGTCGCCACGTCGTCGCCACGTGAGATATGTACCACTCACTGTCGAGCACTCATATTTTTCTCTGAGCCACCACCGAAACATCACACTTTCAGCGACCAACTGCGGGTGGCAGGGAGGGGGGGCGGCTTCGACTGGCCCCCCCCTGCGATCAGTGAATCTCTCCCTCTCGCTCTCAGCATCCAATCAGAGCCCGGGCGAAGACTACATAACAAGCGGATTGCGGCGAGACTCCACCAGTTGACGACCGGCCATTGTCTCACTGACTAGTAGATACCTCAAGTGGACGACGAGCAGGCCTGCAGCCGGGCGTTGGTGGTGGCGCCCTTGCCGGGGCGACGGATGGGATGCCCAGAGCGAGATATCAGAGGCGGAGCGTAGGGAACGGGAAAAGAAGGCGGAGGAGCTGGGGGATGGTCTCACTGCAGGAGGCTGGGAGCGAGGTTGGGAGTGGGGAGGGCAGAGGGTAAGGGGGGAGCCACAACGAGCCGCCTTCGGGTTGGACGGTGGACGGGATCCGGTGTTGTGTCCATCGCCATGATCTGGACAGGTCCTATGTAGTAATACGGAAAAAGCCTGATATGCCACACTTTTCGTGTTTTTATTCAGTTCTGCCACAACCGTGCTCCCGGTGGTCAGCGTGCTCAATCCCCCCCGTCAGTAGGCTGGAGTTCGTGCTGTAGCGTCCGAACACTAGATACAGATTCCAGACTGTGCTGTACGAATCGTAAACTGTTGCCTGCCGGTCCAGCATACCAGCATTCCTAGTAGAACGCACCAAAAAAACAGCCTGGTACGACTGGTGATTTAGGGCGCATAGGTAGTTGCAGAACCGGACCCGCCGTCGCCGATGACTTCTCTGCCGCGCTTGGTGGCAGACGGCCGCCTCAGCTTCGCCTGCTGCGACGCCGGGGGCGGGACTGTATTGCCCTGATCACGAGATCTCGCTACGTGGCGGTCTGGTAGGTTACCGTCGTGCGCGAGGCAGACAGCCAGGTACACGCGCCATCACCCGCTCGCGGACAGCGACACGAGTCGGTTGCCGTTTCTTGTCGGCTCGCGTGCGGTGTGGCCGCAGCGGATCCCCCTCTGCCAGATCATGCACCGGGCGTTCGGACGGCGAGAAACGCTCGCGGGTCTATCTAGCGCCGCAAGCGCAGCCGCTCGCTCGCGACCCGTCTCTCAGCACGGCTCGCCGCACCGAACCAGGTAGCTCGGTCTAGCCGTCTGCCGTTCTCGGCTCCGTTCTCGGCTCCGCCCTCTATGTACGCAAACCCCGCTGGCCAGCGGAATCGGTCTTCGCCCGGACCGACGTCGCTGCTCACTGCATCCCCCCCCCCCCTCCCACCGCGTTGTGCACGTGCAAGGTATGCGGAAGTAGATGGGTTATCGTGTGCCTATCATGCCGCAGATCGTCAAGTGCCGCAACTCCTCCCGCCCCGTCCTGCCCTCCCTCCCCGTCCGCCTTCCAGCCCCCCTCCCTAGCTATCGTACTCGGATAGCCCTGTTGCATACAGGAATGGAACAGAGTCATTCAGCCCAGCCCAGCCCAGCCCAGCCCAGCCCAGCCCAACCCAGCCTCCTCTTCTCCGCGGACCGAAACCCCGAAACCCCGAAACAGGCACCACCGAAAAAAAAACGAGGGAAAAAAAAGGAAAGAAAAAAAATGAAAAAGAAAAAAAAAGCAAGAAAAAACGCCATCCCCACAGCCAAAGGGAAAAAAAGAAGAAAAAAAAGAAAAGAGAAAAAAAAAAAGAAAGAAAGAAAGAAAGAAAGCCCCAGTCCCAAGAGAAAGAGTTTTGAAGGTAGATACGCAGAATCGGGCGAAAAGAAAAAGACCGTATGTATGTACAGATGCAAGTCCGGCCCGGAGACCGAAACCCGCGCTCGGCCGAGTCGAAGCCCGCGGCTACAAGGCGTGCGGCGACGGCCCGTCTGTAGTGGCCTGCGAGGACTCGGCAGCGGCGGCGACGGCTCCGGGCAGCGGCGGCGGCGATGGCGCGTCCGTCGTGATGCTCGAGGGCCCGGCAACGGTGACGGCTCTGGGCGGCGGCACCGGCGTGGCGAGCGCGGGCGGCACTCTGGCGTTGAGTGGGGTGATGTTGACGGAGACGTGCGGGGAGTGCTTGCACTCGGCGTCGAAGGCGCGGGTCTCCTGCTGCGGAGCGGGCTTCGAGCGGCCGGAGACGAGCGGGAGGACGTTGGTGCGCCACCAGCCCGCCGGCTTCTCGGGCTCGCTTTCCTTGCGCGCGGAGTCGTCGGGCGACTCGGGGCTGCGCAGCTCGCTCAGGATCGCCTGCTCCTTGGCGTTCTCGCGCCGCAGCCGCACCCACAGCACGAAGAACAGCGCGACGCCGACCAGCGCCAGGAAGCCGAACACGCCCGCGGTGATCAGCGACGCGCGCGCGTCCGGCGGCTTGTACCCGCCCTCCGAATACGGGCCCGCCGCGCCGTTCGGGAGGTCGACGTCGTCGTAGTCGCGCGCGAGGAGGAGGCTGCGATGTCTCGTTAGTTTGTGTTCCGGCGGAGGCCGCGAGGGGGGCAAGTACCGTGGCGCTGCGGAGACGGGCAGCGCGAGACACAGCGCGAGGAGCACGGGGACGGCGAGGCGGCAGACTGCAAACGCTGCCATTGGGAGAGATGCCGGTCAACGGCGTTGGTCGGGGAGTTTGCTCTGGAGGATGCGGACGGAGGAGGGGACTGGCAGGCGGGGGAGGGGGAGCAGAGGCTAGCAGCGTCGGGACGAGAGCTGAAGGCGGAGAGCGGGCGTCGTCGGCCACAGCTATATATCCCCCGCGCCCGAGCCAGAGCAGCCACTGGCAACGCTCCGGGACCCGCGCATCTCTGCATCGCATCCCTCCGCTTCGGGGTTGGCGCTGAATCCGTCGCATATCTTTGGTCTCTCGACGGAGGGGAAGGAAAAAAGAAGCTCGGAAGAAGAGAAAAGAAAAGAGAGAAAAAAAAACAAAAAAAAACAGCTGCAGTGTCCAACAGGTCGAGCGCAACGCCAGCCTGCGCGGGCGCTTAGCGAAGTCATGTCCGGACGACGTGCTGCAGCTAACCCGCTCCGTGCAGATCACCGCTCTCCGCACACTAGATACACACTCGAGATATGTCGGTGGGCGCTAAAGCAGAGACAGGACAGCGCTGGGCAGAGTCGTGGGGCGGCCCGTAGGCAGAGCACGTAGTGAGTTGGGACCAACACGAAGACATCGAGCTGCCACAGGCTCCGCAGCGCGAGCGAGCCTCGTCGACCAACCAGCTGCTCCCATCGAGCGCACGGTCGAGAATCGCGCCGGACGGGTCAGCCGTGCATTGCGACGGTCACGTGACGCCTCCGCCGGAGCAGCGATAAGACGTGCGCCGATCGACGGCAAGCCCCGCTCGCGAATAGCAGGCGTCGCATCACCGAGCATCACTCCGCACTCCGCACTCCGACACGCACCGCGGCGCAGCCGTCTTCGTCGTGCGATCAATGACATCACCATCACCAACAGTCGTCCTCAGGCCGTGGGCGAAGCAGATCGGTGGTGTTTCTCCCCCGCCGCAGCGACAGCTCCTCCCGGCGGGCAGCGTCCGGTCCGTCCTCGGGCTGGAAAAAGGAAAGAAAGAAAGGAAAAGGCGGAGAAAAAGGAAGGAAAGAAAAAAGAAAAAGAAAAAAAAAAGTGGGGACCACGAGCAGCTGGCTATGTATCCAGCCAAACGCTCGCCGTCCTCTCGGGCCTCGAGATGAGGAGTCTGTTGGAGGGGTGGCCCGACGGGAGCGATGGAGAGCGAGACCGCGATGGGTGTTGGCCCCGGCGAAAAGGAAAGAAAGCGGGCTAAACCCTAGACGGAGCCGCTAGCGAGAGGCCATGCGCGACCACTAACTGACTAAACCCTAAAAAGAGCCGCTAGCCAACGTCCCACTCGACGCGACATGGATGTATCGCACCAGACCCACACAACCCCCGACGGCCAACCAACTAGCGGCAATCCCAGCGTCCCTCGAACCCCGACGCTTTCCAACAGGCGGGACAGAGAGATACATACTCTACATATCTGCGTCGATAGAGAAGATACCCCGCAATGCCCCCGGGCCTCCTGATCCGCAATCGCTGACTGTGCCCAGAGACCACTACACACAAACAAAGTCGACATCTTCTGGAATCGATCCCCCCGTGCTCCGCTGTGGATGCATAAGCACGCTGTCTGTCCGGCGCCCAGCAGCACGCATCTCTGCATCTGCAACATAGATATGCGTGTACGGGCACCACATGGGGGGAGGGGCGAGTCAGGGGAGCGGGTGAATGGAACAGCATCGGAGACCAACACCGTCGCTCCCCCGAGCTGCGACGGCTGCGCCGGAGGGACACGCGAACAGGCTTCGCTGCGCGCGTACAGCCACGATCGCAGCATCCAACCGACCCGGCACGTGCGTCGCCAATTCCCCACGGCGCACCCGTTACAGTAGATATATAGCAGCGCCGGTAACTAGGGAGAGCGGGCTGCTGGCCCACTGGAAAGCGGCGTCGTCTGCCGGCGCCGCAGAGTTCGGAGCCGGACGGGGTGTGGTCTTCGGGAGAGCTCCGCCGAGGGACCGGCGTGGACATCTCGATCCGCATTCCTGCTAGCTAACTTGTGCCGACGGTCCGGGCGTAGATGGATATGCAGTCGCCCGCGGCTGAGGACTGCCAACTGCAGCTGCTGCGGAGTGCATCCGGCGGCGCTGAGTGGCTGGCACATTGCCCCCGCTGTCGTGCAATCACCCAACCATCTATCGATTCTGGTTGTTGCGGCCGTCTGCAGGTAGGCGCTTGCTCTGCAGGTCGGGTGAAACCTCGCGCTCGCCCTCCGCCCAACGCAGAGCAGAAAATGCAGTGCAGTGCAGTGCAGTGCAGCTCAACCTGCTCGGCGGAGCGCTCCTCCCGCTCGCTGGTCTCCAGAACGAGCTTTCGCTCCGTTGCCCTTCGCTCACACTCCTGTCCCCCCCCCCGCATCTCGGTTGCGGCAAGGAAACCAACCGACTGCTCGCACCTTCGTCAGCGGAAAACTCTGCAGTCTCTTGCGTTGCCCCCGAAAGTGTTTTCTTATTTTTTTATTTTTTTATTTTATGTATCTACTTCTTTGGTCGAATCGCTCTGGGTGCCCCTGCGCTCCGACACCGTGGTCCGCAGGCTTTCCCGCTTCGGAATATATCCACAGGCCTGGATCTTGTATGTACTCTACATATGTACTGCCACACCGCGTCGGGCCTCGCGTCTCTTCTCCGTCCGCTGAAAGTAAGTCCTGTCTCATTCCGACTCGATAACGCAGCGGAGGTACATATCTACCGCCCGCCACGGGACCGGCTCGCGTCTCGATCCGTATCCACGACTCCCTCCGTCGGCGCAGGCCTCCCGTCCGGCTATCCCTCTCCCTCCAGACGGCCTCCGTGCGCGAGCCATCGGCAAAGACAGACGCTGTCGTTCCGCCTCGCGTCCAGCCGGCGTCCCTTCCTGGATGGCGCTGGGTACTGCCGTGTCGAGAAGGACCTGTCGGTCCCGCGTCATCGGTGTTCGTGGCCGTCCATAGTGCCGGCACTCCGGGTGCGTTCGGTTGCTCACCCGGAGGACTCGGACGGCCGTTCTCTGCGGAGCCGCCGCTTTTTGTTTTTATTCGGCCACCAGTCGCATGCGACCTATACAGATCATGGCGATGTACGAGCTGTCTGGTTCCTGTCCGACCCCGACCTCGATCGACAAGTTGAAAGCTCCCCTTTGCGTCCCGAAAGCAATAGAGCGCACCGAGGAAACCACAGGGAAATGGCAAAAGAAAGACAAAGCAAAGCCGCCCCCCACCCGACTTCCCACCCTTCTTCCGCGGAGGCCATGAAGGAGGCAGAGCGAGCGCTCCTCATCCTCCGCACCCAGCTGCTCGGCCCCTCGCCTGTCTCGCTTTGGGCGTCTTACCAGCTCCCGACATCCGTACGCGGTCGCCTGGCTGCATCGCTCGTCGGCGAAGAGCGTCCGGATCCTGAACCATTCCTTACCTCTCCCCCGTCTCCCGCCGCCCACAGCGTCTGTGCCTTCCGATGGGGGGGGCAGTTCTTGAATAGGTGCGCTCCTGTCTGGGTCCGGTGTGGGCACCGCGAGCGCTTGGCGGTGGGTCGGTTCCGGTTGCTGATCGGTGAGGCGTAGTGTCCCGTCTTCGGCCGGTAGAACCTCGCGCCGGAGCCACGTGTCCGCCTTGGCCGGGGATGGGGGGGGGG
>Ga0307508_10001280_pt1 | contig 28544 bp, 20 predicted proteins | sample 9_EM_MG_FD_203089 | JGI IMG/M metagenome (GOLD analysis project Ga0307508, IMG submission 203089) | Populus trichocarpa ectomycorrhiza microbial communities from riparian zone in the Pacific Northwest, United States - 9_EM | ecosystem: Host-associated > Plants > Roots > Unclassified | place...
GATAAAGTCAAATTGCTCACCGGGCTTTACAGTCATTTTAATGGAATCGATATCCGTATAAAAGGCCACCCTTTTGGGCTTGACGCTTTTTGTAAGGGTATGGACGTCGGGCTTTGCTTCCGGGCTGATGTTCCAATGATGTTTTTCATCCTCTCCTTCGATGATCAATGCTTTTTTTGAATGGGCCCTGATGACGGGCAATTTACTTTGCGCAAACAAAGGGTAGCCAATAACGACGAAAGGAAGCAACAACAACATTTTCATATGAGAGGGTTTTGTTTGCGGGATAGCCCCGGTATTTCGCGTAAATATATAACAACCGGTTAAATTCAGGTTGAATTTTATAATTTTGCAGATGCTCCCTACAGAGACCATCCAGCAATTCTACGCCCGTATAAAGAAAACCGGCGCGGAAACCATCGGGGTGAACAATGCAGGCTCCGGCCATTTTAACGTCTTTCCGCGCGACACCTGCTACCGGAAGACACCCTATGGCCGGCGGGATTTTTATAAAATATCACTGATCCTCGGTACAGGACGGCTGCTGTATGCCGGCAAATGGATGGAGCTGGATAAGCCTTCCCTGTTATTTTCCAATCCATCGACGCCCTATTCCTGGGAAGCAGGCTCCGCTGAGCAGAAGGGCTGGTATTGCCTGTTTACAGAAACATTCCTGTACCCGGCCGGAAAAAAAGAGGCCCTGCACGATTCGCCCCTGTTCCGGGCAGAAGGGATACCGGTCTTTTTTGTGAGTGAGCAGCAGCAAGCGGAAATTTCCGGTATCTTCCTGAAAATGATAGCCGAAATGGCATCGGATTATGTGCACAGGTTCGACCTGTTGCGCCATTACCTGTACCTGATTATACACCAGGCCATGAAAATGCAGCCTGCCGAAAGCATCGATCAGCATATCAACGCCGCTTCACGCCTCACCCATTTATTCCTCGAACTCCTGGAACGGCAATTTCCCATAGACACCACCGAAACGGAACTGCGGTTAAAGACAGCCAATGATTACGCTGCAAAACTGTCGGTGCATGTGAATCACCTGAACCGCGCCCTGAAAGAAGCCACAGGCAAGACAACAACCGAGCATATTTCCGCCCGGATTGTTAAGGAGGCCCTGGCATTGTTACGGCACTCCGACTGGAATATTTCGCAGGTAGCCTACGGGCTGGGATTTGAATACCCTGCCTATTTTAATATCTTTTTCAAGAAGCAAACAGGACTTACGCCCATGGAAGCGAGGAATTCGCTTGTTTGAATTTTATAATAATCCGTTTGGATACTTTAAACAAGGGCGGCGGTTTCCGCGCTAGCTTTGCAGACGCATTAATCAAATCGTTATGCCTGCAGCAATCGGAAATAAAAAAAGAATTAAACCTCATCACCAGGGCATCGCCAACCTGCTTGCCTTTGCACTGCTTCCGCTTTCGGGATTTGCCACGGATATCTATCTGCCGTCGCTGCCCGGTATGGCCGTGGCCCTGCACGCCAGCAGTATACAGGTACAGTTTACCATTACCCTTTTCCTGGTCAGCTATGGAATCAGCCAGCTGTTCATCGGCAGCATCCTGGATAGTTATGGCCGTTATAATATCAGCCTGGTTTCGCTGGTGATCTTTGCCCTTGCCAGCGTAGTAGTAGCCACTACCCACAATATTTATGTTATCTACCTGATGCGCATCGTTCACGGCATCACCGTGGGCGCCGCCGTAGCAGGCAAGCGGGCTTATTTCGTAGATCTTTTCACCGGCGATAAGCTGAAGCATTACCTGAGCCTGTTTTCCATCATCTGGTCGACCGGCCCCATCGTTGCGCCATTTGTAGGTGGCTATCTCCAAACGGGGTTTGGATGGGAAGCCAACTTTTACCTGCTGGCCGTAGTGGGCGCGGGGTTTGCCGTATTGGAATTCATTTTCAGCGGGGAGACGCTGCCCCAGCCTACTGCTTTCAGGATCAGGCAGGTGGTATCCATCTATGCGGAGATGCTGAAAACGGGGCCTTTTATCCTGGGCATTACCCTGCTGGGCGTTTCTTATTGCATGGTGATGGTTTACAACATGACCGGCCCCTTTGTGATAGAGCATCATCTTCAGCTAAGCCCGGTTACGGCGGGTTATTGTTCGCTGATCCTGGGGCTTGCCTGGATGGTGGGAGGATTTATCAGCAAGGCAACAATCAACCGCCCTTTCACCAGGAAGCTCGCGGTGAATGCAGGGCTGCAGCTGTTGTTTGCTATCATAATGCTGGCATGCATCCGTGTGGCCGATAATCTTTATTCGATGGTCTTCTTTGCTTTTATCATTCATGTATGCGCCGGCTATACATTCAATAACTACATGACCTTCTGCATGACCCGGTTTCCTAAAAATGCCGGTATTGCCAGCGGTCTTACCGGCGGCCTTACTTTTGTGATCGTCTCGATTAGCAGCTATGGTATCGTTAATATTCTTCCTGCACGGGATGCGCACAACCTGGCCTATAGCTACCTTGTTCTCATCCTCGTATCGGCGTTGCTGCTATTCATCATAGCGAGGAGAGAGATGGCAACAGGCAAAAAAGCCGCATTTACTTAGTAGTGATGCCCGAAGACCTGTACATATAAAAGTTTTTCTTTGCCCCTGCCTGCCCTTGTTGCTGGCCGGCTTGCTTCACGCCGGTTGAAGTAAACCGTGATTCGTGCACATCGTCCAGCACAATGGCCACGCGGTAATCCTTTTTCTCACAGGTAAGATCAAGGTTACGGCATTCTATCTTTTTTGCATGCCGCACCCAGGCGCCCCAGGCGGGCAATTCGCCAAACATGGAGAAGTCGGGATAAGCGTTGGCTTTTTCGGGTACTTTTTCCAACTGGTCAAGCGGTATATTAGCAAACAGGGCATTGCCGCCGCCCGCAAATTTGATGACGATGTTTTCCAGCACAACATCGCTCACCGGCGCATCGGGCATACCCGCAATCACGATGGCAGGTGTAAGGTTCCTGGGCATATCTTCAATGGGGCCTTCGTATTCATACCCCGCGTCTGGTTTTTCGGCAGGCACTTCAGCGTATACATTGCTCACCCGTATATTTTCCAACCGGCCTTTTCTACCGGCCGCCCGCTCTCCTATGCGCAGAAAAACAACATTCCCCGTATGGAGCGATTGCAGGCTGTCGACCGTTACGTTTTCCAGGAACCCGCCATCCACTGCCTCGAGGGCAACGGCCGAACGATACGTATCAAATACTTTATTATTGATAAGACGGATATTGCGGAAGCCGCCGTAAGAAGCGGTGCCGAACTTAATGCCATTGGCGCTGGAACGGATGACACAGTTGCGCACCAGGATATTATTGCAAAACCGGGCGCCATCGTGCGATTTCAGGCACACGCCATCGTCGGCCGCATCGATATAGCTGTTGGTGAGCGCTACGCTGTCGCAATCCACGATATCGAATCCGTCATTGTTCCAAAAGGCGCGGCTGTCCACGTACAGGCTATCCAGGCGCAGGTTGGTGCATTGATCGTATGTCTGTACCCAACTGGCCGCATTGCGGATGGTGACGCCCCGTATCAATATATTCTTACTATTACGGAAATTAATGATCATAGCCCTGGCATCTGCTTCCGGCCGGTCATTTCTGAAAGGGTCTTTAACTAATCCTTTATGGACATTCTCCGTTACATTGGCTGCCAGCAGCCTTCCCTGCCCGTCGATGACGCCTTTGCCGGTAATAGCGATATCGTGCTGATCGTAGGCGAAGATTAAAGCGGTGACCAGTTTTTTATCGTAATCGAAAGGATTGACGGAACCCACCAGCACAGCGCCTTCTGCGAGGTGCAGGGTTACATTCGACTTCAGGTAAATGGAACCTGTGAGGTACCGGCCTACATCAAATACCAGCCTTCCGCCTCCTTCTTTGCTGATATAGTCGATGGCGAATTGAATAGACCGGGTGTAGAGCGTAGCTCCATCGGAGCGGATGCCAAACAAAGAGGCGGGATAATCCTTTGCCGACAGCAGCAGGGGCTGCAAACAAATAAAAACGACTACTGCATATTTCCTGATATCCATAGCTGGTGTTTGCCTGTTAAGCTGGTTAATTAATACATCGTCACCGGTCCTATCAGTCCCATAGACTGCAGGGGCTGGTCTTTTCTTTTTTCATTGGTCCAGTATTGCGCCACGCCGTTGTCCTTTAATGTCTTAAGGTAATTACCCATTACGGTGGTTACTTTTACCTCGATGCTGTTATTGCCGCTTACCAGTAGCCCGGCTACGGAACAAATGCGGCGGCCATACCATTGCACGCCGGCCGGCTTGCCGTTGATGCTGACTTCGCTGACGCCGGCCACTTTGCCCAGGTTCAGCCATTGGAGCTTTGCGGTATCGGGGAGGGTGACCTGCGCCCGGTAAATAACGATACCTGAAAAATGCACATAGTCGGGCAGGTCCTTCAAATCTTTTAATTCGTTCATCGTGTGTTGCTTTATGCTGCCGTCGATGTGCCGGAATTCCACCGACCAGCTACCGGGCACCACCATACTATTTTCGCCCGTGACGGGAGCCGGCCGCCAGGGCTTGCCTTTTTTCTCTTTATCAAATACCAGCAGGCGCGAATCGGCAGGCCCCAGGTCGAGCTGTATCGTCGACGCGTCTCCTTCCAGGCGGTAACGTTCGCCGGTTTCGGCATCCCATATCCAGGCCTGCCGGCCGGCGATGAGATCCTTGTGCGGCGCCAGGCGCAGCGAATGCGACTGCTCCAGGTTTGAATTGGTAAACAGGAGCATTTCGGTATTACCGGCCCGGTACCTGATCTGGGTAACGAAGGGATCCGGCTTATCTATAAACACATAAGGCGTTAGCCCGTATTTTTCCTGCAGCCCCCGGTACCATAACATAAAATTCGATTCAGGCTTCGGCACAAGGATATACCTGTCGGGGAAGGCTTTCATTTTACCTACCCAGTTTTGTACTTCCTGGTCGCGCTGCAGGTGATTGTTCCACCCGGTGGATCTATCGGGACAGGTATCGATGCAGAATATCCTGCCGCCTGCGGCTACGAATTCGAATAATTTCTTTGCCGTATCGGGCTCTATGCGCTCCATACGGATCAAAAAGATGGTATGATAGCTGCGGTGACCGTAGTGCAGCCGGCCGCCTTCCATTTTGGCCGACATGATCACTTCTTCGGAAATATAATCGCAGGCGCTGCCGTTCTGGTGAATAGACTCCCATACGAGCGTCATCCAGGTAGGATAGATAAGGCTGGGAAAAGGTTCGTTCTGTGCGCCGAAAAGACTCCACATATCCGATACCGGTGGACATACGGCTATTTCGGCAAACATATCCGCGTGCTGCAGCAGGGCGGAGAGCCGCGCCTTGTAATCGGTGAAGCGGCGGAAATAAGGCCACCACGTATTTTTTTCATTAATGTAGCTGCCATAGCGCACCCAACCAGGAAAGGGCGCATCGGGCGGAGAATAATTAAACCCATGGAATACAGGATGGGTGACCCCGGAAATCATGCTCTGATCGCCCGCCACTTTCAATATTTCGAGCGTATCATTGAACACCATGTCGGTATTGGTGAGCTCTTCGCAGCTGATATGTCTTTTGCCCTTGAGGTGCGCGGCGGAAGACACATATTTGTTGATCATCGTATAGGCGCGTCCTATGCGGTAATCAGATTCCGGCATCTCCCTGCCCAGGCCATATTTAATCCAGGTCTCACATTCGGGAAGGTCTACATCGAAGCTTCCTTCCAGCGGATAGTAACCCCGGCCATAGGCCTGCATACGCGACAGTACCTTGTTTTCCTTGCACCACTGGTTAAACACGGCAATGAATCTTTCCCTAATCAGCTCAGACTTTGTCAAATCAAAGTCGTAGCGCACCCGTTCTACCCTGTCTTTCATTTCCGGTCCAAACGCCGCCCCATAATTAAAATCGTAGATATTGCCCATGGAGCCGGTCTTGAACATGGCAAAGGGCAGCCAGGGCATGAGGTCATAGCCCCTCCTTTTTTTGAACTCCGCCTGCATGTCTGAGCACCAGTTGGCGCCTTCCAGCTCCATACTATCGGTAAAGAAAGAGCGCACACGACCGGCCAGCGGACCTATTTGCGACTGGATGCCTTCCGTCATGCGATGGAGGTATTTCTTTACTGCGGCTTCATTATAATGGTTCAGCACAGGCCCGTTGGCGCCGGGAGCGCCGTTGATGACTTCCATCGAGCCACTGACCTTTACCGTGGCGTAGAGTACATATTTCCCGGAGGGTATGCTTACGTTGATCGTACCGCCGGCAATCTGGTCGGAGAGATCCTTTACCTGGTCGATACTGTTGCATTCGGCCGGCGCCAGCTGTACCGACATCATTTCGGGTATCCTTCCGGCAAAGGGAGAGCTAGGCGCCGGATCGGCTTCTTTAAAAAGATCGAAGAGAGAGGCCTCATACGCTACCGGCCCTTCCAGTTTGCGTGCACCGATGACAACGATCTGGGAACGTTCTTCACCCCGCAGCCATTCTGCGCCAAAAGGCCACCCCGAGCCTATAATCAGATCACAGGTCAGCCCGAGGGAAGCGGCTTCCTGCAGGGTAAACTGCAGCAGGTTGACCCATTCAGGACTCAGCCACTGTACGGAGGGCTTGCCCATATCATCGGTGCGCGCGGGAAATTTGATGGGGTTGATTTCCACGCCGCCGATGCCGGCTTCTTTCATGAGGCGGAGCTCGCGGGCCAGCTCGCTCTTCTCTACTTTATCGCCATTCCACCACCAGCGCACAAAAGGGCGGTACACATCGGCGGGCTCTTTAAAAAGCCGGTAGAGTTCGGTTGCCGGCAGGCCTGCTTCGTTTTCGCCGAAAGGTTTTTTTCCTGCCCAGGCAGGTGTTGTTTTCACAAGGCTATAACCAGTCGTCAATAACGCTCCCTTCCATAGGAAAGCACGTCTCTTCATGGTATTTATTTATGGTAGATCAAAGGATTTTGCTCATTGTTGTTTAAAGGATCGCCAATGGCGAGGTGTTTTGCATAGGCATCCGGCAGCACATTTGGCTGCCCGTTATACGTATTACCATCGGGCATATAAGCGCAGGTCATGGCGCGCCGGTGCCCGGGGGTCATATTGGCGCCTGCGCCATGCGCGGTAAGACCGTTGTGAAAACTGCAGCTGCCTGCCTTCATGGGTGCGGCAACGGAAGATACCGTTGCCAGCTGCGGATAGACCTCGAATATACCATCCATATTCCTGCCGATACCACTGTTTTCAAAACGGGTGGTATGAAAAGAGCCGGGAATGAAATAGAGACAGCCGTTTTCCAGCGTGGCATCGTCTAATGCCACCCAGATGGAGAGGGCCTTACGATCGGTAAAAGACCAGAAAGGCGTATCCAGGTGCCAGGCAGTTGGATTGGCCCAGGGACGTTTGAACAAAGCCTGGTCGTGCCATATACGAATACCGTCTACTCCTGCCAGCTGCGCCGCCATCTGCCCGATGCGCGGGTCGGTCATCAGCTTTTTGACGCCGTCGTGTGTTTGCCAGAGGTTGATGAGCTGGTCAAATACTTTTCCAAAATAAGCGGCGTCGTCATTAATGCCATCATCTTCTCCTGTCTTCAGATCTTTACCGGGCATTTTTTGGCCGGCCCTTTGTTTTATGGCGTCCATTACCTGGGTGCGCCATTCTTCCAGCTCTGCAGGCGACAGGAAATTTTCAATAACGACAAAACCATTGTCCCGGTAGCTGCGGACCAGGTCGTCGCTCAGTTCATATTGCATGTACGTATGTTTTTTGAAGTAATGATCATAGGGTACGGCTTTGAGCAATAAAAATTACATAAAATTGTTCACTATTGGTAACCCGGGTTCTGCCCAAGGCCGGGACTTACCTGGCTTTCGCGGAAAGGGATGGCATAAATCAGCCTGTTGGCCGTAACGGTGTAACTGGCGGGCAGCAAAAACCCGTATTTTGCTTTCTGCGCGATGCCGAAAGCCGTCATCACCGGTATGGCCTGCCCGGTGCGCACGAGGTCGAACCAGCGGTGGTTTTCAAAAGCCAGCTCAACCCTTCTTTCATGGGCTATAACATTGCGCAGGGCGGTCTGGTCCGTTTCGGTAGAAGCAACGAGACCGGCACGGGTTCTCACCCTGTTTAGCAAAGGCAGCGCAGCGCCCGGTTGGTTTTGCTCATTGAGGCATTCGGCCAGCATAAGCAGCACATCTGCATAACGGTATACGGGCCAGTTGTCTTCCGTGTTATTGATAATGGAATAGCCCTGTGGCTGAAATTGCTTTTTGATAAATTTCTTTGACAGCTCCCCGGGTGTAGCAGGGTTCAGTATGCTGACCACACTATCTGGCTGAAAGTCGGTGTTGGCATCCAGCTTACCCTTTATGACGCCAACGCTTGCATCAAGGCGGGTATCATTCGGCTCATATGCGCTGATGAGAGCATCGGTAGGAACATTCCAGCCGCCGAGCGTATTGTTATAGTCAGCACCAAGGATGTTCTTTGTATGTTTTGTATACGGAAGGAACCGGTAGATGAACAAACTGGATTGCCCATCCGTTCCGGCCTTATACTGTATTTCGAAAATAGATTCCCTGCTGTTTTTATTGCCCAGTTTGAATACATCGGCATACACAGGCAGCAGGTCGTATCCCATCGTGGTCACCGACTGAAATAAGGGAATCGCCTTATCATACGCTTTGCGGGTAAGGTATACCAGGCCCAGCTCGGTAGCTATCATCCCTTTGGTGATCCTGCCGGTTTGTGGAAATTTGGCAGGCGGTGGCACCAGTGCGAGGGCAGCGGTAAAGTCGGCAATGATTTGATCATAAACGCTGTCTACCGAAGTACTGCTTATGAAGGCGTTTTTGCTATCGGTTACTTCATGCAGGTATAGGGGGATCCTGCCAAAGCAACGCACCAGCTCAAAATAATAATGCGCCCGCAGGGCCTTTGCCTCGCCGGTGATTTGGTTCCTGGCAGCTACGGAAACGACGGATGTATCAATCTTCTCCAGCCTGTCGAGGATAATATCGACCCGTTGTATTCCCTTAAAATCGGCCGCCCAGACGGTGCTGATGACGCCATTGGATTTATCGTCCATAAAATCGGCCAGCTGTTCAAATCCAAGACCTCCGCGATCCTTGCTGTTATAATCGTATTCGGTATTGTCGGAGCGCATTTCTTCCATATAGAACGTTAAGGCGGCCGCTTCGCGCAGGGGCACATAAGCGCCTACCAGCGCTTCCTGGAAATCCGTTTCTGTTTTATAAAAATTGGCGCCGTTGATCTGCCCTTCGGGGTAAAGGGTGAGGTAGTCTTTTTTGCAGGACCCGAAGGCTATGGCAGCGATGGCGATAATCGTTATATATTTTAACTGTTGCATAGTGACTGTTATTACTGTCATGAATAAATGGTGACGGGCGGTATCAGAAATTAATGTTTGCGCCAATCATTATTGTCCGTACGATGGGATAGGAACCAACGTCCTGCCCGGCCGTCTTCTGATCATCCCGGGTATCGTTTACCTCGGGATTCTGCCCCGGGTACTTCGTGAACATAAAAGCGTTCTGCACACTGCCATATACCCGTATGCTCTTTATATACCGCAGGCTTTTCTGGCTGAACGTATAGCCCAGTGCTATGTTCTTAACAGAAAGGTAGTCGCCGCTGAATACCCAGTTGGTATTGGTGGTACGATAGAGTTCTGTGGTGTTGGTGAGTGTTCGGGGCACTTTTCCATTACCGGGATTGGATTCTGAACGCCAGCGGTTCTGCATATCCCTGGTGATATTGAAGATGCCGTCCAGGTTTTGCAGGTTCTGAAAGTTGGTATTGATGATTTTGTTGCCCGTCTGGCCCGCAGCGATAATATTCAGATCGAAATCGTGGTAGCTGAAATTATTCGTTATACCGAAGATGCATCTGGGACTTGGGTTGCCGATAAAGGTTCGGTCGCTGATATTGATAACGCCGTCGGTGGTTACATCGCGCATCCGGGCGGAGCCGATGGCGGAGGTAGCTTCTTTCGGGTATTTGGCAAAATCGGCCGCATTCGTATAGAGGCCATCGAAAATATACCCGTACAGCTCACCGATACGGTGGTCTACGGCCGTACGGTTATAATCATTGTACTTGTTGGTGCCTCCTATCGGCGTACCACCTACGAGGCTGACCACTTTATTATCGCTGAAGGAAATGTTCAAATCCGTTCTCCAGCTGAAGGCGCCGGTGAAGTTCCTGCTGCTGAGCTGGAATTCATGCCCCCAGAGACGAAAGGTGCCCACATTGTAACTGATGGTGGTATATCCCGAGGTGGCAGGTACCTGCAGGGTAGACAGCATGTTTTCCGTTTGCTTGTTATAGTAGTCGTATGTAAACGTCAGCCTGTTGTTGAAGAAATTCATTTCCACGCCCACATCTGTTTGCCGGGACGTTTCCCAGGTGAGGTTGGGATTACCGAGCGAGGTAATCGACTCGCCGAGCGTGGTGGTGCCGCTGAATACATAATTGGTGCCGCTTGCCAGGGAAGACTGGGTATAGTTACCCACGTTGAAATTGCCCGTCAGTCCATAGCTGCCCCTGATCTTGAGAAAAGACAGCACATTGGACGTTGGGAAAAAAGACTCATCACTAACAACCCATCCTGCGGATACAGAAGGAAAGGTGCCGTATTTTTTATACTCGCCAAACCGCGAGCTGCCATCGCGGCGGATGGTGCCGCTGATAAAGTAGCGGCCTTTATAATCATAGTTCAGCCTGGCAAAGGCAGACGCAAGCGTCCATGCCTGCTTATTGGAACTACCGGTGGTGGTGGTAGCGCCGGAGATCCAGGGAATGGCATCGTTGGCAAAACCAGAACCGTTGACGGAGCGATAGTTCTGGCTGTATTTCTGGTAACTGTACCCGCCCAGTACGTCTACGTTATGATCGCCGTATTTGCGGGCATAGTTCAGGGTATTCTCATTGAGGATATTCGTGGAATTATTAGAGGAGTTTACCGCAGAAGAAGAGGCCAGCGCGCGCGGAGGAGGCGAGCCAAAAATGCCGTATTGCGTGCCATAGTAAGCATTGTAATCCTGCACAACGATATCGGCATTGATGGTCGACCTGGCATGAAGGCCGCGGATAACCTCCAGGTCCACATAGGCGTTTGACAGCAGGTTCAGGTTGTTTTGGTTGACATTCATAATCTTCTCCTGCATCAGGTAATTGGGCAGGGCATACATGCCGTAAGAGCTTGTATTGAGGGTGTAGGCGCCGGTAGCGGTATAAGGAGCAATCAGCGGGGAACTGATTTGCGCACCGCTCACAATCTGCCTGTTGCCATCCAGGCCCAGGGCGCCCGGCCTTACGTTATGATCGATTTGAAAAGCCGGCGACACGTTCAGTCCCACTTTGACGCGGTCAACGGGCCGGTATTCGTTGTTGCTGCGGAAAGAATAACGCCTTACGCCGGTATTATACAGCACACCCTGCTGGTCGAAATAGCTGAAGGTGGTGCTGGACAGTATTTTTTCGCTGCCCGTAGACAGGTTCACCGAATACGTTTGTATGGGCGCCGTGCGGAGGATGGCATCATACCAGTCGGTGCCTTCACCGTACTGATCCGGGTTGGCATAGTCTGCCGGTACGGTGGGCGTATTCGTTACAGGATTGATCCAGCCTTCATATTTGATCCTGTCCTCATAGTAACCTTTCATAAACGTGGCAAATTCGCGGGCGTTCATCAGGTCCGGTCGTCCTCTTTGGGGTACGTGCTGCCAGCCATAAAATGCGTTGGCGGTAACGGTAGTCTTCCCGGCTTTGCCCTGGCGGGTAGTAATCAGGATGACGCCATTGGCGCCACGGCTGCCATAGAGCGCAGTGGCGCCGGCGTCCTTTAATACGCTGAACGATTCGATGTCTTCCGGGTTGACGAGGTTAACGGCATCGCCGGTAATAGGAAGCCCATCTACTACAATCAGCGGCTGGTTGCCCCCTGCCAGGGAAGCGGCGCCGCGGATGCGAAAATACATGCCCTGGCCGGGTGTGCCGGTGGCCTGGTTCAATTGCAGACCGGCTACCTTGCCATACAGTTTCTGGCCGAATTCTGCGGCGGGTACCTCTTTCAGTGAGCTGGCGTCGACCCGGGCAACGGAACCGGTGATGTCACGCTTTCGCTGACGGCCATAACTAACGGTCACCTGCTCGAGCGTGTTGTCGGCCGTCTCCAGCGTGATAGTAATGTCGGTCCGGCCATCCAGGGGCCATTCTGCAGGTTTATACCCAATATGGGTAAATACCAGTATCGCCCCTGCGGGAGCGCTGATGCTAAAGTGACCGGTGGCATCGGTAAAAACGCCTTTTTTAGCCCCTTTTACCTGTACCGTTGTACCGGAAATATCGGTGGCATCGGCGCCCAGGCTGACTTTACCGGTGATGTTCACCGTTGCCTGTGAGAACCCGGCCAGCTGGAACAACAATAAAAACAGGCAGGTGGTTAAAACGTTGCGTACATACAATGGCAGGAGGATGTTGATGTTAACCTTCATAAAGCAGCAGTTTTAGTTTTGCAGGTATAAAAAATGAGCCTTAACCTATTCAAATGTATTTCAGATCTTCCCCAACGTTTATACACGTTTCTATTCCATTTTTGTACTTTTTGATATTTTTCAATCAAGAATACTTTAATTTCCTATCCGCTTAGCCATGCATAATTTTCACAAATACCTTACCGCTACGCCTTTTGAAGAGGAATGGGGTTTCTATGTAACGACCGTTGGATACTCCCGTACAGATCCCAACCAGGTATATCCCCACAACCAGGAACACCCGCTGACGCATTCGTTTACCTGGAACAATGGCCGCATCCTGAATGGTTATTATATCGTGTTCATTTCAAAAGGGAAGGGCATCTTTGAATCGGCCCTTAGCCGGCCCACAACTATTACGGCAGGCACCTGCTTCTTTCTTTATCCCGGCGTATGGCACCGTTACCGCCCCGACCCGGCATCGGGCTGGGAAGAATACTGGATAGGCTTTAAGGGATCCTATCCCGGCCAGCTGATGAATAAAGGTTTCTTTAGCCCGGATACGCCTGTGGTGAGCCCGGGATTGAACGACGGCCTGCTGAACCTTATCCGTAAAATCCTTGACCATGTACGCTCGGCCACACTGGGCTATCACCAGGTTATTTCGGGCATCACCCTGGAAATCCTGGGTCTGGTATATGCGCTGTCAACGAATAAAGGAGCTGATATTACGGAGGATGAACAGGCAGTGGAGAAAGCCAGGTTCTTTTTCCGGGAGAACCTGGAAAGCGCGCCCGATATGAAACAGCTACTGAAGGAATTGCCAATGAGCTATTCCAAGTTCAGAAAATTGTTTAAGCAGGTAACGGGAGAATCGCCCCATCAATATCATTTGAACCTGCGGCTGGACAAAGCAAGGGAGTTACTGAGCACTACCAACCTGAACGTAACGGAGGTGGCCTATCATCTCGGCTTTGAGTCGGTTTTTTACTTTTCGAAGTTATTTAAAAAGAAAAACGGGATGTCGCCAAAATCATACCGCTCCGGGTTGTGAGCGGCTATCCTGGTATCTTTCACGCAAAAAATCTTTCATGTAGCAATTGATGTCAAACTGATCGGCTACGGGCTGCCGGGTAAACGGGATGACCGGCATATAAGGCGGAGGACCGAATTCGGTGGTGAAACCAGGGAAAGCAGCACCGGCATTCCTCCTGCTGTCGAGAATTTGATCCCACCAATGGAGAAAGCTGTCTACCGCGTATTTCCATTCCGGCGCGCGGGGGTCCGGCACCTGCGGACCTTCCTCATACCCAATCCGCGCATGCACATGCCTGGTACGCGCCATAGCCTGTTGCAATATATCCGGAAAATTTTCCAGCATGCTTTCGGTAACGCAAACCCAGTGAGAAAAGTCGGCTGTAATAGCAAGTTCCGGGCGGGCATCCATATACGCCTGCAAATGGCCCGGGCTGAAGCCCATGCGCCCGCGATGCGTTTCATGAATAACCTGGACGTCCTGCTTTTCGCTGAACTCCTGTGCTATATCGATGAGGGCGAGGTTTTGCTCAAATGAAAAATAATCCCTTCCGGTGTGGGAGTTGATCAGCACCGGGCTGCCTTGGGCACTCCACTGAAGATAGTGGCGGAAAGATGTTTTAAACGCTTCGAAACCGGCCCCCTGGGCCTGGTGCTGGTGCGACACGAGCAACAATTCATATTTTTGCAGGGCATCGAATAAGCGATGCTTTACGGCGGGCTCTTCCGGTATCCAGCAGTCTATGCCATCATAACCGGCGTCTTTGATTTTCCGGCAAAATACGGCGATATCGAGGTGCTCATGCCCCCACCAGGGACAGAATATTTTTACATCCATAGTATCCGTTTGTATTAGATAAAACGCAGCTTTTCCTCCTCCAGATCAAGGTGTCTTAAATGTTTTCGTATGATTTCTTCGTCCAATGTTTTTTCCTGTTTGTTCTTATCCAGCAGCAGCTGCCTTTGCTGGTTCAGTATATCGCGATACACGGACTTGCATTCTTCGGCCATCAGTATATTATCGGCCAGCAGGCGGTGGTCTTCCCATTTGCGGGCCATTTGCTGGAGTATGGGTTGGTTCTTTAATTGTTCGCTGTAATTGGTTCTCAGGTGCTGCAGGGCGTGTTCCGCCAGTTCCTTTCTTATCAGGCTATCCAATTCTTCTTCCGACAGAGTTGGGTCAAGCTCGGGTAACCCTATTTTGCGAATTATATACGGCAATGTTAATCCCTGCACCAGCAGGGTGAGCAGGATAACGATAAACGTAATAAAGAGAATAAGATTTCGCTGTGGAAATGCCGCGCCATTACTAAGCTGTACCGGGATGGACAAAGCGGCTGCCAGCGATACCACACCCCGCATACCGGTCCAACCGAGGATAAACGGGACTTTGTAACCCGGGTTCCTGGCATCGGCCACGGTGATGAAATTACGGGCAATGAGTGTAACAATAACAGCGCCATAGGCAGACAGGATCCTTCCTGCTATCAGTATTACCGTAATCAATACCCCATAACCAATGGCCGACGCCATGCTTACACCTTCGAGTCCCGCCGTAATTTCGGGCAGCTCAAGCCCTATCAGCATAAATACCAGGCCGTTCAATACAAAGACAAGACTTTCCCATACATTGACGCCCCGGAGACGCGAAGAACTGCCCAGGAAAAGATGCCGCTTATTAGACAGGAACAAACCGCCGCTTACCACCGCCAGTACGCCGGAGCTGTGCGCTTCTTCCGCAACAATATACATCACGTAGGGCGTTACGATGGTCAATACAATGTCTGTATTGACATCCGTTGGCAGGCGTTTGTGCGCCTTCATAAAAATCCAACCAACCAGCAGGCCGATACCTATGCCGCCAATCAGCATCCACGTAAAGCTCAATGCCGCGTCGTACCAGATAAACTGCCCGGTAGCGACGGCTATCAGTGCAAAGCGGAAAATAAGCAGCGATGACGCATCATTCAGCAGGCTTTCACCTTCCAATACCGACGACATCCGGGTAGGCGTTTTTACAAATTGCAAAATCGCTCCTGCACTTACCGCGTCCGGCGGTGAAACAATACCACCCAATAAAAAGCCCAGAGCCAGTGAAAAGCCCGGTATAAAATGATTGGCTACCAGTGCTACCGACAAGGCCGTAAGAAATACCACGACAAAAGCAAAGCTGCATATAATACGACGCCACCGCCAGAGCTCCTTCCACGAAATGGTCCAGGCCGCCTCATACAGCAATGGCGGCAGGAAAATAATAAAGATAAGCTCCGGGTCCATGTGCAATGCCGGTATTCCCGGAATGAAGCTAATGGCCAAACCCGCCACCACCAGCAGCACAGGGTAGGCCACTTTTATTTTTTTTGCCAGCATTATAATCAATACAATGGCTACAATAAGGCTTAGATAGAAAGGGAAATTGTCCAGCATGTAATACGATTGTTTTAAGACCCGGTAAAGGTACCGGTTGAAATACATATGATACTACAACTTTTTTGTAGCTTAGCCAACGCGGAATACAATTATATACCAAAACCAGGCTACTATGTCCGAAATCGTTGCAGGTGCTCCCCTTACGGCTGTCAAAAGCCATCGTATCGAATCCATCGATCTTCTGCGGGGCATTATCATGGTGATTATGGCGCTGGACCATGTGCGTGATTATTTTCACGCCTATTCTTATCTCTATGACCCCACCGACCTGCAACACAGCAGCGCCGCTATTTTCCTGACACGGTGGATCACGCATTTCTGCGCCCCGCTCTTTATGCTCCTGGCGGGTGTCTCGGCCTGCCTCTATGGCGGGAAGAATGGACGCAAAGCCCTCTCCTTCTTCCTTTTTACAAGAGGCCTTTGGCTGGTTATCGTGGAATTGTTTATCGTTACGCTGGAATGGACCTTTAACCCTCATTACCCTTCTTTTATCCTGCAGGTGATTTGGGCCTTTGGCATCGGCATGATGGTGCTCGCATTACTCATCCATTTACCACGCCCCGCCTTATTGCTTCTTGGAATAGTACTGGTAGCCGCGCACAATACCCTGGATAATATACACATCACCGGCAACGATGCCCCGGCGCTCCTGTGGTCCGTACTGCACCAACCTAACTTTTCGGGATTTCATTTTGGCCCTATCCATCCCATTATCGGCTACCCGGTCCTGCCATGGATAGGCATCATTACACTTGGCTATTGCCTGGGTAGCCTTTATGCACCGGCCGTAGCCCCGGAAGCCCGGAAAAAATCATTGCGTAACCTGGGTATCGGGGCCATCGTCCTTTTTATCCTCCTCCGTTGGACGAATATGTATGGCGACGCCGCCCATTGGTCGGTACAGAAGAATTTTCTGTTTACGCTTTTCTCCTTTGTCAATACAACAAAATATCCGCCCTCGCTGCTGTATACGCTTATGACCCTCGGTCCCGCCCTGCTCTTCCTGGCGTATGCAGAGCGACCGTTGAACAGGCTCAGCTCCAGGATAGCGGTCTTTGGCAAAGTGCCTATGTTTTTCTACCTGCTGCATATCCCCCTGATACATGGCATGGCCATCCTTGCGTCTATGCTGTCGGGACACGCTGCCGCGGATATGGTCAACCTCACTACCTGGGTTACGGCCAATCCCCAATTAAAAGGCTATGGATTCTCCTTACCCATTGTATACATTGTATGGATAGTGGTCATAGTGCTGCTCTACCCATTGTGCTTTAAGTTTAGTCAATATAAGCGGGCAAACCAGGGAAAGAAGAAGTGGTTGAGTTATTTTTAAGCAGGAATGGAATGATTCAATAAAATTTTATCGGAGTAACCGCATGCGGTAAGCGTTCATTGCCGTCATTCCCAATTTCCGGATTAAGCGGTAGTTCGCGATGATTCCTACCGGCGCACCAATTACAGGCACAAGCTGGGCCATTTTGGCAAGGTCAATATAATCCCTGTATTCCTGCTGAAAACTCCTCCAGTCAAATTGCGCTATATCATCCGGAAGCGCTTTACTCCGGTTATCCCAATCCATCATTTTCAGGTAAACCGCTTTCCGGTGAGCATGGCTTGAAAAAGCCAGCTCGAATACATGCAATATATATACCCGCTCTTTATAATCCCTGACATCGTACCCATACATCGATGCGATATCAAATAATAGCTTTATTTTAATACCGAGTAAAATAGGAAAATCAGCCAGGCCAAGCAGTATCCCGCCAGCTCCTGTTATTCCGCCTTCCACCGCTGCAATATTTTTATACGATTTTATCCGCTCCTGCACGGCAGTTTCGCGCACCTCCAATGATTTACCGGGCAAAGGATTTGCCGTGGTATATTTTGCCCCGAATAACACCCCGCGAACCATTTGTTTTATTGCAGCTGTTATGGCTACGTGTATCTTTTCGGGTATCCATGAGTTTATCTTTGTTTGAACCCTTTTAGAGAGCCTGTTCAGCACAGAAGGACGCCGGACCATTTGCTTCTGCCAGGCCGATAATTCGGAAAGCGCTTCATTTTCATACTTTTCCATATATACCATTTAGCTGCTGATTCAAAGTTACTTAACTGTAAACAAATAGCTGCCCCGCGGAAAACGTGAAAATAAAGCTATCTTCAGGCCAATGAATATGATCGTCCCCACGCTTTTCGACGTACTTCTTTCTGATGTTGGCCCTCCCGGCAGTACGATATCTCAAATACAGGCAGAAAAACTATTCCTTTTTTTTAAGGAGCACCCCCTGTTTAACTGGAAAAATGCCAACAATGGTTGTGAAGGAAGGGCCGATGCTATATGTGTGCTGCTGGACGCGTGGAATATACCAAATTACAAGGGCTGGGTTTTCGGCGGTGCTTATCTTAAAAAGCACATGGGAGCATTAAAACAAAACTGGAAATATCATGTGGCCCCGGTACTCCCGGTGATGCAGGATGGGCAAATTCTGCTATATATCCTCGATCCTGCCACGGCCGGTTCTTTACAGCTTATTGACGAGTGGGCGGCGGCCATTACCCAGGTCCCACACAGTTATTATTTTACCCGGCAGTCGCACTGGTATATTTTCCCGGGCAAAGATATCGGCACGTCAAAATGGAATACCCGGAACAGGCAAAACCGGAAATGGATGATACAGTGCCTTGCCGGCATCAATGGACTGTCGGGTACCGGCAAAGCCAGGCTTTGCTTTAATAAAGCACAGTTAAAAAACATTACGGCAGCATTTGAAAAAGCGAAGAGGTATAATCCTGTGGCGACACCCCGGGAGGGTTACATAGTAAAAGAATAACCAAGCTTATTACTACAGTCAATATACAATACCATTACCCGTTGCATGCCTGATGTAAGCGTTGTTTCTTTAAGCGCTGCTTTTGCAGCAGCATCGTATAAAATATAGATAGTTCTGCCCTTCTTTTTCAATGCCACTTTGCCGGGCGAAATGATACGGGCTGAATCGGTACCGTTTAATAACAGGGGAATGTATTCTGTGAAATGTCCGGGATGTTGAATAGCTACTTCAATCATTTGATCGCGAAAGACGATGGTCTTTTTACCCGTTGCCCCTAATTTATAGGATACAGTTAAAATCCCTGCTGGCAGATCATGGCTACCAGGTGTGGGATTGATGGCTTTATTATTTATTAAAAACAAAGCATCCAGCGTATCTGCCTCATAAAGCCTGCCACCTTCGGATTTTGTACCCCATGCGGCATCATCTGTACCAGTTTGCGATTGTAAAAAAGAGCCGGCCTCCGGGTGCCACAAGAGACCTATTCCATAACGCTGTTGCGGTTTTAGCAGGGGGCCGGAATTAAAACAGGCATAATAGCCGGGCTGCCGTACATAGGTAAATACCGTTGGATGGCGATTGTCCATTTTCTGGTGAATGAACCGGTCGCTTTTTATGTAGGGAAGATGCTGCACAGCAGCTTCTTTTTGCTCCGGAGAAGGATACCACTGGTAATGTGTGCGGTGAAGAAAGGCATAGGGGGAAAATCCACTGAATGCCCCGGTGGCAAGCGGCTCCACATTGGGCCAGTTTTGTTCGAGGTTTTTCCTTGCTTCTGCAATGGCCTTTTTCTTTTCGGCGCTGCTCATATTGAAAGCCCTTACGCCTTCTACTGCTTCGCCAAGCGGACCGGCTGTAAAGTAGCTTCCTGTAGTGGTTGCTTTCTGGCGCATTTCTATGGCCCTGTTGATCGTATAGTTGATGGCCCCTGGCTCAGGCACGGCATTATAACATATCCAGTTATAGTATCTTTCCTCCTCTTCCGTAAAATAGCCGGCAAGGCTGGTGCCGCGACTGTAGTGATACGCCATCCATAGGTTGCTGTGATGTGTATTGAAGTTATAGGCAAAATCGGTGCCACCTGCTTCATAAAAAAATCCTGCGGGGCTTTGAAAATCGTTTGCCGATTGCTTTATCCGTGCACCCAGCCGGCTGCTTATTTCAGCATCGGGATATAGCGATAAATAAGCCAGTGCGCCTGCCCATACGTTGGTGTACTGGTTTGAATAATCTTTTCCGTGTTTGTAAAGATCTTCCATCGTAAGTACCGCCATAATAGCTTTTCTGTCTGCAGCAATTGCGTTTTGCAAAATAACCGGTTCAATAGCAGGGCCTGTTTTTAGCTGTCGAAGTGTTTCACCCATGAACTTTGTGCTGAAAGCGGTTGCCGGCAGGTTCCATTGCTGGGGACCATACTCACTAAAACGGCCGTCAGCATTTTGGATACGGCACCAGAACGATAAGGCTGCTTCAAGTCTTAGCCGAAGGGCGGGAGATGCATAATATATATTCCAGGGCCGATTGGTACAATAGAACCAGGTGAGCGACAGGATATTTTCCATGATACGGGCATTGTAGGGCTTGTTGCCCTCGGGAGAACGCCATACCGCAATATTGATAAACCCTTTGTCGGGCCCTGTTTCCATTACGCCGTTGGCAAACGTATGGAAATGCTTCAGATAATAGGGTACATCCAGTTCATCATCAGTAAAATCGGAAGGTTTAAATTTCGACAGGTCGATGGCAGGCACCTCGGGCCATTGCGACTGAACCGGTTGAATAAATACGGTTAGAGATACGATTATGGCAATAGTAATGTGGCAGGCAATTCGTGGCATGGCTATGTGATTTTCACATACAAGTTATTATTTCCGGGGGCTTAATAATACAAAATCCATGATTGGGTAAAATAGCTCACTGAAATGCTTAGCTTTTTACCTTAGGCCGGAACCAAATGTAAGAGCCGCCAGACGGACATTTGCAGAGTTCTGGGAAATTTGCCCGCTTGTCAAAGCGAAGAATTCAAATTGATACATATTTTATAAATCAGTTTATGGAACTCGCCTACAAATGCGAATGCGGCTTACCAGGTGACATTCTTGAAAAAGTACCTCTTTACAAACTCAACATAGAATAGTATTTATTTTGAAAATATTAAATTCCAAAAAGAAATGGTTGATACATTTGACTATCTAGTTGGCGGGCTTTGTCTGTTTTGTCGGGACGACAGGACAGTTATCAAACCAGCTGTGCGAAGCTATAAAGACTGTTGATGAGTTTTACAGGCAGGTGGAAGATTTGGGATTAGCGCCCTTTATCAATCTCTGAAGATTGATATTGATATTCAAATACTTACCCATAAATAATGCTAAAAAAAGTAAATTACGTCACTCCGATGGCCTAATTACTGTAAATTGCGCCATATATATGGCCTAATTTACAGATATGAATATTCCTCGTCTCCTGGAGAAAAAAATTGAAAATCAACTTGGCAAGCAAAAAGTAGTTATGCTATATGGCACCCGACGTACCGGTAAAACAACCATTATAGAAAATATTGCTGCCAAACACGGCAATGACGTACTGATCCTACAAGGGGAAGATATGCAGGTTGCAGACCTGTTGCAGCAAAGGACCGTGGCAAATTATAGCCAGTTAACCAAAGGAAAAAAAATAATTATAATAGATGAGGCCCAGACCGTGCCTGAGATTGGAAAGGTGCTGAAATTGATGATCGATAACGTCAGGGGAATTACCATTATCGCAACAGGCAGCAGCAGCTTTGACCTTGTATATAGCACCGGAGAACCCCTGGTAGGCCGAAATATTGTGTACCATTTATATCCCATCGCCCAGGTTGAATTATCTGCTATTGAAGATAAACTCACGACCATTCGCCACCTTGAACAAAGGCTGATTTATGGCGGATACCCTGAATTATGGCACTTGGAAAACCAGCAGGAACAGGAGAACTATTTAAAGCAACTGGTTAATAGTTACCTGCTCAAAGACCTGCTGATATTGGAGAATATCAAGGGAGCCGATGTATTATTCAAATTACTGCAATTACTCGCATGGCAGGTAGGAAGCCAGGTAAGCACCGTAGAATTGGGAAATAGCCTTCATTTAAACAAACTTACCGTAGAGCGATATCTGGATTTACTGGCAAAAGTATTCATCATTTTTCCGTTAACCGGTTATAGTAGGAATCTGCGCAAAGAAGTTACGAAAAGCAAAAAATGGTATTTCTTTGACAACGGCATCCGTAATGCACTGATTAATAATTTCAGTCCGCTGCAAAGTCGCAACGATATCGGCCAATTATGGGAACAGTATGTGCTGAGTGAAAGAATAAAGCACAACAACTACCAGGAGTATCAGCCCCAATATTATTTCTGGCGTACCTATGATGGGCAGGAAATCGATCTACTGGAGCTGAATAATAAACAGCATTTACAGGCACTGGAATGCAAATGGCAAAATCAGAAAAACAAAATACCCGCAGCCTTTTCAAAGGCATACCCGGAGGCTGATTTTACTACCATCCATAAAGACAATTATCTCGAATGGATCGGGAATAAATCTTTAAAGCAGTAGAAACTACTAAAGACTTAGACTGGAGAATAGGGCGGAATTTAGACGCATTTAACGATGTTTTACGAGGTGGCTTTGGCGTTCACGAATATGAAGAACCCATTACTCTAATTTGGATAAACAGTCTTAAAAGCCAGCGAGACCTCGGATGGAATGAGACTATAAAATGCATTTCAGCCAAATTAAAAATCTGCCACCTCTCCAATATCGAATCTGTAACAAATGACCTTGAGCTGGCAAAACAGCATAAAGGCAAAACACTTTTTGAAATAATTGTAGACATAATAAAAAGTCATAATCATATCGATTTACAATTAAAGATATAGTCCCGGCAGATTACTTTCGGCAATCCATATATTCCCCGGGGTCTTTACCCAGGACCGTTCCGATATTGCTAAACTGGTGTCGTGGACAAGAATGGATTCGAACCGGTCAAAGTCATTATCTGTGAGGGGTTTGACACTTTCCAGACAAAATTGAAAGAACCGGATTCGAACTAAAAACTCGCTTTCAGAGCGGCTTTCAGCATTTAAGCAATAAATAGTCGGGAAGACAGGATTTAGCTGCGCTGATTTTTAGCGGGTGTCGGGAAAATTTGATTGCTGAAAATCAATAAATTAAACATGCCTGGCCTTTCATAAATAGGTAATAATTATATTGAGCAAACTTTCGTTACCACCTGCCTTGTACAGTGGTCTGAACGTCATCTGCGTGCTCCAAATCCTAATGTCAAAACCGGACAACCAGTGTATCAAAAACGAACGATTTCGTATTTAAACTCATGTATAAATCACTGGAATTTATACCACTCCAAATTGGCATATTTTTCAATTTAGTACGATATAATTTTCCCGCCATGATAAAAAACTATTTCAAAATTGCCTGGAGAAATGTAGTTCAGCGTAAAGGACATAGTTTCATAAATATTGGCGGGTTGGCAGTTGGCATGGCCGTAGCCATCCTTATCGGCTTGTGGATTTATGATGAGTTGTCATTTAATAAATATCATAAAAATTATGACCGGATTGCCCAGGTAATGCGAAATTTCACTTTTGAAGGTAAAACCGAAACAGGCGGTCAATCCAACCCCGTGCCTCTTAGCGCTGAACTTCTCCATGCGTATGGAAGCGATTTTACCTATATAGTTATGTCAACAAAGCCCGTGGACTTTATTATCTCCTATGGGGATAAAAAATTCACGCAGCAGGGACGGTTCATGCAGCCCGACGCGGCAAAGATGCTTACCCTGCATATGCTCCATGGCACCCGCAACGGACTGGATGAAATCAATTCTGTTTTGCTGTCTGCATCACTTGCCAGGAAGTTCTTTGGAAAAGCCGATCCCCTCAATCAGACACTGAAGATTAATGGCAAAATAAATGCGAAAGTATCGGGCGTATATGAAGATTTGCCCGGCAATTCTGAATTTAAAGATGTAACCTATATCGCGCCGTTTGATTTATACGCCTCATTCAATAAGTGGGTCCAGAACGTTCAGCACAACTGGAATGACAATTCCTTTCCCATTTATGTACAAATAAACCCGGGAACCAGTTTTGAAAAAGTTTCCGCCAGGATAAAAAACGTGATGCTGTCCCATCTTGATGAAGGAAGGAAAGCGCACAACCCTGTCGTTTTCCTGCATCCTATGCGAAAATGGCATTTGTATTCATCTTTTGAAAACGGTATAAATGTCATGAGCGAGCCATTGAAATTTGTCTGGTTTTATGGCATCATCGGTGTTTTTATATTATTACTGGCATGCATTAATTTCATGAACCTGAGTACGGCACGTTCTGAAAAAAGAGCAAGAGAGGTAGGCGTACGTAAAGCTGTCGGTTCTGCACGCTGGCAATTGATGGGTTTATTTTTTAGTGAATCGCTGGTAATCGCCGCTTTTGCTTTTCTATTATCCCTGGGCCTGGCACACTTTATTTTGCCGTGGTTCAATGGAGTGGCTGATAAAAAAATGGAGATATTGTGGAGCAACCCTTTTTTCTGGCTGGCGGGCCTGGTTTTTATTTTGATCACGGGCTTACTGGCGGGAAGTTATCCTGCCATTTATTTGTCTTCTTTCAAACCCGTTAAAGTATTAAAGGGCACGTTCCGGGCAGGTCGTTTTGCGGCATTACCGCGTAAGTTTTTAGTTGTACTGCAATTTACCGTCTCCATCTCCTTAATCATCGGAACAGTGATAGTGTACCGGCAGATCCAATTTGCGAAAGACCGCCCGGTCGGTTATTCCCGCAATAGTTTATTGGCATTTCAAATGACATCATCCGAAACAAGGGAGAAATTCGAGGTGCTCCGGGAGGAATTAAGAAATAGCGGGGTCGTAACAGAAGTCGCCGCGTCGGCCGGTCATGTTACAGATATATGGTCGCAAAATTCAGGCTTTGATTGGAAAGGCAAGGCCCCCGGCCTGCAGGAAAATTTCGGCACGCTGTCTGTAACCCATGAATATGGCAAGACGATTGGTTGGCAACTTATAGCCGGGCGTGATTTTTCGCGGGATTATTCCGATGATACATCAGGCTTTGTGATAAATGAAGCGGCGGCGAAATTGATGAAGATGGAGAACCCGGTTGGAGAAACAATGAGGTGGGGGAGATATAAGGACAGAAACTTCACGATTCTGGGGGTGGTAAAGGACATGGTAATGGCATCTCCGTTTGAGCCGGCATACCCCACTATTTTTTTTATGGATAGCAGAAAAAATTGGTTATTCATGAAGGTCAATGCTACAGGCAGCATGAGCGAGGCCTTGCCAAAAATTGAAGCGGCATTTAAGAAAATGGTGCCCGCTGTGCCATTCGATTATACATTCGTGGATGAAGAATATGCAAGCAAATTTTCTTCCGAAATGCGTATTGGCAGGCTTGCCGGCTTCTTCGCTATTCTTGCAGTCCTTATTAGTTGCCTGGGGTTGTTTGGGCTTGTTTCTTTTGTGGCAGAACAGCGTACAAAGGAAATAGGTATTCGCAAAGTAATAGGCGCCTCTGTGGTTACTATCTGGAAAATACTGACGAAAGACTTTGTAGCATTAGTGGTGATTTCCTGTTTCATCGCTATCCCAGCAGCGTATTATTTCCTGCATGAATGGTTGCAAAAATATCAATACCGTACTGAACTTTCATGGTGGATTTTTTTGGCAGCTGCTGCTGGCGCCCTGTTTATTGCCTTATTGACAGTAAGCATCCAGGCAATCAGGGCAGCCTTTGCTAACCCGGCCAAGTCATTGCGAACGGAGTGAAGTGATCTTTAGCAACAGAGCATTATATGATTAATCATTTTGTTGAAGGATGAAGAAAGAGCTTTTTAAGATGTTAATCCCCGACATTCTATAATAATGCTTTTCCTCCTGCAACTGACTCTCCGGTCGTGTTGTATCTCCTCAGAACTGTTAGAGCCTTCTCAAAAAATTAACAGCGCAGTCAGACAAAATGGATTAGAATGAAGAGGAGCCATGCCGGATAGATTTTCTATTGTGCATGAGAAACCTAAATGGATTCGAACTTCCTTTAACTGATTCAAATTGATTGCAATGGGGCTTTTGTTGGGAATGAATAAAAAATGAAACCCTTCAAACTCAAAGATTTGAAGGGTTTCATTTTTTAAGTCGGGAAGACAGGATTCGAACCTGCGACCCCCTGGTCCCAAACCAGGTGCGCTACCGGCCTGCGCTACTTCCCGATTCCACACAACGCTCTTCACACCGGTTTCCCCTTAAAAGGCACCAATGATGCTATTTGCGGGGCTGCAAAGCTACGCTTTTACCCCTTAATACCAAAGAAAGCCCGGTTATTTTACCAAAAAGACCTATTCAGACAGCCGACCGGCGGGCTGCGGCTGCTCAATACGCCTGAAATCCTGCTTAGGCGCCTCGCACAAAGGACAGGTATAAGCAGCCGGCAGGCGCTCAAAAGAAACGGGATGGGCGTTGTCTTCAGCCTGCGCAGCAGGATCATAGATAGTAAAGCAATGCGTGCACTGGTGCACCCATTCCACCTGCTGCTTTGTTTCGGGCTCTTCACGCGGACGAAGATCCAGCTTTTCATTGCGCTTTACCTGGTGCCGGTAAAACAGGAGAATGGCGCGGCGCAGCTGCTCGGGCACCAGCACCCGCGGCGTATTGCGGCTGAATACAAAGCCGGTACGCTCGTTGGGATTAAAATCGCTGGCGCAAAGAATATCATACACCGGGAAAAAACCCGTGCCCGCTATCGTGAATAAATGGCGGCGACGCACCAAAATACTGCTGAACACCTCCGATTTCTTTCTTGTCTTAATACCGATGCAAATACCAAACGTGCGCATATCATCACGGCTCAGGTGCCGGACCAGGTAGTTTTTCAGCTCCAACCCCTCTTTGCAATGATCTTCTACCTGGAAATTCAATTCGTTGGCAGCATGACGTACATTGATCCGGTGCCGGGCCAACAAAGCATTCCATTTGGGACGGTGCTGATCATCGATGCCCTTTACCATAATTGTTTTCCACGACGTGCAGCAGAGCTGTCCGATTTTCGTTTCCAGGCAAAGCTGGCAGATGTCTTTGAGAAACGCGGTATCAAACAACTCATCACGGCGGTAAATGCCCAGCCAGTATTTGTCGTTGTAACGGTTCAGGCCTTCGTAATAGGGCAGGTTGAACGCCGGAAGCCGGGCAGGCGCTTCGGCCGGTTTGGTGATATAATTGCGTAACTGCACTTTTTCGAATAAAGCGGCGCCATCGGCATTAGGGTTATCGTAAAAACGTTCCTTTTCGTCCAGAATAAATGCTTCGATGTGCTTTGACATACGGGCAATATCATTGGTATATACCAGCTGGCTCCATTCGTACACGATATTTGTTTTGGGAAACCGGATGAATACATGCCAGAAATGCGGCGAGTGCAGCGAAGCCACCCAGTTGATATTACCGGTGAGGATGGGCGTCAGGCTTTGGTTGCTGTCGGAGATATTGATTTTTAAGCGCGGCTCATAATCCATCAAATCAAAGATATCCTTGTACACACCTTCGCTCAGCCATGTCTTTGTGATAAAGACTTCTTCTGCGGGATACGAGCTCACCACATTGGGGCGATCGTCGGTATCCTTCTCGAAGTTTATCTGCAGCGTTTCCAGCAGGCTGGTAAACAAATCACATTGCGCCTCGGGCACATCGGCCAGCAGCTGCTGGCGGGTGCCAAAGCTTACTTTTGTAATATGCGCTTTTTTCGCGGCTACTACTACCTGCAGCAGGTCGCCGGGGGAAATGATGCCGCCGCGGAAATTTATTTTTATGGTGGATGATGTCTTCATTAGAAATTTTTTATTGCACTAAACCAAATTCTTTCATGGCAATGGGAAAGTTCCTGTTTTCATGCCCTGGCCGGCACAGTTTTAACAGCGCAAACCGCTGCAGCAGGTATAAGCTTCTCCATTGTTCAATACTGATTTCCGCGCCTGCCTGCCGGGCCTGTTGCTGTAAATCGGGTATTATGCTGTTGCTATCTGCCCAGGCGGGATTGTTGTCTACCTCCAGCAGGGTGGCTTCACGACCTGTGCGTGCGGCAATCAGCTGTTGTAAAAACAGGCGATAAGTATTGATTTGCATCGGTGTAATGCAGGGCAGGTCGCCCAGCTGCTTTCTTTCCTGCGCCGTAAATTTGCTCCACTGGGCCAGCTGCAGCTTGATACCGCAGGCGTCGAGCTTAAAACGCACAATCATAGGAATGCAACGGATATTGTCTTCCACAAAATCGGCCTCGAAACGAAAGTAACGGGGCTGTCCCTCCTTATCTACATCATATTCGTACATAAAAATCATTTAGTTGATTCCACCAGGGCCATGGCGCCGGCTTTTTCCAGCAATGCTTTTACCTCCGGGCGGCAGCTGCCGCAGCCCATGCCTGCACCGGAAGCCTGGCAAAGCGAAGCCAGCTCGGTAAATCCTTCGGCTATTTTTTTATTGATATTACCCTCTCCTACTCCCGCACAGCTGCATACCAGCTTGCCGATAACCGGATCCGCTTTCTTGCCGGAGCGTAGCAGCTGCAGGCGCTTTTCGCTCAGCTCGGTTTTGTTCTGGATCAGGTCGCGGAATTCCAGGAACTCCGATTTATCACCGATGAGAATGGCGCCTACCAGGCGATCGTTGT
>Ga0307508_10001281_pt1 | contig 28542 bp, 31 predicted proteins | sample 9_EM_MG_FD_203089 | JGI IMG/M metagenome (GOLD analysis project Ga0307508, IMG submission 203089) | Populus trichocarpa ectomycorrhiza microbial communities from riparian zone in the Pacific Northwest, United States - 9_EM | ecosystem: Host-associated > Plants > Roots > Unclassified | place...
ACATTGCAATTGCGAACAAACCGGTCAACATCCTTCCTCATCGTGGGCCAATAATATTGCCTGGAAAGAAGTTCGAAGGTTTTTGTTCGACCTGGGTGTCCGATTGCTGGTGGGTCGTGGTGAATCAGTAATCGTCGTAGTCGAAGTGGCATGTGATCTGGCACATAGATACAATCGCGGTAGACTAGTCTGTCATTCTTCTCCTTGCACTCGGCCAGCGATATTTCCTTGCAGTGCCGTATATCGTCTCGAAACAATCCGAGAATCCGCTCCGGAAACGGGTCCACTTGGTAGCCTTCCTCCAGTAGGGTCGAAATCTGTCCGGTGTTGTCTAGATTGTCCACGTCTTCGATGGCATTATCCGGGTCTTTGTTCATGTTGTCCGCCAGTATCTGGAGTAAACCGTTTGCCGAATTGGATGAAGTCATCACACTTGACAGATTCCAAGGTTTCAAGACTGCCTGCTGATTAGCAACCAATCTTTCATCCCCTTACATAGGGAGGTCTCCTGACCTCCTAGTCAATGCGTCTGGTTTTCCTCCGGATTTTCCTGGCCGGAAAATGATCTTGAAATCGAATCGTGACAATAATTCGGACCATCTTGCCTGTCGACGATTCAACAACTTGGTGGACATGAAATATTCGAGGTTTTTGTGGTCGGTCAGTATTCGAACGGGTTGACTTGAACCTTCCAGGTGTGGCCTCCATTGTTTGAATGCCCGTACTATCGCCAGTAACTCCTTATCGTATATCTCGTAGTTACATTCTGCAGGGCTGTGTTTCTTGGAACAGAAGGCCACCAGGTGCAGGATATCATCATCGTCGTGCTGCGAGAGGATTCCTGCTGACACATAATCGGACGCTTCGGTTTTGACTATTATTTCGCGCTCGTAATCGTAGTGACGTAGAATTGCGGCCGTTGTAAAATAATTTTTCAACTGGTCAAACGCTGCTTGCTGGTCTGAGCTCCACATGAACGGGATATACTTGCCTCCCTCCTTTTTGGTCAGACTGGTCAATGGCATCACTACTTTTGAGTAATCCTTGATGAACCGTCTGTAAAAGTTGGCAAAACCAAGAAAACATTGGACATTGGTGACGTTTTTCGGCGTTTGCCAATCGAGGATGCAGGAAATATTCTCTGGGTCCATCCGGATTCCATTGGTCCCAATGATGAAGCCCAGATATTTCACCTCCTGCTTGTGAAATTGACACTTTTCTGGCTTTAAGTGCAATCCCGCATCCGACAAAGCCTTCAACACCTTGTAGACTTGTTCCTTGTGTTCCTTCAAGGTGTTGCTGTAGATCATGATATCGTCGATATACGCAGTACAGAAATCGTCCAGGTATGCACGGAGTACATCGTTGATCAGGGCCTGGAAATCCGCAGGTGCGTTTGTCAATCCGAATGGCATTACCAAAGACTCATACAATCCGTATCGAGTCCTGAATGTGGTTTTCCACTCCTCTCGTTCTGCTATTCGTACCAAATTGTACGCTCCACATATGTCGAGGCAGGTGAAGTACTTCGCTTTGGAAAGCCGCATCAGCGTTTCCTGTAAAAGTGGGAGGGGATATCGGTTCTTGATAGTTCCTTCGTTGAGACCTCGGTAATCAATGCATAGTTGTAGGGTCCCATCATTCTTTTTGACGAAAAGAATCGGTGAGGCGGCAGGTGAAGATGACGCTTGTATGAATCCTTGGCTCAAATTCTCTTCCAACCATTCCTTCAGTGTTTCGAGTTTGGTCTTTGACAATGGATAAAGTGGGCCAAAGGGGGGTGTGAATCCTTCGCGGAGTGGAATCTTGTGGTCGTAACTTCGATGCGGTGGTAGGTTTTTTGTGAGTGCCTCGGAGAATAAAGGCAGAAAATCATGGTATTCTTTTGGTACGTATTCTTCCAAGACCAGTTTCTTCTTTGGTTTTTCCTCCGGTTGAAGTGCAAGGTTGATTTCATGTAAGGAGATCGAGAAAACAGTGAGTTTCTGTTTCTGTGCCACTCTCCGAAATGAACGGCCACCGAGTGCAGCAATTTGTATCGGTTTCGTATCTGATTTTGCCTGATGATTGTCAACTTTGATCTTGTCAAAATTTGAGTGAGACGTAAATATCTGGGCCTCGATATCGCTGGCCCCTGTGCTTACCGCTGGCTTACATTTCTGAGCTACGTTTGACACAAGGCTCACGGTGCCACTGCTGCTGCAAACACCTGCTGGATTTGACAACTTCTCCGGTGCCACTCCATGTGCCACTGTGGGAAAAGGAGTGCAGTGGGTGGAACAATACTGTGATCCAAACGTCACAGTGTGGGAGTGGAATCGGATGTTCATATCATGAAGGTCCATCCAAGGAATACCCAGTACGATTGGGTAGTAACCAAGTTGGGTGACAAACATTGGTAATTCTTCTTGGTGTTTGTTGATCGAGAGTTTAATGGTAGTAGTGTGATTGATATTGCCAGATGAAATTGGGCGACCAACAAAGACTTCGAGGGATCTGGGATTCGGAAGGGGTACGAGTGGGAGTTGGTGATGGCGAGCAAAGTTTTTATCGATAAATGCAATTCCTGTTGCTCCACTGTCAATTAGAGCGTGAGTAGCAATGGTGTGGCCATTAACAGAGAGAGTATATGACACAACCAGCTGTTCTCCTTCCATTGCTATCTCCGAAACTAACAAACTTGACAACTTAAAAACATTTGAAAGTACAGGAAACGAAAAAAACTTGCTTGGTCTCTGACCAGCAGCAATGCCATCCTGTGGCTGCTAGTCTAGGCATTTCCTGCCTGGTTTCCAGCACAGCAACCGGTAGTGGTAGCAGCCTGAGTGGCAGCTGCATGGACAGGCTTATTCGGGCACTGCGCCACTCTGTGGCCCGGTTCACCACAGTAGTAGCAACGATTCTCACGCTGGTGAGCCGCTCTCTCTTGCGCCGAAACCCGTTGGGTCCCGCTTAGGTCCATTGGCTCTGGAGAAGTGGCAGACAGCATTGGTGTAGCGGGCTGGGAAGTAGGTAGGTTTCGCGGCTGAGGGGCACATGGTTGCTGGTAACCCTGCTTCCCTTCGGTCATCTGCAGGGCACGTATCTCCGAGTCCAACTCCTGACAGAGAGCTACCAACTGGTCATAGGTAAGGTCCCTTGACTTTCCTATCAGTTGGCGGTGCAATTCGCTGGAAAGGCCTTCCTTCAGTGCATTGGTCTTTGCACGCTCATTCCAATCCAATTTGGAAACAAGGGTTTGAAATTCAGCAAAGTAGTTTGTGAATTCCTTCTTGCCTTGCTTCAACTGGTGGAGCTTGGATCTTGCAGTCGCCAGGGGATCCGGGTCACCGAAAGCATTGTTAAGAACACGGATAATATCCTCAACATCGGAAAGTGAGAAGGTGGCGCCGGCTTGGATATAGGGAAGGATCTGAGCCTGCGCATGGCCCTCAAGTCGGTTGAATGCATGAGCCATCTGCAAAGCTGGCGTCGGGAACAGTGTTGGGTCACTGAACAACTTAAGCCGAAGCTGAGCAATGAATCCTTCGATCTTCTCGCGATATCCATTGAACATGGGGGGATCGGGGATCTTGCCGCTATGGGGTTTGGGCAGCATGGCAGGTGTACCAGTAACGATAGGTACATTGGTAGTGGTGGATGTTCCGGTTGTGGGGGGTGTGTTGGTAGTGGTAGGCTCGTTTCCATTCAATATGGCGTGCGCCAATGTATGGAGTTGCTCATAGGCGGTCTCGAGTGTAGCCTCCGAGGCAAAGGAGTCGTTGCACGTGATTGACTCCAGCTGTGCAACGAGATCAGCGGGAATCTCCCACGAGAGAGGTTGGGTATTGTCGGACATGGCATAACCGTTTGCTAGGTGGAGGGATGTGTGGAGACGCAACAAAGTGTAATGGGCGTGGCACTCTGACTCCAGATAGCGAACCGGGACTATGGACGAGAGCGTGAGGGCATGGACAGATAAGAACAAGACGTGGGGAAAACGGGCAAGGCAAGGACGTGGAATGGGTAAAGGCAGGGACGTGGCGTTGTGGCGGAACAATTGCTAGTAGTCAAGGCCGACTATGGCTGACGATAACAAGTTGTTGCGTGAAGAAGAAACATGCAAGACAGACAACAGCGCACTCTTATATACAATGAGTGCGGTCCTCCACATCCAGATCCTTCTTCACGCTACGCAACCAGAACCAGCAGAACCTTTCCTCGCCGCACACCTAGAACCTTTCCTCGCCGCGCACCTAGAACCTTTCCTCGCCGCGCAACCAGAACCTTGCCACCCAACCAGAACCTTTCCTCGCCGCGCAACCAGAACCTTTCCTCGCCGTGCAACCAGAACCTTTCCACACCGCGCAACCAGAACCTTTCCTCGCCGCGCATCTGTAACCCCAAAACCCAAAACCTTCTGGGGCCGTGCAATCCAGAACCCAAACTTTCCTTGCGCCGCGCCATCCGGAATGTTCCAGACTCTAGTCGTTCAGGATAGATGGTGATGGCGGCGGCGTGCCGTTACAGATAGTAGATGACCCGTCAGAGGTAGCGTTTGAATGGAAGTTGCGAGGGTAGTTTGCATGGATAGTAGATGCCGCGCTAGAAATAGCGTTCAACGAAGGTTGCATTTGTACTCTGCGTGGATAGTGTGACACTGGGGTTGTATCGTAACCGGAGTATGGAGATAATCAAAGGTAATCAGGCTACTTTCGAGAATTCACAACGGAATAATCTTAGATCTTGAGTGTGGGTTTTGGTGGTAGTGTTTGGTCTGTCTCCTCCTCATCCGGGTTGAGAGGGGTTGGCCCATATAGGTCCGGGGCGGGGTGAAATTTTGTGACTTGGGCCAACTATTCCTCCGAGGTTGACGAACCCCCACCTGAGCGTGGGCCCACCTGAGATCCTTATTGGTCCTGGTCGGTTCTGGTGATAAGGTGAGAGGCCAGGTCCAATTGGCACCGCAGAATTTCCTCAGTTCTAGACTGAGTTCTTTCCTGCGGCCCGGCAGCCGTCTGAAGCTGGGTGGCTATGACAAACGAGCTCTCAGAAGAGCCTCGACCGATCTTTCTGGAGAGCCTCGTCCTAGCACCTTCCCTCTCACATCTCCAGTTGCCGTGGCCCCCTCTCGGGAATTAATGCTTACGACCGATTGGTGGTCGTAACCTTTAACTCCGTTCTTATCTCCCACCTAGACTCTCTATGGTCCACCTATGAAATAGTTAGTGACCGGTACGTATCTTCCCTTGGTACGTACCTTTTCTATGGATACGTACCTCACTTTGGTGCGTACCGGAGTACGTACCGACCTGTGATATTCCAGTGTAACACTACCTCCCCTCCCTCTTATCTTTGTCCCGAAGCTCCGTAATTTTCCAAGTAGCCCTCCTCTTTTGAAATAGATGTTTCTTGCCGGACATGGTGCTTGCCCGCTGAATGCAGTCCTCCATCCCTGCATCCCTCCCAATCGTTGGCCAGCCGGTCGACGCCGGGGAGCCTCGGACGATTGGGCCCTCATAGTAGGGCGGTTCGTACTCCTACTTGTCGTGTCATGTTGAGTTGTACTCGCTGCGGCGCTACGTCAAGGTGTGGCCAGCTCGGTGGGGTTCCGGGGTCGTGGTCGGCACAGGGAATCGGGAGAGGCATGGTATCCTTCGTGCTAGTAACCCGTATACTCGGCAGTGACTGCGCCCACTTCCTTCCGGGGGTAGACTAGTGTGCTGGAGCAGTGACAGCGCTGTTGGGGACTCACTTCACCACTTATGTGCCGCCCGCGCCGATTCTGCCTGTCCATGTCGGTTGCTAAGAGGTCGATACGTCTGTTCTGAACGGTTTTCCTGACTCTCAACGTTCTTCGCTCGCGTGCACTCTTCGCCGGGTGCCGGGTCGGCGGCTTCTCTGTGGCTGCCCGAGAAGCGGGTCTTCCTTCGGGTTGCTCCTTGTTTCGGACTTCAGTTCCGGGGTTGATTCGAACCGAGCTCTTTTCGTGTGGGGAGAGCCTATGGTGCCCTTCGTGCTAGTAACCGGGATCCGGGTAGTGGCCTCCTGTGGGCGTACCGAGGAGTGCCCGCGCTGTTGGGGGCGGCGTGCACCCGCGGCCCTGGATCCGAACCACCGGTTCCTTATTCCGAAAGTTGGTCAACCGGGTGTGTCTTCATAGGTGCAAGATGAAGTCCTTTCTTTCCTCATCCTTACTACCGCTTCGTGGTTTTTAGGTGTCAGCGAGGCGGTAGTCCCTTGGCGCGTCCGGATTGCGTTGGTGAAACTCCCGGAGCTTTTCTAGACCGCCTACCGAAAAGTTGTTGAATGGTTCTTCCGTCCAGTCCTTGCATTCTGGATATTCGAGCCATTTGACGAGGTAAAGGATCCTTTTGTTATTTCCCCGGCCGCGTTCGACCGAGGACATTACCTCGTCGACATCGTATTCCTCCGACTTTTCGATGTCGTCAGCCTCTTGGAGTACTTTTGATGGGTCTGGTGGTGCTCGGTGCTCGCTGGTTTGGTAGAGTTCGAGCAACGAGGCGTGGAAGACGTTGTGAATCTTCCATTTGCGGGGAAGCGTGAGGCAGACAGCCAGGGGGGAGACGATTTTCTCGATCTGGAAGGGACCATGATTCCTGTGGTCCAACTTCTTCGAGGGACGGCGTGTTTTGATGTTGCGCCCATTGAGCATTACCCAGTCTCCTACTTGGTAAGCCGGGGGTTCCTTGCGTGTTGGATCGGTGAGTCAGCGCATCCGTTGCTGTGCATCTTCCAGTCTTTTCCAAGACTCCTTGTGTACAGTCCGCATCCAGTGGGCATATACCGTGCTGGCTGGGATTAGTGGTTCCAAAGTCGGGGGGTCGAGCGCATTTGGGTGTACACCGTAATTCGCGAAGAACGGTGTTAACCTGCTACCCATCGTGACCGAGTTGTTATAGGCGAACTCTGCCATAGGTAACAGTGCCACCCAGTTGCCCTGTTCCTTGGTGTCGAATGCTGTGATGTAGGCTTCGATTGTCTGGTTGAGCCGCTCCGTCGGTCCGTCAGTCTGGGGATGGAACACGGTGGACATACGAGGGCGGGTCCCAAGTTCTCTTAGAAATTCTTTCCAGGTTTCTGAGGTAAACCGGGAATCTCGGTCCGACACTATATCCGTGGGGGTCCCGTGGTATTTCCAGATTTCTCTTGTAAAGATTATCACTAGGGCGGCTGCCGTATTTCCTGCTTGCCATAGGGGGATGAAGTGCGCCATTTTAGTAAAGCGGTCGATGACTACCCACAGATGATCACTTTCCTCCGACAGTGGTAGGTCAGTGATGGAGTCCATGGCTATTGATTGCCAGGGGGCGTATGGTTATTCCAGTGGAGAGCTCAGTCCATACGGATGGTGCCGGGTCGCCTTGTTCTGCTGACAGTTAATGCAACTCTGGACGAAATCGATTGTTCGTTTGTTCATTTTTGGCTGCCAGAAGTTTCGCGGAACGAGCTCGATTGTCTTGTTCTGGCCCATGTGTCCAGCTATTTTGGTGTCGTGCTCGGATTCGAGGATTTCCTGTACTAGTTTCCTTGGTACCCAGAGCATGTTTTTTCTGTAGAGTAGTCCGTCCCGTATCTCTATTATGCTCTTGGGTTTTTTGTTTGCCCGTTGCTCCGTTGGAAGAGTAGTTTCTTCTTCCTTCCATGCCTGTTGGTAGACGGGATCTTCTCCTGCGTTCTTTTTTACCGCTAGCGCGAATTCTTCTGACCATCGTCGCTCGCGGAGTGAGGTGAGCCGAGCCGAGGAGCACCTGAATGAGCGGCTCTGTCTTTCCGCAAACAGATTTTCTCGTAAAACCGTCGTGATTGGCTGGTTTTCTACCCCCCTGTTTTCCGGGCGGTACTCTGAACACCTCGATAGCGCGTCTGGCTTTCCATTCTGAGCCCCTGGTTGGTAGTAGATCCGGAAATCGATTCCTGCCAGTTCTTGAGCCCACCTAGCTTGTCTTCGGTTGAGTACTTTAGTCGTCGTAAAGTATTCCAAGTTCTGGTGATCCGAGAGGACTTGGATTTGATGGGTAGCCCCCTCGCAGTAGCGCCTCCAATGTTTAAAAGCGTCCACTATCGCTAGCAGTTCTTTATTGTGAATTTTGTAATTGATTTCCGCTGGTTGGAATTTCCGTGAGTGGAAAGCCACCGGGTGCAGTCGTCCTTCCTTATCTCGTTGGGACAGAACGGCGCCGATGGCAAAGTCCAAGGCGTCTGTTTCAATGATGACTGGTTGTTGGGCATCGAAATGTGCCAGTATCGGGGCCGAGGTGAAGCTTTCTTTTAGTTCTCTGAACGCTCTTTCTGCTTCTTCGGTCCATTCCCATTTTTTCTCGGTTTTCTTCGTTAACTCTGTCATTGGCTTTGCTACTCGGGAGTAGTCTTTGATGAACCGTCGGTAAAAGTTAGCGAACCCGAGGAAGGATTGTACTTCTGTTACCAAGCAGGGGGTTTCCCATGCCAAAACCGCTTCTATTTTTCCTGGGGACATTTCCACGCCTTTTTTCCTGATAATGTATCCCAAGAATTCCACCTCCTGAGCACTCCATGTGCATTTTTCTGGCGACACCGCAAGCCCGTTTTTCCGCAGCCTTTTGAGGACTTCCTTGACCAGGCCGTCGTGCTCTTCTCAGGTTCTTCCGTAAACCAGGATATCGTCCATGTAGGCCAGTACCCCTACATCAAGTATGTCCGAAAGGACATGATTCATCATGTCTTGGAAGGTTTAGGGCGAATTAGTGAGACCAAATGGCATTACCTTAAACTCCTACAGGCCGTAGCGAGTGCGAAATACGGTTTTCCACTCATCTCCTTCTCAGATCCTAATCAGGTTAAACCTGTTCTTGAGGTCCATTTTGGTGAACCATTGAGCGCCTTGAACCCGGTCCTGCAATACCTGCATCAGCAGGAGGGGGTATCGGTTGGGGATCGTTATTTTGTTCAGCCCTCGGTAATCCACGCATAGTCGTAATCCTCCTCCATTGGGTTTTGGGACGAACAAAATAGGTGACCCGGCTGATGAGGTGGAACGTTGGATTTTCCCGGTTCGTTCCATTTCCCGGAGCCATTCTCGCAGGGCCTGTAGCTCTGTTTCCGATAACGGGTATGTTGGTCCCCAGGGTGCCGTACTACCTTCTTTCAACTCAATTTTGCAATCGTAGGGCCGGTGCTCCTGTAGCATGTCCGCTAGCTTGCTTCCCATGACGTCCAGGTACTGCCGGAATTCTGCGGGGACTGCTTCGAGGGGGTCCTTTGTCTGGAGCGCGGCCACATATCTAATAATACCGGCTTTGGGGTCCAGGCATACGCTATCGTCCCACCTCAGGGAGATGTCATAGGTCCCAAGCTTGGTTCAGTTCTGCAGGCAGGCCGGGCTGTCGAAGAGGATTTCTTTCGTATCCCAGGGTCCTTGGGGGGCGTGTCTAGCGATCCACCAAAACGGGAGGAATATGTCTACCATTTTTTCCATAGGGGTGACCGCAAATGCTTCTTTTGAGAAGTGCCTTCGGTGCTGGAGTTTCATTGGCGGGGTATAGTACTCGCCGGCTCCTTTGACGGCCTCACCCATGTAGCTTTCCATAGTTCTTTTTTGTTAGTGTTTTTCGAGGGGGATCTGCAGTCGGGCTGCCGTTTGTTGGTTGATCAGAGGTACTGAGCACCCGGTATCCAGTAGAACTTGGACTGGATGCTTTTCTTCGCCTAGGTGAAATATCATCTTTATCACCGGGTGAGCGCCGCTAATGGGTTCTCTTTTTGTTTCTTGAGCGGGGTTCCAGTGCTTGGTTCCACGTTCTTTCATTTCTGGGAGATTCGGCAAGTTATTGCAAAGGTCTTCGCTGGCGGCGTCAGCGGAACTCTCAAAAATCCGACTCTTCGCCGTTGTCGGCCCAGACTGGCAAGGTACGGGGGTTTTCTATTTCCATGGTGTCGATGGCGGCTACCTTTTGTTGTTTAGGTGCTGCGACTTCCTCGGGTTCCTCCGAACGTTTCCGCTTCTCCGTGGCGGAGACCCTGGCTGTCTTCCAGGGGGCTCTTGGGAGAACGGTGCCCTGCCTGGTGGTGTGCGCAAAGCATTCGTAGGTGCGGTGCCCCTTCTGTCTGCAATGCCAGCAACTGTCTGGGGTTTTGAAGTACTCCTCGTGCTCTCGCGAGGGTACTCCTCTCAGGGCGTCTTCCTTTGTAGCCCATCTGCCGGGTTTTCTCCACGGGCTCGGTCGGTCAGTAGTGTCATTATCCTTTTTTCGTTCCTCCAAACGCGCCGACCTGTTGGGTTCCCTTTTCCTCTCCTCCGTTAATTTTTCGTCAGTTCTTGTCGAGTTGCCCGTTGAGCCCGCCGTCCCCTTCATCTGTTCCCGGACTTGTTTCAGTGCCTTCTTTTTTTCCACCTGTACGCCGGCTTGATAGGTGGCTTGCAAGTAGCCTTCGTCGTCCGCAAAATCTTCCAGGTAGTTAGCGAACCACATGTCGAGTACCGCGTCAGGCATTACGAGGTCGACTTTTTCATGTAGGGCTTCGCCGGTTGCCCTGGCGAAGTTATTGAGCGCCCGGAACTCCGTGAGGTACGCACGGATAGACCCTGGATACTTGAATTGCCCTAGTTTGAGTTGGGCGTCCGCGGCTTCACGCTCGTTCCAGTATACCGCTCGGATCGCTGCGGTGTAGTTGATCCAGGTGTTGTTTTCTCCTAGTTCTTGGTACCGTTGGAGGTGCCATACCAGTGCGAAGTTGGATAGGAGGGTCCCGATCCAGGCAATCTTCTGGCAGTCGGCCGTTTCCGGGTAGAATCCCAGATACATGGTGACAGCTTCTCAGCATTGATTGAAGATGGTCGAACTCTTCCCGTCGAAGGTTTCTGGGTTCTTCATTTTTAATCGGGCAATATTGCCTTGTTCGGGTCGCGCTGGCCGGTCTTGTCGCGCTCGTTCCACTCCCTCTGCTACTAGTTGTATAAGGTCTTGCATGGTAACCATAGGCACAGGATTCCTAGGTGGCGAAGGGAAGCGGAGGTGCCTGGAAGGCGGTCGGGGCGGTTTGGATGGCGGGCCTGAGGGGGGTCCTGCAGACGATCCCGGTGGCGTCGAGGTGGGGTTTCCTCCCTGTCCTGTTCCGGGTTTGGGTGCAGGTACCCTCGGGGATATGTGGCGTCTGAGTTGCTCCAGTCGCTGCCTCATTTCCGGCGTCGTGGGTACCGCCGGGGGTCTCTGTCGTCGGGGCCTTGGTAACGGGTTTAAACGCTGCGGGCTTCCCAACGCTGGTGGTCAGTGGGCTGATGGGGCGCTGGTGCTGGTCTGTCAGATGGGGCTTCTCCAACCGGGTGGTCCCGCCGGTACTAGTAGCATTGCGAGTAACGAGATTCTAGTTGAAGGTGTTAGATTTCCGCCCTTGCTTCCCGGAGTTGATTTTCCAAGGTAGCCACCCGGTTCTAGTGTGCGGCTGCCCATAGCTCCACGTTTCCCTAAAAGTTAGCCAGGTGTTGATTTCAAGCCGTGTTAGCTTCCACCAGAAAGGACAAGGCATCGTTTACCCGGGTCAGCTGAGTGGCCTGATATATTTGTCACTCGTTGGCCTTGTTGGTCCGCTCGATGATGGCCTGCCAGATCTTTCTTGCGCGGGATTTGTACGCGTTCGCCGCTTTTGACAGCTCGCTGTGTATCCATTCTTCCGCTATTTTCTCGTTAGCATTGACTCGGTCATATACGTACCTAGTGCCTTCTGCCAAGGTTTGATAGGCTTGTTCAATCTCCCGCGTTCCTCGGTCGGTGCTATCGTAGGCGTCACCACACAGCTCCATAAGCCGTTGTAAGTCGTTCTTGGCTTGCTACTGCTGGTGTACCAGTGTCCTGACCCAGACTGCAGGGTTGGCTATTTCCACCGTTTGTTCCGGCCTTCGCATTCCGTCGGTGATTTGGAGCAGGTCGCTGGGGGCCTCAAGCCGGAGCATGTTAAAGTCCGAAGAGGTCGTCATGGTTTAATAGCGGTCGAGGAAGTCTCCGGTGTAAATGGTTGAGTCGTAATCGAATGGTTAGTCAAATAAGTCGAAAAGTTCGTTTTCGTCAAAGTCGGCTGGTTGGGATAGTAGTGCACAGTTCCACCACTGTTGGGTATACCAATGGTATAGGGCGCACTCGATTGTTTCGTGGACTGGCTTGGGTCCGTCGAATAATTCTTCCCACTGTTCGTATTTCGCGATTTCGTCGTCGATTGACTGAAAGGTGTAATCAAAGGAGTATTGGGACTTGGGTTCCAAGAAAGTAGATAGTTCAAGTAGGTAGAGGTGGTCTTCAAAGTAGGTGTCGTCGAAGCAGGACGTGAAAGTAGGGTGATTTTGAGATCAAGATTATAGTAGCTTTAATAATTTTTCCTGTTGTACCATGCCTTATGTGCCCATAGCTGACTATACTGTACACGCACTCTGAAATTGCGGGTATCGTCCAGTAAAGTACATTACCAACAACTACCCATGAACTGATAGCAGCATCACATATACCGCTACATACTTTGGCGGTACTCTATGGTAATGTTTATTACCGGTGTCAGGTCAGATTCTGCTGCGGTAATGTCTAGTACCGCGACCAAAAATTCTAGGGTTTTTTTTTTTTGGGAATTTTGTCCGAGCCTTGCACCGTACTGTATAATACTTTTCATTACTTCATCGTTTTGCAGCTTTAATAATTTTTCCTGTTGTACCGTGCCGTATGTACCCATAGCTGGCTATACCGTACACGCACTCTGAAAATTGCGGGTACCGTCCAGTAAAGTACATTACCAACAACTACCCATGAACTGATAGCAGCATCACGTATACCGCTACATACTGTGGCGGTACTCTATGGTAATGTCTATTACTGGTGTCAGGTCAGATTCTGCTGCGGTAATGTCTAGTACTGAGACCAAAAATTCAAGGGTTTTTTTTTTTTGAATTTCGTCCGAGCCTTGCACGGTACTGAATAATACTTTTCATTACTTCATCGTTTTGCAGCTTTAATAATTTCTCCTGTTCTACTGTGCCGTATGTGCCTATAGCTGACTATACCGTACACGCACTCTGAAATTGCGGGTATCGTCTACTAAAGTACATTACCAACAACTACCCATGAACTGATAGCAGCATCACATATACCGCTACATACTGTGGCGGTACTCTATGGTAATGTCTATTACCGGTGTCAGGTCAGATTCTGCTGCGGTAATGTCTAGTACCGCGACCAAAAATTCAAGGGTTTCTTGAATTCCGTCCGCGCCTTGCCCCATTCATCTGCTTTAACAATTGAGCGAGTTGTCAAGCCCTGTAGCCGCCTATACTTGGGCATACAGATATAAAATTTGGGAAGTTATATGCACGGTGTTATAATGCCACCTACAGTGTATTTTCATTCTGTACCCGCTTTTTACTAATTCTTCACAGTCGGGTGGTATATTCTTTTGCAGATCTTACTTTTGCTTTGACCCTTACTCTTCCTTCAACCCTACTACACAATATTATCTATCTGCACCAACCCAGCAACTTCTCACATCTCCTCTACAAATGACAATGCCAGTTCTGTGGCACCCCTACGATGGCACTCCAACGTCACTCAGGAAGTTCCGAGAACATTCCTGAGTCGCCATCGCTTCCACCGCCTATTCGTACGTCCACTGCCCCATTCGGTGGAAGATCACCGCCGTCATCTCCTCCCGATACTACTGGATACGTCCCAGCCTCTCCACCATATCCCGGCTTCGACCCTGATGCCAACCCTGCCGACACTGCACGGTGGTTGAAGAGGCTGTTGGATATGCGGAATGCCAGCTCGCCTCAGCCTTCCAGGATATCTTCCACACTGTTGTCTCCCGCTATGGATCGTGTGTTGTCTGCTGCTGTACAACACCCTAAGTGCAGCTACTTGGTTGATACATACACCAATGAAGTCACCGACTCTCATGGTATGGACACAGTTGACAGGCAGGAGGACTCGCAGGTTGGTAACAATGTGGAGTGGGCCGACTGTGATGAGTAGCAGCCTGAGAATCGGGTCAACTCAAAATACCAGCTGCGGTATACTCAACTTCAATGGATGATCATTGTAAGAAAAGTGATAGTTAGAACCGATTGGAAGGGATGAGTATTAACAGATACCAAGCGTGAATACTTCCACAAGGGAATGGTCTTCTCCAATAAGGATACGCAGGAGGATAATGGTTTGGTGATGCGGTCAACCCAACTGTCAAAGAAAGAGGTGGTTCGCACAATGAGCAATGAACGCTGGCGGCTCAAATCAATTGGATGGACTGAGAAGGACATGCGTACTCTCACCGACATCCCCGTCACCAAAAAGCAGCTGGATAAGGTTTCCGAGTTGCTGGGGGCGCTACTCAATTCGGGAACTGTTCCAGGAAATCTTTCAGACAAGCTTCACAAAACAAAGAAACTGCTGGTTGGTGCATTCCTGATAACGATGAGCATTGCTGATACATTCTACAGGACCTTACATGCAGCCTTCCTTTGAAGGTTTAAGCCCCATATCAGATTCCCGTCATGTCAGATATCACTTAGTACTCTGCGTTACAACATCAGTAATTTCTTTCAACGTGTTGACGTGCAAGTTGAGAAACACGGTCACATGGCGCATTCTTTCATGTTTCATGTCGGTATTTGCGGGTATTGTCTTGTAGTCGAATAGGAAAATCAAAGCATGCACGCAAGGTACTTATATTCCTCTATCGGTCTGAATCAAATGTATACCTGTCCAATATTGCCTCATTGCACATGCTTACCCATGGCCACCGTACATAAAAGACCCAATGTCAGGACGGTTACCCATTAATACTTGTTGATACTGATGATTACTGCAGCCGAATAAACGGCGGAAAAGGACGTCCATAGTGATGCCAACCAAAATGAAAGAACAGTGCCGTTCAGCAATCACCGCTCGCCAGGCACCGATACAACCCCAAGCGGAAACAACTCCAGTCACCATTTCCGAAGCTGAATCCAATGGGATTCACGATAAGGTTATTCTATTAGGCTGCCAGACTTGTACAGAGGAGAAAGAGGAGAATGATGAGAGGTCCGATGGTATCTGTCAGTTGGCATTGGCCTCCAAAGTCCTTGAGTCTATCACTCCATCGCCTTCACAACTTCTTGCAATGGCAGAACCACCTAAACAAATAGATCCGTCACGAAAAACTGAAAGGATAGCAAGCAAATCTATGGTATATGGCATCGAAGATCTGGAGCGACCTGATCCTGGAAGGCTACAGAATATGCTCTTACTGGATGTCGACATGGCTAGCTCGTACCAAAGTACGGAGGAGTCTTCATGGATAGCAATTCAGTGTACTCTGACAGAGGTGCAAAGGGGGCTGTGCCGTCGATGATATATTCAACATCACAATCGGTTGCCAAAGTAGGATCTGCAGCCAGTACTCCTTGTCCTGTGGTCTCGACGCCTTCCATTCTACACCTTCCCCTTGCGCGTAATTCAAACCACCATACCCTCCGAAAACATCTGGCAAGATCATTTGTTAAAGCGCGACAGCAGCATGGTGACCGTATTCCGACACAGGAAGAGGTTAATGCCTTCATTTTCCAAGAAGAGATGGATGCCGAGACATTTAATCTGGACCAATGGCAAACCGGAATTATTCGTCACCACGTCTATGACTGTGGGTTGAAGGCTGGTGATCATGCCACCATGCTGAGGCTTTACAAGCATCTCGGTGTCGATGATAACACTTTTACTGGACATGTCAAAGTAAAGGTATGGACTGGTTAGTAATCGTTGGTATTAGGTAATACTGATGACAACCGAAAGACCAAGGTTGCCAATATATACCGGACAATGCGCGAGTTCACTGAGATGGTACAGCGAGATGGATATGACCTTGTGGTACAGCGATTGGATAAGATTAAGGATGCGTTACAGCAGAGGGATGAAGCAAGATGATGTTTATTAGCCTATAAGCAATGGTATAAGAGCAAACTATCATCAAGTAGTGCACTATTTCGAAAACTCCAATTTTACCCTTCACCAAAACCCTATATTGCCTGAATGTATCAAACTATCGATATGGTGGTGACGGTCGTACCTATCTAGGAGAGCTGGATCCCAGCAGCTGCGAGTGCCTCCTTGCCTCCAGAACGTGTAGCAACAGCCTCCAGAAGCTTCTTGAGGCGCATTGCAGATTCCGCAGGCGAGGCGACATTTGGGTCAGTCATCATACGCATAATTTCCTTGTATGTTTTGCCAACATTCGCCACCTTGTTCTACAAAGAGTTAGTATCAGTAGTGCCTAATACAAGGTATTACTTACCTTAAACTTGTCCTGGATGGCAGAGCGGTTCTGAATATCCAGGTTGGTATAGAGAGCTTTGAGGAGCTGTCCGTATTTCGCCTCTCCGGTGCCGTAAAGGCCACGATCCCAGACATAGGTGGCAACCTGCCTGGCTTCATTGTTGCCGACCGTGTAGGTTGCATGGGTGTTTTGAAGTGCCAGGACCCTCACTTTCACCTCATCAGGCGTCAAGACCGCTCCCTTGATCGTCGCTTGTTCGATTATGAAAGTTTTCAACTTCTTCTCGAGCATTTCAGCGCCGCGGGAGGGACAAGCACTGTTGTTCAGTTCGACAACGACCTAAATGGGAGTAATGTTCCGTATTGGTTCACGTGTAGACAGTAGATGGCACCCGTAGTGGGGGAGTAACCTTGACACTGTCTTTTGGTGGCATTTCAACGGTGGTAGTGGTATGAGTTGGTTTTGGTTGGTATCTGATGTAGGGTCGCTTGTTCGTATGGGTGATTATTGTTTTATAGTAGCAGGTAGTTCCGATGAAGAAGTTGGAAGTTGGGTATATATAGATTAAAGATATACTAGTGCTTTTCACGGCTTGGTGGGGTTGAACCTACATTTCGCTTAATCACTCCACAATCATCGCTTCGATCCGCAAATCTCAACTTACCGCTGATTGCCACCAAACTCACAACTGCATTGCGAGCAGCTGTAAAACCGCACTTTTATGTAGGAGGCGATAGTGCTTTCCATGGGTGGCTTACGCCTGATTGCTACTAAACTTGCAACTGCTTCAGGAGCCCTTGTAGAACCGCACATTTACATATATATGAGGCGATAGTACATTCCAAGGCCTATGCCTGATTGCTGCCAAACTCGCAACTGTTTCACTGGACCGTGTGGAACATAACATTTGTATATCTAGAAGGTGATAGTGCTTTCCACGGCTTGGCAACGGTCAAGTCTATGCACGCCTCCTTTATGCACTCCACCATCATTGATCTCATCAAACTGTGCACCTCACAGCAACAACAGACACCGGTGACAACAGAACCACAATGGCACCAACTGCAGCTAATTTCGACGACAACTTCCGGTATCCAATGACTCCATACACACGCAGTTATATTGACGGATTGGCTGCCGATATCATCATCGGGGGAGTGGAAATCAGTACTGAGGCTGTCTGGAATGCACATCGACATCTACACATTGGTGAGATGCAGATCAAGGTAGGAATAATTGATATGAATAAGCTTACTGTATTGCTGATGTCTTTAGGCATGGCTAGAGGAGCGTATTCCATCCATCAATGCCCACGGTTCTTCATCCTCTACATTCAATGTCATTCGCAATTCATCTACACTTGAGGAACAAATGTCCACGCCATATGCAAGTTCTCTACCTGGGCCATCACCTCTCCACAGAGTACGCCGTACATGCAGCTCGTCCGCTCTCCATCACTCTTCCACTGTCCATTGCTCTCCCTCTCTTCCTCATTCTCCCTCACTCAGAGATCCATCATTCTCATCCTTCTTGGCACATTCGGAAGATATGGACGTAGCGCTGGAGGCTGAGCCAACATCTCTGAGCCACAGGATAGAAAACAACAATGCTATATTGGGAGTGGGATCACCAGCCAGTCGCAATTTTGGTTTGGACCCAGATGTGCTAGAGCTTCTACATGTTCTACAGAGGCTTGGACCTGAAGGCCGTATGGATATGGTAGATATGTGTTCCTACTGGCAATTGCATTTGCTAATGCTTTTGAAGGTCAAAAACCTCTACAAGGGTACAGCGAAGGTGTTAGCCAGGAAGGAACGTGGCCAGAAGCCCAGACATTTCAAGCCTAACCCCATGAACACCACAGCGGCGCATCTCAAGTCTTGGAAATCCCAGCGCGAAGCAATGAAGGCATCGGCCCTGAAGAGAAAAGAGAGTCGGCAGCATAATAAAGGATCAGGAAGTGCAGGAGGTTTTCCAGTTTCCAGTCGCGAGCTGAAGAATTTGCAATCCAATTTGGGACAATACTGGCAATTGTAGGGTTTGAGTCATGTCAGTGTATAATTCCTTTGCATCTTTAGTATACATCGATACCTGTGAGTAGTAGTCAGTATTATTTTTGGCCGGATGAGCTCAAATGTGTTGAATTTGTTTTCACTATTACCTACTGTATGGTATTTATTGATACATCATATTACGGGATTGTTTCCGGTAATTCTGTGGGGAAATTAGCAGTATTATTTGAAGTTTCAATAGCTTGCATGGCGACATTGTATTCGTAGATAATAACCTGTATACGTAGGTAGTTGCCATTCTTGAATTTATTTCTAAGTGTCAGCTATCCTGTTGCGCTCCTTCAAGGCTTTGATCGCTTTTGTATTATATCGATCAAATCCACAATTACCAATTACCGATAAATACTTCCCAGTACAGACAGTGATCGGTTTCGAAGTATTTCGATCCCCAACTTCGGGTGTCTAGATATCCACATATAGTCCAATTGGCACCAGCGATACTGATGTAGGCGATGTGGAAAGCTGATTCGGCAATGAGGAAGAGATTGGCAGACTCCGATCGTGGGTTTTGAAGGTTTTGATAATGGCTCTTGGAGTTGTGCATGAACGATTAGCAGCCATCTGGTAGATCCACGATACATCCAGCCATAGTTCAACCAACTGTTATCTGAATCAGCCAACTACCAGCACGGGTTGTATGTCGTTTAATCCCATGACAGTCTGATGCTTATGCATTACTATTACAAGATCCAATCGTTTTTGCGGTGCTGTTGCCAGGCTTTGATTGTTTTTGAACTATATCGATCAATTTTAATATTACCAATTACCAAAAAATACTGCCCAGTACCAACAGTGATCGATTTCCATCGGATTCGATCAAATCCTGAAAAATACAATACTTTTCGCTTATGTACTAATATCAGATGTATTAAGGCTCCAGTACCGATTTCCTTTTCCTAAATAACTCTGGCTATGGCACAATCACCAACTACTAAGAAATACTATGCTATACTGGGATGTAATATTGCGAAAACTCTGTGAGAAACACAAAGGGAATGGTGGATACTCAGTGACCAATTATCTACCCCTTTAGTTTTTCAGTTGCACCTCCTGCTCAGCAGCATCCCTCCTTCTGCGATCCTCCTCCTCTTCACGCTCAAGCTCCCAAACTATGATCGCTCCAACTTTGTCATTCCAATCACCACTATCCGTTTCGGCATCATCTTCATAATCCTCCTGGTTGTGATCCTCAACCCGGTGCATATCTGCTGTAGAGAGCAATGCCTCAGCCCTGGAGAGAACCATCTCCAAACCAAGACTCTGCTCTCGACTCAGAATGTGTCGATGATTTTGGTGTAGGAGGTTAGAAATGGTCTGCACTCGAGAGAAGAGTAGTAATTTGTAGGGATTGATGTCTCCAATGGGGGGTGATAGACGAACCGCCATGAGTGCTACACACTGCCGGTGCAGCCAACGAACCAACCTCTTTGTGTGAAGAAGTAGTCATGCATGCTCCTCTTTTACCCGATCCAATCGTGATTGCACGTCAATTCCCTCTCGGATGTAATCGTAGACTGCCCAATCAGAATTACTCATTAATCTCTCGATGTCCCAAATTTCACCATCGGCAAGGTCGACCCCTGCATCTTTCAGCCGATTGACATCCAGAGGCTGAAGCCTATCTGCATATTGAGCCTTCGTTACTTCTTGGTTGTAGGTGGCAACCAATCCATCAAGCAGAGCCCACCGTGAGTTTATCCTTCTCACGAAGTGCTTCGCCATGCTTCCTCCAAGATTGGCCCCATGTTGAGCTCGGCGATGAAGGATCTCAGTTTCTACTCGCCGCTCAGTTATAATTCTCACAATTTCCAGTTGAATCTTCTGCACTTCATCTAAGGCAACTTGCTTTTTCGATCGTTGGTACCGCTCGCGGTTGGGCACCCAGTTGGCTCGATTCGTTTTGGTTTTCTGCAACAGCCTCTCCATTTTGCTCATTAATGAACGCCCTTCCCGATTGGCGTAGAGCTCATTCAAAGTGTATGGGTTCTGTTCCGCTTCTGCAATTGCTCGCTGACGTTCACCGCTTCCGGGCCTTCCAACTCTGTGGGTAGTTCGAAGTGCCAGGTCACGACGTAAGTTCGACTCCTGATGTAGTAACCGGTAAAGACTGTCATCATCCGTTTGTGCCCTGTTACTAGTACCGGTCAGCAAGGTATCCCACAATATTAGTAAGGAATCCAGTATACCGGTGATATGTCTGGTAGTATGAGATTTGGTCAGCTGCGTGTAATCTCAAATACTCATCGGTAATGGTCTGACGGGGATGTACCCGTCCAGAGTTGTCGATACACTCAGGAACCATCATTCCAAGAACCCGTTTTATGACTGCACTGGAATCTCTCTCAATCTTTACCATCTTCTGCCACCGGCGTGAGAGATTCTGTCTGAGTTGCTCTCTTTCTCGTTTCGCCAGGAAAAGTCCTTCACAACTATATGTAAGTACTTGTAGATACTGGGAAGTAACAGTGAGAACCCACTGCTTGCATCAATTTTTTGTGTGCGTCATGGCCCTGACGAATAGCGTCCAGGTCTGATGAGGTTACTCAGCATAAACCATAGCTGTTCCACCTCTTCTCCCACCATGAAACCAAATCCCTCCGTAGGCAGCAAGTTATATAGAATGTGGCAGCATAGCTCATGGCTGTACAGATGGAATCTCCCAATACGCACCTACCAATACACTAGCCGGTGATCCTGTCAACTAATGATTGATACTAACTCTGACACGCTCAACCCAAGGTGCGTTAAGCCACCGCAATGATGATTCGGATTCACACACCACATCATAGCATAGCTGTATGCTACCTGCTACAGGACAGTCATCCTTTATAGATTCAAGCAGTCGAATGGCAAGGCTATATCGTTCGTTTCCACCGTATACATTCAAGAAACACAGGTTTGTACCGTGGTAGCATGTCACTGCCGTTAGCCCTGTCTCATCTAAAGCTTTCTTTGACTGTGACATAGCCTCCGCCTGATTCCATCCACTCGTCGCCTTGAACTTGTTTCCGCACCCTGCGGTGTGTCCAACACTCTCACCACCTGCCAAAGTGAACTTGCGGCGTCCATAATCTATAAACAGCTTGGGCGAATACTTTTCGAACTCGAAAGGAGATCTGTCCTTGAACCTTATGGGTTGCTGGTTGCCATCAACTTTGGATATGGCAATGGATGTGTCTTCGTCGCTGTTTGCATTGATATCGAAGCAACAGGGACAGATGTTTGAAAGGTTATTTATCTGCCATTTGCAGCTACCCGCTCCGACATTCATCGTATCGAGAGCAGATGCAACCGTAGTATTGATCTGGTACTGCACTGCCAACCAATTGTGATAAGCATTGCGCATCTGAATGTACTCGTTAGTATTTAACAGTACTTCAGAAAGATTACTTACCTCACGGTCAAAAGAAGGTATTGCGGACATTCGATCAGCCTCATATACAGCTCTCAGTCCTCCTGCCCAAGCCGAATTGGAGACCGAGCCTAGGACACTCTGCTCATGTAGTAGCCGGAGTAGTCGAAGGCTGAAAACTGTTGCAGGCCTCACTGGGGTCGAAGGAAAGTAGCCTTCTTTAGCAAGTTGGGTACAGGAGACTCCACAGCTGCAGTATTCGACATCGCGGTAGAAGTATGACTCAAGACCAATAAAACGCACTCTGCAGGTTGCTTGCATATCGCCAGTACACTCTTCTTCTGTTTTTCTCAATACCAGCAGATCGGCTATGATAGATCGAGTCCGAATCCAGTTTTCTGCGAGTCTTGATCTCTGATTATGCCGTGATCTCAGGGGTGGTGGGTTGCGAGCCATATGGATGTAAGGCTCGCCATTGCCAGCCTCCCCAAACGTCTCCAGCTCAGTGTCATGCTCGGGGTTTTCCTTGTTGTTGAAAGGGTTGTCGCAGCTGTTATACCTCATATCGAATTGACCCCTCGATGGCGCATTATCATCGTATTACTGTCGACGGTTCCGGGAAGCCATGGGCTGAGACAGTAACCTCTCTGCAGCCTTGGGATCCATTCGGCATCCCATTATAGCGCCGACACCACTGCCATTCGGAAAAACCTCCACCCATGTCCTTCTCCGTGCAGGTGGCATGTCAGTGGTGATGCTGTACTTGTTACACCTGAATGTCCCATAGGAGTACGTAGGGTATCTAGAGTACGTAGTAAGGAGAAGAAACGTGACGAGCGGGTGACGGATGGCGGATCTAGAGTCTAGGCGGGAGATAAAGGAGCCAGAGTTAGCTTACGGCCGTAAAAGAACGGGTGTAAGGAGTAACTCCGGAGATGAGGGGTCGAAGTGCAAACGAGCCGAACTTGACAGACGCAGGTCAAGCCTCCCTGCGGGGAGGGGCCACGTACGCACAAGTGGCCTGAGTCCCTGCGGGGAGAGAGGCCACGTACGAGTCTCGAGCGAAGTTCCCCGCTCGGGTGCATGATGAACTCATCTCCCTTATCTACCCAACCTGCCAGGACCAATGATCCTCCCACAGGGTCATGCACCTCGGGGGAATCCAAACCCGAGTCATCACTTCTCACGCCACGGAACTCACCAGATCTCACGCCAACTTCCGTGAATAAAAAGGGACGATTCCTCGCCTTAGAAAAAGGGGGATCAGCACGAACACCCTCATCGACACTACCACCGAACCCACACACAAGATCTAAGATTATTCCGTTGTGAATTATCGGAAGTAGCCTGATTACCTTTGATTCTCTCTACACTCTGGTGACGTTACAACCCCAGTGTCACACTATAATCTTGATCTCAAAATCAGTCTACTTTCATGACTTACTTCGACACAACTTACTTCGAAGACCACCTTTACCTACTCGAGATATCTACCTTCCTGGAACCGAAATCTCAATACTCTTTCGATCATACCTTCCAATCAATCGACGACGAAATAGCTAACTACGAGCTGTGGAACGAATACAACGACGGTCCTATCCCGACAGCCTACCAAGAAGGCGACCACGAGCCCTGGAACTGGTACACCCAATATTGGTCCAACTGCGTCTACAACCTCGAAAGCGCCGAGTTCACAGAAAACGAGCTCCGAGAACTCTGTGACTATTACTTCACCGACGACGAAACCATCTACACCGGAGATTTCCTCAACACATACTGAGCAAAATGTCTTCCACCTCCAACTTCAACATGCTCTGGCTGGAAGCGCCCCGAGATCTGCTCCAGATCACTAACGGAACGCCCGCCCCCGATCAAGCGATAGAAGTGGCCAACCCAGCCATATGGCTCCGAAGCATGGTGCGACTACAACGACAGGCCGAAAACGACCTACGACAGCTCACCCAGCTATGTGGCAACACGATCGACCCAACCGATCAACGAATGCTGCAAATCGAAGAAGCCTACCAAACACTGCTACAAGGAACCAGGTACATATATGACCGAGTCAACGCTAACGAGGAAATAGCCGAGGCATGGGTCCGCAGGGAGCTAGCGAACGCTGCGAACGCATACGAAACCCTTGCGCAGAACGTTTGGCAGGCCATCTTGGACCGGACCCAAGAAGACAACCAGCGACAGATATGCCAGGCCACGCAGCTCACCCGGGTAAACGACGCTCGGGCCTTCCTGGCGGAAGCCAACATGGCCCGGAGCCAGCATCTGGTCACCTTTCAAGGTAACGTAGAGCTATGGGCCACGGACCACCAAAGAAAAGTCAACAGGATGGAAGGAGAATTGCAGCAGGCAAGAGACGAAATTCAATGGATAGCCAGCCGGATCCCCCTCCCCGGGTCACCAACCACTAGAATCCCGTCTCCAGAACCTCCGCATGCCTGGCGAAGCCCAGTTAGGCCACCTAGCACCAGCGTCGCCACCGTGCCCACCGGACCTCCACCACCTCCGGCCCTACGAAGCCCCCTCCGATTCGCCCCTGCTCCTCCCACCAGAAGACTGCGACGACCGGCAATCTCCGCGACCAGGCCGCCAGCGACGCCTCCACACATGACGCCAGAATTGAGGCAACGTCTGGAGGAACTTAGGCGACACGCAAGCCCAAGGCCACCAGCACCCGGACCAGCGGGAGTACAGGGAGGGAGCCCGCCTTCGACGCCACCCCAGTCCTCAAGGGGACCCCCCTCAGGTCCACCATCCGAACCGCCCTGTCCGCCCTTCCGGCAACCCCGCTCTCCCTCTCCACCTAGGGACCCAAGACCCCAGATCACTACACAAGATCTCGTGCGCCTGGTAGCAGAAGGAGTCACGGCCGCCAGGGCAGCAGAAGGACCCAGGCCAGACCGACCTCGTACCGCTCGGCTAAAAATGGAAAACCCGCAGACGTTTGATGGGAAGCCGTCCACGTCCTTTAACACCTGGTGGAAATCAGTGACAAAGTACCTGAGTTTCTACCCGGAGACGGACGACGGGCAAAAGATTGCATGGCTAGGAACCCGACTCACGGGAACGGCCAAGGCCTGGGACTTACACCGGTACGACACTCTGGGAGAAGAGGACACGTGGGTCAATTACTCCGCCGCCATTCGGGCAGAGTACGAGAATAAGCGAGAAGCAGGGGACGCCCAGATCAAGCTGGGGCAACTGAAGTATACTGGCGATATCCGAGCATACTTCACAGAGTTCAGAGCGCTTAACAATTACGCCCGAGCAACGGGGGAAGGCTTGCACGAGAAAGTGGACCTGGCCATGACATCGGAAATCCTGCGAATGCGTTTCGCCCACTTTCTTGGGGAATTCGCGGACGATGAGGGATTCCTAGCGGCCACCTACCAAGCAGGACTACAGGTGGAGCGAATGAAGGCCCTAGAAAAGGCGAGAAAAAACAGTCGGGCAACCCGAACCGACAACAGAAAAAAGGACGGTCAGGGTAAAGGGAACCCTGACAATACCCGGAAGGGTAAGCAAGGTATCAGGACGGAAAGAAAGGGAAACCCCCCGACCAAGAAAGGATGGGGAAACGTGCAGGAGGTATTGAAGGGGGTTCCCCAAAGTGAGATTGATACTCACAAAAAGGATCGTGAGAATTGCTGGCGCTGCGGACGACCAGGTCACCGAACCTTCGATTGTTACGCGTATACTACTGCAGCAGGAACCTCGCTGCCAAAAGCTCCTTGGAAGGTGGCGGCAGTAACCAAGGAAGCCCCGGCTCCGCCGCCCAAGCGGAAGCGCGACGAGGAATCAGAACCCCTACCAGCCGCCAAACAACAGAAGGTGGCCGCAGTCGAAGAAATGACCACGGACCCCCCACTATGGGCAAGTGAGAAGGACTCGGATTTTTAAGGGGACCCCCTCAGCCGCAGGAGAGGGTTCAGCACCTAGTATGCGGCGGGTCAAAATGAAAAGGAACCGAGGAAGACCCCCGGACCCCAAAAAAAAGGAGGAACGAGCAGCCTATCATCCGAATGATCCTACACCATAACGGACAAAAACGACCGGTCCAGGTGCTCTTGGATACGGGATGCTCGATACCCCTAATAAACAAGGATACGGTCCGCAGGTTCAGAATCGCGGCCTAAACCCACGACACCAGCCGAAAAATCATGGGTTTCACCGGCGAAGGAATCATAGGCGCGGGGCAGTATCACATGGAAACGCTCCGCCTACAACACCGAGGACACTTCTCGAGAGAAGTTTTCGAGATATCCCCAATGGAGGAGACAATCGACATCTTCCTCCTGTTCCGCTGGATCGAACACCACCCCCCACAAGGAACCTGGTCCACGGAAGAAATCAGGTTCAACAGCCCCGGCTGCCTGGAAAAATGCACCGAATTCGGAACAACCGACTTCTCCCTCACCTGGGACGAATCGATAGCCCTGGAGCCCTCTGCCCATGCCCTGGGGCGCGTGTCCACGGTGACCGAGGACCCCTGGCACGACGTTCCCCCACAATTTCAGCAATTTCTGGGGATAATGAGTAAGGAAGCGGCGGACGCCCTTCCGGAACATCGACCATACGACCGTAAGATCGATCTACGGGAAGGAACCACTGCCCCCTGGGGACCAATCTACCCTCTTTCTGAGGTGGAACTCCAGACTCTCAGGGAATGGCTAAAAGAGATGGAAAAAGCAGGAAAAATAAGAAAATCAACTTCACCAGCAGGGGCCCCCATCCGATTCGTCCCCAAACCAAACGTTCGAGGACTCCGGCTCTGTGTTGACTACCGGGGGTTGAACGCAGTCACCATTCCAAACCGCTACCCGTTACCCCTGATGCAGGAACTACAAGACAGGGTGCAGGGCGCTCAGTGGTTCACAAAATTAGATCTCAAAAATGGGTTCAACCTCATCAGAATCCGAAAAGGGGACGAATGGAAAACAGTGTTCAGAACCCGGTACGGACTCTACGAAATCCAAGTAATGCCCTTCGGACTCACCAACGCCCCATCAACCTTCCAAGATATGATGAACCATGTCCTATCGGACGTCCTGGACATTGGAGTTCTGGCTTATATGGACGACATCCTCATATACGCCAAAACGGAGGAGGAGCATGACGGGTTAGTCAGGAAGGTGCTGGGCAGGCTCCAGGCAAACGGACTGGCCGTTTCTCCGGAAAAATGCGTATGGAAAACACACGAAGTGGAATTCTTGGGGTACGTCATTGGACACCACGGCATCCGGATGAGCCAGGATAAAGTGGAGGCCGTACTATCGTGGCAACAACCGGCCTCAGTTACCGAAACCCAGTCCTTATTGGGGTTCGCCAACTTCTATCGGCGGTTCATCAGGGACTACTCACGAGTGGCCAAGCCACTAATGGACTTAACCAAGAAGATCGAGAATTGGACATGGTCGAAGGAAGCGCAGGCAGCTTTTGAAGAACTAAAAGAGCGCTTCACTTCCGCCCCGATACTGGCACACTTCGACCCGACAAAACCAGTCATCATCGAAACGGATGCTTCGGACTTTGCGATAGGAGCAGTACTGTCCCAGCGAGACGAGGAAAACCGCCTACACCCGGTAGCGTTTCACTCCAGGAAATTCCAACCCGCGGAAATCAACTACGAGATCCACGGCAAGGAACTCCTGGCAGTGGTAGACGCCTTCAAGCACTGGAGACACTACTGCGAAGGGGCGGAACACCAGATACAGGTATTGTCGGATCACCAAAACCTGGAGTACTTCACAACGACAAAAGCACTCAACCGCTGACAGGCCCGATGGGCGCAGGAACTGGCTGGTATAAACTTCAGGATCTACTACAGACCTGGCAGCAAAAACGGCAAACCGGACGCATTGTCTAGACGGGCAGAGCACCGCCCAGAAAAGGGGGGGATAGAAGACCAGCCAGTAACAACGGTTCTGAAGAAATCCCACTTTGGAACACTAAACCGACAGGAGATAACGTTCATTGTCTCTTCGGTCCGGCTTACCTCGATCCCGACCCGGAAATGGGCAAAGGAATTCCTAGAGGAAGTGAAGAAGGAAGCAATAAAGGACGAAGACTACCAGCGAGGTTGGGAAGCGGTGGTACAGGAGCTATCGCCAAAGGCCGAAAAGGCCAGGGAGAGAAACGTGGAAATCACAGGAGGAGTGTTATACTGACAAGGGAATCTGTGGATACCGAAGGGACTGATACAGCAAGTGGTGGAGTCCGAGCACGACACAAAAGTAGCGGGCCACATGGGACAGGATAAAACGATCAAGTTGGTCGGACGAAATTTCTGCTGGCCTAAAATGAACGAACGAATCATCGACTTCGTCAGAAGCTGCCCAGAGTGCCAGCAAAACAAGGCCTCTCGACACCAGCCCTACGGCCTATCCTCACCTCTGGAACTCCCATATGCGACATGGCAGTCAATCGCAATGGATTTCATCACCGAACTCCCGCTGTCTGAAGAATGCGACCAACCATGAGTAATCGTCGACCGATTTACTAAAATGGCGCACTTCGTTCCTCTGATAAAAAACGAGAAGACAGCCAAGGACCTAGCAGTGGTATTCGCCAGGGAGGTATGGAAGCACCACGGCCACCCTACGGACATCGTGTCAGACAGAGATTCACGGTTCACCTCAGAGGTCTGGAAGGAGTTCCTACGAATCTCGGGCATCCGGTCGCGGATGTCGACTGCGTTCCACCCCCAAACTGACGGACAGACAGAGCGGCTTAACCAGACCATCGAAGCCTACCTCCGAGCCTTCGTCAGCCGAGAACAAAACGATTGGGTACGACTGCTCCCGATGGCCGAATTCGCCTACAACAACTCGACCACCACGG